>Ga0070741_10002117_pt1 | contig 55271 bp, 56 predicted proteins | sample Coa_R1_4_FD_66440 | JGI IMG/M metagenome (GOLD analysis project Ga0070741, IMG submission 66440) | Surface soil microbial communities from Centralia Pennsylvania, which are recovering from an underground coalmine fire - Coalmine... | ecosystem: Environmental > Terrestrial > Soil > Unclassified ... | reverse complement strand
CGTTCCGCGAGGGGCGAAGGATCCGTAGATCCCGAAGGATCACGGATGTCCCGCGCGCCCTTGGTCTTCAAGCGGCGCTGATTTTCAAAAATCGACGCCGTCGAAAGTGCGAAGCTTTGCGCAAGCAAAACCTCGCGGGTTGTTTGACAATTGAATCAGAACACAACCTCTCCGGTCATTCCGGGGCGGCCCGAAGGGCCGAGCCCGGAATCCATACTCTGTGGATTCGGATTATGGATTCCGGGCTCGCGCTAAGCGCGCCCCGGAATGACGGCACAGAGTCTGCGCTTCGCGGCGTCGCTGCCGCTACTGCAATCCCATCACCTTGATCGCCGCCGGTCCGAGAATGACCACGAACAACACCGGCAGGAAGAACAGGATCATCGGCACGGTGAGCTTGGGCGGAAGGCCGGCGGCCTTCTTCTCGGCTTCGGACATGCGCATGTCGCGATTTTCCTGCGCCATCACCCGCAGCGTGTTGGCGAGCGGCGTGCCGTAGCGTTCCGCCTGCTGCAGCGCCATGCACACGGCTTTGACCCCCTCGAGATCGGTGCGCTTGGCGAGATTCTCGTAAGCCTGTTTGCGATCCTGCAGATAGGAGAGCTCTGCCGTGGTCAGCGTCAGCTCTTCGGCGAGCGGGATCGACTGCGCGCCGATTTCGTCGCTGACGCGCTTGAACGCCACCTCGACGGACATGCCGGATTCGACGCAGATCAGCAGCAGGTCGAGCGTGTCGGGAAAGGCGCGCTTGATCGACTGCTGCCGCCGCGCGATGCGGTTCTTCAGGAACATCAGTGGCAGGTGCATGCCGAGATAGGCGGCGCCGATGCACATGCCGAGCTTGACCATCGGCGGCTGGTCGAAGTCGAGCACCAGGAACAGGTAGACCAGCGCGAAGCCGAACGCCACGATCGGCGTCACCATGCGGAAGAACAGGTAGCTCATATAGGGCGCCTGGCCGCGATAACCGGCCTGCACCAGCTTAAGCCGTGCCTCTTCCTGGCCGACCCATTTCGACAAGTTGAAATTGTCGACGATGGTGGAGATGTACTGTTTCGGCGTCTGCCGCAGCGTCACCTTCTCGCCCCGCGCGATACGCTCGCGCTCGCGCTGACGCAGCTTCTCGCGCTCGAGCGCGACCGCCTTCATGCGCCGGCCGAGCATGTCGGGAGAGAGCAGCGGCATGGCCAGCGTCAGCACCGTAGCGCCCGCGGCGATCGCCGCCAGCACCATGATGATGGTGCGCTGGTCGAAGGTGTTGATGAGGAGATCGACCATGGCGCGTTGCTCAGAAATCGAAATTGATCATCTTGCGCATCACCATGACGCCCATGAACATCCAGAACGCGGATGCGGCGAGCATCATGCGGCCCAGCGTCTCGGTCCACAGCAGCGAGATGTAGTCCGGGCTGGTGATGTAGACGAGCGTCATCACCGCGACCGGCAAGCAGCCGATGATCATGGCCGAGGCTTTGGCCTCCTGCGACATCGCCTTGATCTTGGCCTTCATCTTCTTGCGGTCACGCAGCACGCGCGAAAGGTTGCCCAGCGCTTCGGAGAGGTTGCCGCCGGCCTTCTGCTGAATGGCGATGACGATGCCGAAGAAGTTCGCCTCCGGCACCGGCACGCGCTCGTAGAGCTTGGCACAGGCGTCACCGAGCGGCATGCCCACCGTTTGCGTCTCGACGATGGCGCGGAATTCGGCGTTGAGCGGCTCCGGTGCGTCGTTGACGATGACCTTGAGGCAGTCGAGCAGCGGCAAGCCAGCCTTCACGCCGCGCACGATGATGTCGACAGCGTCCGGCAACGAATCGAGAAACTTGTTCTCCCGCCGCTTGCGCAAATAGGAGAGCAGCCAGCGCGGCACGCCGAAGCCGGCAGCGAAGCCGAGGCCGAGCGCCGGCAGAATGCCGATATTGGCGAGGAAGGCGGGCACGAAGGCGCCGAAGCCAAGAGCGCCCGAGATGATGAAGAATTTCTGCTTGCTCCAGCTGAGGCCGGCAAGCGCGATGCGTGTCGCCAACGGCAAACTTTTTTGCTTCTTGCGCCGCTCGTCAAGCTCCTTGAGCGTGTTCTCGACGCTATCGCGCCGCGATTTCTGGCTGGCGCGGCTGGTGCGAATGGTCGCCGGTTCCGCGCGCGCGATGCTTTCGCGGCGCTTCTCGGCTTTGCGCTCGCCGGACAGAACCGGGTAGACGAAAACCCACGCGATGCCGCCGATCGCCACCGACACCAGCACGAAGAGAACGAGTGGCTGCATACTAACGAAAACTCCGCCGTCACGCGCGTGACGGCTCCTTGGTGACCTCCGCGGCATCGAGCGCCGCGGCGAGACGCTTTTCTTCGCCGTAGTAGCGCGCGCGGTCCCAGAACCGCGGGCGGCCGATACCCGTCGAATGGTGCTGGCCGATCAGGTTTCCCTGGGCGTCCTCGCCGACGATCTCATAGACGAAGAGGTCTTGCGTGATGATGACTTCGCCTTCCATGCCGACCACCTCGGTGATGTGGGTGATGCGGCGGGAACCATCGCGCAGGCGCGCCGATTGGATGACCACGTCGACCGAGGCGCAGATCATCTCGCGGATCGTGCGCGACGGCAACGAAAAGCCGCCCATGGTGATCATGGATTCGAGACGTGACAACGCTTCACGCGGGCTGTTGGCGTGCAAAGTTCCCATGGAACCGTCGTGGCCGGTGTTCATGGCTTGCAGCAGGTCGAAAGCCTCGGGTCCGCGGACTTCGCCGACGATGATGCGTTCCGGGCGCATACGCAGGCAGTTGCGGACCAGGTCGCGCATGGTGATCTGGCCCTCACCCTCAAGGTTCGGCGGCCGCGTTTCCAGGCGCACCACGTGCGGCTGCTGCAGCTGCAGTTCCGCCGCGTCCTCGCAGGTGATGATGCGCTCGTCGGAGTCGATGAACTGAGTGAGACAGTTGAGCAGCGTGGTCTTGCCGGAACCCGTGCCGCCCGACACCAGTGTGTTGACCCGGCAGCGCCCCACGACCTTCAGGATGTCGGCGCCCTCCGGCGTGATGCTGCCGTATTTGGTGAGCTGGTCGAGAGTGAGCTTGTCTTTTTTGAATTTGCGGATGGTGAGCGCGGGGCCGTCGAGCGCCAGCGGCGGGGCGATGACGTTGACGCGGGAGCCGTCGGGAAGACGCGCATCGCAGATTGGTGAGGATTCGTCGACGCGGCGGCCGATCTGGCTGACGATGCGCTGGCAGATATTCAGCAGCTGCTGGTTGTCGCGAAAGCGGATGCCGGTCTTTTGAATCTTGCCGGCGACTTCGATGTAAACCGTGCCGGAACCGTTGACCATGATGTCGGCGATGTCGTCGCGCGACAGCAGCGGCTCGAGCGGGCCGAAGCCGAGCACGTCGTTGCAAATATCGTCGAGCAGCTCTTCCTGCTCGGAGATCGACATCACGATGTTCTTGATCGCGATGATCTCGTTGACGATGTCGCGGATTTCCTCGCGCGCGGAATCGGCGTCGAGGCGGGCGAGCTGCGCCAGATCGATGGCCTCGATCAGCGCGCCGAAAATCGTGCCTTTGGTCTCGTAGTAATTATCCGAGCGCCGCGAATCCACGGCGGTCGGCATGTTAGTGGCGGCAGCGGTGCGCGCCGGCGCCGTCGGCGGGGAGAGGATCGGCGCGCCGAGACCGTCGGAGGGAATCGGGGCGCGGCCGGGCTCGGCCGCCGCCGCGCTCGGTGTGCGCGGGGCCGGCGCGGGCTCAGGCCGTGGCGGGGGTGGCGGGGCGGCCGTCGTGCCGCCTGCACCCGACCCACTGCGCTTACCGAACACGAACGTCTCCCTTCCTTACGCTTTTCGTTTCATCAGGCCGAGCAGCGGCGTCAGCAGGCTGCCGCGCTGCCGCTTGACCTCGGCGCGGCCGGTCAGCGTCTGCGCCATCTGCCGGAACATCTCCGCCGTCTTGTGGCTGGCAGCGACCTCCGCGATCATCTGCCCGTTGTTGGCGGCGGTGCCGAACAGCTGCGGGTCGAACGGGATCTGCGCCAGCGGCTCATCTTCGAGCGCCTTGGCGAAATCGGCGGGCTTGATCTCGGGCCGCTTCGGCACACCCATCTGGTTGAGGCAGTAGAACGGCCGCCGATCATTGGGCCGCGAGCTGCGCAGGAAATCCGCCAGGTTCTTGGCATTGCGCAGATTGGCGAGATCGGGTCCGGCGACGATCAGGATGTCGTCGGCGGCGACCAGCGTACGCTTCGACCAGCCGGCCCATTGATGCGGCATGTCGAGGATGATGCAGGGAATGGTCGCGCGCATGATGTCGAGGATCGGATCGAACGCGTCGGGATTGAAGTCGTAGACGCGCTCCAGCGTTGCCGGCGCGGCCAGCAGGCTGAGGTGATCGGTGCATTTCGACAACAGGCGGTCGATGAAGCCGGTGTCGACGCGATCAGGCGAGAACACCGCGTCAGCGACGCCCTGCGGCGGATCCTGGTTGTAATCGAGCCCGGCGGTGCCGAAGGCGAGGTCGAGGTCGGTGACCACGGAATCGAGCGAGAGGTCGCGGGCGACCGCCCAGGCGACGTTGTGCGCGACGGTCGAGGCGCCGACGCCACCTTTCGCGCCGACCACGGCAATCACCCGGCCGACCGGTTTTGCGTCCGGCGCCGAGAACAGTCCGCACACCGCGCGCACGATGTCGATGGTGCCGACGGGCGCGATCAGGTAGTCGCTGACGCCGCGGCGTGTCAGCTCGCGGTAGAGTACCACGTCGTTGATGCGGCCGATGACGACAACACGCGTGCCTGCGTCGCAGACTTCGGCGAGCTGATCGAGCCCGGCGAGGATGTCCTCGCCGCGGTTCTCAGATTCGATGATGATGACGTTCGGCGTCGGCGCGTTGCGATAGGCTTCGGCCGCCGCAGTGGCGCCGCCCATCTGGATCTTCAGATGCGCCTTGGCCATGCGCCGATCTTCGCCGGCGGACTGCACCGCGGCGGCGGTTTCCACCGTCTCGCAGAAGGCCTGGACCGAAACGCGCGGCGCCGGCGAGATGTGCTCGTCGGTGACGGCGGTTTCGACCGGGATGGCCTCCGGTTCGGCGACTTGCTGTGCGTTCTTGATCATTTGCCGAGATCGCTGATCTTGCCTTTGTCGTAGTCGTTGTAGGTCCCGCCTGGGTTGTCACCCTTGCGGTATTTGTCGATCGCCACCGAGCGCCTGGCGGAATAAACCGGTGTCTCTCCGCGCGGCTGCACAAGGTCGGCTGGATTGTCGACCATGGCGGCGAGACTGCGCTGGTTGGCGCAGCCGAGATTCCAATAGGGATGGTTTTCCTGGTGCTTGGAATCCATCGCTGGTCCAAGGTCGTCCGGCCACAGCCCGCACGGTCCGGCTTGCGCCGTAAGCCGCGAATAATTGAGCCTGATGCTCGCGAGACTTCCGGGGCCGGGGCGATAGCGGCTGACGCGGACCCCGTTCTGCGGGACGCCGGAGGCAGCGAACATCGAGTGGACCTCGCGCAGCACGTCGTTCGCTGCCATCTCGTTGGCGCCGGCTGGGACCTCGATGGCGATGCCGCCGGTGGCTTCGTGCCGCCACGCCTGGGCGAAGGCGAGCACGTCGGCGCGCTGCGCCGGCGTCAGTCCGCCGCGGTTGCGCCCGACGAAGATTTCGACGGTGCGCTCGCCTTCGCGGATGCTGATCGGATGCCGCTCGCGATAGTCGTTCGGATACGGCGCCTTCGCCGCCTCATGCTGCGGGTAGCAGCCGGCGAGCGCGACGGTCCCGGCGAGCGCCAGCGCGGTGAAAACGCGCTTGCGAGCCGCCTGTTGCGAACGAGCCATCGATGGTCTCCTTGCTGCGGTCAATCGAGGATGAATCCGTAATTGCCGCGGTAATTGCGCTTGTTGTCGGTTGGCGCGGTCGAGGTGCTGGACACGCCGTAGAGGCGATTGAGCTTGCCAAGCAGGATGGTCGAGGGGTCGCTCGGATCGGCAAAGCCGTCATCCGGCTTCGAGAGATCCTTCTGCGCCACCGCGTGCACGATGTAGGGCGTGACCAGGACCATGAGCTCGCTCTGGTGATTGATGTAATCGCGGCTCTTGAACAGCGAGCCGAGCACCGGCAGCTCCATGAGACCGGGGACGCCGCTGATCTGCTGGCGCGTCTGCTCCTGGATCAGGCCGGCCATGGCGATGGCGCCGCCGGAGGGCAGCTCGACCACGGTCTCGGCGCGCCGCGTCTTGATCGAGGGAACGGTCAGCGTCGAGGTCGAGCCCGGCACCGAGAGCGTGATCGCGTTGTCAGTGGAGAGATCGGAGACTTCGGTCATCACCTTGAGGCTGATGCGACCCCCGGTCATCACGACCGGCGTGAACATCAGCGAGACACCGAACTTTTTGAAGTCGATCTGCGCCTGACAGACCGGCGGCGATTTGGTCGTGTCGCAGGACAGGCCCGCGGGGATCGGGAATTCGCCGCCGGCGACGAAGGTGGCGGTTTCGCCGGAGATCGCGGTCAGGTTCGGCTCGGCCAGTGTGCGCACCACGCCGGCGCGCTCCATGGCGCGCAGCGTCGCGCTCAGGCCGCGGACCGGCGAGCCGGTGATATTATTGTTGGCCAGCGCCTGCCCGAATGCCGGGAACGGGTTGATGCTGTTGATGGTGATGGGATTGGACACGGTGCCAAGGGAGCCCTGCGCGCTCAGATCGACGCCGAGTTGCTTGACCACGTCGCGCTGCACTTCCGCCACCGTGACTTTCAGCATCACCTGATCGCGGCCGCGCACGGTGATGCCATTGACGACCTTGGTGCCGTCACCGGCGAGCCGGGAGGCGAGGTCGAAAGCCTGCTGCGCCTCGATGGGGCTCGAGGCGGTGCCCGATAGCATCAGGCTGTCGCCGATGCCTTCGACGCGGATGTCGGCATCCGGCATGGCCTGCCGCAGCGCGCCGCGCAGGCCGTTGAGGTCGCGCGTGACCGCGATGTCGAAACCGGCGATCTGATGGCCTTCGGCGTCGAAGAAGAAGATGCTCGTCTGTCCGATCGCAACGCCGATCATGTAGACCCGGCGCGAGGAGCGGACCACGGCGTTGGCGATCTTCGGATCGGCCACCAGCACATCCTTGACGTCGGTCGGCAGGTCGATGGCGACGGACTTGCTCACGCCGAGCTGGACGAAGCGCGACGTCGCCTCGCTGGCGGCAACGGCGATCACCGGTGTGCGCGGTGCATCCGCGGCGATGGCCGGGAGCAAAGGGCCGGACCCTGCGACGGCAGCGAGTGCCGTTACAGCTGCGGCGCGGAGCAAAGTGCTGGTCCCCATGTCCCCTTTTCCCTCAGCCGTTCATTTCGCCGTCATGGTGCTGGACACGCCGTAACGGACGACATTGACGGCGTTACGCGTGTTGGCTTTGTCGTCGTCCGATGCCTGCGCATTGCGCGCGTTGGCGTCGGTGATGCTGCGTAACGCCAGCGACAGCGTGCCGAGCTGCCGCGACAGTGCCAGAGTTTCCGCCTGGTGTGGTGCCAGCTCGAGCGTGGCGGTCTTGCCGACGACGACCTTCTGTCCGTTCTTCTCTTCGACGTTCTGGTCGATCGCGAGCACACGCACGTTCTGCAGGATGGTCTCGCTGGTGTGCACCTCGACGCCTGCAGCCTTTTCCGCGGCGCGGTCGCGCCGGGTCAGGATCACGTCAACGTGGTCGTTCGGCAGGATGAAGCCGCCGGCGCCGTTTTCCGGAGAGATTTCGGTGGATACCGCGCGCATGCCGGACGGCAGGATCGCGGCCATGTAGCCGGAGCCGTTGGCCCTCACCAGCTTGGCCTCGCGCATCGGCTCGCCGACGACGAATGGCGCGCGCGCGATCGAGCCGGCCAGCGTCTGCAGCGCCTGCGGATGTTCGTTCTTGCGGATGAAGGTCGGACTTGCCGCGGTGGCAGGCCAGATCTGCCAGCCCATGTCGCCGGCGCCGACCACTTGGCCGAGCCCGATATCGGATTTGGCGACGAGGACCTCGATGGTGTCGAGCTGCGGCTTCGGCGCCGCGGCCTGTGGAGGCGGTGCCTTCTCGCCGCCGCCCGCCAAAAGCGCGGCGAGACCACCCGCGGCGATGGCAACACCCAAAACAACGATACGCGCGGCTTTCATACGCTTCACCGTGACTAAAGCGGCCACGTCGACCGCCGAATCCACATGGCGGCGCAATCGGCCGCTTGCGTGGATTTCAGCAGTTAAAGGTCAAGGTATGGTTAAGGAGGCGTATCTAAATCGAGTTAACGAGACGTTGCTCGAACTCACCGCGATCGCGACGCGAGCGCGAAAAGCAGCGTGCGCTAGATGTGCAGCGCTTTCATCCAGCTCGTCTCCGGATAGACGAGGAGCGCGGCGGCCGCGAGCGCGATGCCGTAGGGAACGCCGGCCGTCTTCTCATGCAGCCGGCAGGCCCAGGCCTGGCGGGCGAGCACAGCGGGCATCGGCCAGACGCGAAACTGAATCAGGATCAGCGTCAGCGCACCGCCGAGCAGGGAGGCATAGAGCAGGTATTCGAGCAGATGGTCGAACCCGAACCAGAGCGCGATGGCGGCTGCCAGCTTGGCGTCGCCGCCGCCGATCCAGCCGCGGGCAAAGCAGCCGAAGGCGATCGCCAGGATGACGGCACCGGCGCCGGCATGCGCGCCGATATCGGCGAGGTTCATGCCGGAGAGCGGCGCCAGCACGGCGAAACCAGCGACCAGCGCCAGACAGAGGCGGTTGGAAATCGTCATGGTGAGCAGGTCGCTCGATGCGGCAAACGCCATCAGCGAGGGAAACAGCAGCAGTCGGATGATGTCGGCGACCATGAACGCAATACTCACAACACGCGTCGATGCAGACTCACGAGAGCTTAGTCGCGATTGGATTGCGGTTCGGTTAGCGCGCCAGATATTGACGGAACGTAAACTATGCGTGGCGACCTGTCGCAAAACGCGACGGCTCCGGCCGTGCGACCGGAGCCGTTAGCGGTAGGGGGCCGAACGTCGCTACTTCAATTGCGTCGAGACGCTGGAAAAGGTCGTATTCAGATCGGTTCCGAGTCCATTCACCACGGCGATGATGGCGACGGCGATGCCCGCTGCGATCAGCCCGTATTCGATAGCGGTGGCGCCAGTTTCTTCTTTGAGAAAACGACGGATCGTTGCCATTCAAGTCTCCCTGCGTGCTGCTGTGCGTCAGCGCGGGAGTGGTAACCGCTTGAGTTCCAACGCCCGGTTAGGCGGATCGCTCTAGTTTTCTCGCTTTTTATGCGCTTTATCCGCGCGTTTTGCGCGTACATAGCGCAAATGCCGAATGCACAAATAAAAAGGCTCCGGCGACTGGCCGGAGCCTGATTTCGTACGCGCGAAGCGCGACTTACTTCAGCTGCGTCGAGACGCTGGAGAAGGTCGTGTTCAGCTTGGTGCCGAGACCGTTGACGACCGCGATGATCGCAACCGAGATGCCCGCGGCGATGAGGCCGTATTCGATGGCCGTCGCGCCGGACTCGTCCTTCACGAAGCGGGAAAAGAGGGTCTTCATCTGTAGCTCCTTGATCCACATGTGGCTGTCTGAGCGGACCCAAGCGGCCGGATTACGCTCCGGCTCAACGTGAGCCATGCCGCAACCTAGCAATGAGGTCTTGCACTGCGGTTAATATCGGTGATGAAAAATAAGGTATTGTTCTGGAGGTATACTGTAGTTAACAGAGCCTGTACATTGGAATAACACGGTTAATTTTGTATTATTTCAATGCGTTAATTGTGACATGAGTATTTATTACTTACTTAGGGCAAAGAAATCCACCCTATCTGTCGGGCGATTACTTCAAGGAGAGACGAGATCTTTGCTCGATCTCGTGGTTGGTTTCACGCCAAATTAACTGCGCGAGCGCGAAATGCCTTCGGCCTTACCTCCGAGATCAGTCAGTTATGCTCGACGAAATCGCTTCATTCTTTGTCATCAGCGGGCAGACGATGCTCAAGATCGTCCCGATCACCATCGGGCTCGGTTTTGTCTTCGCGGTGCTGACCGAATTCTCTGCCTGTAATCCCGGCCACCGCTGGTGGCAGAAGCGCGAGCTCGTCACCGATCTGGTCTACTGGTTCTTCATCCCACTGATCGCGCGCTTCGTGCGCATCGGCCTCATGGTGATGGGCGCGGCGCTGATCTTCAATATTCACGGCACGGATGCGCTGCTCGCGTTTTTCGACGATGGCTTTGGGCCGCTGGCGCGGCTACCGCTGTGGGCGCAGGCCTTCGTCTTCCTCTTCGCCTCCGATTTCATGATGTACTGGTCGCACCGCCTGTTCCATGGCCGCACGATGTGGAAATGGCACGCGGTGCACCACTCCTCGGAAGAGGTCGACTGGATCTCGGCGGCACGCTTCCATCCGGTCAATCTATTCCTCGGCTCGGTCGCCGCCGACGTCATCCTGCTGCTCGCCGGCATCTCTCCCAATGTGATGCTGTGGGTCGGCCCGTTCACCATCGCGCATTCGGCCTTCGTGCATGCCAATCTGAACTGGACGCTGGGGCCGCTCAAATACGTGATCGCGAGCCCGGTGTTCCATCGCTGGCATCACACCGCCGCGGACCGCGGCGGCAACACGAACTTCGCCGGCACCTTTCCGCTCCTCGATCTGCTGTTCGGCACCTTTTACATGCCGAAGAACGAGCTGCCGGACGCCTATGGCGTCGGCGATCCGGCGTTTCCATCGAGCTTCGGCGCGCAGATGCTCTACCCGTTCAAGCAATAGAGCTCGGGCCTGCGCGGCGACGACGGCGGTCTTTGCACTTCATTCACCTATTTACAGTCAACTCTCCCTGAAATGCGGTCAGTATCGCGGCCGCTGCGTATTGCGTATCGGAGCGTGCGATGTCGGGCGTGTTCGGCCGTCTGCGACGGGCTGTGCTGAGCGGTACGGCTATCGCCTTGGTCATCGGGCTCGCCGGCAGCGCGAGCCGCGCCGCCGACACCATCACCGTCCATGTCGATCACGCGCAGATCATGCGGCTGCCGGAGCGCGCCGCGACACTGGTCATCGGCAATCCGCTGATCGCCGACGTCTCCCTGCAGAAGGGCGGTGTTCTCGTCATCACCGGCAAAGGTTACGGCGCCACCAACCTGATGATGCTCGACCGCAACGGTAATCCCGTCAGTGAGAGGCTCATCCGCGTGGTCGGCGCCAATGACGGGACGGTGTTCGTCTATCGGCAGATCGAGCGGCAGACCTTAAGCTGCACGCCTGATTGCGAGCCGCGCGCCAATCTCGGCGATGCGGGGTCGACGTTCGGCCCGACACTCGATCAGATCGGCGCGCGCAATGGCGGGGCGCTCAGCAGTGCTGCGGCCGGTGCCGCCGGCGGTGGCGGTGGCGGCGGTCCTGGCGGCTCCTCCGCGGCGCCACCGCGGTGACGGTAGGGACGGCGCAGCGATATCGATTCCTCGACGGCCTGCGTGGTTGGGCGGCGGTGGTCGTCCTGCTGCATCATTTGTTCGTCGATGGCTTGCCGCCAAATTCGCTGTTCGCCGATCGCGCGCTCTGGAGCAGCGTGTTCTTCATGAACGGCGCTTTCGCCGTCTGCGTCTTCTTCGTCGTGTCCGGTTTCTCGCTATCCGTTCGCTTCCTGGAGACGGGAGACCCGCGCAGCCTCGCCCGAATTGCGCTCGGGCGCTATGTGCGCCTGGCGGTGCCGATCGCCGCCATCTGCGCAGCGACTTATGTGTTGCTGGCGACTGGCGTGCTTCCGCCTGCGCTGCAACGCCCAAGTCCGCTCGATCAATTCCTGACGTTTGCGCCCGATATCGCGGGCCTGCTGCGGTTCTCATTCGTGAATGTGTTTGTCTCTTATTCCAATGCGGAGACTTACAATCCACCGCTCTGGACGATGTCCTACGAGTTCTTCGGCTCGTTTCTGACCTTCGCCGTCATTGCCGTCGCGCGCCCCTGGTCGGCCCGCATCTGGGTGTTCGGCGCGCTGTTCATCGCGCTCGCCGGTTGCCAGAGCTATTACGCGCTCTTCGTCGCTGGGATCCTGCTGGCCGATCTGCATCGCCGGCTCGCTGGGTCGCGAACCGGCGATATCTTTGGGGCGCTGCTCTGCGCCGTCGGCCTCGCGGCAGTCAGCCTGCCGCATCACGCGGCTTTTGACCTTGCATATGTGGTGGGAGCAACGGGCCTGACGGCCGGCGTCGCGTTTTGTGCTCCGCTGCGCGTTTTGTTCGAAAGCCGCGTCAGCGACTTGCTTGGCCGGCTTTCTTTCCCGCTCTATCTCAGCCAGGCCGCCGTCATCTATGTGTTCTCGGTGCACGCCTTGCATGCGCTCTCCGGCATGGGTCTGGAGCCCTCGGCCGCGCGCTGGCTGATCAATGTTGCGACCATTCCCATCGCCCTGGCGGCGGCAGTCGCTTTCGCTCCCGTCAACGACTTTGCCGTTGTCGCCTCACGCCGTTTCGGCGCTGCTGCCGCGGCATGGCTTGAGGGAATTGGCCGCCGGATGCTGCCGCCATCGGCCGCGGCGAAGCGTGGTTAGCAAAGTCTTACTCGTACCGGGTTCCTTGTCCGCATCGTGCGAAACAAATTGACAACGCCTCTTTGGTAACACGGGAGGGCGAACGAAGCCTCCAAAAGGGGGAAGGGCTGTCATGGTGCAGGCGATAATGACCATTCTGCAGCGGATCGAATGCACGTTGCAGCGGATCGAATGCACGGCGCAGCGCCATGCGCGGCGCTTTGCGCGCCAGCAGGATGGCGCCGCGGCGGTCGAATTTGCGCTGGTGGCGACGCCGTTCATCGCCATGATGTTCGCGATCATTCAGACGGCGCTGGTGTTCTTCTCCGGTCAGGCGCTGGAGACGGCGGCGGCGAACTCCGCGCGTCTCATCCTTACGGGCCAGGCGCAGACCGCAGGAATGACGCAGGCGAGCTTCAAGACGCAGGTGTGCAACAATCTGACGGCGCTGTTCGACTGCACCAACAGCCTCTATGTCGACGTCGAGACTTATTCGAGTTTCGCGTCGATCAACACCGCGCCGCCGGTGAGCAATGGCGCGCTCAACACCAGCGGCTTCGCTTATAACCCCGGCTCAGCGGGCAGCATCGTCGTCGTGCGGCTCTATTACCAGTGGCCGATCTACGTGCGCATGCTCGGTCTTGCTGCGCTGGCCAATCTATCGGCCACCAACAGCAACCTTCTGGTCGCGACGGCCGCCTTCCGCAACGAGCCGTACCAATGAGCGGAGCCCGATCCATGTTCCGGAAGTCGCAATCCAGGCTGTCGACGCGCCTTGCGCGGCTCATGAAGGATCCGCGCGGCGTCTCCGCGGTGGAATTCGCGATGATCCTGCCGCTGATGGCGACGATGTACTTCGGCACCGCCGAAGTCTCTCAGGGTGTGAGCGCCGACCGAAAGGTGACGCTGACCGCGCGCACCGCCGCCGACTTGACCGCGCAGGCGACCAGCCTGACATCGGCGAACGTCACCGACATCCTGAATGCGTCGAGCGCGATCATGTATCCGTTCGCGACCAGCAACATGAAGCTGACGATCAGCTGCATCAACATCAGCTCGAGCAATGTGGCGACCGTCTCCTGGAGCCAGAGCTTGAACGGAACCGCGCGCAGCGCCGGCTCGACGATCACGCTGCCGACCGCGCTGAATGTCGCCAGCTCGGCGCTGACTTTCGCCGAGATCAGCTACAGCTATAAGCCGCTGATCGGCTACGTGATCACCGGCACGCTGACGCTGTCCGACAACATCTATATGCGCACGCGCATGGCCGACACCTGCCCGGCGCTGAGCTAAGCATTCCTATTTGATCGGCAGCGCCGTGCTCGACTTGATCCGCTCCATGGCGAAGCGCGACGTGACGTTCTTCAGCGGGATCGTGGCGATCAGGCGCTTGTAGAAGGCGTCGTAACTGGCGATGTCGGCGACGACCACGCGCAGCATGTAATCGACGTCGCCGGCCATGCGGTAAAACTCCATCACTTCCGGCATCGCCCTGACCACCTCGGCAAAACGCGCCAGCCAATCCTGCGAATGATCTCCCGTCTCGATGGACACGAACACGGTCACGCCGAGCCCGAGCTTGTCGGGGTCGATGAGCGCCACACGCTTGGTGATGACGCCGTCGGCTTCGAGCCGCTGGATGCGCTTCCAGCACGGCGTCGAGGACAGGCCCACGCGCTGCCCGATCTCGGCCACCGAGAGCGAGGCGTCTTCCTGCAACACCGCGAGAATCTTGCGGTCGATGGCGTCCATTCTCGAAATTCCTTCGTTCTTAGGCGGAAGATCCTGTTATCGGTCGTTCATTGAAAGAATATTCTTTTTTGAACTTACATCTGTCATTACAGAGAAAAATTTTCTATTTCAAGGGCGAAGATTACCCGAGAAAGAGAAAATCCATGTCGTCCCTGAGCCGCCTCGTGAAAGCTTTCGGTGCCCTGGCCTTGCTTGCGCTGGTCGCGGCAGCGCCGGTGCGCGCGGAAACCATGCAGCCGCTGGTCTCGGCGACCTGGCTCTCACAGCATCGCGCGGATCCCGATCTCGTCGTGCTCGACATCCGCTCGGCAATCGATGGCGGCGGCGCCGAGGCCTACGCCAAGGCACACATCCCCGGCGCGGTGCACAGCGATTACGACAAAGGCGGCTGGCGGGTGACCCGCAACAACATCGCCTTCATGGTTCCGACGACACCGGAGCTCGAGAAGCTCATCGGCGAGCTCGGCATCGACGAGGACACGCGTGTTGTCGTCGTTCCCGCCGGCGTGAATGTGCTCGATTTCGGCGCGGCGGCGCGCACCTATTGGACGCTGCGTTATGTCGGACTCAAGAACGTCGCCATCCTCGACGGCGGCTTTGCCGCCTGGCAGGCCGCGGGCTTGCCGGTCGAAACCGGCACGCGGCAGCCTTCGCCGAAGATTTTCACCGCCACGATCAACAAGAGCATCCTCGCGCAGGCGCCCGACGTCGAAGCCATCCAGCACAATGGCGGCGCGACGTTGGTCGACGCGCGGCCGGCCTCGTTCTTCACCGGCAAGGAGAAGGCGCCGGCTTCGCTCGCTTACGGGCACATTCCCGGCGCGTTGAATATCGACAGCAGCGAGTTCTACGATCCGGCGACGAATCGGCTCAAGTCGGCGGCGGAGCTCACGCGCGTCGCGCACGAGATCCAGTCTGGTCCGACGGTGACCTATTGCAACACCGGGCACTGGGCCGCGACCGACTGGTTCGTGCTCTCGGAAGTTCTGCATCGTCCCAATGTGCGGCTCTATGCCGGCTCGATGGTGGAATGGACGGCCAATCCGAGCCATCCCATTGAATCGCAGCGCACGAAATGGGACGATCTGAAGAAGACGCTGGGATTGGGGAGCTGATACGGCGCTCCAAAGTTCCGCGTCCATCCATCAGGACTTGCTTGAATGTCAGTGACGACGATTGCAGCGCCGGCCGCGCCTATGGCGAAGGTCGGCATCGATAAGCTTTTTTTCGGATTCTCGCTGTTCGCCACCGCGGTCCTGGTCGCGCTGGTGCTGCTCGATCATCAGCCGGCCTCTGCGGCGCTGATCCTCGGCGGCTTCGGCATCGGGGCCGCCTTCCTCAAGGCCGAGTTCAGCTTCACCGCCTCCTGGCGGCGCTTCCTGGTCAAGCGCGATGCCGGAGGCCTCCTCGGCACGCTGCTGCTCATTGCCGTCACCGCGCTCGTCGTCGTGCCCGTCGCGGCGCTGTCGCCGAATTTCGGCGGCGCCATCGCGCCGCTCGGGCCCTCCCTGGTGATCGGCGCCTTCGTCTTCGGGCTCGGGATGCAGCTCGCCAATGGCTGCGGTTCCGGGACGCTCTACACCGCGGGCGGCGGCTCCGGGCGTATGTTGATTGCGCTCGCCACCTTCATCTTCGGGAGTGTCATCGGCAGCCTGCATCTGCCGGCCTTTCTGGCGCTCGGTGGCATCGACCCGGTGCTCGCCTCCGACTATCTCGGCCCCTGGGGCGGGCTCGCAGTGACGCTGCTGAGCCTCGCCGTCGTTGCCGCGATCATCGTCGTGCTGGCGCGCCGCGCTGGGGCTCCGGTCTGGCCGAAACGCATCACCGTCATCGGAGCCGTCGTCATCGGGCTTCTTGGCATCGAAGTCTTTCTCGCCGGCGGCCATCCGTGGAGCGTCACCTTCGGCTTCACAGTGTGGGGCGCCAAGATCGCGCAGGGGCTCGGCTTCGATTTTTCGCAGGCTGCGTTCTGGCAATGGGCTGGGCCCAAGCACGCGCTCGCCGAGTCGGTTCTCTCCGACACGTCGAGCCTCACCGATTTCGGCGTCATTCTCGGTGCCATGGCGGCGGCCGCCGCGGGCAAGCCGTTTGCCCGCAACGCCTGGCCGCCGTTCAAGTCGCTCGCCGCCGCTGCGCTCGGCGGCCTGCTCATGGGGTGGGGCGCGCGGATTGGCTTCGGCTGCAATATCGGTGCCTTTGTCGGGGGCGTCGCCTCCGGCTCGCTGCACGGCTGGGTGTGGTTCGCCGCCGCGCTCGTCGGCTGCAGCATCAGCATCCGCTTGCGGCCGCTGTTCGGTCTGTCGCGAGATTAATCCGATGCGCACCGTTTACATGATCGTCGCAGTGGTCGGCCTCGTGGCCATTGTCGCCAATCACCTCGTCTCGCCGTCGAGCGGCCGCGCGGTATCGCCAGAAGACTTTGCCGGTGCCTGCGCGCCGTGCGGCGCACCCTGTCCGTCGAAGCGCTAGCGCCTCAGCAAAGCATCGACTTCGGCCCGCTTCGGGGACCCGGCGGCGCCGCCGAACCGCGTGCACTTGAGCGCCGCCGCGGCGCTGGCAAAGCGCAGCGCCTCGATTTCAGTGCGGCCCTCGACCAAAGCCAGCGTGAAGGCGCCGTGAAACGCGTCGCCGGCGCCGAGCGTGTCGATCGCAGTCACCGCGAAAGCCGGCATGTGATGCAGCACTCCGTCGGCGAACCAGTGTACGCCGTTCGCGCCGTCGGTCACGGCGAGGAATCCGGTGAGCCGCTGACGCATGCGGGTGAGGCCGTGCTTGAGGTCACTGCCGCCGGTGGTGCCGATCAGACATTCCGAGGAAAAGATCATATGCGTGCCGAGCGCGAGCAGGGCGTCATCCTCGTGCGTCGCCTGGTCGCCGTCGATCACGACGGGGATGCCGCGCTTGCGCGCCGCTTTGACCACCGGCGTCACGAAGGCCGGGAAGCGATTGTCGATCAGCACCGCGGCGACATCGGCGACCAGCGTGTCGGGGTCGCGCGGCGCGCATTCGGTCAAACGGCTGCCGCGCCGGGTGGCGATCGATTTTTCGCCGCTGGCGTCGAGCAGGATCAGCGACACCGAGGCGGAGCCGCCGGACACGCGTTCGACGCCGCTGTAGTCGACGCCCTCATGTTCGAGATCGGCGATGATGCGATCGCTGACCGGCTCCGCGCCCGGCGGGCCGCCGAGCGGTCCGGCAAAGCGCACGCGGCCACCGAGCCGTGCGATGCCGACCGCGGCATTCGCGGCGCAGCCGCCGCCGGTGACGATGAACTCCGAGGCGGCGACCTTCTCGCCGGGGAGGGGAAAGCGCTCGACCCGCATGACGATGTCCTGGACCGCGATCCCGGCGCAGAGGATCGCAGCCTTATCGGAGGAGGACATCGGCTCCGTCCTCGACCCAGCCGCGGATGATGTGGTGGGCGATGGCCACCGGCGGCGGGGTAGTGAGGCCGTCCGGATGCGCGCGCTTGAGCATGCTGGCGACCTCGTCGCGCGTGAACCAGCGCGCGGCTTCGAGCTCATGCGTGTCCATGACGATGTCGGTCGACAGTGCCTGCGCGTAGCAGCCGATCATCAGCGACGTCGGGAATGGCCAGGGCTGAGAGGCGAAGTAGCTGACCTTGCCGCAGCTGATGCCGGCTTCCTCCAGCGTCTCCCGGCGCACCGCGTCCTCGATGCTTTCGCCCGGCTCGATGAAGCCGGCGAGGCACGACCACATCGTGGGCACGAAGCGCGGCGAGCGGCCGAGCAGGCAGCGATCGCCGTCGATCGCCAGCATGATCGCCACCGGGTCGGTGCGCGGGAAGTGCTCGGTCTTGCAGTTGGCGCAGTCGCGTCGCCAGCCGCATTGCACCAGCGTGGTGGGCGCACCGCAATTGGCGCAGAACCGATGCCGCGCGTGCCAGTGCAAGAGCGCCTTGGTCTCGGCGATGGGCGGCAGATGTTCGGCGTCGACGAGCCCGCGCACCGCGATACTGCGCAGATCGGTGACCAGAAGATCGGTGCGAGATTTGGCCGCCTCGGCGACCGCCGGCGTGAGCCCGATGCCGAAACGGCCGGCCTTGCCGTGCAGCCCCAGGAAAATCGTTTCGGTGACGTTGCCGAACGCGTGAGCATCGGCGAGCGTGAACAGCGGATCGCTGAGCGGTTCGCCTTTCTTCGCGAAGATCATCTCGCCGGAGACGACATAGGTGCCGGTCTCGGGCGCTGCCGTAAGCCGCGCGATCTCAGCGGCATCGAGACGCCGGTCCGCCGCGCGGTCCAGCGCGCTGTGGGTATAGCCGAGGTGGGGTTTGGGGCCGAGATCGTAGCGGGAGGACATTGGACCGGAAATTCGCATGCTGGATCACGCCACGCAATCTCATCCCAGCCAGATCTTCCGCCGGATCGCGCTCGTGAAACTCTCCAGCGCGTCCTTATCGTAAGCCAGCGGCGGCACGATGCCCCAGACCGGCCGCGGCCAGGCCGCGTCGGTGCGCCGTCGCGCGATCACGTGCACATGCAGCTGCGGCACCACATTGCCGAGCGCCGCGACATTGAGCTTATCGCATTGGGTGACTTGCCTGAGCGCGCGGGCGACGCGATTGATCTCGGTCGTCAGCTGCGCCTGGTCGGCCTCGGCGAGATCGATGATCTCGGAGATATCCGGCTGCCGCGGCACGAGGAGAAGCCAGGGGTAGTTGGCGTCCTTGATGATCAGCACCTGCGACAAGGGCAGGTCGCCGATCGGAACCGCGTCCTTGGCCAGCGTCGGGTGCAGTGTCCATTGCGAAATCATTGGAAATCCTGCGGAATGACGTAGGGACCCTAGCAAACAGCAACCCTCGCCGCTTGCATTCGCTTTCCGTTCCGCCGATATAGGTCCCGGGAGGTTGGCGGTGGACGAGCCACTCGCCAACCGGGTCAGGTCCGGAAGGAAGCAGCCCTAACGAGCTCCGGTTCGGGTCGCTCGTCAGCCTCCCACCCTTTCCTCTGCAGAACGGCGGCCACGCGCGGGGCGGCGGGTCGAATGGCATGATGAACAAGCCTGAGACCGCCAAGGCCAAAGAAAAAGACAAGGGTCTCGACCTCGGCGAGCCCGCTGCCGCTGCCGACAGCGGGTATCGGGTGCTGGCGCGCAAATACCGCCCGCAAAGTTTCGAGGACCTGATCGGCCAGGACGCCATGGTGCGCACGCTCTCGAACGCCTTCGAGACCGGGCGCATTCCGCAGGCCTGGATCCTCACCGGTGTCCGCGGTGTCGGCAAGACCACGACAGCGCGCATCCTAGCCCGTGCGCTCAATTACGAGCTGCCGGACGGCTCGGTCACTGGGCCGACCATCAAGATGCCGGTCATGGGCGTGCATGACCAGGCGATCATGGAAAGCCGGCACATCGACGTGCTGGAAATGGACGCCGCCTCGCACAACAGCGTCGAGGACGTGCGCCAGATCAACGACGCCATCCGCTATGCGCCGGTCTCCGCGCGCTACAAGGTCTACATCCTCGACGAAGTGCACATGCTCTCCGGTGCCGCCTTCAACGCGCTGTTGAAGACGCTGGAGGAGCCGCCGCCGCACGCCAAGTTCATTTTCGCCACCACCGAGATCCGCAAGGTGCCGGTGACGGTGCTCTCGCGCTGTCAGCGTTTCGACCTGCGCCGCGTCGACGCCGCGGTGCTGGTGAAGCACCTCGAAGGCATCGCCGCGAAGGAAAAGGTCGAGGCCGAGCCGGCGGCGCTGGCGCTCATCGCCCGCGCCGCCGAAGGCTCGGTGCGCGATTCGCTCTCGCTGCTCGACCAAGCGATTGCGCATGCCGCGGGTCCGCTGCGTGCCGAAGATGTGCGGCAGATGCTCGGGCTTGCCGATCGCGTGCGCGTCGTCGATCTGTTCGAGGCGCTGATGAAGGGCGACGTTGCTGGGGCGCTGAAGGAATTGCGCGAGCAGTACGACATCGGCGCCGATCCGGCGGTGGTACTTACTGACTTGGCTGAGTTCACGCATTTCGTCACCCGGGTGAAGATCGTCCCGGCGGTGGCCGACGACGTGTCGTTGTCGGAGGCCGAGCGCGTGCGTGGCCGCGACTTTGCCGCAAAATTGTCGATGCGCGTCCTTTCCCGCACCTGGCAGATGCTGCTCAAGGGCATGGAGGAGGTGCGCGAAGCCGCGCGGCCGATCGCTGCTGCCGAGATGGTGCTGGTACGCATCGCCTATGCCGCCGATCTGCCGACACCCGACGAGCTGGTGCGCTCGCTGTCCGGCGATGGCGCCGGCTCTGGCAATGGCGCGCCACGGCTCTCCGGCAATGGCGGCGGCGGTGTCACCGCGGCCGCGGCGCCGTCGTTTGCGCCGCGTTATGATGCGCCTCGTGGCGCGCCGCGCGCTGCCGCGGCGCCGGCTGCTGCGCGTGAGCCGATGGCGCGCCTCGATGCGCCGGCGCCGGAGACGCAAGGGCTCGTGCTCGGCAGCTTCGAGGAACTGGTGGCGCTCGCCGCCGAAAAACGCGACGTCACCCTGAAGATGGCGCTGGAGCGCGACGTGCGCCTGGTGCGGTTTGAAGACGGGAAGCTCGAGATCGCGCTCGAGCCGGCGGCGCCGAAGACGCTGGTGCAGGACCTTTCGCGCAAGCTCGGCGTCTGGACCGGCAAGCGCTGGATGGTGGTGGTCTCGGCGGAGCAGGGCGCGCCGACGCTGCGCGCCCAGATGCAGGAGCGCGAAGCGGAATTGAAACGCGGCGTGCGCGCCGATCCGCTGGTGCAGGCACTGCTCGATCGTTTTCCCGGCGCCGAGATCGTCGCCGTCACGCAGCGCGAAGCTGAAGTCCCGCCGGACGAGGCCTTGCCGCCGGCCGACGACGAGAGTGACGGAGAATAAGAATGGCCGATTTCATGGGCATGATGAAGCAGGCGGCGCAGCTGCAGTCGCGCATGCAGGAGCTGCAGGCCGAGCTCGACCAGATCGAGGTCGAGGGCAGCGCCGGTGGCGGCATGGTCAGCGTGCGCGTCAGCGGCAAGAGCGAGCTCAAGGGCGTGACCATCGACGACAGCCTGATGAAGCCCGAGGAAAAGGAAATCCTCGAGGATCTCCTCGTCGCGGCTCATGCCGACGCGCGGCGCAAGGCGGAGGCACTGCTGCAGGACAAGATGAAGAGCCTGACCGGCGGCTTGCCGCTGCCGCCGGGACTGAAATTATTCTGACGCTCCTTTCCTTGCGATCGACCGTTCATGCCCACCGCCGTTGCCGGACCTGAAATCGAGCGCCTGATTCAGTTGCTGGCGCGCCTGCCGGGCCTCGGCCCGCGGTCGGCGCGGCGCGCCGCGCTGCATCTGATCAAGAAGCGCGAGCTGCTCATGGCGCCGCTGACGCTCGCCCTGCAGACGGCGATGGAGAAGATCGAGATCTGCAAGACCTGCGGTAATATCGACACGCAGAATCCGTGCACGGTGTGCACCGATCCGCGCCGCGATCCCTCGATCATCGTCGTCGTCGCCGATGTCGCCGACCTGTGGGCGCTGGAGCGCGCGCATGCGGTGAATGCGCGCTATCACGTGCTCGGGGGCACGCTGTCGCCGCTCGACGGCATCGGGCCGCAGGATCTCGCCATCGATGGGCTCGTTTCGCGCGCTCATGATGACGCGGTGAAAGAGGTGATCCTGGCGCTCAATGCCACGGTCGATGGCCAGACCACCGCGCATTACATCACCGATCTGCTGCAGGACGCCAACGTCAAGGTGACGCGGCTCGCCCATGGCGTGCCGGTCGGCGGCGAGCTTGATTATCTCGATGAGGGCACGCTGTCGGCGGCGATCCGGCAGCGGACCTTGTTCTGAGCACGAGAGCGCCGCGCATTCGGCATCACCTCGCCCCGCTTGCGGTGAGAGGTCGACGCGCGAAGCGCGTCGGGTGAGGGGGCCGATCCGCGATGCGTGTGAGAAGAGCCCCTCACCCCAACCCTCTCCCCGCTTCGCGGGGCGAGGGAGCGCTCTGTGCGCGCGGCCATGCCTAAGATCAAACGATCGTTGATTGAGCCGACCGCAACTTCTCCGTCGCCGCGCGATCGATCTCGCCCTTGTCGTCCATCACCACGCCATAGTCGCGCCGCGCCTCCTCGGCGCTGATCAGGCCGTCGAGCACGTCGTCGCGCACCGCCTCGGGATCGCGCGCATGCGGGTTGCCGAAGCCGCCGCCGCCGGGAAGCTCGAGGCGGATGACGTCGCGTGGCGGCACCGTCTGCCGGCCTTTCGGGTTGATCGGGCGCCCCGAGCGCAGCGAGACCTTGCCGTTGCCGCCCGGCATGCCGCCGTTGCGGCCGCGCGCCGGATTGCGCACGCGCTCGAAATTGCAGAGCAGCGCGATCGGCGTCGCGCCGGCGCCGCCAAGCTCGATCACCTGGCCAAGCCCGCCACGATGCAGCCCGGCGCCGCCCGAGCTTTCGCGGAACTCGCGGCGTCGGAACACGACCGGGGCGACGCTCTCGGTCGCCTCCACCGGGATCGTGCGCACGCCGGAGGGAAATGCTGTGGCGGAGAGCCCGTCCTTGCCCGGACGCGCGCCGGCGCCGCCGCAATGGAAGATCACGGTGGAGAATTCCGGCAGCGCGTTGGCATCGGTGCCCTCGTCGACCTCGTCGACCAGCGAGCCGCCGCCGAAGATCTGCGGATTCCAAAGCGACGACGCGCCTTCCGCCGGTACGCCGCCTTCCATGACCTGATGCAGGCAGCCGAATACGACGTCGGGCAGCATGTGCCCGACAGTGTGCCGCGCCGCGACCGGCCACGGCCGTTTGACATTGAGCACGCAGCCTTCCGGCGCGCTCACAGTGATCGCGGAGAGCGAGCCGGCATTGTTCGGCACCTCCGGCGCCACCAGGCATTTCACGCCGAAGGCGGTGTAGGCGAGGCAGTAGTTGTAGACGACATTGATGCCATAGGCGGACGCAGGCGAGGTCCCGTCGAAATCGACGTGAATGCCGTCGTCGGAAATGGTCAGCGCGGCCTTGAGCGTCAGCGGCTTGTCGTAGCCGTCCATGGTCAGGCTGTTGCGGTAGGTGCCTTTGGCTAGCGCGCGGATGCGGGCGAGCGTCGCCTCGCGCGAAGACTCGACGATGGTGTCGCCGAGCCGGTCGAGATTGGCGATCTCGAACTCGTCCATCATCTCGATCAGCCTGCGTCCGCCTTCGTCGTTGCAGGCGGCGCAGGCATAAATGTCGCCTTCGACCTGCAGCGGCTCACGCACATTGGCGCGCACCATGCGCAGCAAGTCCTCGTTCATCACCCCTTCGCGGGCGAGCGGCATGATCGGGATCGAGAGCCCTTCCTCGAACACCTGCCGTCCGTCGGGGCCCATGCCGAGGCCGCCGATGTCGACGACGTGGATGGTGTTGGCGAACAGCGCGACCGGTTTGCCCTGATAGAAGGTCGGCGACACCACCGTGATGTCGTGCAGGTGGCCGGACGTGAGCCATGGATCATTGGTGATGTAGTGGTCGCCCGGCTTCATGCCGTCGAGTGGATAGACTTTGAGGAAGTGGACGACAGCATTGGCCATGGAGTTCACATGGCCGGGCGTGCCGGTCACCGCCTGTGCCAGCATGCGACCCTGGCGGTCGAACACGCCGGCCGAAAGGTCGCCGGCCTCGCGCACCGAGGTGGAGAACGCCGTGCGCAGCATGGTCTGCGCCTGCTCCTCCACCACCGCGATCAGCCGGTTCCACATGATCTGCGTATGGATCTGCGCAAACGCAGCGTTGGGGCGTGCGACCATGGATCAGGTTCTCGTGCGGCGCGTGAGCTCAATATAGCCGAAGGCGTCGATGCGTGCGTCGAAATGCGCGCTGACGACGGTCGAGGTGTCGTTCTCGGCAATCACCGCGGGCCCGGCGATATGCGCGCCCGGCGTCAGCTCGCTGCGCCAATAGATCGGCACCTCGCGGAATTCGCCGCTGTCCGCATCGAACACCTTCCGGCGTGACTTCGGGTTCGGTTCGTTTGCCCGCAGGTCTGCGGCCGCGCCGAGCGTGCCTTCAGCCGGTGCGCTGAGCGAGAGCACCCAGCTGAGGATCTCGATCTCGACGCCGGGAATGGGCCGGCTGTAGAGCCTGCGATAGGCGGTCTCGAACCAGCCGCGGATCGTGCCCTGATCCGCGGCGGTGAAGTCGCGCTGCGGCAGCTCGACCGCGATCTCGTGGCCCTGGCCGCGATAGCGCATGAAGGCCGAGCGCTGCTCGGTGAGTGGCGCTGTTGGCGCGCCTTGGCGCACGATGGCTTCGGCTTCGGCGCGCATCTCAGCGAACAGCGTGTTGACCGTCGCCGGCTCGAAGCTGCCGAGCCGCAGCAGTTTGCCGCGCACGATCTCATAGGCGACCGGCGCGCGCAGCAACCCCAGTGCCGAGCCGACACCGGCATTGGTGGGAACGAGCACGCGGGCGATGCCGAGCTTCTCGGCGACCCGCGCGGCATGCAGCGGCGCCGCGCCGCCGAAGGCGATCAACGTGCGCGGACCGAGATCCTTGCCGCTTTCGATGGCATGCACGCGCGCGGCATTGGCCATGTTCTCGTCGACGAGCTCGCTCACGCCAAAGGCAGCATGCTCCACCGCGAGGTCGAGCGGCTTGCCGACATTGGTGGCGAGCGCGCGTTCGGCGCCGCCGCGATCGAGCGGCATCTTGCCGCCGGAAAATCCCGCCGGATCGATGCGGCCGAGCGCGAGGTCGGCATCGGTCACCGTCGGCTCACTGCCGCCGCGGCCATAGCAGACCGGGCCGGGCTCCGAGCCGGCGCTGTCCGGGCCGACGCCGATGCGTCCCAGCGTGTCGACGCGGGCAATCGAGCCGCCGCCGGCGCCAATCTCCACCATCTCGATCACCGGGATGCGCAGTGGCAGCCCGCTGCCCTTCACGAAGCGATAGATGCGCGCCACCTCGAACACGCGGGCGGTCTGCGCGCGGGCCTTGTCGATGAAGCAGATCTTTGCCGTGGTGCCGCCCATGTCGAAGGAGACGACCTCGTCGAGCTTGTGCTGGCGCGCGATGCAGGCAGCGAAGATGGCGCCGCCCGCAGGACCGGACTCGACAAGCCGGACCGGAAAACGCGTCGCGGTCTCGACCGTGGTGATGCCGCCGGCGGAGGTCATCAGCAGCATCGGGCAGCGAAAGCCGGCCTGCGCCAGCTCGCGCTCGAGCTTGCCGAGATAGCGGCCCATCAGCGGCTGCAGATAGGCATTGGCGCTGGCCGTGGAGAAGCGTTCGTATTCGCGCATCTCCGGCGAGACGTCGGACGACAGCGTCACCGCGACGCCGGGCAGCCGCCGCGCGATCGCTTCGCCGACGCGCCGCTCATGCTCCGGATTGGTGAAGCTGTGGAGGAGGCCGACGGCGGCGGCCTCGACATTGTGTGCGGCGAGCATCTCCAGCGCGCGCTCGACGCTGGCCGCGTCGAGCGGTGTCAGCACCTCGCCCTGCGCGTTGATGCGCTCGCGGATGGGCAGCCGCAGCCGCCTCGGCACCAGCGGCGCGGGCAGGTCGATATTCAGGTCGTATTGCTCGAAGCGGTTCTCGTGGCGGATCTCGACGACGTCGCGGAAGCCTTCGGTGGTCAGCAGCGCGGTCTTCGCGCCCTTGCGCTCGATCAGCGCGTTGGTCGCAAGCGTCGTGCCGTGGATGATCAGGTTGACGTCGGGCGGCGCGACGCCAGCCTCGGCGATGACGGTGCGCAGGATCGCCAGCACGCCCTCTTCCGGCGCTCGCGCGGTGGTCAGCCCTTTGGCGGTGAAGCGTGTATCGCCGACCTCCAGCGCCACGTCGGTGAAGGTGCCGCCGATATCGACGCCGAGACGGATGGAAGAAGAGAGGGAAGTCACGCGGCTAAGACTCTGCGAGTTCTCAACAGATACGGGCGGCGCGACCGGCGCCGCCCGCTTTGGTTACTGATTCCGAATTACTTCTTCCAGCCTTTCATCGGGTATTCAAGCTTCGCCGTTGCGCGGTTCTCCGGCCACACCGAAACGTATTGCTTGCCCTGCAGCTGGATCAGATAGGTGGCGGACAGCGTGTTCTGTCCGGTCTCGTCGAACTTCACGCCGCGATAGCCGATCATCAGCTGCTCCGGCTTGAGGTCGGTCGCCTTCAGCGCCGCCTGAATCTTGTCCGGGGCGGTCGAGCCCGCGCGGTTGATGGCGTCGGCGAGCACGAAGAAGCCCTGCATCCAGCGCGCGCTGGTGTCGTCGAGATCGCGGCCGTATTTCTTCTTGAACATCTCATTGATGATGTAGCTGTTGCTGCCCGGCTTGCCGATGTCGAAGGCGCTGCGGTTGACTGCGCCCTGCGCCAGGTCGCCGACATTCGGGATGAAGGTCGGATCGGAGAAGCCGGCGTCGTCGCCGATGATCAGCGGTGGCAGGTAATCGAGGTTCTGCATCGTCTTGAAGTAGAGGATCGTGTCGGCGGTGTAGCTGACGAAGATCACCGCGTCGGGCTTCAGCGATTTGAGCTGCAGCACCTGCGCGGAGACGTCGGTGCTGTTGGCGTTGTAGGGAATCTGCGCCGCCAGCTTGATGTTCGCCGTCTTCGCCGCCTCGACGATGCTGGCGGCAACCGAGGTGCCGTAGTCGGTGTTCTCGTTGACCACCGCCATCGAGTCGATCTTCTTGCCGCCGGCTTTGAGTTCGTTGAGGAATTGCGTGTAGGCCTTGGCGAAGTCTGGCGCGATCGGGCCGCTGCGGAACGTCCATTTGAAGCCGCGTTGGGTGATCGACAGCGCGACCGAGTCCGAGACCAGGAATGGGATGCCCTGCCGCTCGGCTGCGGCGGTGGCGACCACCGCGACGGCGGAATGATAGGTCCCGAGCATCGCCGCGACATGCTCCTGCGTGATCAGGCGCAAGGTCTGCTGCTGACCCGTCGCCGGATTGCCCTGATGATCGGCTTCGATGAGCTCGATCTTGGCGCCGCCCAGATTCGGCAGGCCGGCGCTCGCGGCGAGCGGCATTGCCTTGAGCTCGGGATGCGCGTTGTTGACGATCTCGGCGCCGAGATTGACCGCGTCACGCGCCGACTGGCCGGCCGCCGCCGCGTTGCCGGTGAGTGGATAAATCACCCCGATCTTCACCGTGTCGGCGGCGAGCGCCTGGCCGCTGGCGAGCACCGCCAGAAGTAGTGCCCCCGCAATCCATCGCGTCCTGGTCATTTGCCCCTCCCGTCCGCCTTTTCGCCGGTATGCGGCCAAGTCTAGACGGGAACCGGCGGCCGGCGACAGGGGGCTATCAGGCGCTAAGGTTTGCGCGCCTCTATGTCGTTTGACGTTTCGGCGGGTGCCGTGTGGTTGTCCTTCGGCCGCGCATCGCCTTCACGCGGTACGCCGCATTCTGGAACCGGCTGACCGGGCAACAACGTCTGCCACAGCCATCGTGTGTCGGCGTCAACTTTACAGGGTCGGCTCATGCCTCCCGATATGGCCTATGTGCGCCTGCGGCGCCAGAGGGCTTGAGTAGAGCCGGGAACCCGTCGGTAACCCTGGCGTTGTGTCGCATGCGCATCAAAGCGCCATCGCGGTGCTTGCGCTGTCACCAATGCGGAGGAGAACCCATGGACAAGCGAATTGCCGGACTGCTCGGCGCCGTCGCCGGCGTGGCCTCGGTAAATTCTGCGCAAGCTGCGCCGCAGCCTGCGACAAATGCTGCGGAAGCTTTGCAGGCGGCGACTTACGCCGAGCTGCTGACGCCGATACCCAATGCGCTCGCGATGCTGCAGGAGGACGACGCCAATCGCGCGCAACGGCCCGCGAGCGAAGGTGTGAGGGTCGCGCAGGCGCACCATCACCACCATCATCATAACCGCCGGCGCGTTATCATCATTCGCCGGCATCATCATCACCACCATCACCACTTCCGTCGTCATCATCACCACCATCATCATCATCACAGCGAGTATTTCGCTGTGCCGCGCGCGGAAGGCTGACCGCGCGAGTGAGGAATCGAAGCGGGCGCGCGGCGTGAAGCCGGCGCCCGCTTTCGTTTGATGATCGTTCGTATGGAGGCCGGAGGCGCTCAGCCTTGCTCGGCGCGGTCCTTGGCCTTGGCCGCGCGCAGGATGTGCCGATAGGTGCCGTCGAACACGGTGTTGGTCGACGACGTCCATTCGGTTTCTTTCGACAGCGTCTCACGGCTGGCATGGATGCGGCGGCCGCGCATCTCGCGCTCGGCGGCTTCGTCCTCGTCCATCGGGGTCAGCTCGAACTGGATCTCGGCGGGAACGAACAGGATTTGCATGAACGGTTCGCCCGAACGGAAAACGTGCGTGCGTCCCTCCGGCGGCGCCTTGAACACCACGAACGAGATCATCGGCCACCAGCTGGTGCGCAGCAGGGCCGGTACGGCCAGCGGCACCTCGTCACTCGCATCGGTGTAGTAGCGCGGATGCGGCTCGGTGCGCACCGCCATGCCGTCTGTGACCTTGAGATCGAGCAGCAGCTGATAGGTGTAGTAGTTCTCCCCGAAGGCGCGGAACGGCGGCCATTGCAAGCCGGTGCCGGGATCAGGCCCGAAGTCGCCGGCGAGCTCCACCTGGCCGTTGCGCTTGGTGACGCGCAGCTCGTTGTCGAACGGATAGAACAGCTCGATGCCATACTGCGCGCCCTCGGTGAACGGCATGCAATGCCAGACCTGCTCGTGATTGCCGTTCTTGCGCGGCTCCGCTTTGCCGCCCCAGCCGGGCACTTCCATCTTGGTGCGACGCGGCCGCAATCGCGGCTCGATCAGGCGATATTTGACGGTATGCATGGAGAGGGCTCAATGCCGTCAGGCGAGGACGTGCGCATGGGTCACGTCAACGCCGTCCGTCGTGCCTGGTTCCCGCGGCCCTTAGTCCTCGGCAATCACCGGATTGCGCAGCACGCCGATCTCGGCGACCTCGACCTCGATCGTGTCGCCGGGCTTCATCCACAAAGGCGGATTGCGCCGCGAGCCGACGCCAGCCGGCGTGCCGGTGGCGATGCAGTCGCCGGGCGTGAGCATGGTGACGCGCGAGAGATAGCTGATCAGGAACGGAATGTCGTAGAGGAGCTTGTCGACGCCGCTCCTTTGCACCTCGGTGCCGTTGAGCCGTGTCATCAGCGTCAGCCGGCGCGGATCGGGGATCTCGTCGGCGGTGGTCATGCACGGGCCGAAGCCACTGGTACGCTCGAAATTCTTGCCGGCGAACAGGCTGTGCTGCTGGTAGTCGCGGACCGAGCCGTCATTGAGCAGCGTGTAGCCGGCGACGTGCTCGGGCGCGCGCTCGGGCGCGATGTGCCGGCCGGCGCGGCCGATCACCACGGTCAATTCGCCCTCATAGTCGAAATGCTTCGACACTTTCGGGCGCACCACCGGTTCCTCATGCGCGACGATGGCGCTGCGATGCTTGAGGAACACGCGCGGGTTTTCCGGCAGCTCGGACCCGGTCTCTTCGGCGTGGTCGCGATAGTTTTTGCCGACGCACATCACCTTGTCGGCGTCGGGGAGCACCGGGCGGAAACGGATGGCGGCAAGCGCGTGATCGGGAGCGTGCTTCCCCACGAGCTCGCGCAGGGTATCCAGTGCGCTGGCGGCGATGGCCGCGCGCAATGTGGGCCAGCGCTCGCCGACGCGCGCACCGAGGTCGATGACGCCGTCCTGCGTCAGCGCACCATAGCTCTCCTTGGTCCCCGTTGCGAAGCTGATGAGCCGCATGACCAGTCCCCTTAATGTGACGCGCGCTTGTCGATCCGCGCGAAATGCCCGTGGCGCTGCAGCCAGGCCAGCAGCAGGAAGCTCGGCACGCCGGCGAGCGCGCAGACCACGAAAAACCACACCCAGCCGGTGGCGAAGGCGATGTAGCCGCTCCCGAGCGAAACGACATTGCGGCCGACGGCGGCAAGCGCAGTGAGCAGCGCGAATTGCGTGGCGGTGTAAAGCGGATTGCGGCAGAGCGCCGAGAGATAGGCGACGAAGATGACCGTGCCGACCGAGTCGAAAAAGAACTCGATGGCGGTGGTGACACTGAGCGCCGCGACATCCATCCCGATCAGCGCCTGCACGGCGAAGGCGGCGATCATCGTGGTCTGCAGCAGCGCGCCGATCCACAGGCTCGCGGACAGCGAGAAGGTGCGGGCGATGAAGCCGCCGGCGAAACCGCCGAGCACCGCGGCGATGAAGCCGATGCCGTTGCGGATGGTTCCAACTTGCGTGAGCGAGAAGCCCAACCCGAGGACGAATGGCGTCAGCAGCGAGAACGCGAGCGCGTCGGCGAGCTTGAACAGCGTGACGAAGATGAGCGCCGCGATCGCGAGATGCTGGGAGAGGAAATCGCGGAAGCTGTCGACTGCCGTCGTGAACGCGCGCTTGAGTGAAGTCTCCCGCGCATGCGCGGCATGGTTCGCGCTCACCGCGCGCGATTTCTCCGGCTCCTTGGCGACGAGCGTCGCCAGGACGCCAACCAGGATGCAGGCGGCCATCGTCACATAGCAGGCGGTCCAGGCCGCCGGGTCACCGAGCTTCAGGCTGTCCTGCAGATAGGCGACGAGGAACAGTGCCCCGGCGCCGGCGACCAGCGAGCCGATGCGATAGGCGGCGACATAGGAGGCCATGCCGGCGGCTTGCTCGTTCTCCGGCAGGCTTTCCACACGGAAGGCGTCGATGAGGATGTCCTGCGTCGCTGAGGAAGTGGCGACGAGCAGCGCGGCGACCGCCACCATGAGCGGCGACACAGCGGGATCGCACAGAGCGAGCAGCACGATCGCGGCGATCAGCAGGATTTGCGAGAACATCAGCCAGCCGCGGCGGCGGCCAAGCGTGCGCGAGAGGAGCGGCACGTCGAGGGAATCGACCAGCGGCGCCCAGAGGAACTTGATGTTGTAGGGGATCGCCACCGCGGCAAACAGGCCGATGGTGCGGATGTCGATGCCGGAGAGCTTCATCCAGGCCTGAAGGGTCGAGCCGACGAGGATGATCGGCACGCCACCGGAAAAGCCGAGCAGCATGATCACCAGCACGCGCGGCTTGAGATAGACCGCGAGGCCTTCGCGCCAGCCCAATTTGGCTGGCGATTCGGACGCCGAATTCATGCCTTCGGGTAACAGAGCTTCGTGACGGGCGCTACCGCTCCGTCCGCATTTCCCCGCCGCGGGAACGCGTTACTCGCCGGCTTCCAGCTTGCGCAACGGCACCGGGATGATCTGCGCCGAGGGTGCGTCCACCTCGTCGAACTCGACGTCCTGGATGCGCGCGCCGCGCTTCTCCACCTTCTCGGCCGAGATCAGGATCTGCCGGACATCCTCGTTGGCCTGGCCGAAATGTGCCTGCAGCTTGCTCACGCGCTCGCGTAGCCGCCCGAGATCGTCCATCAGGTGGCCGACCTCGGCGTGGATCTTGTCGGCGGCGGCGCGCATGCGCGCGTCGCGCTGGATCTGCTGGATCACGTGGATCGCCAGCATCAGCAGCGTCGGAGAGACGATCATCACCTTGGCGCGATAGGCCTTCTGCACGACATCATCGAAGCCGTCATAGAGATCGGCATAAACCGACTCAGACGGCACGAACATCAGCGCGAAATCCTGGGTTTCGCCGGGGATGAGGTATTTCTGCGCGATGTCGGTGACGTGCTTGCCGACGTCCGAGCGCAGCCGCGCCGCGGCGTGCTTGCGTTCGTCCTCGGTCTTGGCCTCGCGATACGCGGTGATGGCTTCGAGCGGGAACTTGGCGTCGACCACGAGTGGCCGCCGGTCGGGCATGATGATGCCGCAGTCGGGCCGCGCGCGGTTCGACAGTGTCATCTGGAACTCGTAGCAGTCCTTGGGCAGCCCATCCTGGATGATGAGCTCCATGCGGCCCTGGCCGAAGGCGCCGCGCTGCTGCTTGTTGGCGAGCACGCTCTGCAGCGAGGTCACCTGCGAGGCGAGATCGGTGATGTTCTTCTGCGCGTTGTCGATCACCGCGAGCCGCTCGTTGAGCTTCTGCAGGTTCTCGACGGTATTCTTGGTCGAGCTTTGCATCGACTGGCCGAGCTGCGCCGTCACCGCATCGAGCCGCTCATGTACGGTCTGCTGCAGCTGTCCTTGCGCACGGGCGAGGAGCTCGCCCATCGCCTGGATGCGCGCATTGAGCTCCACGACATAGGGATCGGGCGCAGGCGCCACTGGTTCGGCCGGCGTCGGCGCGGGATTGTGACGGCTCAACAGGATGACGAAGGCGGCGAGCCCGAGGCCCACGACAAAACAGGCGGCGACGATGATGGCGATGTCGGTAATCATGGCCTGCTTGTACCCCGATTCGGGTTAAGAACATATCAAGAACGATACGGAGAAGTCCCCGACTTCACAAGGCGAAAACCCCGGTTCCATTGACCCTGTGAACGCTTCCCCTTACATCGCCGCGCATGGCCATTCGCGAGATCATTACCTTGCCCGACAAGCGGCTGCGGCTCGTCTCCGCGCCGGTCCAGGCGGTCGACAAGGAGCTGCGCGCGCTGATCGCCGACATGTTCGCCACCATGTATGCGGCGCCGGGCATCGGGCTCGCCGCCATCCAGGTCGGCGTGCCGCAGCGCGTCGTCACCATGGACCTCGCGAAGAAGGACGATCCCAAGGCGCCGATGGTGTTCATCAATCCAGAGGTGGTGTGGTCTTCGGAGGAGAAGGCGACCTACGAAGAAGGTTGCCTGTCGATCCCCGAATATTACGAGGAGGTCGAGCGGCCCGCTGCGGTGAAGGTGAAGTTCCTCGACTTCGAGGGCAAGCCGCAGGAGATCGAGGCGACGGGACTCCTTGCCACCTGCCTGCAGCACGAGATCGACCACACGAACGGTGTTCTGTTCATCGATTATCTCTCCAAGCTTAAGCGCGACCGCGTGGTGAAGAAATATACCAAGGCGGCGAAGCGCGCGGCTGAGGACAAAGAGGATGAGGCGGCCGACGAATCGGCCGATTAGTCGGCATGACGCTGCGCCTCGTCTTCATGGGTACACCGGATTTCGCGGTGCCGACATTGATCGAGCTCGCCGCGCGCGGCTACGACATCGTCGCGGTCTACACGCGCGCGCCGAAGCCCGGCGGACGCCGCGGTCTCGAATTACAGGACACGCCGGTCGCGCGCGAGGCCAAGCGGCTTAACCTGCCGGTGCTGACCCCGACGACGTTGAAAAACAACGAGGCCCAGGAGGCGTTTCGCGCGCATCGCGGCGACGCGGCGGTCGTCGTCGCCTATGGCCTCATCCTGCCCAAAGCGATCCTCGAAGCGGTGCCGCTCGGCTGCTTCAACGTGCACGCCTCGCTGCTGCCGCGCTGGCGCGGCGCCGCGCCGATCCACCGCGCCATCATGGCCGGCGATCGCGAGACCGGCATCACCATCATGCGCATGGATGAAGGGCTCGATACCGGCGCCATGGCCATGGCCGAGCGCATCGCCATCGCGCCGGACGCAACCACCGGCGAATTGCACGACGTGCTGGCGCGCCTCGGCGCCGATCTGATGCCGCGCGCGCTTGCCGCGGCCGAGCGCGGCAGCCTCGCGCTGACGCCGCAGCCGACCGACGGCGTCACTTACGCTGCGAAGATCGTCAAGGAGGAGACGCGCATCGATTGGGGCAAAGCGTGGGGCGAGGTGCACAACCACATCCGCGGCCTGTCGCCTTTCCCGGGCGCCTGGTTCGAGCTTGAGGGCCAGCGCGTCAAGGTGCTGCGCTCGACGTGCGGGGAGGGCCACGGCGTGCCGGGCACGGTGCTGGATGAGGCGCTGACGATTGCCTGTGGCGATGGCGCGGTGAGGCTTTTGGAGCTGCAGCGCGCCGGCGCGCGCCCGATGCTGGCTGTGGAGTTCCTGCGCGGCACGCCGGTTGCGCCCGGCACGCGCGTTTCATGAGCGGGCTGGCGCTACTGCGTCTTGCCGGTCATCTGGTCGGGCTTGGGTGGCTGCGCGTCCTTGGCCTCTTCCTCGGCGAGCAGCCGCTGCAGACGCGCGCGCTCGGCCTCATCCTGCGTCTGCGCCAGGAGGCGCCGAAAGTGCTCGAGATTCTTTCGATGGACAAAGCGCTCCATAGCGCTCTCCCAGAACTGAGCCGCCCCGATTCAACTATTTTGCATCCCTGAAGTGATGAAGTCGAGTAAACAACGACGCCTCCCGCCGGTTCCCACGTGGTCCCTGCGACATTCGGCGTCGAGATTTTGAGGTCAAGAGATCGTGCCGCGCTTCAAGCTCCTGATCGAATATGACGGCACGCCCTTCGTCGGCTGGCAGATCCAGCCCGGTGCGCTGTCGGTGCAGGGGCAGCTTACCGGGGCCATCGAGGCTTTTGCCGGCGAGACCGTCACCGTCCAGGGGGCCGGGCGCACCGATGCCGGCGTGCACGCCTATGGCCAGGTCGCGCATGTGGATTTGAGCAAGGACTGGGACACCGACACCGTGCGCGATGCGCTCAACGCGCATCTGCGTCCCGACCCCATCGCCGTGCTTGCGGCAGAGAAGGTTCCAGACGGCTTCAACGCGCGCACCTCCGCGGTGCAGCGGCATTATCTTTATCGGATCGTCAATCGCCGTGCCGACCTCACGCTAACGCTCAACCGCGCCTGGCGCGTGCCGCGCGCGCTCGATGTCGCCGCGATGCATGCCGCCGCGCAGCGACTCATCGGTAAGCACGACTTCACCACGTTTCGCGCCGCCGAGTGCCAGGCCAAGTCGCCGGTGAAGACGCTGGATCGCCTCGACGTCGAGCGGCACGGCGAGGAGGTGCACATCCATGCCTCCGCACGCTCGTTCCTGCATCATCAGGTGCGCTCCATGGTCGGCTCGCTGGCCATGGTCGGCGACGGCAAATGGAGCGCGGATGATCTAGCCGCCGCGCTCGCGGCGCGCGACCGCACCCGCTGCGGCCAGGTGGCGCCGCCGGACGGGCTTTATCTGATGCGGGTGGACTACTGAATCCGGTTAGTGATCCGCGGCAAAACTCTGCGGAATGCGGCACTGCGCGACTTTCGCCTTGCGCGTCGTTTCCGGCGTGTTGCGGCTCCTGCCGACAAAGCGCGGCACGCCGTCGGTGATCACGGCGCCGACGCCCATGATGTCGCCGTTGTTCAGCGCCGACAGTGCGTCGTTCTGCGAGCCGCCGAGGCAGGCATCGACCAGCACCAGATCGGCATCGCGGCCGACCGCCAGCACGCCACTGTTGAGTCGATAGGTCTTTGCGTTGTTGCCGGTCGCCATGGCGACCGCGATCTCCGGCGCGACACCGCCGAGCGAGACCAGATGGCTCATGGTGTAGAGCATGCCGAGCGGCATGATGCCCGAGCCGGTCGGCGTGTCGGTGGCGATGAGCAGGCGCTCGAGCTGCTTTGACTCGGTGAGGAGCTTCGCCACCAGCAGCGTCGTGCGCAGATTGCCGGCGGTGCACACCTGCATCGCCACCGTGGTCTCGTTGATCAGCCGCGGGAAGTCGGCATCCGGCATGGCGATCGGCCCGCCATTGACGTGGTAGGAGACGTCCGGCTGCATCTTGATCAGATGGTCGGCCCAGATACCGGTCGAGCCGGGGATCGAGGAGCCGCCGGTGTGCACCATGCTCACCATGCCGTGCGAGCGCGCCATCGCCACATAAGGCGCGTAGTCGTAAGGCGTCGGGAAATTGCCGAAGCCGGCTTTGGCAAGCCACACGCCTTCTCTCTGCATTTCCGCGAAATCGGCGTCGGTGAGCCCGGGCTCGAGGATCACCGAACCGGCATGCACGCGCATGCCGCCCGGCCGATAGTTCGCGAAGGATTTGCGCGCGGCGATGGCCAGCGCCTTCACGCCGGCCGGATCGCGCGGGCGTCCCGGCACATGTACCTCGGACGCGCTGATGGCCGTCGTGACGCCGCCGTGGATGTAGCTCTCGAGGAAACCGACGGTCTTCTGCCGCGGCGTGTAGTCGCCGAAGGTGATGTGCACATGCGAGTCGATCAGACCCGGCATCGCCATCATGCCGCCGGCGTCGATGGCGACGTCGCAGTCCTTGGTGTCGCCGCCGGAGCCGATCGAGACGATACGGCCGTCGGCCATGATCACCGTGTCGCCTGCGGCCACTGGCGCGGCGAGATCGCCGCTGAGGATCTTTCCGATATTGAAGACCGCGACTTTCATGCGTTCACGGCTTGCTGCGCTTGCGCGCCGCGACCTCGTCATGGGTCAATCCGCCGACCCGCGCGTTCAGCCGCCCGCCATTGGCGATGCAGAAGATCACCGCGATCTCGTCGGGCATCGGCGCATCCGGAAACACCAGCGACATGCCGTCATAGTGCGAGCGCACATAGATGTCGTCCTTGTGGTTCATCGGAATATCGATCGGCGTGCCGGGACCGCCCTTCTTGGTGAAGGAGGAAATCCAGGCGTCACCGCCGCCGAGCGCATCGCGGATCGGATTGGCAAAGGCGGTGGTGAGCAGCGCATTGGCGTGCTCCTGCTCGCCGGCCATGCCGACGATGCCGCCCTTGCCGTAGCTCTGCACCTCGTGCTGGCCGAAATTGTCGAGCGCGAACGCCGCCATGTCATGCCCGAGCTCAACGCTCGCGTCGATCATCGGCTTCAAGTCCTCGACATAGCGGCCGGCATAAGGGTTCTCGACCACGCAGACCGCGGCGAGGCGACGCAGCGGATGCGCGGCGATGCGGCCGGCTTCCTCGCGGCGCTCTTCCAGGACGACGAAGCGGCGGCGGACAGTGATGTTCACGGCCGGTGCTCCTTTTTTGGTTCGGCGAAGCTTACCCCAAAGCCTCGGCAACCGCTTTGCCGCAGGCGACCGTGTTCGCCGGGCCTTTGAGGTCGCGGGTGCGCAGCTTCGGTTCGGCCAGCACCTCCTCGATGGCCTTGACGATCGCCTTCGCGGCGTCGCTCTCGCCGAGATGCTCGAGCATCATCGCGCCCGACCAGATCTGTCCGATCGGATTGGCGACGCCCTGTCCGGCGATATCCGGCGCCGAGCCGTGCACCGGCTCGAACACGCTCGGAAATTTGCGCTCCGGATTGATGTTGCCAGACGGCGCGATGCCGATGGTGCCGGTGCAGGCGGGGCCGAGGTCGGAGAGGATGTCGCCGAACAGGTTCGAGGCGACGACCACATTGAACTGGTCCGGCTTGAGCACGAACAGCGCCGAGAGGATGTCGATGTGGAACTTGTTCCACTTGATGTCGGGAAAGCTCTTGGCCATCTCCTCCACGCGCTCGTCCCAGTACGGCATGGTGATGGCGATGCCGTTCGACTTGGTCGCCGAGGTGAGATGCTTCTTCGGCGTCGAGCGGGCGAGCTCGAAAGCGAATTTCAGCACGCGGTCGACGCCGGTGCGGCTCATCACCGTTTCCTGCACCACGACTTCGCGCTCGGTGCCGCCGAACATGCGTCCGCCGATCGCGGAATATTCGCCCTCGGTGTTCTCGCGCACCACCCAGAAGTCGATGTCGCCGGGTTTCCGGTTGGCCAGCGGCGAGGGGACGCCGGGCATCAGCCGCACCGGGCGCAGGTTGACGTATTGGTCGAACTCGCGGCGGAACAGGATCAGCGAGCCCCACAACGAGATGTGATCGGGCACCTTGTTCGGCATGCCGACGGCGCCGAAATAGATCGCATCGTGCTTGCCGATCTTCTCCTTCCAGTCCTCCGGCATCATGCGGCCGTGCTTCTCGTAATAGTCGCAGCTGGCGAAGTCGAAGTCGTCGAGCTCCAGCCGGAAGCCGAATTTCTTTGCCGCGGCCTCGAGCACGCGCACGCCCTCGGGCATCACTTCCTTGCCGATGCCGTCGCCGGGAATGACCGCGACGTGGTGGGTGCGGTTGGTGCTCATTGAAGGCTCCTCACGTGAAGTACTGATCGAGAATGCGCCGGTAGACCTTGGTCAGCATCTCAAGGTCGGCTACTGGCACGTGCTCGTCGACCTGGTGCATGCTCTGTCCGACCAGGCCGAATTCCACCACCGGGCAATGGTCCTTGATGAACCGCGCATCCGAGGTGCCGCCGGTGGTCGACAGCACGGGCTTGCGGCCAGTCACGGAGGCGACCGCGTCGGCGACGGTGCTCATGAACGCCCCCGGCTCGGTGACGAACACGCCGGCGTTCGACGGTTCCCAGTGGAAGGAGAAGCGGATCTTGCCGCCTGAGGCTTCCAGCGCGCGCTTCTCGATGAGCACCTTCAGCGATTCCAGCGTGTGCGCGTCGTTGAAGCGGATGTTGAAGCGCGCCTTGGCCTCGTGCGGGATCAGGTTGACGGTCTTGTTGCCGATGTCGATCGAGGTGAACTCGAGGTTCGATGGCTGGAAATGCGCGGTGCCCTTGTCGAGCGGCTGCACATAGAGCGCTGAGATGAGCGTCACCAGGCCGCGCACCGGATTGTCGGCACGGTCGGGATAGGCCACGTGGCCGGACTTGCCGTGCACCGTAAGGATGCCGTTGAGCGAGCCGCGCCGCCCGATCTTGATGGTGTCGCCCATCGCCTGCTGGTTGCTCGGCTCGCCGAGCACGCAGTGATCGAACTTCTCTCCGAGCTCCGCCACCCACTTGAGCAACTTCGGCGTGCCGTTGACCGCGACGCTTTCCTCGTCGCCGGTGATCAGGAAGGAGATCGAGCCCTTCGGCCTGCCGCCGTTTGCCGCGAGATAATCGAGCGTCGCCGCCACCGCACAGGCGATGCCGCCCTTCATGTCCACCGCGCCGCGGCCGTAGAGCACGCCGTCCTTCACCTCGCCGCCGAACGGCGGATGCTTCCAGTGCTTCTCCTCGCCGACCGGCACCACGTCGGTGTGTCCGGCGAAGGTGAGGTGCGGCGCGTTCGTGCCGATGCGCGCGTAGAAGTTCTCGACGTCATCGGTGCCCGGCTCGCTGAACACCTTGCGATGCACGGTGAAGCCCGCGGCCTTGAGTGTCCTTTCGAGAAACGACAGCGCGCCGCCTTCCGCCGGCGTCACCGACGGGCAGCGGACGAGATTGCGGGTGAGGGCGACGGGATCGGCGGACATCGTGTGGTCAATCCCTCAGCAACTCGTTGATGCTGGTCTTGCTGCGCGTCTTCTCGTCGACGCGCTTGACGATGACGGCGCAATACAGTCCCGGCCCCGGCTCGCCGTTCTTCATTGGCTTCCCTGGCGTCGTGCCCGGCACCACGACGGAGTACGCCGGCACCTCGCCCTGCAGCACCTGTCCGGTCTCGCGGTCGATGATCTTGGTCGAGGCGCCGAGGAAGACGCCCATCGAGAGCACCGAGCCCTCGCGCAGGATCACGCCCTCGGCGACTTCTGAGCGCGCGCCGACGAAGCAATTATCCTCGATGATGACCGGGCCCGCCTGCAGCGGCTCGAGCACGCCGCCGATGCCGGCGCCGCCGGAGATGTGGCAGTTCTTCCCGATCTGCGCGCAGGAGCCGACGGTCGCCCAGGTGTCGACCATGGTGCCGCTGTCGACATAGGCGCCGAGATTGACGAAGGACGGCATCAGCACCACGCCCGGCGCGATATAGGCCGAGCGGCGCACGACCGAGCCCGGCACCGCGCGGAAGCCGGCGTCGCGAAAGCGATTCTCGCTCCAGCCGTCGAATTTCGAGGGCACCTTGTCCCACCAGCTCGCCTTGCCGGGACCGCCGGGGATCGGCGTCATGTCGTTTAGGCGGAACGAGAGCAGCACAGCCTTTTTCAGCCACTGATTGACCCGCCAAGAGCGGTCCGCCTGCCGCTCGGCAACGCGGGTCACGCCGCGGTCGAGCAGATCGAGCGCCGATTCCACCGCATCGCGTACTTCGCCCGTGGTCGAAGGCCCGATGCCGTCGCGCTTGTCGAAGGCGGCGTCGATGGTCTTGGCGAGATCGTCGTGCATGGTTTCCCCGTGTTTGCGCAAGGGGTTGTCAGGGGCCGGAGGAGGGATGTCAAGGATGGCTCTCGCCTGCCGCAGCGCTCCCCGCTAAGCTCCCGCGCGCCTGGCCCGGGGAGGATGGCGTGATCGGCATGTTCAAGGCTGTCGCCTTTATCATCGCCTGGTTCGTGGTGATGACCAAAACCGCGCTGGCGCATCATCTGATGGGCGGCGTCATGCCCTCGACCTTCGCGCAGGGGCTGCTCTCCGGCCTCGGGCATCCGGTGATCGGGATCGAACATCTGGCGGCGGTCGTCGCCATTGGTTGTCTCGCCGCGACCTATCGCGCCGGGGCCTGGCTCACCGTGGCCTTCGTGCTGGCGATGATGGCCGGCGTCGGCCTGCATGTCCGCGGCACGAATTTCCCCGGCGGCGAGTTCGTGGTGGCTGCTTCGGTGGTGGTGCTCGGCGGCCTGCTGCTCAGCCGCTGGCGGCCGTCGGCCGACGTCGCGCTCCTGCTGTTCGCGGCCGTTGGCGTCATTCACGGCTATGCGCTGGGCGAAAGCATCGCCGGCGCGGAGCCGGCGCCGCTCGCGGCCTATTTCGCCGGGCTCGCGGCGATCCAGATCGTCATCGCCAATACGGCGATGCTGTTCACGCGCTCGGCGTTGCGGAAAGTCCCTTCGGAATCGCTGTCGCTCTATCTCGTCGGCGTGGCGGTCGCCGGCGTCGGGCTCGTGTTCATGGCGCAGAAGATTCTGGCCTGAGCCGCTCGCGCACCGTCGTCTCCAAGAAGCCGGTCAGATCCTCGGTCACATGGTCGACATGCGAGGCGTCGCGCCCTTCCATCTCCCAGCTCTCGCGCAACACTTCGCGTGAGCGCTCTGGCACCACCAGCACCGTGGTCATGCCGAGGTCGTGCGGCACGACGAGATTGCGCGCCAGATCCTCGAACATCGCCGCCCTGCGCGGGTCGACGCCGTGGCGATCGAGGAAGCGATCATAGGTCTGCGCCAACGGTTTCGGCTCGAGCTCGGCGGCGACGATGTCGAACACATCCTCGAAATGCTCGCGGATCGCGAGCCGGCCCATCACCGCGTCGGCGTGCTTGCGCGTGCCGTTGGTAAGAATGAGCTTGCGTCCGGGAAGTTGCGCGATGGCGGCGCCGAGCGCGGGATTGGGCGTGAGCGGCGAGTGGTCGATCTGATGCACGGCCTCGAGATAGTGGTCAGGATTGAGCCCGTGTTCCGCCATCAGTCCGCGCATGGTGGTGCCGTAGCGCCGGTAATAGTCCTTCTGGATGCGGAAGGCCTCGTCGGGAGGAACCTTGAGGAAGTCGGCGATGTAATTGCGGATGCGATCGTCCACCTGATGCCACAGATTGAGATGATGCGGATAGAGCGTGTTGTCGAGATCGAACACCCAGGTCTCGACGTGGCCGAAGGCGCGGGGTTTTGGGGCTGCGGTCTGCGTCATGTCCGGCACTCTCTAACGCCAGATGCCGTCAAACGCTACTTCGGTTCCTTGAACCGCACGATGGTGGACGGCCGGTCGGCCACATCGACCGCGGCGAACGGCGCCGACACCAGGCCCTGCGCGGTGCAGTTCTTGTGCTCGTTGAGCTCGAACTTGCCCTCGCGTGTGCACAGCTCGACATTGCCGCCCCAGGCGAGCGCCTGCTCGCCGTGCTTGACGATCGCGCCGTTGGCGTCGATCGCCTCCGCATAGGTGTAGAGGCGGTGCGGCTCACCGCGCACGTCGGGCTTTACGCATTTGCCCGGCTCGACGCGATACCAGCCGCGGGTGACGATGGCGCCCATCTCGACGATGCCGAGTGCAGCCATCACCGTGTAGCGCGTGTCGTTGCACCAGGAGAAGCCGGAATTCTGCAGGCTCTGCGCCTTCGCCATCAGCACGTCGAAGAAATCCGCGGCGGTCGCCGCGCTCGCCGGCAGCTTGCGGTCCTTGAGGAACTGCGCCAGCGCGGCGTCGGTCTTGGCGCCGGTGAGCCCGTCGATCGGATTGGCGTCATAGCCGTCGACGACGAGAAGCCGCTGGATGCCGGCGAGCCGTGCCTGCTCGATTGTGTAATCGGCTTCCTCGGCGAGATTGGCGGTGGCGCCCTTGTCACTCTCCGTCGGTTTCACCGCGGCAAAGGGCACCGCGCGCTGGCCGCCGCGGCAGGTTCGCGCCGCTGCGATGGTGAAATCGCGCTGGCTGACGCAGAGATCGGCCGCGCCGCTCTGCGGCAATGGGCCCGGCCCGTAGATCGAGGGCGTGCGCGCATGCAGATAGACCATGTCGGCGGAGTAGGCGCCCTGGATGACGCTGCGGCATTGCCCGGGATCGACGCGGAACCAGCCGCGGGTGGTGACATTGCCGCCGGTCTCCAGCCCGACCGCGGCCTCGACTACGTAGCTCATGCGATTGCACAGCTGCAGATCCGCGCGCGCGGGGGAGGTGAGCGTGGCGAGGACGAGCGCTGCGGCGGCGAGGCGAATCATCGTGATGATGATGCGTACGAATCAGGCCCGGCGCACCTTCTTTCCCTCGCCCCGCGAAGCGGGGAGAGGGTGGACTTCGCGAAGCGAAGGCCGGGTGAGGGGCGAGCCCTCAACGGATAGGAGTCTTTAGATTGTCTCGGATGACGCTCAGCACGCCATCTTTGTTCTTGAGAACGTCGGTATTCCAAAATCGGAGCACGCGGTAACCTTCAGATTGCAGAAAGGCATCACGAACCTTGTCGCGCAAACTGTCGGCGTGCTGTGAGCCATCGACCTCAATGATCAACTTCTGCTCGCGACAGACAAAATCGGCGATGTAAAGCCCGATTGGCTCCTGGCGGACGATTTTGTGACCGGCGAGGCGACGGTCGCGAAGCGCGAACCACAGTTTGCGCTCAGCGTCGGTCTGCGAGTGCCGTAACTCCCGGCTTCGCGCCTTTTCCCCTTCGTCTGGTCCGCGCATTGCCCCTCACCCGGTTCGCGCTCGGATTCCCTCCGCGCGAACCACCCTCTCCCCGCTAAAGCGGGGCGAGGGAAGCGAGTGTGCCGCGGCGTTACTGCCCGCGCCACCAATTCTATTTATGAATCAGCGTGCCGGCGCCGTGGTCGGTGAGCAGCTCGAGCAGCACCGCGTGCGGCACCTTGCCGTCGAGGATGACGACGCCTTCGACGCCGTGCTCGATCGCATAAATGCAGGTCTCGACCTTGGGGATCATGCCGCCGGAAATGGTGCCGTCGGCGATCAGCGCATGGATGTCGGCAATCGACAGGTCGGTGAGCAGGTTCTTGTCCTTGTCGAGCACGCCGGGCACGTCGGTGAGCAGCAGCAGGCGTTTCGCCCTCAGCGCGCCGGCAATGGCGCCGGCGAAGGTGTCGGCATTGACGTTGAAGGTGCCGCCTTCGGTGCCGGCGCATACCGGCGCCAGCACCGGGATGAGCTGGCGGCCGAGCAATTGGTCGAGCACCATGGTGTCGACCTGCGGCGTGCCGTCCGCGTTGAGCGCCGGCTCGCCGACGAAACCGAGATCGACGATCTGCTCGATGTGCGAGCCCGGATCGACGACGGCGCGCGTGATCTTGTGCGCCTTGACCATATTGCCGTCTTTGCCGGAGAGCCCGAGCGCCTTGCCGCCGGCCTCGTTGAGATAGCCGACGATCTGCTTGTTGATGCTGCCGGCCAGCACCATCTCCACGATCTCGATCGTCGCGGCGTCGGTGACGCGCAGTCCGGCGGCGAATTCCGACTTGATGCCGAGACGCTTGAGCATCTCGCCGATCTGCGGACCGCCGCCATGCACCACCACCGGATTGATTCCGGTCTGCTCGAGCAGCACGATGTCGCGGGCGAAGTTGCGCGCCGCCTGCTCCTCGCCCATGGCGTGGCCGCCGTATTTCACCACGACGATTTCATCGTCGTAGCGCTGCATATAGGGCAGCGCCTGCGAGAGGACTTCCGCGGCGTCCTGGGCGGTGAGCGGGCGGGCTTTCTTCATCGGCGGACTTCCTGAGACGACGGGGAGGTTCTAGCCGAGGGAAATGAAACCGACAACGCGCGCAATTGCCCCTCACCCGGTTCGCGCTCGGATTCCCACATGCAATCAAGCCTGCGCAGATTGCGTAGACTTATCTGCGCTGCGAACCACCCTCTCCCCGCTAAAAGCGGGGCGAGGGAAGTGAAGATGCGGTTCGGCCCTCTTTCCCTCTCCCCGTGTCAACGGGGAGAGGGTGGCGAGCATAGCGAGCCGGGTGAGGGGCTCTACCCTCGTTCTTCCAGCAGGCGCACGATGGCGGCGCGGACATCCGGGATGCCGGTGCCGTCATGCGCAGAAGTTAAGAGCACATCGGGGAAGGCCGCTGGACGTTTGGCGATCGCCGCCCGGGTCTCAGTCACGCGCTTGTCAAACTCGCTTTTCTTCACCTGATCGCATTTGGTGAGCACGATCTCATGGCTCACCGCGGCCTCGCCGAGCGAATCGAGGATGGTGGCGTCGACGTCCTTGAGACCGTGGCGGGCGTCGATCAGCACATAGACGCGAGCGAGGTTGGCGCGGCCGCGCAGGTAATCGTGGATGAGGTCGGTCCAGTCGGCGACCTTGCTCTTCGGCGCCGCCGCATAGCCGTAACCCGGCATGTCCACCAGCGTCAGCCTCGAGCCCGCCGAGAAGAAGATCAGCTCCTGCGTGCGTCCTGGGGTGTGCGAGGTGCGCGCCAGCGCCTTGCGCCCGGTGAGCGCGTTGATCAGGCTCGATTTGCCGACATTGGAGCGGCCGACAAAGGCGATCTCGATGCCCTGCATCGGCGGCAGGTTGGTCGCCGCGTTGGACGCGAATGTAAACTGCCAGTCGGCGGAAAACAGCTTGCGCCCGGCATCGATCTCGCGGCGGGTGAAATCCGTTGACGCCATCCGCTGGCCCCTATCGGCCTCATGGTGAGGAGCCCGCGCAGCGGGCGTCTCGAACCATAGGCCGCCCCATCCTTCGAGACGCGGCCTTCGGCCGCTCCTCAGGATGAGGGCGGAGAGAAGGGAGCGCCGGCAGCGACTACTTCGCCGCTTCTTTCTTCCGCAGGAACGTCGCCTTCAAATTATTCCACAGCTCGATCTTGGCGCCGTGGCGGCTCATGATGAAGCTCTGCTGCGCCACCGACAGCGTGTTGTTCCACGCCCAGTAGATGACGAGGCCGGCCGGGAAGCTCGCCAGCATGAAGGTGAAGATGATCGGCATCCAGTTGAAGATCATCTGCTGCGTCGGATCCGGCGGCGCCGGGTTGAGCTTCATCTGCACCCACATGGTCACGCCCATGATCAGCGGCCACAGGCCGAGCACCAGGAAATGGCCGACCAGCGGCACGACCGTGGGGTCCCAATTGATGAGTCCGAACAGCGTGAAGATGTTGGTCGGATCCGGCGCCGAGAGGTCGTGGATCCAGCCGAAGAACGGCGCGTGCCGCATCTCGATGGTGACCAGGAGCACCTTGTAGAGCGAGAAGAACACCGGGATCTGGATCACGATCGGCAGACAGCCAGCCAGCGGATTGATCTTCTCGCGCTTGTAGAGGTCCATCAGCTCTTGCTGCTGCTTCACCTTGTCGTCGGGATAGCGCTCGCGCAGCGCCTGCATCTGCGGCTGCACCGCTTTCATCTTGGCCATCGAGGCATAGGATTTGTTGGCCAGCGGCAGGAACAGGATCTTGATGATCAGCGTCACCGCCAGGATGGCGAGGCCGAAATTGCCGAGGAACTTATAGAGACTGTCGATGGCGACGAACATCGGCTTGGTGATGATGTAGAACCAGCCCCAGTCGATCAGCAGGTCGAAGTGATTGAGATTGAGCTGCTGGTTGTAGCCGCCGGCTCCGAGCAGCGGGAAGCTGATGCCGACCGTGGCGACTTCCTTGGCGCCGGCGAACAGCCGCGCCGAAGCAGCACCGGTCGCGCCGGGCTGGATGGTCTGCGCGTCGAGGAAGTAATCGGTCTGATAGGTCTTCACGGTGCCGAGCTGGCCCGCGGAAAAGCGCGCCTTCAAATGCGCCGACGTGTCGGGCAACAGCACCGCCGCCCAGTATTTGTCGGTGATGCCGAGCCAGCCATTGGTGACATCGAAGTCCATCGACTTCTTGTCGTCGATCGTCTTGTAGGTGACTTCCTGCAGGCCGCTCTCGCCGAGATAGCCGATCAGGCCTTCATGCAGCACCGAATAGCCGAGCACTTTCGGCTGCCCGTGCAGCGAAATCAGCGCATAGGGGAATAGCGTCACCGGCGCCGAACCCTTGTTGCTGACCTCGTCTTTGACGGTGAACAGGTATTTGTCGTCGACCGTGATGGTGCGGCGGAACACGAGCCCTTCGCCGTTATCCCAGGTCAGCACCACGGGATGCGTCGTGGTCAGCTCACCCGAGCCTTCCTGCGTCCACAGCGTGTCATCGCCCGGCAGCTTTACATTCACGCCCGCCGGCGCGGTCCAGCCCGATTGCGCATAGAACGGCTCCGGCGCGCCCGAAGGCGAGAGCAGCACGATCGGCGGCGATTTCGGATCGACGGTCTCGCGATATTTGAGCAGCGACACATCGTCGATGCGTCCGCCCTTGAGCGCGATCGAGCCGGCAAGACCTTCGGGCCCTTTCGGCGTTTGCCGCGCGGTGTTGATGGCGACGCGCGGCGAGGTGGCGAGCGCGGCGTCACGCGTCAGCGTCTGCGCCGGCGCGGCTTGTCCGGGACGCTGCGGCGCGGCGCCTGGCTGCGGTGGCGTGGTCGCCGGTGCGCCGGGCTGGGCCGGACTGGCGCCCTGCTTCGCCTGCTCCTGCTGCGCGATCTCCTGCTGGTCCTTGGTGAGTTGCGGCTTGGCGAAGAAATACTGCCAGCCGAACATCACGATGGCCGAGAGCACGATCGCGATCAGGGTGTTTTTCTGGTCTTTCATTGCGTGCCTGTGCCGCGCCCCACATCCAAGCGCTTGAGCGCCCCCTCGAACTCGTCCGCCATCCGCGCAAACGGCGCATTGAGTGCCGCCCGCCGGCCGACGAGGACATAATCATGCCCGGCGCGAAAACGAGAGCCCGGCAAGAGCCTCACCATCTCACGCAGCCGCCGCCGCACCCGATTGCGCTCGACCGCGTTGCCGACCTTGCGCGACACCGTGAAGCCGACGCGGACCGGTCCGTCGTCCCCGCGCGGCCGCGCTTGCAGCACAAAAGCCGGGGTCGTGACCTTGCGTCCTGTCGCCGCGGCCAGGAAATCCGCCCGCTGCCGCAAGCGCTCCATGGCGGGTCAGAAAAGGCTTAAGCGGACAGCCGCTTGCGGCCGCGATTGCGCCGCGCCGCCACCACTTTGCGTCCGCCCTTGGTCGCCATGCGGGCGCGGAATCCATGACGGCGCTTGCGCACCAATTTGCTGGGCTGATAGGTCCGCTTCACGCTCGAGTTCTCCGCTGATCGCGCCGCGCCGCCCAGGGCTTATCCCCTCGGCGCCGATGCTCGTTGACCCGCAATTCATGGGGTCCGGCACGCGAATTTGCGCGGCTTATAACGGGCGGTCGCACCTTTCGTCAATTCTCGCGCTGGCGAGCCAAAACGTGAGCGAAATCAACCTTCAAATCGGGGTCAAAAAGGGGTGACGGGCGCCCGCAGCCGGCGGCTGGTGTATAGAGTGACACCCAGCATGGCGGCTTCTCCCGATCCGGTCCCTGAGTGCGGGCCAGCCCGCGGCGGCTTTCCGCTGCGGCGGCTTGTGGCCTTTGGCCTCCTGGTAACGCTTGTCGGGCTCGTTTACTGGTCGGGGGTCTACCAGCAGCTGTCGCCGGAAACGCTGGTGCGCAACCGTGCCGACATCGTGGGCTTCATCGCCGGGCATCGGCTTCCTGCACTCGCCCTCTACGTCGCTCTTTATATCGCTGTGATTGCCATGTCGGTGCCGGTCGCCATGTTCATGACCATCGCCGGCGGCTTTCTCTTCGGCACGCTGGTCGGCGGGCTCGCCACCATTTTCGGCGCGACCACCGGCGCCGCGCTGGTGTTCCTCATCGCGCGCAGCACACTGGGCGAGGCGCTGTTGCGCCGCGCCGGCCCGCTCGCCGCGCGCTTTGCCGCCGGCTTTCGCGCTGACGCCTTCAGCTACTTGCTATTCCTGCGCCTCGTGCCGGTGCCGTTCTGGCTGGTCAACCTGGCGCCGGCCTTCGCCGGCGTGCGGCTGTCGACCTTCGTCGCTGCGACCGCGATCGGCATCGTGCCGGCGACGTTCACCTTCGCCTTCTTCGGCGCCGGTCTCGACAGCGTCATCGCCGCGCAAGCGGAAGCCTACAAGGCTTGCTTCGCCGCGGGGCGCGACGATTGCCACGTCGACCTCGATCTCAGCCAGGTGCTGACACCAACATTGCTCGCCGCGCTCGTCGCACTCGGCTGCCTCGCGCTCGTTCCGATCCTGGCGCGGCGCTTCTGGAGGCGAACGGTGGCGATCGATCCTGCTGACCGTTGTTGAGCGCGCATGCCGCAACGCTTGTCTCCCGACCTTTGCGTCATTGGTGCCGGTTCCGGCGGGCTTTCGGTCGCCGCGGCGGCCACCGCGTTCGGCGTGTCCGTGGTGTTGATCGAGAAAGCGCGCATGGGCGGCGATTGTCTCAACACCGGCTGCGTGCCGTCGAAGGCGCTGCTCGCCGCCGGCAAGCGCGCGCAGGCGTTGCGCACTGCCGGACAATTCGGCATTGCTGCGAGCGAGCCCGCCGTCGACATGGCGAAGGTGCGCGCGCATGTGCGTGGCGTCATCGATGCCATCGCGCCGATGGATTCTGCCGAACGCTTTCGCGGCCTCGGCGTGCGCGTCATCAAGGGCACTGCGCGCTTTATCGACAAGCGCACGGTGGTCGTCGACAGCGACAAGGATCTGGAGATCCGCGCGCGACGCTTTGTCATCGCCACCGGATCGCGGCCGTCGATCCCGTCCATCGCCGGACTCGACGGCGTGCCCTATTTCACCAACGAGACCGTGTTCGATCTCGACGTCTTGCCGCGGCATTTGCTCGTCATCGGCGCCGGCGCTGTCGGGCTCGAGCTGGCGCAGGCCTTCCGTCGCCTCGGCAGCGCCGTCACCGTGCTCGAAGCCGCGGTGCCGCTTGCCAAGGACGATCCCGAAGGCGCGGCCATCGTCCTCGCGACGCTCGCGCGCGAAGGCGTCGTCATCCGTAGCGGCGTGACGGTGACGCAGGTTGCGCGCGCTAACGGCGGCGTTGCCGTGACGATGACGGCAGGCGAGGGGAGCGAGACACTCGCCGGCTCACATCTCCTCGTCGCCGCCGGTCGTACGCCGGTCGTCGATGATCTTGGCCTCGAAGCGGCGCGGATCAGGCACGACGCCCGCGGCATTGCGGTCAACAAGAAGCTCAAGACGTCCAATCGCCGCGTCTATGCCGTCGGCGACGTGACCGGTGGGGCGCAGTTCACCCATGCGGCTAATCATCACGCCTCTTTGGTCATCCGCAACGCCTTGTTCCGTCTGCCGATCAGGTTCGATCCCCATGCAATTCCGTGGGTCACCTATACCGACCCCGAGCTCGCGCACATCGGCCTCACGGAGGCCGAGGCGGCGCGGCGGGGCGGCAAAATCCGTGTGTTGCGATGGGCTTATCATGACAATGACCGCGCGCAGGCCGAGCGCGGCACGACCGGGCACGTCAAGGTGACTTGCACGTCAAAAGGGCGCATTCTCGGGGTTACCATCGTCGGTGCTGCGGCCGGCGAGCTGCTCATGCCGTGGATTTTGGCGGTCGCGGAGGGACTGAATATCCGCGCCTTCATCGGTCTCGTGGTGCCGTATCCGACCGTGAGCGAGATCGCAAAACGTGCGGCCATCGACTTCTTCGCGCCACGTTTGACTGGCCCATGGGTGCGGCGCATGATTCGATGGTTGCGGATGCTCGGATAAAAGTGTGGGAAAACGCACACATTCATCCGGCAAAGTTGGCTTAATTCAATGGCGTGTTGCGATGACGGCCTGGTTACGAGCTGCGGGCGACGAAGGCTGAGGTTATGACCGAGACTGCAGCGCCGGCACCGCCAGCGGATCGCGCCCCGCGCTTTGGATTGTCCGCCAAGCTGCTCGTCCTCACCGGCATCTTCGTGATGCTGGCGGAAATTTTCATCTATGTGCCGTCGATCGCCAATTTCCGTCTGAACTGGCTCACTGACCGGCTCGCCGCCGCGCACACCGCGGCGCTCGTCCTCGACGCCGCGCCGAGCGGCATGGTGCCCGACAGCCTGGCGCGACAGATCCTCGACTCGATCGGCGCGCGCACCGTGGCGATGAAGATGGGCAATCAACGGCGCATGCTCGCTATCAACAACATGCCGCCGCGTATCGACCACGAGGTCGACATGCGCACGGTGATGTGGTGGAGCTCGATCTCCGATGCCCTCGCCACCATGCTCTCGACCGACGATCCGGTGATCCGGGTCGTCGGCGATGCACCAATGGGCGGCGATTTCCTTGAGGTCGTGCTCGACGAGAAGCCGTTGCGCGCGGCGATGCTGCACTTCTCCATCAACATTCTGCTGCTGTCTCTGCTGATCTCCGGCATCACCGCGGCGCTGGTCTATCTCGCGCTCAACCATGTGCTGGTGCGGCCGATGCGCCGCATCACCGCCAACATGACCGCGTTCCGCGCCGATCCGGAGAATGCCTCGCGCGTGATCGTGCCGTCGCCGCGCGGCGACGAGGTCGGCATCGCCGAGCGCGAGCTCGCCGAGATGCAGCGCGATCTCGCCGGCATGCTGCAGCAGAAGACGCGGCTTGCGGCGCTCGGCCTCGCGGTATCGAAGATCAACCACGACCTGCGCAACCTGCTCGCCTCGGCGCAGCTGTTCTCCGACCAGCTCTCGAACTCGTCCGATCCCAAGGTGCAGCGTTTCGCGCCCAAGCTGATGCGCACGCTCGAGCGCGCCATCGAGTTCTGCCAGTCGACGCTGAGCTACGGCCGCGCGCATGAGCGTGCGCCCGAACGCAAGCTCATTCCGCTCGAGCCGCTGCTCGAGGAGGTGCATGAGACGCTGGGGCTGCGCCCGGAGTCGCGCGTGCGCTGGATCACCTCGGTCGAGCGCGGGCTCGTGGTCGACGCCGACCACGATCAGTTGTTCCGCGCGCTGCTCAATCTTGCGCGCAACGCTCTGCAGGCCATGGAGGCGCGCGAGAGCGATCCCGGCCGCGATCAAATTCGCATCTCCGGCCGCCGCGAGGGCGCGGTGGCGGTCGTCGAAGTCTCCGACACCGGACCAGGCTTCACCGAGAAGGCGCGCGCACACCTCTTCGAGGCCTTCCAGGGCTCCACCCGGACCGGCGGCTCCGGCCTCGGCCTCGCCATCGCAGCCGAGCTGGTGCGCGCGCACGGCGGCGAGATCCGCCTGGTCGAAGGGACGATCGGCGCCACCTTCCGCATCACCATCCCCGACCGCGCCGTCGAGCTCAAAACCCGCCGCAGCGAGCGCGTCAGCGCTTAGGGCATCCATTCCAGAGTGAGTGGGCCGCTCCGCCGTCCTGCCCACGGAACTGTTGTCACGGCCATGTGAACCAGCACCCCGCGTCATTCGGAATGCGTACCGCGTCCCAAGGGTTTAGTCCCTGGGGACAGCGGAGGACGGGCGTGACCACAGCGTATATCAACCGCGTGGCGACGGCGGTGCCGCCGTACGACATGCATGAACCCTTCGTCGCCTACGCGCGCTCGCTGTTTGCGACCGACCGGCGGCGCGCCGCGCTGATCGCGCGCATGGCCGAGAAGGCCGCGATCGAGCATCGCTACTCCTGCCTCGAGGCGGTCGACGACTGGATCAATGCCAAGGCACTCGACACCGCGGGCTTCTATCGGCGCGGCGATTTCCCCAACACCGCCGCGCGCATGCGCATGTTCGAGGCGCACGCGCCGCAACTGGCCGCGCAGGCCGTCGAGCGGCTCAATCTCGGCGCCGAACGCGAGCGCGTCACACATCTGCTCATCACCTGCTGCACCGGCTTCTCGGCGCCCGGCCTCGACCTCGAGCTGATCGAGCGGTGCAAGCTGCCGACGACGATCGAGCGCACCATGATCGGCTTCATGGGCTGCTATGCCGCGATCAATGCGCTCAAGCTCGCGCGCCATATCGTGCGCTCCGATCCCTCAGCGCGCGTGCTCGTGCTCAATCTCGAGCTCTGCTCGCTGCACTTCCAGGAGACCACCGACATCGAGCAGGTGCTCTGCTTCCTCCTGTTCGCCGACGGCTGCGCCGCGGCGCTCGTCACCGCCGAGCCCGAAGGCATCGCGCTCGAGAGCTTCCGCGCGGTGCTGGTGCCCGAGTCCCGTGACCTCATCACCTGGAACATCCGCGACTTCGGTTTCGACATGGTGCTCTCCGGCCAGGTGCCGGCGACCATCCAAAGCGCACTCGCTGAGCACGCGGAGGAGATCCTCGGCGGCACGCCGACGCAGGCGATCGATCTGTGGGCGGTGCATCCCGGCGGGCGCACCGTGCTCGATGCCGTCGAGCACGCTTTCCATCTGGCGCCGCATGCGCTCGCCGCGTCGCGCGAGGTGCTGCGCGCCTACGGCAACATGTCCTCGGCGACCGTGATGTTCGTGATCGAGCGCATGCTGCGCGAAGGCAGCGGTGCGCGACTCGGCTGCGGCATGTCCTTCGGTCCTGGCCTCGTCGCCGAGACGATGTTGTTTCGGACTGCAGCTTAATGATCCGTCACCTCGAAGCTGAATGGCTCGATGCGCTGCCGGCGGCAGATGATCGCGCGCTGCGCTCGCGCGGCGATCTGGCGCGGCTCAACGTGCTGATGGGACAGGCCGGGCTGATGGCCGCGGCGCTGCGCGCGCACGTTGCAGCGAGCCCGCGCGTTATCGTCGACCTTGGTGGCGGCGACGGCTCGTTCATGCTGCGCGTGGCGCGGAAGCTCGCGCCCATTTGGCGGCATGTGCGTGTGGTCTCCGTCGATCGCGGCGTCGTCGTCGGCGAGGCGACACAGACGGCGTTCCATGCGCTCGGCTGGCGCTTCGAGCCGGTGGCGATGGATGTCCTCGACTACCTCGAGCTCGGCGGCCGCGCCGATGCCATCACCGTCAATTTGTTCCTGCACCACCTGCCGGATGCCGAGCTGCGCCGGCTGTTCGCGCTCGCCGCGGCGCGCGCCGACCTGTTCGTCGCCTGCGAGACGCGGCGCTCCGCGTTGCCGCTGTTCGCCACGCGCTGCCTCTGGCTGCTCGGCTGCAACGACGTCACCCGCCACGACGCGCAGCTTTCGGTGCGCGCCGGCTTCCGCCAACACGAGCTCTCCGCGCTGTGGCCGCAGGACATGACCTGGCGGCTCGCGGAGGGCAACGCGGGCCTGTTCTCACATCGCTTTGTCGCCCGAAGAGTTGTCGAGCGAGGCGCTTCCGTTCCCCTCCCCCCGCGAAGCGGCGGGGAGGGGCCAGGGGTGGGGGGAGAGGTTCGCGCTGGTCGTGGCATTGATCCCCCCACCCCCGACCCCTCCCCACCACTCGCTTCGCTCGTGGGGGGAGGGGAGAAGAAAAGAGTGCCGTGATTCACGACGCGCTCATCATCGGCGGCGGACCGGCGGGCGCAACCGCGGCGATCCTCTTGGCGCGCGCCGGCTGGTCGGTGGCGCTCATCGAGAAGAAAGCATTCCCGCGCCGCAAGGTCTGCGGCGAGTTCATCTCCGCGACCTCGCTGCCGCTGTTGCGTCGCCTCGGTGTGCTCGACGCGTTCGCCGCGGCGGCGGGACCGCCGGTGCGCCGCGTCGGGCTGTTCGCGCGCGATGCCGTCATCGCCGCGCCGATGCCGCACCCAGTGCCGGTAATCACCGAGAGCTTCGGCCGCGCGCTTGGCCGCGAGCATCTCGACCTGCTGCTGCGCGATGCGGCCGCGCGCGCCGGCGCGATCATCTGTCAACCCGCGAGCGTCGAGCGCGTGCAGCGCGACGGGGATGCCACGCTCTGCAGCATCGACGCCGGCGCTGCACAACAGACAATGTGCGCGCGCATTGTCATCGCCGCGCACGGCTCGTGGGAACCCGGCGCGCTGCCGACGCAGAGCGACCGCGCGCACAAGCCGTCCGACCTCATCGCCTTCAAGGCGCATTTCCGCGACAGCGCGCTCCCCGCCGATCTGATGCCGCTGCTAGCGTTCCCCGGCGGCTATGGCGGCATGGTGACGACGGATGCGGGCCGCGTCAGTCTCTCCTGCTGCATTCGCCGCGATTCCTTGAGCGAGGCGCGGCGCCTGCGCCCCGGCGCTGCTGCGGGCGAGGCGGTGCTGCGCCACATCATGCGCAACTGCGACGGCGTCGACGATGCACTCTGCGGCGCGACGCTCGACGGTGCATGGCTTGCCGCCGGGCCGATCCGCCCGGGCATCCGCGCACGCGAGCGCGACGGCATGTTTGCCGTTGGTAACGCCGCTGGCGAAGCGCACCCGATCGTCGCCGAAGGGATCAGCATGGCGATGCAGTCGGCCTGGCTTCTGTGCCGGGCGCTCGTCGCGCAACCTGCGGCGCGGACCGACCCGGCTGCGCGCCGCGCGGCCGGCCGCGCCTATGCCGCCGACTGGCGCGCGGCCTTTGCGCTGCGCCTTTATGCCTCGTCGCTGTTCGCGCACCTCGCCATGCGGCCGTCATCCGCGGCGGGCCTGCTGCCGCTGATCGCGCGGGTCCCCGGCATTTTAACGGTCGGGGCAAGGCTGTCCGGCAAGGCCCGGGATCTGCCCGATTCCGCCGTGCAAACCCTTGCCAATACTGGGCTAAGAGGCTAGCTATCCCGCGTCTTGCCCATGGCGGCAGGGATCAGCGCCCGTAGCTCAGCTGGATAGAGCACCAGACTACGAATCTGGGGGTCAGGAGTTCGAATCTCTTCGGGCGCGCCATTTCCTCGCTTCGATCGGTCGTCGCGTTTTGCAAAATGCGTCGGGGGCTGCTCGCCGATCGCCGCGCGCTGAACGTCCGCTGAGCGACATTAAGCGGAAATGGCGAAGCGCAGAATCAACTTTCGCAAATGACCCATCTGCCACATGAGCGCGCATTTTTGCTGTGATGAACGATACCGTGGCACAATTCTGAAAACCGGAAGTGAAAATCTTAAACGAGACCGTCGCTCCCTAGGCCGCAAGCCGCAAGGCGCGGGAGCAGCGGTTCATCATAATCAAGATGTAAGACATGGAGCCGCCCGCCACCGCCACTTCAAGCATCAGGGAGACGAATGGGACGAGCGCACG
>Ga0070741_10002116_pt1 | contig 55271 bp, 53 predicted proteins | sample Coa_R1_4_FD_66440 | JGI IMG/M metagenome (GOLD analysis project Ga0070741, IMG submission 66440) | Surface soil microbial communities from Centralia Pennsylvania, which are recovering from an underground coalmine fire - Coalmine... | ecosystem: Environmental > Terrestrial > Soil > Unclassified ... | reverse complement strand
GTGCCCAGCATCATGCCCCGCTTGCGATCGCATGGGTCGAGTCTGAACACCCGACCCACCGATCGCGAGCATCGAACGTTCATTCGCTAACCCTGCCGACTTTTTCGGCAGCCACCTAGGGGCTCGAGACCGGCCGGACGATGTCGAGGTAGACGGCCGAGAGGCCGAGGATCACCAGCACGAAGAGGACGGCGGCGGTGATCGGCATCAGCTTCTGGACGTCGACCTGGACCCGGCGGCGCTTGATCGACGAGGCGATCTTCTCGTAGGTGGCGATGGCCACGTGCCCGCCGTCGAGCGGAAGGAGGGGAACCATGTTGAAGATCCCGACGAAGACGTTGATGGCGAACAGGAACATCAGCACCGCGCCCCAGCCGTCGTTGACGGCCTGGGCCGCCACCTTGGTCGCCCCGACCGGGGAGAGCAGCCGGTTGTTCTGGTTGCCGCCCTTGCCCTGCAGCAGGTGCCCGTAGTTCTCGATGCCATTGGGGGAGAAGAGCCCGCCGAGGGCCTTGACCGTCTCCCACATGAACTTCGGCATGTCGGTCGTCGTGGTCACCACGGCCGACGGGAGCGGCTTCGTCTGGAGGTACTGCTCGGGACCGATCCCGACCCGGGGCACCTGCTTCCCGTCGACGGTCTCGGCCCGGGGCTTGAGGGCGACGTCGGTCGGCTGGGAGCTTCCCTTGTGGATGACGGTGAAGACCAGCTCCGACTCCCCGTGCGACTCGACGTAGGTGGGGATGTCCTCCCAACCCTTCATCCGGATGCCGTTGATGGCCACGATGCGGTCGCCGACCCGGAACTCGCTGTGCTGGGCGGGAGAGTCGGGCACGATCTGCTGGATGATCGGCCGGGCCGCCGGGATCCCGACCAGGGCGTAGACGGCCAGCAGCAGCAGGTAGGCGATGATGAAGTGCATCGTCGAGCCGGCCACCGCCACGCCGAGGCGGTCGTGGTAGGGCTTGGAGCGGTAGGTCCGCTCCTCGTCCTCCGGTTCGACGACGTCGAGGTTGCTCATGCCGATGATGCGGACGTAGCCGCCGGCCGGGATGGCCTTGACGCCGTACTCGGTCTCGCCCCGCCGGAACGACCACAGCCTCGGCCCGAAGCCGAGGAAGTACTCCGTGACCTTCATGCCGGCCCGCTTGGCCATCACGAAATGGCCGAGCTCGTGGAGCATGATCATGAGGACGATGGCCGCCAGCACCCCGATGGTGCCGGCCAGCTGGGGCCGGAAGTAGGCCAGCACGGCCATGGCGATCACGAGCAAGAGGGCGGTGGTGGCCGCCCGCCGGCCGCCGCCCTCGGGCACCTCGGCGGACGCCCGCTCGCTCTCGGCCAGCTCGTCGAGCGTGGGACTCTTCACGCGGCGTTCCTCCGGTCCACGGCCGCCACGGCGCGCCGGCGCGCTCCGCCATCGGCCTCGACAACGTCCTCCACGGTGGAGACCTTTCCCGTATGGTGCCCGTCGAGCACCTCGCCGACGACGTCGGCGATTCCCCGCCAGGACAGGCGCCCGCCGAGGAAGGCGGCCACCGCCACCTCGTTGGCGGCATTGAGGACGGCGGGGGCGTCCCCGCCCGCGGTCGCCGCCCGGTAGGCCAGCCCGAGACAGGGGAAGGCCTCCCGGTCCGGCGCCTCGAAGGTCAAGGTGCCGAGCCGGGCCCAGTCGATGACGCCGACGGGCTGGCCGATCCGGCCCGGGGCGGCGAGGGCGTACCCGATCGGGAGCCGCATGTCGGGCATCGACAGCTGGGCGATCGTCGACCCGTCCGTGAACTCCACCATCCCGTGGATCACCGACTGCGGGTGCACCACCACCTCGATCCGCTCGAGCTCGATCTCGAACAACTCCCGGGCCTCGATGACCTCGAGGCCCTTGTTCATGAGCGTCGAGCTGTCGACGGTGATCTTCGGCCCCATCGACCAGGTCGGATGGGCCAGGGCGTCGGCCACGGTGACCCGCTCGAGCTCGTCCCGGGACCGACCCCGGAAGGGCCCGCCGCTGGCGGTGAGCAGGATCCGTTTGACGGCCCCCCGGGGGCCGGCCTGGAGGGCCTGGTAGATGGCAGAGTGCTCGGAGTCGACCGGGACGATCTGCCCGCCGCCCTGTTCCCGGGCGGCCGCCACCACCGGCCCGGCGGCGATCAGGCTCTCCTTGTTGGCCAGCGCCAGCCGCTTCCCGGCCTCGAGAGCGGCCACGGTCGCCGGCAGCCCGGCGAAGCCGACGACGGCGTTGAGGACGACGTCGACGTCGGGCAGCTCGGCGAAGCCGGCCAGCACGCCGGGGTCGTCGGCGGCGCAGCGGGCCCGTACGCCGGCCACGCCGAACTCGGCCGCCTGTTCGGCCAGCAGCTTCTCGTTGCGGCCGGCGGCCAGGGCGACCACCTCGTAGGCGCCGGGGTTGGCCCGCACGACGTCGAGCGCCTGGGTCCCCACCGACCCCGTCGACCCGAGGACGGCCAGCCGGACGGGCGCCGTGGCACTCACGGTCCCCAACGTAGAGGATCCAGCTGGGAGGTAGCTCAGAATCGGGGGGTCAAACCACGCCGAGCAGCTTGACCAGGTAGTAGACGGCCGGCAGCGAGAACAGCATGGCGTCGAAGCGATCGAGGACGCCGCCGTGCCCGGGGAGGAGCCCGCCGAGGTCCTTGACCCCGAGATCACGCTTGAGGAGCGACTCGCAGAGGTCGCCGAGCGGGGCCATCACCGCCACCAGGACCCCGAGGGCCAGGGCGCTGAAGTGGCCCCAGGGGCTGATGGCGCCCACGAGGACGAAGCCGATCACGACCGACCCCCCCATCCCGGCCACGAGACCCTCGACGGTCTTGTTGGGGGAGATCTGGGGGGCGATGTGGCGCCGGCCGAACCGCCGCCCGGCGAGGTAGCCGGAGACGTCGTAGGCCACGCAGCACAGCACGACGCCGAGCAGCAGGCCGACGCCGTCGTCGAGGCGGAGGATGAGGCCGGCGAAGCCGCCCATGATGCCGACGTAGCCGAAGGCCAGGAACGTCGACGCCACCCCGGGGGCGGGCCGGGCCCGGGTCACGCCGGCCAGGTACCACAGCAGCGTGGCCGGCACCACGGCCGCCACGGTGGCCGCGAACGCCGGCTCGCCACCGTGGTAGGCACCGAGCACGAGCCCGACCGAGCCCAGCAGGGCGACCAGGCCCGCGGGACGGTAGCCCTGCGTCCGCAGCGCCCCGCACAGCTCGATCACGCCGAAGGCCACGATGAGGGCCACCAGGACCGACGCCGGCCCGGGGCCGGCGTTGAGGACGAGGAGCCCGCCGGCGGCGACCACCGCTCCGGTGATGACCCGGGTGGCGAGATCGGACCCGAAACCCTTTGATCGGCCTGGTTCCGGCTCGGGGGGAACCGGCCGCAGCCGGCTCACGTTGCCCGCCGCCGGCTCGGCACCAGGCTCGCCGACCGGCCCGGCCCCGTCACGGGCCCCGTCGGCGCCGGCCGCGTCGGCGCCGGCCGCCGGCCCGCTCCCCGGGCGGCGGGGGCTGGTAGCCAGCCCCCGGGCCGACTGGTCGTCACCCGCGAGGCCCGGTTGGCCCGATTGGCGGCGGCGGGCGGCGGTGATGCGTTCCCCGGCCGCCGATGGGTGCCCCGTGAGGCGGGCGGCCTCGGCGGGCCGGCGGCGCAGCACGTCGGACCAGACCTCGAGGTCGTCGGCCTGGCTGCGGGCCGCCCGCCCGGTGAGGTCGATCGTGGCGCCCAACTCGACCACCTCGCCGGACTGCTCGCCGGGGTCGGCATCGTCCACCGCCTCCTCGGCCCGCCCGACCGACGGGTCGCTCTGGGCCTCCGGCTCCTCCGGCGGGTCGGCCCACTGGAGGGGCAGCGCTCCCCCGCCGGCGCCGGTCGTGGCCGCCGCTTCGCCGGCCCCCCGCTCCCGCTTGGGCCGGCCGCCTCCGGCCCGTCGCTCGGCGAGTTCGTCGTCGTACCGGTCCGCCACACCCACCCCCTGAGGCCCTACGGGAAGCTATCGGCGAAGCCTAACGCCGCCCTCCCGGGACCCGGTGGACCCCCACTCTCGGGGGGCTTCGCCCCCCGAGCACCCCACACTCGGGGGGCTTCGCCCCCCGAGGACCCCCCAAGGCGTTGCCGGCGCCTCCGGCGCCGAGTCCTCCTGTTCCGCCGAAGCTGTTCCTCGCTCGCTTTGCTCGCTCGGGCTTCGGCGGTGAAGCCGTCGCTTTCGCTCGGCTTCATACCTCGAGCAGTCCCACACTCGGGTGGCCGTTCGGGGGGTCGTTGGGGGGCAGAGCCCCCCAACTGTTAGACCTCCAGCATCTCTTGCTCTTTGTGGGTGGCGAGGGTGTCGATCTCGGTCACGAACTCGTGGGTGAGCTTCTCCAGGTCCTTTTCGGCCCGGTCGAGGTCGTCCTCGCTCAGCTCGCCCTCCTTCTGAAAGGCCTCGAGGTCGTGGCGGGCGGTGCGGCGCAGGTTGCGGACGGCGACGCGGGCCTCCTCGGCCCGGTGCTTCACGATCTTGACCATCTCCTTGCGCCGCTCGGCGGTGAGCTGGGGGAAGGCGAGGCGGATCACGGCGCCGTCGTTGTTGGGCGTGATGCCGAGATCCGAGGCCTGGATCGCCTTCTCGATGGCCTTGATGGCGTTCTTGTCGTAGGGCGAGATCACGAGCAGCCGGGGCTCGGGGACCGAGAAGCCGGCCAGCTGCTGGAGCGGCACCTCGGAGCCGTAGTAGTCGACCCGCAGCTTCTCGACGAAGACCGGGCTGGCCCGGCCCGTCCGGATCGAGCCGAACTCGCCCTGGAGGTGGGAGACGGCCTTCGCCATCTTGTCCTTGCACTCGGCGAGGACGTCGTCCTGGATCACCCGTCCTCCTTCACGATCGACGCCGTCGGGCCAACTGTACCGACTGTCCTCAGTCGACCAGCGTCCCGATCGGCTCGCCGACCAGCACCCGGTGGATATTGCCGGGCTTGAGGACGTCGAAGACCACGATCGGGAGCTTGTTGTCGCGGCAGAACGTGATGGCCGTCGAGTCCATGATCTTGAGGCCCTGGTTGATGACGTCGATGTAGGTGATCTTGTCGTAGCGCACGGCGTCGGGGTTCGTGCGGGGATCGGCGGTGTAGACCCCGTCGACCCCGGAGTGCGTGCCCTTGAGGATCACGCCGGCCCCGATCTCGGCCGCCCGCAGGGCGGCGGTGGTGTCGGTGGTGAAGTACGGGTTGCCGGTGCCGGCGGCGAAGATCACCACCCGGCCCTTCTCCAGGTGCCGGGTGGCCCGGCGCCGGATGTAGGGCTCGGCCACCTGGGACATCTGGATGGCGGTCTGGACCCGGGTCGGCTGGCCGACGTCCTCCAGGGCGTCCTGCAGCGCCAGGGCGTTGATGACCGTGGCCAGCATGCCCATGTTGTCGGCGGTGGCCCGGTCCATCCCCCGGGAGGCGCCCTTCAGGCCCCGGAAGATGTTGCCGCCGCCGACGACGATGGCGATCTGGACGTTCAGGGCGTCGACGGCGTCGGCCACCTCCTCGGCCAGCCGCTTGACGACCACGGCGTCGATGCCGGAGCCGATGGAGGAATCGGCGAACGCCTCGCCGGAGAGCTTCAGCAGCACTCTCCCCCACCGGCTCTCGGCCACGGCCGTCTCCTTGCTCTTCGCCCTACTCTTCGCCGACCTTGACCCGTACGAACCGGCTGATCTTCGCCTCGGAGCCGAGCCCCGAGAGCAGCGACCCGACGATGATCTTGGGATCCCGGACGAAGCCCTGCTCGGTGAGGACGTTGTCCTTGTAGAAGCCGCCGATCCGGCCCTCGACGATCTTCGGGATGGCCTGCTCGGGCTTGCCCTCGTTGCGGGTCAGGTTCTCGAGGACGGCCCGCTCCTGCTCGATCACGTCGGCCGGGACGTCGTCCCGGTTGACCCAGCGGGGGGCGGCCGAGGCGATGTGGAGGGCGATGTCGTGGCCCACCTCGACCGCCTTGGGGTCGGACGGGTCGACGCCGGTGAGCTCGACGAGGACGCCGATCGTGCCCCGCTCGTTCTGGACGTGCTTGTAGGCGTCGATGAGGCCGCTCTTCACCTCGAACCGGGCGATCCGCCCGAGGCCGATGTTCTCTCCCAGCGAGCCGGCCATCCCCTTCACGAAGTCCTCCACCGTGGTGGACGGGTCGCCGGCGTAGGGCTTGGCCGCGACGTCCTCCCCCTGCTCGGCCACCTGGCGGGCCAGCGTGGCCACCGCCGCCTTGAACCCATCGCCCTTGGCCACGAAGTCGGTCTCGCAGGTCAGCTCGACGATGGCGCCGACGTTGCCGTCGACGTAGACGTCGACGGCACCCTGCGTGGCGGCCCGGCCGGCCCGCTTGCCGGCGGCGGCGAGGCCCTTCTCCCGAAGCCAGGTCTTGGCCCTCTCGATGTCGCCCTCCGACTCCTCGAGGGCCCGTTTGCAGTCCATCATCCCGGCGCCGGAGACCTTCCGGAGCGCGGCGACGTCCTTGGCGGAGATGTCAGGCATGGGGGGTTCTCGAATCCTCTCAGGCTCCGGTCGCCTCGTCGGCGCCGGCGGGGGTGGCAGCGGTGTCGGCGGGCGGGGCGGGGTCGGCCGCTTCGGCCGGCGTGTCGGTCTGAGCGGCGGCGGCCTCGGCGGCGGCCTGCTTGGCGGCGGCGAGGCGCTCCTCCCGGAGGCGCTGGGCGGCGGCGGCCTCGGCCCGGGCCCGGGCCTGGCGCTCGGCCCGGAGGCGTTCGGCCTCGGGGTCCGGCGGGGGCGGCGGGGCGATCGGCTGCGGCTTCGGAAGCACCCGGCCCTTGCGGGAGGCCATGTAGCGGCCTTCCTCGACGGCGTCGGCGATGACGCGGCACATGAGGGCGCTGGCCCGGATGGCGTCGTCGTTGCCGGGGATCACGTAGTCGATGACATCGGGGTCGCAGTTGGTGTCGACGACCGCGACGACCGGGATGCCGAGCTTGTTGGCCTCGGTGACGGCAATGTGCTCCTTCTTCGTGTCGATCACGAAGATGGCGTCGGGCTGGCGCTCCATGAACCGGATACCACCGAGGTTGCGCTTGAGCTTGTCGAGCTCCCGGCGCAGAAGGAGCGCCTCCTTCTTCGGGACGGCGGCGAAGTCGGGCGAGTTCACCTGGCGCTCGAGGTCGTTCATCTTCGAGACCCGGCCGTGGATGGTGGTGAAGTTCGTCAGCATCCCGCCGAGCCAGCGCTGGTTCACGTAGGGCATGCCGGAGCGGCCGGCGCCCTCGGCGATCGGCTCCTGGGCCTGCTTCTTCGTCCCGATGAACATGATCGTGCCGCCCTCGGCGGCCAAGTCGCGGGTGAAGTGGTAGGCCTTCTCGATCCGCTCCAGCGTCTGCTGGAGGTCGATGATGTAGATGCCGTTGCGCTCCCCGAAGATGAACCGTTTCATCTTGGGGTTCCAGCGCCGGGTCTGGTGGCCGAAGTGCACTCCGGCCTCCAGCATCTGCTTCATGGTCACGACAGCCACAAGAAAGACTTCCTTTCGTCGGTTGTGATTCGTCCGCCCGCTCGATGCGCCGCCTGCGGCGGCGCACACCGATCGACCTGCTGTGGGCGTGTGGATTCCCGACCCGCGGGGGCCGGGTTGTGACTCAGTGTAGCCGGGCCTGTGGCGGGCCCCCCGAGGCGGGCCGGTGGCAGACGGGCCGGTCGAGAGGGGCCAGCGAGATCCGGGGCGGGGGCGGGGCGGCGAAGAGCGGCGCCGGGTCCTGCGGCTGGCCGGCCAGCCGGTAGCCGAGGTGCACGACGTCGGGGCCGTGGCCCGGGCCGGCGGCGCCCGATTCCCCGAGAACGTCGCCCCGGCGGACGGGCGTGCCCGGCCGTACGGTGAGCCGGTGGAGGTAGGCGTACGTCGTCCGCCGGGCGCCGGCGTGGTCGAGGGCCACGGCGTAGGCCTCCCGTCCGACCCGTCCGGCAAAGGCCACGACGCCGTCGCCGGCGGCCCGGACCGCCGTGCCCGGCGGAACGCCGTAGTCGAGCCCGAGATGCCGGGGCCCGAACCGCCGGGCCGGCGGCTCGAACCCCCGCACCACCGGCCCGTCGACCGGCGGCGACCACCGATCCGGAGGAGCGGCGGCCACCGGAGGCGCGGCGGTGGCCACCGCGAGCACCATCGCAAGCGTCATTCGACGTCCCAGCATCCGTCCTCCCCGCGTGGAGCGGAACCATGGGGGGAAGATCGGGGGGAGGCCCGACGATCTGTGAAGGAATCGTCCCGGATACGAGACGATTCCTTCACAGAATCGTTCATCCGGTGCAGAGCCCGGCTTCCAAAGATTAGGGCCGGGCGGAGGGGGCCGCCGCCGAATTATCCGGCCAGGCCGCGTTCGGGTTCCAGCAGGCGGGAGCGGAGCTGGAGGATCCCTTTGGTGTGGATCTGGCAGACCCTGCTCTCGGTGACACCGAGAACCTGGCCGATCTCGGCCAGCGTCAAGCCTTCGTAGTAGTAGAGCGTGAGGACGAGCCGCTCCCGTTCGGGCATGCCCTCCACCGCCTCGGCCAGGATCTGCTTGATCTCCTGGACCTCGAACGCCTCGACCGGGTCGTCGGTGCCATCGGCGATCGTGTCGGCCAGGGTCGACTGGCCGCCCTCGCCGGCGTCGGCGCCGCTCAGCAGCTCGTCGAGGGGCACGATGCCGACCAGCGAGATCTGCGACAGCGTCTGGGTGAACTGCTCCCGGGTCATCGAGAGCTCGTTGACGACCTCGTGCTCCTCCGGGGTCCGGTGGAGCTCGCCCTCGAGCTTGGCGTAGGCCCGCTCGATGGCCCGGGCCTTGGCCCGCACGGAGCGGGGCACCCAGTCGATCGTCCGCAGCTCGTCGATGATGGCGCCCTTGATCCGGGACATGGCGTACGTCTCGAACTTGTAGCCCCGGGAGAGGTCGAACTTCTCGATGGCGTCCATCAGGCCGAAGATGCCGTAGCTCACCAGGTCGGACTGCTCGACGTTCTGGGGCAGCCCGACGGCGACACGGCCGGCCACGAACTTGACCAGCGGGGAGTAGTGGAGGATCAGCCGGTCGCGCAGGTCGCGGCGGCCGGTGGCCTTGTACTCCTGCCAGAGTTCCTCGATCACGCTGGCGTCGTCCACAAAGTCCTCTAGGCGCGCGGGTGGGTCGCGTTATAGACCGCCCGCAGGCGGTCCTTGGTGAGATGAGTGTATAGCTGGGTCGTGGCCACATCGGCGTGGCCGAGCAGCTCCTGGACCGCCCGGAGGTCGGCCCCGCCCTCCAGGAGGTGGGTGGCGTAGGCGTGGCGCAGGGTGTGGGGGCTGATGGCGCGACCATCGCTGAGCAGCCGACGTTCGAGGATCCGCCGGGCGTCGCGGGGCGTCAGGCGGCGCCCCCGGCGGTTGAGGAAGAGGGCGTCGGGGGGCGTCAGGGGCCCGGAGAGATTCGCCCGCCCGGCGGAGAGATAGGCGGCGATCGCGGCGATCGCGGCTTCGCCGGTCGGGACCCGGCGGATCTTCGACCGCTTGCCGAGGACGGTGACGAGGCCGCCCCGCAGGTCGATGTCGGACGGGCCGAGCCCGCACAGCTCGCTGATCCGCAGGCCGGCGCCGTAGAGCAGTTCGAGGACCGCCGTGTCCCGGAGGGCGACCGCCGACGCCACTGCGTCGTCCTCGGGGACCGTCGGTGCCTCTTCCAGCAGCGTCGCCACCTCGGCCGCCTTCGGGACCTTCGGCAGCCGCCGGTCGCCCTTGGGCGCCCGGAGGTTGCGGGTCGGGTCGGCGCCGACCACGCCCCGGCGGCGGAGCCAGCCGAAGAACGCCCGCAGCGCCGCCGCCTTGCGGGCGATCGTGGGCCGGGCCATGCCCCGGGTCGTGAGATAGGCCAGGTAGCGCCGGAGGACGAGGTGGTCGACGGATTCCGGGCCGGCGGCCCCGCCCCGCTCGGCCCAGGCCACGAACTGGCGGAGGTCGCCCTCGTAGGCCCGGCGGGTGTGGGGACTGGCCCCGGTGAGGGAGGCGACGAACGCCTCGACGGGCCACATCAGTCGAAGAGCGTGAGGTCGACCGCCGGCCGCTCGCCCCAGGGCAGGTTCTCCATGTAGATCCACGACCGGCGGTGAATGGCCGTCGGCCCGTAGCCCAGCAGGGCGCAACGGTGCCGGTACGACCGGTAGCCCCGGTTGCTCTCGAAGTCGTAGCCGGGGTAGCACTCGGCCTCGGCGGCCATGATCCGGTCCCGGGTGACCTTGGCCACGATCGACGCCGCCGCCACCGACAGGCACAGGGCGTCGCCATCGATGACGGTGCGCACCTGGTCGGGCCGGCCGAAGTAGTCGTGGTTGCCGTCGAGGATGATCCGGTCGGGCACGCAGCCGCCCTCGGCCAGGCCTCCCAGGGCCCGCTCCCCCGCCAGCCGCAGCGCCGCCGTCATCCCCAGCTCGTCGCACTCGGCCGGGCTGGCGTGGCCGACCGCCCAGGCCAGGGCCCAGCCGGTGATCTTGGGGTAGAGGGCCTCGCGCTGCGGGAGCGTCAGCTCCTTCGAGTCGCGCACCCGGAGGATCCGCTTCGGGGCCGGGCCGATCACCACCGCCCCCACGGTGACGGGGCCGGCCCAGGCGCCCCGGCCGACCTCGTCGACGCCGCAGACCAGCCGGGCGCCCTCGTCGAAGCAGCCCTGCTCCACCAGGAGCTTGGGGGCTGCCGGCCGGCGGGCCTTGCGGGCGACGCCGTTCTGCCGCCCGGAGACGCTGACCGCCGACGCCATGAGACGGACGGTACCAGGCGGCGCCTAGCTGGCGACGGAGGTGAAGCTGAAGACGCCCGGACTGTCCGGATCGACCGTCGCCTTGACCCACTTGTTGGTCCCGCCGTCGCCGTAGGTCTCCAGCCGGGTGAGGTTGGGGACCGTCGGCCAGGGGTGGTCGAGCGTGAACGTGTGCGAGTCGCCGTGGACGAGGACCACCGGCTTGCCGAACTTGATTGTCCGGCTCTTGAGCGCCGCCAGCAGGGAGGCGTCGGAAGAGCCGTTGAAGGGGTCGTCCTGCCAGATGACCATCACCGCCGGGGCGTTGGTGGCCTCGGCCTGGTCGAAGGCGGCGTTGAGCCAGGCGACGTTGGCGGCGTGGCGGGCCGAGGTCTCACCGGCGCTCGGGCTCTTGCTCTTCGGCCCGGGAACGTCGAGGGTGGTGAAGACGACCCCGCCTTCCGTCCAGCGGGCGTTCTCGACGTAGGTCTTCTGCCGGGTGAGCGGGATCTTCTTGACCCCGAGTGATTTGGGCGTCGAGAAGAAGATCTTCCGGAGCGAGGCGATGCGAGTGAGGGCGTTCTTGCAGTCGGTCCACTCGTTGTCGCCCGGCGTGTAGATGAACGGCTCGGCGAACCCGTTGAACACGTTGTAGACGGCCTTGTCGCGGGAGTCGCTGCAGGGCATCGACTGCGGCTTGGTGTCGCCGTCATGCGTCACGAAGGCGAGGTTGTACGTCGCCATCTGGGCCCGGACCCGCAGCAGCGTGGCGTCCTCGGCGCTGTTGTACCCGGTGTCGCCGATCAGGCCGATGTCGAAGGCCGCCGACGACTTCGGCGGCATCGTCGTCGTGGACGTCGTCGTCGTGGACGTCGTCGTCGTGGACGTCGTCGTCGTGGACGTCGTGGACGTGGACGTCGGGTCCGTGACCGGCGGCGTCGTCGGGTCGGTGACCGGCGGGGTCGTGGTGTCGGTCGGCGGCGGGGTCGTGGTGTCGGTCGGCGGCGGGGTCGACGTCTCCGTCGTCGCCGTGTCCGGCGTCGACCCCACGTCGCCGACCGCCCGGGCCGCGGTGCCGACGAGCGCGCCGGAGCCCAGCAGCGTCGTGACGATCAGTACCCGGGCGAGTCGGGCTCGGAAGGCGGCGGACAACGGAATGTCTCCTTCGGACGGAACACCACGGAAACGACCACTCTGCGTGGCAAGAGCGCAAACAGTAAGTTCCGCCCGTTCGCGGGCAATCCTTCCGGGCGGGTGCTATCCGGCCTTCGTCCCCTTTGGGGATTTCGGGCCGAAAGAGCGGATCACTCCAGCGAGGCGATGGCCTCCGCCTCGGACGGGTCGGGGTCGGTGGAGAACCAGGCGTCGAGCATCTCGGCCGCCACCGGCGGGCTGACCAGCCGCAGGCTCAGCACGAGGACGTTGGCGTCGTTCCACCGGCGGGCGCCCCGGGCCGTCTCGGCGTCGGTGCACAGCGCCGCCCGCACGCCGGGCACCTTGTTGGCGGCGATGGAGGCGCCGGTGCCCGTCCAGCAGCACAGGACGGCGGTGTCGGTGTCGCCCGCCGCCACCAGCTCCCCCACCCGCCGTCCGACGTCGGCCCAGCCGAGCTCCTGACCGCCGGGCGGCCCGACGAGGACGACCTCGTGACCCCGGCTCCGCAGGTCGTCGGCCACGGCGTCGGTGAGGACCGTCCGCTCGTCACTGCCGAGTGCAATGCGCACGTTCGCTACCGTAACCGCCCGTATGGCCGTGCAGAACGTGATGACGATGATCCTGGCCGGCGGCGAGGGGAAGCGGCTGGCCCCGCTCACCGCCGACCGGGCGAAGCCCGCCGTGCCCTTCGGCGGGCACTACCGCATCGTCGACTTCGCCCTGTCGAACATGGCCAACGCCGGGTACCTCCAGATCATCGTGCTGACCCAGTACAAGAGCCACAGCCTCGACCTCCACATCACCCGGACGTGGCGGCTCTCCACGCTGCTCGGTTCCTACGTCACGCCGGTGCCGGCCCAGATGCGCCGCGGCCCCCGCTGGTTCGCCGGCTCGGCCGACGCCGTCTACCAGAACCTCAACCTCGTGCACGACGAGGGCCCCGACTACATCCTCGTCTTCGGCGCCGACCACATCTACCGCATGGATCCCCGGCAGATGGTCGAGCAGCACATCGCCACCGGGGCCGGCGTCACGGTGGCCGGCATCCGGGCGCCCCGCTCCCAGGCCAGCCAGCTCGGCGTCATCGAGGTCGGGGAGGGGACGAAGATCGCCGCCTTCCGGGAGAAGCCGGCCGAGGCCCCGGGCCTGCCCGGCTCGCCCGACGAGATCTTCGCTTCCATGGGCAACTACGTCTTCACCACCAAGACGCTGATCGACATCGTCAGCGTCGACGCCGAGGACCAGAACTCCCACCACGACATCGGCGGCAGCATCATCCCGGCGCTGGTCCAGGCGGGCGAAGCCCACGTCTACGACTTCACCACGAACCACGTGCCGGGCGAGACTGAGCGGGACCACGCCTACTGGCGCGACGTCGGCTCGCTCGACTCCTACTACGACGCCCACATGGATCTCGTCTCCGTCCACCCGATCTTCAACCTCTACAACCGGCAGTGGCCGATCTACACGTCGCTGCCGACGCTGCCGCCGGCCAAGTTCGTGCTCCAGGGCGCCGAGGCGGGCACCGGCACGGCCCTCGACTCCATGGTCTGCGCCGGCAGCATCATCTCCGGCGGCACCGTGCGGGGGTCGGTGATCTCGCCCGGCGTGCTGGTGCACCCCCACGCCGTCGTCGAGCACTCCGTGCTCATGCACGACGTCGTCGTCGGCACCGGCGCCGTCGTCCGCAACGCCATCATCGACAAGAACGTCCACGTGCCGCCCGGGGCCCGCATCGGCGTCGACCCGCTCCTCGACAAGTCGCGCTTCACCGTGTCGCCCAACGGGATCGTCGTGATCGGGAAGGGGGAGAAGGTCCCCGAGGGGTAACCTGCCGGGGCCGTCCTCCGTCATGCGTGTCGCACTGCTCACCCGCGAGTATCCGCCCGAGGTCTATGGCGGCGCCGGCGTCCACGTCGAGTACCTGTCGGAGCACCTGGCCCGGCTCGTCGACCTCGAGGTGTTCTGCTTCGGGCGCCGGCGGGAGTCGCCGCTGGTGGAGGCGGCGTTCGAGCCGTGGGAGGCGATCACCGCCGGCCGGCCCCGGCGGCCGCACGACGCCGCCCTCGAGACGCTCTCGGTCGACCTGCGCATGGCAGCGGCCGTGGAAGGCGCCGAGCTCGTCCACACCCACACGTGGTACGCCAACTTCGCCGGCCACCTGGCCCGGCTGCTCTACGGCATCCCCCACGTCGCCACCACCCACAGCCTCGAGCCGCTCCGGCCGTGGAAGGCCGAGCAGCTCGGTGGCGGCTACGCCGTGTCGTCGTTCTGCGAGCGGACGGCGCTGGAGGCGGCCGACGCCGTGATCGCGGTGTCGGGGGCGATGCGCGACGACATCCTGGCCTGCTATCCGGCCATCGATCCCGACCGGGTGGCGGTGATCCACAACGGTGTCGACACCGAGGAGTTCCACCCCGATCCCGGCACCGGCGCCCTGCCGGCGCTCGGCATCGACCCGGAGCGGCCCTTCGTGACCTTCGTCGGCCGCATCACCCGCCAGAAGGGCATCGACCTCCTCCTCACGGCCGCCGAGCGGTTCGATCCCGACACGCAGCTGGTCCTGCTCCCGAGCGCCCCCGACACCCCTGAGGTCGGCCAGGAGATGCGGGCCCGGGCGGCGGCGCTGGCCGAACAGCGGGCCGGCGTGCTATGGCTGGAGCAGGTGCTCCCCCGCCCGGAGCTGGTCGAGGTGCTGTCGAACTCGGCCGTGGCCATCTGCCCCTCGGTCTATGAACCGTTCGGCCTCGTCAACGTGGAGGCCATGGCCTGCGCCACGGCGGTGGTGGCCACCGACGTCGGCGGCATACCGGAGATCGTCGTCGACGGCGAAACCGGCGTCCTCATCCACATGGACCTCGGGCCCGACGGCCAGGCGGCCGATCCGGAGGGGTTCGTGGCCGAGCTGGCTTCGGCGGTCAACGGCCTGGTGGCGGATCCGACCACGGCGGAGCGCATGGGCGCCCTCGGCCGCAAACGGGCGGTGGAGGAGTTCTCGTGGCCCGCGGTGGCGGAGCGCACCGTCGAGCTCTACGAGTCCCTCACGCGGTCGCGCTGAACGGCCTTCCGCCGATCCGGGTGGGGATCGTTCCCCACACCCACTGGGATCGGGAATGGCACGTTCCCTTCCAGGCCGGACGGGTGCGGCTCGTCCGGCTCGTCGATGCGCTGCTCGGGGAACTGGAGGGCGGCGGCCTGGCGCACTTCTGGCTCGACGGGCAGACGGCGGCCATCGACGACTACCTGGCGGTGCGGCCCGAGGCCGAGGGGCGCGTCCGGGCGCTGGTGGCGGCCGGCCGGCTCGGGATCGGGCCGTGGTGCGTGCCGATGGACGAGTTCGTCGTCTCCCCGGAGACGATCGTGCGCAACCTCGAGGCCGGGCTGCGGCGCCGGGCCGAACTCGGCGCCTCCGGGCCGGCGGTCGGCTACGGGCCCGACATCTTCGGTCATGTGGGGCAGCTCCCCCAGCTCCTCCGCCGGGCCGGCATCGGCCATGCCGTCGTCTGGCGGGGGGTGCCGGCCGCCGTCGGGGACGCCGCCACCGCCTTCCGGTGGGAGGCGCCCGACGGTTCGGCGGTGCGGGCCGAGTATCTCGTCGGCTCCTACGCCAACGGACGCTCGCTGCCGGCGGACGGGCCGGGGCTGTCGGAGCGGGCCCGGAGCTTCGAGGCGGAGGTCGGCCGGCGCCGGGTCGGCGGGCTGCTGTTGATGAACGGCGGGGACCAGCGGGCGCCGGAGCCGTGGGTCACGGGCGCCGTGGCCGAGGCGAACGGCAGCGGCGGACGCCATGCCTTCGAGGTCGCCGACCTCGCCGCCTGGCTCGAGGCGGAGCGGGCCGCCGTCCCCGACTCGGCCCTGCCCGGGTGGCGGGGCGAGCTCCGTTCGGCGGCGGCGGCGCCGCTGCTGGCCGGCGTCATCTCCAACCGGGTCGACGTGCGGGCGGCGGCTGCCGCCGCCGAGCGGGCGGTCGAACGGCGGGCCGAGCCGCTCCTCTGCCTGTTCCGCCCGGAGGCGGCGTGGGCGGCGGCCGCACCGCTGCTGGCCCTCGCCTGGGACCGGCTGATCGCCAACAGCGCCCACGACTCGGCCTGCGCCTGCTGCACCGACGCCGTCGCCGATCAGGTGCTCGTCCGTTACGCCGAGGCCCGACAGATCGGCGACGCCCTGGCCGAGGCGGCCATGGCCGACCTGGCGTCCGAGACGGGCTGCGGCGCCGGCGACGTGCTCGTGGTCAACACCGGCGCCGCCACCCGGTCGGGTGTGATCGAGGTGACCGTGCCGGCCGGCGGCGAGGCCGGGGAGCCGCTGGTGGGGCCGGACGGAATCCTGCGGGCGGTGCAGCTTCTCTCGCTCCAGCGCGACGAGGTCTTCGCCGCCCGGGTGGCCGGGCCGAAGGTGGCGTGGGTGGCCGACCGGATGGTCGGTGCGGCGTTCGACGGCCATCCCGTGCGAGCCTGGACGTTCGATCCCGACCGCCGGGTGCTGCGGCTCGAGGCGGCGGGGCTCGACGACGCCGCGGTCGACCTCGGCGAGTGCCGCGCCACGTTGCTGGCGCTCCGCGACGACGGCCGTCCGGTGACCGTCGGCCTGGACGGTCCGCCGCAGCGGCGGATCCTCGTCGAGACCGGCCCGGTGGCCGGCTTCGGCTGGACAACCCTGCGCCGGGGCGGCGGGCGTGGAGGGGAGCCGTCGGCCCCGGCCGTCCGCAGTGGCGCCGGCCGGGACGGCGGCGTCTGGCTGGACAACGGCATCGTGCGGGTCGAGGTCGACCCGGAGGACGGGACGTTCTCGGTCGCCGACCGCAGCGGGCTGCGGGCCGAGCGGCTCAACCGCTACGTCGACGGCGGCGACGGCGGCGACACCTACACCTGGTGCCCCCCGGCGTCCGACACGGTGATCGACCGCCCGGATGGCGTGCACATCACCGTCGAGGAATCCGGCCCGCTGCGGGCCCGCATCGCCATCGCCGCCGCCTACCGCTGGCCGACCCGGGCCGAGGGCGACGAGGACGCCTGCCGGGCCCGTTCCTCGGCCATGACGCCGGTCACGATCCTGACCCACCTGTCGTTGACCGCCGGCGATCCGGTGCTGGCCGTCGAGCCCGCCTTCGACCACCGCACCCGCGACCACCGGCTGCGGGCCCACTTCCCGCTCCCCACCGCGGTGGCGGGCTCCGCCGCCGGCTGCGCCTTCGCCGTGGTCCGGCGGGGGCTCGACGCCGAGGGCGGGGTGGCCGAGACGCCGCCGGCCACGTTCCCCGCCCGGCGCTTCGTCGACTGCTCGGACGGCTCGGCCGGCCTGGCGGTCATCGCCGACGGGACGTTCGAGTACGAGGTGTGCGACGGCGGCCGGGAGCTGGCGGTGACGTTGCTGCGGGCGACGGGCTGGCTGTCCCGCCGGCGACTGCCGGTCCGGCCCGATCCCGCCGGCCCGGCGGTGCCGGTCGAGGGCGCCCAGGTGCAGGGCCGGCGACAATGGCGCTACGGCGTGCTCCTCCACGCCGGCGACTGGGAGCGGGCCGGGCTGCTGGGCCGGGCGGCCGCCTTCCTGGAGCCGTTCGAGGCCTGCGCCGGGACGGGCCTCGTTCGGCCCGCCGCCGGGCGGCGCCCGTCCGAAGGAAGGGCGCTGCGGGTCTCCGGTGTCGAGGTGTCGGCCGTGCTGCGGGCCGGCGGCGACGTCGTCGTGCGGGTGTTCAACCCCGGTACGCAGCCGGCGACGGCCACGGTCGGCGACGAGGCCGTGGCGCTGCGGCCGGGGGAGATCGCCACGGTCACGGCGGGCCGGCGTCCTGCAGCGGGATAGGCACCCGGGGCCGGTAGGGGGCGAGCATTGCCTCACCGGACTGCTCGACGGTCGAGAACGAGCGGTCGAGGCCGGGCACGGTGAGGGCGACACCGGGTCGTTCGCAGTGCCACAGCAGTGCCGGACGGTCGCCGTGCCAGCGCAGGGCGTAGGAGATCCGGCCGTGGTGCGTCGGCGCGTCGTGGACTTCGAGCGGCTGGCCCGCCCACTCCGGCGGGAACACCGACAGCAGCGAGAGCCCGCCGGACGCTTCCCGGACCAGGGTGCGACGGACGACGTCGAGGAAGGCCGCCGCCGCTCCACCGTGATGCCCGGCGCCGCCGCAACCGGTGCCGAGGCGGGGGTGCACCACCTCGGGCCAGGTGAAGGTGGGGGTGGCGCCGTCGAGGACCCGGCGCAGCCTCCGCCAGCCCCGCTGGTCGCCGGCCTCGAGTTCGCAGGCGGCGATCTGGAGCGTCAGCACCGGGCGCAGGCCGGAGCGGGAGAGCCCGTCGTAGAAGGCGTCGCCGAGGCAGAAGCGCTCCCGCACGAGGTCGAGCGTCCCGGTGATCCAGGGGTCGTCGGCCGGCAGCAGGTCGAGCGGCCGACAGGCGTCGAGGGACCCGATCATGGCGGCGTCGACCCCGCGTTCGGGAGTGGCCGGCATCGCCACCCGGCCGAGGCGGGCCGCGGCCTGCTCCAGCGAGGCGGTGATGGCGTCGCGCAGTTGGCCGGCGGCGGCCTCCGCCTCGGCGGCGGCGCGCTCGTCGCCGGCCAGGCGCAGCAGCCAGGCGCCGTCGACGAGCCCCCGGACGCACCAGAACTCCTGCTGGTAGGGCTGCCCGGTCACGACGGGGTGCCCGGCCAGGAGGCGGACCCCTTCCCGGACCGCCGGGAGGAGCTCGCCGACCACCTCGGTGTCGCCGGTCAGCCGGTGATGCTCGGCCAAGGCCCACAGCCCGCCGGCGTAGGCCTCCCAGACGGGGAACCGGCCCGAGTCGCTCCCCGGTGAGCGCCACGGCCGGGCGCGGAGGACTTCGGCGGCCTCGGCGTGGAAGCCGTACCGGTCGAGCGCCACGACCATCGGTGCCGCCTCCCGGAACGATACGGGCCGGCCGGCGCCCGCCCGGGGGGCGGGGGTGATGCCGTCGCCGGTGTGGAACAGGAGCAAAAAGGCGCGGTTGGCGTCGACCGCCGCTCCCAGGCGGGGATCGGGCAGGTCGACCCGGACGCCGCGGCGCAGGCGGGCCTGCCAGCCCCGGATCACGTCGGCGGCCTCGGGGAGGTTTGGCGGCTCCGTCGCCGGTTGGGGCGGGCCGGCCCGCCGGGTGCGCCGTTCGGCGGCCAGCGGCATCGCCATCCGGAGGCCGGCCCGCGGGCTCAGCGGGTAGACGAACGCCGCCTGCGCCAATCCGTCGGCGTCTCGTACCTGCAGCGGGCCGGGCCCGGCCTGCCCGGCCGTCACCACGTGGACGCAGTCGCCGGCCTCGAACGTCGATCCCGCCACCCCGCCCGGGGCCCGGGGCAGCAGCAGCGCCGGCCGGCCATCGACGCTCACCGTGATGCCGTCGAGGGCGATCGCCCCCACGGTTGCCAGGCCGTCGAGGTTGTAGGGCCGCACGGCGAAGGCCACGGCCACGGCCACGGCCGAAACGTTCTCGACATCGACGATGACGAGCCCGCCGGGGTGGTGGAGGCCGGCGCCGGGGACGGCGTAGACACGCTGGACGGCGTCGCCCCCCGGAATGCGCATGGCCGTCTCCACCACCGGCGCGGAACCCGCCACCGACTGGCGGACGGCGGCCTCCCGGCTCGGCAGGTGCCAGCGGTCGCCGGCCCCGATCCACCAGTCGAGCGACCAGCCTCCGGCCCACGGCGTGACGAGCCCCCGGGGGTCGACGGTGGCCGAGTACGGCGAGGCGAGGTTCCCCACCGTCGTCCAGTTGCGCTGGGTCACATTGGTCACCAGCGGCGCATCGCCCCGGGGCACGAAGGCCGGCGACTCCGGGTCGAGCTGGCGCTCGGCCCAGAACGGCCACAGCCAGTCCGGCGCGCCGGCGAGGACGACGGCGCCGATCCCGGTCCGGCGCGGGCTCTGCCCGGTCGCCCGCCGATCCCCGAAGCCCTTCCACCACGCCACGGCGAGGAGGGTAGGTCAGAACTCTTTGCTCGACCCGCCGGACTCGGTCACGGCATTGCCGGCGCCGACGTTGCCGGCGGCGTCGTACGGCCCGCCCGACCACGACCACGTCATGAGCGTGCTCCCGCCGGTGTCGGCCGAACCGCTGGTGAGGCTGCCGAGCGTCACCGTGATCGTGCTCCCCGACTCCACCATGGTGGCGTTGAACACCGCATCGGGGAGGGTGCCGAGCAGGCCCCGGCCGTTGTAGCCGGGATCGTGCAGGTTGATCGGCCCGCCCAGCGTCGCCAGCGGGCTGCCGCCGCTGTAGACCTCCAGGCTGTCGTCGCTGCAGAGAAGAGCCAGCAGGCAGCCGCCGTCCTCCACGTGGACGCTGACGCCGGTCGAGGCGCCGGTCCAGCCGCCGATCACCGACTGCGGGTCGATCGGCTCGCTGAAGGTGAAGACGATCGTGTCGCCCGTCTCCGCCTTTCCGGCGGTGCCGCCGGCATGGTTGGTCGTCTGGATGTCCGTCGCCGTGGGCGGCGTGTTGTCGACGGCGACGCTGTACCCGCTCTGCGTCTGGGCGTGGGTCAGGACGTCGGTCGAGGTGATCGTGTAGTTCTTGGTGCCCGACAGCGTTCCGTTGGCGGTGAGCGCGGCGGATCGGTAGCCGTAGCTCACGCCGTTGATCGAGTACGACCCGGCCGTGAGACTGACGGCGGTGGCGCCGGTGGTGATGGCGCTGACGTCGGCCTTGACGGTGGACACACCACTGGGCGGGTTCCCGCTGTCGGCCACGTTGGCGTAGACGTAGTACGTCCCGCCCTGCTTGATGGCGCCGGCCAGGTAGCCGGTCTGCTTGGCGACGACCGTGGCGCTGACCGACGGTGGGAGCCAGTCGTTGGCGGCGGCGATGTTGTTGGTCGCCGTGGTCGTGGCGGTGAAGGCGGCCAGGGCGGCGGGGGCGGAGGCCACCAGGCCGACGGCGGCCAGCACCGCCGCCCGGCGCCGCCGCGACAACCGTCCCGGCCACCAGATGGCCAGCAGCATGGACGCCAGCAGCACCGCCGGCCCGACCTGCACGGTGAGGCGGTGGACGGTCGACGACCGGAGGAGGCGGATCGCAGTCCCCGCTCCGGGGACGACGGCCACCCGCCGCCAGGCCCGGCTGCCGGCCAGCCGGGCGGTCCAGGGGTCGGCGACCGGGTTGGCGTCGCCCTTGGTCCGCAGGACCGGATGGTGCCCGCCCTCGATGATCTCCACCACCCGGTGCGTCACGGTCCGGTGGTCGGGCGTGGGCGCCTGGAAGGTGATCACGTCGCCGACGCGCACCGCGGCGGGATCCTCCGGCACGAGGACGGCGACGGAGCCGACCGGCATCTGCGGCGCCATGCTGCCCGACAGCACCGTCGCCAGGCGGTACCGCCCGGTCAGGGGACCGATGCCGACCACGGCCAGCACGATCAGCGCCGCCGCCAGGAGGATCCGGCCCGTCCACCGCGAAAGGACGCTCATCACCGCCGTCCGCCGGGTCAGTGGGCGGTGCCCGCCCGCTGCGTGCCCAGGAAGCTGTAGGTGAGCGTCGAGCTCAGCCCCTGGAACGTGTTGCCGGCGGTGCCGGGGAACGTCAGCGTGAGCCGGAGGTGGTCGGTCCCGGCCGCGGTCAGCGCGCTCAGGCCGGCCATGCTCAGCGACGACTGGATCACCGCCCGGCTGGTGACGATCGTCGTCGTCGAGCCGCTGCAGCTGTAGGTGAAGGCGGGCGACGACCCGGATTCGGTCCAGGCCACCGAGCAGCGGTCGATGACCATCTGGAGCCCGTTGGTGGCGTCGGTGTCGAGCAGCGACGAGGGGGACGCGCTGGTGGTGAGGGCGATGGAGGCCAGGTCCTGGCTGCCGGTGTTCGACAGGTCGAACGAGCGCTGGATCGTGTCGCCGGGCACGAGCCCGGAGGCGTTGACCGTGAGCCGGTTGGTGGAGGCGCCGGTGTTGCCGAGGGCGATGACCACGGTCCCCGCCGCCACCGACTGGCTGGCACTGGTGGTGGCGGTGAAGGTGGCGAAGGTGCCCATGCCGGCCAGCGCGCCGGCCACACCGAGCGCCCCGAGGGTCAGCAGCAACTTCCAGCCCGTGCCGCCGAAGAGGGTCCTGATCATGGTTCGCTCGGCTCCTCGCACTGCCAAATGGTGATGAGGGCCCAGACGGCCACGACGACGGCGAACGCGCCGAGCCATCCCCGGCGGCTCCGGGCGACGTGCAGCCAGCCGACGACGAACCCGGCCCGCCGGATCGAGTAGACGGCCTTCCAGCCGTCGCCGGTGGCCGCCACCTCCCAGCCGTCGGGGCTGGTGTTGGCGTCGCCCTTGGTGAGGAAGGCCCGGCCCGCCGGCGTCGTCACGACGGCGTCGATCCGGTGGACCACCATCGTCCCCGGCCGGTCGGGCCGCGGGAAGACGATCACGTCCCCGACGCCCAATGCCGCCGCCGGCGCCCGGGTGGCGATCACCAGCGAACCGACCGGGATCGTGGGCGACATGCTGCCGCTGCGGACGTAGAAGCTCTCGAACGGGTACACCCGGGGCCCGATGACCAGGGCGAGCAGACCGAGCGCGACGGTCCCCAACAACGCCTTGGCGATCAGGCGGGCCGCCGCCGGTACCGGCCTTTGGGCCGGCGCCGGCCGGGCGGCCGGGAGGTCGAGGACCGCCGCGCTCATGTCATCCGCCTACTGCTGGACGATGTGCCAGCTCAGGTCGAACGTCGCCGACCGGCCCTGGAAGGTGTTGTCGGCGTCGGACGGGAGCTGGACCCCGATCGTGATCCAGGTCGTGTCGGCGCCGTTGAGGGCCTGGAGCGAACCGGCCCCGAGCCCGCTGCCGACGTCGTGATGGGCGCTCACGAAGTCCCCAAGGGTGGCGTTCGTGTCGGAGAAGTCACAGGTGTCGGTGACTGTCGTCCCTCCGTAGAGGCAGTGCAACGGGGTGGTGCGCCCCGAGTCCGACCACTGCTGGACATAGAACTGGATCTCGCTGCACGGACTCCCCGTGCCGTGGTACGTCTCGCCCGCCGAGTTGCCGTCGGTGCAGGTGCCGAAGGCCGTCAGGGCCGAGGCGGCCAGGCTGCCGACATCCCGCAACGTGATGTCGGCCGTGTCGTTGTCGCCCGGCTTCTGGACGCTGAGATCGAAAGCGACGTCACACGAGCCGTTGTCGTTGATGTCGGTGTTGCCGCCGCCGGTGGACAGGCAGGCTGTTGCGCCGTTCACCGAGTTGCTCAGCACCAGCGTGCCGTCGGCGAACGTGTTGTTGTGGTTGGTGGTCTGGGCGGTGAAGGTGGCGAAGGTCCCGGCGCCGGCGAGGGCGCCGATGGCGGCCACCACTCCCAGGCTCAGGAGAACTTTCCGTTTCCGACTGAGCTTCATTCGACTGCTCCTCGATGCATCCGTGCGGCAAGGGATGGCGCGCCGTCAACGTCCGCATCGGCGACACGGGGAGCAAGTCGATCCTTCACCGGAATGGGCCCACCGGCTTGCGGTGGTTCGTGCCCTTGCGTCAGAGATCGCGCAGCATCACGTGGTGGGCCATCCCGCTCTCCGGGAGGACGAAACCCTCCCCGACGGTGTCGAAACCCAGCCGGGCGTAGAAGCCGGCGGCGCTGTCCCTGGCGTTGCACCACAGGACTCCGACGCCGTCCTGGCGCAGAAGGTCGGTCACGGCGCTGATCAGCATCCGCCCGAGCCCGTGGCGCTGGTAGGGCGGGTCGACCGCCATGCCCCGGAGGTGGACGGCGGCCCGTCCCGCCCGGTACGGGGTCGGCTCCGGGGCGAAGCTCGCCACCGCCAGGATCGCCCCGTCGTGGCGCACGGCGAGGTGGAAGGCGCCGGGGAGGCCGTCCTCGGGGAAGACGACCGGCGCCCCGGGCCGGCGGTTCCGCAGGACACGCCAGCGGAGGTCGTGGGTCGCTTCGGCCGGTACCTCCTCGACCCGCACCGCCGGCCGGCCGCCTCCGTCAGACGGCGCCGTGGCCGGCGGCATCGCCGAAGGCCGACACGGAGCCGTCGGCGGCCACCAGCCAGTACCCGTGGCCCCCCGGCGTCGCGGCCAGACCGACCACCGGGAGATCCGGCGGCGAGGTCAGCCCGCCGGCCGCCGCCGCGTCACCGAAGGCCGACACGGCCCCGGCCGCCGAGGCCAGCCAGTAGCCGCCCCCGGTCGCCGTGGGCGCCAAAGCCACGATCCGGCCCGCCGGTCGGGCCCCGGCCGGCGATCCGAAGAACCGGGCGTCGCCGAACGTGAACACACCCCCGTCCGACGCCACCAGCCAGTACCCCCGGCCGGACGGAGTGGCGGCCATCCCCACGATCGGCCGGTTGAGCCGCACCGACCCCAACGACCCGAGGAACGGCGCATCGCCGAACGTGAACACACCGCCGTCCGACGCCACCAGCCAGTACCCCCGGCCGGACGGAGTGGCGGCCATCCCCACGATGGGCTGGCGGAGCGGGGTACCGCCCAGGGAGCCGAAGAATCCGGCATCGCCGAACGTGAAGACGCCACCGTCCGACGCCACCAGCCAGTAGCCCCGGCCCGACGGGGTCGGGGCGCCGCCCTTGACCAACCAGGCCAGCGGCGCCGAGGCCGCCGAGCCGGCATCGGTGGCTCCGCCGCGGGCCGTCACGCCGCCGAGGCCGGTCACGCCCCAGTAGCCGCCGCCGGGGCAGGCCAGGATGGCGACGACGTCGGCCCGGATCGTGTCGAGGTGCATCTGCCCGCCGTCGCCGACCCACTCCCAGTGCCACGCCTCGGGACAGGCGCTTCCGCCCGGTTCGGCCCAGCGGGCGTGGTTCCACCCGAAGCGGGCGGCGTTGGCCTTCAGCCACCGGTACCCGGAGGACGTGAACCCGAGGCCGCCCCCGGCGTCGCGGAAGTCGACCGCCTCGCCCCAGCCGTGCATCGACGTGCCCGACCCGGCGGCGCAGGCACAGTTGCCCCGCCCGCAGGCGTTGTTCTTGGCCGCCGACTGGGCCGCCGCCGGCCGGTAGCACTCGGCCGGCCGGAGGGCGACGCCGTCGGCTCGGGCCGCGGTCAGCATGAGGGCCAGGCTCGGCCCGGCCGCCCTCGCCGCGCGGCAGCCACCCTCGACGCCGACGAGGGCCTCGGGCCGCATCCGGCCGTTGGTCTCGCCGGCGACACCGTTCGGGCGGTTGTCGGGCTGGACCGGGCTCTGCGCCGCCGCCTCGGACAGCGGCAGGAGCAGGGCGGCGACCAGCGCCACGACGGCGGTGATTCCCATCACGGTCCGTTGCCGGAACAGGCTCCCCATGCCCCAGATCATGCCCCCGGAGTCAGGCGCCGAAGCGGATGCCGTCGAGTTCCGACTTCGCCTCCCGCAGCATGAGGCTGGACACGGCCGCCTCGGGGGTCCGGGTGCCGTCGAGCACGGCCTGGACCTGTTCGGCGATCGGCATCTCGACCCCGGCGGCCGCCGCCCGGGCGAGGACGGCGGCGGTGCTGCGCACCCCCTCCGCCACCATCGTCATGCCCCCCAGCACGTCGGCCAGTGACCGGCCCCGGCCCAGCGCCTCGCCCACCGAGCGGTTACGGCTGCGGGGACTGGTGCAGGTCACGACGATGTCGCCGATGCCGGCGAGGCCGAGGAAGCTCAACGGGTTGCCCCCCAGGGCCAGCCCGAAGCGGGTCATCTCGGCCAGGCCGCGGGTGATGAGCGCCGCCCGGGCGTTGTCGCCGACGCCGAGGCCCTGGGCGATGCCGGCGGCCAGCGCCACCACGTTCTTCACCACGCCGGCGATCTCGCACCCGACGACGTCGGGGTTCGTGTACACACGAAAGGTGTCGGTCATGAACAGCCGCTGGACCGCCGCCGCCGCCTGGCGGTCGGCCATCGCCACGACCGACGCCGTCGGCAGCCCGGCGGCGACCTCGCTGGCGATGTTGGGCCCGGTGAGGACGCCGATGTATTCGGAGCCATGGCCGGGCAGCACCTCGACGGCCACCTCGGTCATGCGCTTCAGCGAGCCCTGCTCGAGGCCCTTGGCCAGGCTCAGCACCACCGCCGACGGGGGCACGAACGGCGCCGCCGCCTCCAGCACCGACCGGAAGCCGTGGGACGGCACGGCCAGGGCCACGACGTCGGCTCCGTCGAGCGCTTCCTCGATCCGGGCGGTGGCGGCCACCCCGTCGAGGACCAGCCCGGGGACGTAGTCCGCGTTCACCCCTGAGACGTCGATGGCTTCGGCCAGCGGCGGACGGCGGGCCCAGAGCGAGACGTGGTCGGCGTTGCGGGTGCCGAGCGCCGCCACCGTGGTGCCCCACGAGCCGGCCCCGACCACGGCCAGCCGCATCAGCTTCGGCCCTCGGCCTCGGCGTCGAGGAGCGCCTGGGCCACCCGGCCGCGGCAGCTCCGCAGCCGGGCCGACTCCGGCGGCCGATACCACCACGGCTCGTCTTCCGTCACGGCGGGCCGGGGGTAGAGGCGCCGGGCGCCGGCCACGGCGGCGCAGATGGCGCCCATGATGCGGTCGGTGGCCTCCCGGGGGTTGGCGTCGGGCCCGACGCGCACCGTGTCGCCCACCACCATCGTGATCGGGGTGCGGAACCGTTCCGCCTTGCGGTCCCGGGGTGGGATCACCCGATGCGTCCCCCACAGCCCGACGGTCGTCACGTCGACGCCGGCCGTCCGGGCCAGACGGGCCAGACCGGTCTTCCCGGCCATCGGGTCGAGTCCGGCGGAGATCGTGCCCTCGGGGAACACGTGGACGCACTCCCCCCGCCGCAGCGCCGCCGTGGCGGCGTCGAGGGCGGCGGCGTCGCCCGTCCCCCGCTCGACGGGGATCTGTCCCATCCGCCGCAGCCCGGCCGCCAGCACGCGGTTGTGGAACAGCTCCGATTTCGCCAGGTAGCGCACCCGCCGGCCGGCCAGATCGGTCAGGTTGGCCACGGCGATGGGGTCGAAGTACGACAGGTGGTTCGAGGCCAGCAGGATCGGGCCCTCGGCCGGGAGGCGCTCGACACCCTCGATGCGCCAGCGCAGACCCCGCCGCACGGGCGGGCGGAGCACGACCTCGACCAGCCCGTAGAGCAGTTCCACAGGCCGGTAGGATACGCAAGCCGATGTCCCGGGACTCCTTCCTGATCGCCCAACTCTCCGATCTCCACTGCGGGTCGCCGTTCTTCGACCCGCAGCTTCTCCGCCACGCCGTGGAGGAGGTACGGACGCTGGCGCCCGACCTCGTGCTCATCGGCGGCGACCTCACCACCGACGGCTACGCCCACGAGTTCCGCGACGCCCAGAACCACCTGGCGCCGCTGCTCGACGCCGAGCTCACCACCGTCGTCATCCCGGGCAACCACGACGCCAAGAACGTCGGCTACCTCCACTTCAACGACAGCTTCGGGCCGGGGGACGTTCCGGGAAAGGGCGATCGGGTCCTCCACCTCACGGGCCGCCTGGAGCCGGCCGACCTCGAGCCCGACAGTCCCGGCAAAGCCGTCACGGTCGTGGCCATGGACTCCACGAAGCCCGACCTGGCCGAGGGGGAGATCGGCCGGGAGCGCTACTCCTGGATCCGCCAGCAGTACGCCGCCCCGGCCTCGCTCCGGATCTTCGCCCTGCACCACCATCTCATACCGGTGCCGGGGACGGGCCGGGAGCGCAACACCGTGTGGGACTCCGGCGACGTCCTCACCCTCCTCGCCGAGGCCGAAGTCCATCTCGTGCTCTCCGGTCACAAGCACGTCCCGTTCGTCTGGCTTCTCAACGACGTGCTGGTCGTGAACTCGGGGACGGTGTCGTCCCACCGGCTGCGCGGCTACGTGCGCCCGTCCTACAACGTGCTCGAGGTGACCGAGGACCGCATCGTCGTCACGCTCCGCTACCCCGGCACGGGCGAGCGTCACGCCGCCGAACTCGACCGGCGGGCCATGCGCCTGCACTCCAATCCCGAGCTGGCCGGCATGTTCGCCAAGTCGGCCTGGCACGCCTAGGAGGCGACTGCGGCGTGTTCGTCCGCTTCTTCTCGTCGGCCATCGACCCGAGCGACCTGCCCGAGGTCCGCCGCATCTTCGGCGAAGACGTCAAGTTGGTCTTCGAGTCGCTGCCGGGCTGCCTGTCGATGGAGCTGTTGCTCGGGGCCGACCGCAACGCCGGCGGCCTCGTCGACGCCAGCGCCATGTCCCGGTGGACGTCGCAGGGCGACCTCGACGCCGCCATCGAGTCGCGGGCGGTGACCGAATCGATGGTGCGGATCCTGCCCTTCCTGCAGCTCGAACCCATCATCCGCATGTTCGAGATCGTCGAATGACCCGGCCCGGCGGGGCGGCCGTCGTCATCCCCATCCGCAGCTTCGAGGCCGGCAAGTCGCGCCTCGGTGCCCGCCTCGATCCCGGTTCGCGAGCGGATCTGCTTCGGGCCATGGCCGAGAACGTCGTGGCCGCCGCCGGGCCGCTGCCGGTGGCGGTGGTGTCCGGCGACGGCGAAGTGCGGCACTGGGCCACGGCGCTCGGCCTCGCCGTCGTCGACGATCCCGGTTCGCTCAACCTGGCGGCGGCGGCCGGTATCGGCTGGGGCGCGGCCGCCGGCTTCGACCGGGTCGTCATCGCCCACGCCGACCTCCCGCTGGCCACCACGCTGGCTCCCGTGGTGGCGGACGGGCGCCGTCCGGTGGTCACCGCCGTCCCCTGCCATCGGGACGACGGCACGCCGGTGCTGTCGCTGCCGGCCGGCGCCACGGGCTTCGTCTTCGCCTACGGTCCGGGCTCCTTCCGCCGCCACGCCGCCGCCGCCCGGGCCGCCGGGCTGGCGTTTCGGGTGCTCCGGGACCGCCGGCTCGGGCGGGACGTCGACGCCCCCGAGGACCTCGCCGGGCTGCCGCTGCCGCATCCCGGTGCAGCCCGGCTGCGCGCCCGCCTCGGCGCATGAGTCCCGAAAGCGGCCCGGGACCGGCCGAGCGCCCGGTCGCCAGCTACCTCGCTCCCGCCCCGGGCGGGGGGGTCGGCACCGACCTGCCCGTCCCCGCCCGGGCCCTGGCCGTCGGCGCCCATCCCGACGACATCGACTTCGGCTGCGGCGCCACGCTGGCGAAGTGGGCGGCGGCCGGCTGCGCCGTCAGCGAGCTCGTCCTCACCGACGGGTCGAAGGGCTCATGGGATCCGACCGCCGACCAGGCCGCGCTCGTGGCGCTCCGGCGAGAGGAACAGCGGGCGGCGGCCGCCGCCCTCGGCGCCGGTGTGGTCGTCTTCCTCGACCACGTCGACGGCGAACTGCACAGCGGCCTGGCCGAACGGGCCGAGGTGTGCCGGGTGATCCGGGAACTCCGGCCCGACGTCGTCCTCGGCCACGACCCCTGGAAGCGCTACCGGCTCCATCCCGATCACCGCCACGCCGGCCACCTGGTCGTCGAGGGCATCGTGGCCGCCCGCGACCCGCACTTCTTCCCCGAGCAGGGCCTGGCGCCCCACCGGCCGGCGGCCCTCCTCCTCTGGGAGGCCGATGTCGTCGACCACGTGGAGAGCGTCGACGGATTCCTCCCGGCCAAGATGGCCGCCCTCCTCGCCCACCGGAGCCAGTGGCGCAGCACGATGGGGATCGAAGGGGACCCAAGCGCCGAGGAGGAGGCTTTCGCCGCCCGCATCCGCGACCGGGCGGCCGAGGCCGGTGCACTCGCCGGCCTGGCGCTCGGCGAAGCCTTCAAACGGATCGACCGGCTCTGATCGACGCCGCCTCCGGTACTGGTGCCCGACACAGGTCGAGCGGCGCCCCGAGAGGCGCCGCTCGACGGACGGAAGGCTGGTCAGCGCTTGGTGGCGCGGGCCGGAGCCTTCTTGGCCGCGGTCTTCGCCGGAGCCTTGGCGGCCTTGGCCGGCGCCGCCTTGGCCGGGGCCGCCTTGGCGGGGGCGGCCTTGGCCGGGGCCTTGCGGGCCGGAGCCTTGGCCGCCGTCTTGGCCGGAGCCTTCTTGGCCGGGGCCTTGGCGGCTGCGGTGCCCCGTTTGGCGGCCACGATGTCCTTGAAGGTGGCGCCGACGGTGAACTTCACGCCCTTGCCAGCGGGGACCTTGACGGCCGCGCCGGTGCGGGGGTTCCGGGCCGTGCGGGCCTTGCGCTGCGTCTGGCTCCAGCCGCCGAACCCGGGGAGGGAGACCTTCTCGCCCTTCTTCACAGACTGCTGCACGTTGTCGATGAAGGCGCCGATGACCTTCTCGACCTCTCGCTTGCCCAAAGCGGTGTCAGCGACGATCTTGTCCACCAGCTGGGACTTGTTCACTCCGACCTCCCGAGTTAACGGCTGCTTCAACGTGGAATCAGAACCCACAAACGCGGGTTCGTCAAGCACCATTTCGAGGCAGGGCAAGGAGATCCGCCCCTACATCAGCCGAAAACCCTTATGGCACAACGGTTTTCTCGAAGTGGGGTTGGCGGCGCAAAACCGCCGAAAAGTTCCGTGGACACCGCTCCAGGACCCTTGTGGGACAAGGAAACTGAGCTCCTGGGTGCCCGGAACCCCCGACAGGGAAAGGATCCCGGCGGTGAGCAGCGGCCTCCTGCGCCGTCCGCCGTGTCGGGGTCGGGCACCCGCCGGGGATGCGGAGCACGCCCCACCCGGCGGGTGCCCGGAGAATCAGGGACGCAGGTGCTGCACCAGCCAGTCACGGGCCGCACCGGACGACAGCTCGAAGTCGGGCCCGGTGTAGGCGCCGAAGTGGCCGCCGGGCAGGATCACGAGCTTCTTCGGCTCGATCGCCTGCTCGTAGGCCGTCAGGGCCAGGTCGGCCGGGGTGAGGACGTCGGCCGCCGCCACCACCATCAACAGCGGCGTCGGCGAGATCCGGTCGATGTAGCTGGCCGGCTCGTACTCCATGAGCATCTCGACCGTCCGCAGGGTGACCTCGTTGCGCCACGAGGGCGCCCGGGTCTTGCCGGTCTCGGTGAACCACTGCCACGAGTCGGGCGTGGGCAGGGCCGACGGCGCCAGCGGGTCCTCGGCCACCACCGGGATCATGCCCGGCTCCTTGCCGGCGTAGCGGGCCTCCCGGTCGGCGTCCAGGCCGGCCCGCAGGCCAGGCAGGAAGTCGCTGCGGACCAGCCGCTGCACGTTCCTGAACCCGCTGATGAGCGGCACCTGCGACACCACGCACTTGATCCGCTTGTCGATGGCGCCGAGCACCAGGACGTGCCCGCCGCTGTAGCTCGAGCCCCACACGCCGATCCGGTCCCGATCGATTCCGGGCAGTGACTGCAGGTAGGTGATGGCATCCCGGTAGTCCCGGACCTGGGCCCAGGGGTCGATCTCGTAGCGGGGCTCGCCGTCGCTGGCGCCGAAGTTGCGGTTGTCGAAGACGAGGACGGCCAGGCCCGCCCCGGCAAACACCTCGGCGAACGAGTCGAGGTACATCTCCTTGGTGGCCGAGAAGCCGTGGGCCATCACCACCCCGGGAGCGGGCCCGTCCCCGTCGGGCCGGTACAGCCAGCCCCGCAGCGTCGTCCCCTCGGCGTTGAACTCCACGTCGGTCCTGTTCATCGCTCGACCCCCTTCTCTGTGCGATTGGTCCCGAGACGGACGGGTAGCGTACGACGCATGGCTGAAGAGCGCATCAGCTGGTTCCCCGTCCTCGACGACGACGAGCTCGACGAGCCGGAGCGGAAACTCTTCGCCAAGGCCGGCGAGGTGATCGGGTTCGTCCCCAACGTGTTCCGGACCTACGCCTGGCGGCCGGAACGGTTCCGGGCCTGGTTCGCCCACTTCAAGACCGTGATGGAGGGCACCGACGACCTCTCGTCCCGGGAGCGGGAGATGATCTCGGTGGCCGTCTCGATGGCCAACGGCTGCCTCTACTGCCTCGTGGCCCACGGCGCCGCCCTGCGGGAGGCCAGCGACGACAAGGTCGAGGCCGACCGCATCACGCTCGACTACCGCCGGGCCGACCTCACGAGCCGGGAACGGGCGATGCTCGACTACGCCGTGAAGGTGACCAGGACCCCCGGCGAGTGCGACGAGGCCGACATCGAGGCGCTGCGGGCCGAAGGGTTCACCGACGAGGCCATCTGGGACATCGTCGAGGTGGCGTCGATGTACAACTTCACCAACCGCCTCGCCATGGCCACCGGGATGATGCCCAACCGGGAGTACCACGCCCTGGCCCGCTGACCGGGCCGCCCCTACGCAGAGCGTCGCATGCCGGTGATCGGTTCGCCGAATCCCAGGCAACGGATCCCGCGCTGCGACCCGCCCGATGCAACCGGCGTTCGTTTTCCGCCCCCCAGCGGTAAACGAACGCCGGTTTGTACGGGCCGGCCGGCGTGGGCGTTCCGGCGTTCCTTTTCCGCCCCCCAGCGGTAAACGAACGCCGGTTTGTGCGGGCCGGCCGGCCTGGGCATTCTGGCGTTCCTTTTCCGCTCCCTGGCGGTAAACGAACGCCAGTTGGATGGCGAGGGCACCCGTGCCGGTTCAGGGCGAGCTTCGGGCGCCGCGGCAACCGGGGCCAGTCGGGAGTATCGACAGTTCGGCGGTGGTCGGAGGGGGCCCGGAGTCAGCCGGCGCCGGCGTCGCAGGCCTGGGCCCGGGCAACCCGCAGGGCCTGGTCGCGGCCTTCGAGCAGCAGGCGACGGATCGGCGCCGGCACCGTCTCGGTCCGGGCCAACCAGGCGTCGGTCATCGTCACGGCGCCGTCGCCCACCGGGTAGAGCATCTCGGTGAACGACATCCCGACGTCGGGGCCCCGGCGCTCCCAGATCGGCAGGAGGGCGTCAAAGTACGGCGCCGTCCACGCCTGGAGCACCGGTTCCTGGTCAGGCTGGCGGAACCCGCCCATGACCGCCCGCATCATGGCCAGCGGGAGGTCGCCCTCGACGAGCGCCGTCCACGCCTCGGCCTTCGGCGCGGCGTGGGGCTGGGCCGCCCGGGCGGCGGCGGCGTGGCGGGCGCCGGCGTCGGTGGCGTCCCGCTCGGCCTCGGCGGCGATGAGGCCGGGGGCGTCGGCGACGCCGGCGGTGGCCAGCGACCGCACCAGCGCCCAGCGCAGGTCGGTGTCGACGGCGAGACCGGCCACGCCGTCGACGGCTTCGTCGGCGAGCAGCGCCCGCACCAGCGCCAGGTGGTCGTCGGCCCGGGCGGCGGCGGCGAAGGCCCGGGCGTAGGCCAGCTGGACGTCGCTGCCGGGATCGGCCCCCCGCAGCCCGGCCAGGGCGTGGTCGGCCAGCCGGCGGCGGGCCGGCTCGCGGTTGGCCGGGTCGCCGAAGACGACGGCCGCCGACTCGGCGTTGCGCAGGAGCCCGGCCACCACGGCGATCTCGTCCTCGCCGCCGAGGTTGGCCAGCACGAGGTCGAGGTACCGCCGGGCGGGAAGCTCGGCGTCGCGCAGCATGTCCCACGCCGCCGACCAGCACAGGCCCCGGGCCAGCGAGTCGTCGAGGGTTCCGAGGCTCTCGGTGACCGTGTCCAGTGAGCGGGGGTCGAGGCGGATCTTGGTGTAGGCGAGGTCGCCGTCGTTGAGCAGCACGAGGTCGGGCACGGCCTGGCCGACGAGTTCGTCGACGTCCGTGCGGTGCCCCTCGACGTCGAGCTCCACCCGGGTCCGGCGCCGGAGGCGGCGCTCCCCGTCGTAGTCGTAGAGCCCCACGGCCATCCGGTGCGAGCGCAGCGTCGGGTGCTCCGGCACGGCCTCCTGCTCCACGGCGAAGGCGGTGAAGGCCCCGTCCCCCTCGAACGCCGCCCGCATCGTGGTGACGCCGGTCGTCTCCAGCCACTGCTGCGACCACTGGCCGAGGTCCCGACCCGAGGCCTCCTCCAGGGCAGCGAGGAAGTCCTTGAGCGAAGTGTTCCCGAAGGCGTGGCGGGCGAAGTAGGCCCGCACGCCGTCCAGGAACTCCTTCTGGCCGACCCAGGCGACGAGCTGGCGGAGCACCGACGCCCCCTTGGCGTAGGTGATGCCGTCGAAGTTGGTCTTCATCGTCTCGATGTCGGGGGCGTCGGCCACGATCGGGTGGGTCGAGGGCAGCTGGTCCTGCCGGTAGGCCCAGGTCTTCAGGTTGCTGGCGAAGGTCGTCCACGCCGACCGGAAGCGGGTGGCCTCGACGAGCCCCAGGTAGGAGGCGAAGGTGGCGAAGCTCTCGTTGAGCCACAGGTCGTCCCACCACCGCATGGTCACGAAGTCGCCGAACCACATGTGGGCCATCTCGTGCAGGATCGTGTCGGCCCGGCCCTCCCGCTCGGCCTCGGTCACCTTGGAGCGGAAGAGGTGGCGTTCGGAGAACGTCACGCAGCCGGCGTTCTCCATGGCCCCGAAGTTGAACTCGGGCACGAAGAGCTGGTCGTACTTCCCGAAGGCGTACGGCTGCCCGAAGGCGTCCTCGAAGAAGTCGAAGCCGGCGGCGGTGACGTCGAAGATCTCGTCGGCGTCGAGGTACTGCGCCAGGGACTGGCGGCAGTAGAGCCCCATCTGGATCTCGCGATGCGTCCGGTGCACCGAGTGATACGGCCCGGCCACCAGCGCCGTGATGTACGTCGACATCGTCTCGGTGGTGGCGAAGCGCCAGCGGCCGGCGGCACCACCGTCGGGCCGCTGCGTCGGCGCGCCGTTGGACACCACCTCCCAGCCGGCCGGTGCCTCGACCGTGAAGGAGAACGTCGCCTTCAGGTCGGGCTGGTCGAAACAGGGGAACACCCGGTGGGCGTCGAACGGCTCGAACTGGGTGTGGAGGTAGACACCACCGTCGACGGGGTCGACGAAGCGGTGCAGGCCGACCCCGGTGTGCTCGTAGACATGGTCGGCCACGACGACGATCTCGTTCTCGGCCGCCAGGCCGGTGAGCCTGAGCCGCCCGGCGTCGGCGTCGAAGGCGCCGGCGGCGACGGCGGTGCCGTTGACCGTGGCCGAGGTGACCGCCACCGCAGTGACGTCGAGAAACGTGTCGGCCCCGGGCTGCAGGCACCGGCAGCGCAGGCGGGTCTCGCTGCGGAACGTCTCGTCGCCGGTGAGGTCGAGGGAGACGTCGTAGTGCAGGTCGGCGAGGAGGCGGGCCCGCTCGGCCGCCTCGGAGCGCAGAAGGTTGTTCTCGGCCACGGTTCAGCGAGGCTAGTCGCCCTCCGTAGACTCCTCGGCGTGGAACTGGCGGGGAAGGTCGCAGTCGTGACGGGTGGGGCGTCAGGTATCGGGCGGGGGCTGTGCCGCCGCTTCGCCGCCGAGGGGGCGTCGGTCGTGGTCTCCGACGTCGATGCCCCGGGGGCGTCGACGGTGGCGCAGGAGGTCGGCGGGCTCGCCGTCCCCGGCGACATGTCGGTGGAGGCCGACGTCACCGGCCTCGTCGACGCCGCCCGGCTGAGCTTCGACCGCATCGACCTCTTCTGCGCCAACGCCGGCATCCTCTGGGGGGTCCCGCCCGACGACCGGGCCGACGTGATCGGGCCCGACGCCCCCGACGAGGCCTGGGAACGGATGTGGCGGGTGAACTTCATGTCCCACGTCTATGCCGCCCGGCACGTCGTGCCGCTGATGCTGGACCAGGGCGGCGGGCACCTCCTCGTGACCGCCTCGGCCGCCGGGTTGCTGACCGTGCTCGGCAACGCCCCCTACGCTGTCACCAAGCACGCCGCCGTCGCCTTTGCCGAATGGCTGTCGATCACCTACGGCGACCGCGGCCTCGGCGTGTCCGTCCTGTGCCCCGAGCTCGTGCGCACGAACATGCTGGCCGCGGCGGGCGAGGACCTGGGCGGGGCCGCTGCCGGGGCCGACATCATCGAACCGGAGGACGTCGCCGCCGTCGTCGTCGAAGCCTTGCGGGACGGGCGCTTCCTCATCCTCCCCCACCCCCGCGTCGGCGCGTACTTCTGCCGCAAGGCCGGCGACTACGACCGCTGGCTGGCCGGGATGCGCCGGTTGCAAGCGGGGCACGGCGCCGTCTGACCGGCGCGCTCTCGCACGGGACCCTGGACGGACAGGCGGGTTGGCACTGCCTCGACATCGGAGGTGGTGGCGGCTCGGTCGTCCGCATGCTGTGCGACGCCGCGGGGCCGGAGGGGCGCGTCGTCGCCGTCGACATCGACACCCGGTTCCTGGGACCGGCTGCTGGCCGAGACATCGTGCAGCGGGCGATCGGCATGGACGGCACCTGGGCCCGGCACCCTCCGCAACGGCTCGGCGCCCTCGGACGGCGCGACATCCGGGCCGAGATCACGACGTCGCTCTTCCGGGGCGGCTCCCCGGAGGCGGAGCTCTACCGGATGTCGTGGATCCAGGTCCGGGACTGGCTCCTCGGCGGCGGCATGGCTGACAGTTCGAGCCAACCTCAGGCACCGCTGACGCGGCGGTCGACGCCGTGCCAGTAGGGCTCCCGCAGCACCTTCCGGGCCAGTTTTCCCACCGGCGTGCGGGGCAGCGGCTCAATCTGGAGGACGACGGTGCTCGGCTTCTTGTAGGAACCGAGCCGCTCGGCGCAGAGCTTGATGACCTCGTCCTCGGTGATCGAGCCCAGCGCCTCGACCGTGACGACCGCGCACGGGGTCTCCCCCCACTTCTCGTGCGGGATCCCGAACACGGCGGCCTCGACCACCGCCGGGTGGTCCATGATCACGTTCTCCAGTTCGGCGGGGTAGATGTTGAAGCCGCCGGAGACGATCATGTCGTCCTTGCGGTCGAGGATGTAGAGGTAGCCGCGCTCGTCGAGGCAGCCGACGTCGCCGGTGAGGACGAAGCCGTTGACCAGGCGCTCCTTGGTCGCCTCCTCGTTCTCCCAGAAACCGACCATCTGCCCGTCGCAGCGGACGACGATCTCGCCCTCCACGCCGGCGGGGACGGGGTTGCCGTTCTCGTCCCAGATCTCGAGGTCGGCGAAGACCAGCGGCCGCCCCGCCGAGCGCAGCGGATTCGATCCCTCGACCGTGGCGAACCACTGCCGGGGGCCGATCATGGTGACCGGGACCGCCTCGGTCTGACCGTAGATCTGGTACAGGACGTCGCCGAAGACGGCCCGGGCGGTGAGCGCGGTGTCGTCGGCGATCGGGGCTCCGCCGACGTTGAGGACCTTGAGCCGGCTCCAGTCCCGGCCCTTGGCGCTCGGGTGGCGGGAGATGGCGGCCAGCACCGCCGGCACGGCGAACATGTAGCCGATGCCCTCCCGCTCGAGGATGTCGAGGCAGGCCTCGGGCTCGAAGCGGCCGAGCAGGTGGTTGGCTCCGCCGGCCAGCCAGGTCGGTGTGAACAGGTACCCGGAGCCGTGGGAGATCGGGCTCACGTGGAGCGTCTTGTCGCCCGGCTCGACCGGCGGCCAGTCGTAGAACCAGTCGCGTCCGGCGTCGAGCCAGGCCTTGTGGGAGTAGGCGACGCCCTTCGACTTGCCCGTGGTCCCGGCCGTGTGGCGGATGATGTACCAGTCCGATTCGGCCACCCGCGGGTCGGGGTCGGTGGCCGGCTGGGCCGCCAGCCAGCCCTCGTAGCCGTCGTCGCGCACCAGCACGTGCTCCAGCGCCGGCAGATCGCGGTCGAGCCCGAGGACGGTGTCGGCGTAGGGCACGGTGGTCGTGACGGCCCGGCAGCCGGTGTGGCCGAGCATGTGGGCGTGGGCCTCCCGGCTGTTGCGGGGATAGAGCGGGACCCGCACCAGGTTGGCCGCCGTCAGCCCGAGGTAGGCGTCGGCCGCCGAGAGGCAGTTGTCCTCCAGCACGCCGACCCGGTCGCCGGGCCGGAGGCCGAGGGCCAGCAGCCCGTTGGCCAGCCGCAGGCCACGCTCCCAGGCCTCGGCGAAGGTCAACCGCCGGTCGCCTTCGACGACGGCTTCCTGATCGGCGTGGTAGCGGGCGGAGCGGCGCATTAGCGTCCGGACGTCCATTCCTCCCCCTTCGCCTGACGGGCCGGTCCATGGAGGCAGGGATGCATCCTAGTGACGTCACCGGATTCGAGAGGGTCGACGAGCAGTCCGACCCCGACTACTTCATCCGCTTCGTCGACGAGATGAACGCCATGCCGGCCATCGTGGAGCTGGAGGAGGCGGCCATCCCCGAGCTCCGGCTCCGGCCGGGCATGCGGGTCCTGGACCTCGGATGCGGGACGGGCGAGGACAGCCGCCGCCTGGCCGAAATCGTCGGGCCGGCCGGAGGGGTGGTCGGCATCGACGCCAGCGAGGCGATGATCGCCGTGGCCCGCCGGCGCACCTAGGCGACCGGTCTCCCGGTCACGTTCCAGCTCGGCGATGCCATGCGGCTCGAGCTCCCGACCGAGTCGTTCGACGCCGTCCGCTGCGAGCGGCTCCTGGTCCACGTCCCCGATCCGGTCGTCGTCCTCGGCGAGATGGTGCGGGTGATCCGCCGCGGCGCCCGCATCGTCGTCATCGACATCGATGTGGACTCCTTCGTCATCGACCTGCCCGACCTCGACCGCGACTTCCTCCGCCGAGTCGTGCACGGCATCAGCGACGCCCTCTGCGCCGGGCAGATCGGCCGCCAGCTCCGCCGGTTGTTCCGGGAAGCCAAGCTCGATGACGTCGGTTGCCGGACGGCGCTCCCCACCTTCCCCTACGAGTTCGCCCGGCACCTCATCCCCGGGTTGCTGGTGGGGGCGGCGGCCGCCGGCTCCGTCGCCCCCGGCGAGGCCGACACGGTGTTGGCGGCCATGGATCGGGCCGAGCGCGAGGGCGGGCTCCACCTCGCCCTGCCCTTCTACGTGGTGAGCGGCACGAAGCCCTGACCCGTCACGACCGGTGGGCGGCGGCCACCACCGAGGCGTACCAGGCCGCCCCGGCCACCACGACGGCGGCCAGGAGCGGGAGCACCGGGAGCCCGCTTCCCCGGGCCGGGGCGGCCCGGTGGATGGCGGCCAGCGCCGGCGAGGCGGTGGAGGCCAGCGCCAGCACCACCAGCGTGACCGTGAGCAGCGCCGCCGCCCCCGAGCGCCGCACCAGGGGCGGATTTCCGATCGCGCCGACCGCGGAGCCGACCACGGCACAGGCGAGGGCGGCCACGCACCCGGCGGCGGTGACGGCGCCCCGGCCCGGCGCGCCCTTCGGCGCCGCGCTGACCAGGACCTCGAAGGCGCTGCCGGCCACGGCCATGATGACGCCGCCGAGCAGAGCCACGACCAGGGCGCTGAGCTGCGCCGCTCGGGCGCCCCCGGCCGCGGCCAGCGCCGCCCTCGCCGAGGCCGGCTCGTTCGTCAGGCAGGTGCGGGTGAGCCAGGCCACGGCCGGAATGGCCATCGCCGCGCTCCAGGCCAGCGAATCGCCGAGCGGCTCGTGGCCGTTGGAACCGGCGGCGAGGACGGCGGCGTAGAACAGCACCGGGATCAGCCAGCGCTGCGAGCGCAGCAGCAGCGCCGCCTGGTAGCCGACCAGCCCGGTCACGCCGCGCCGCCGGCCGGCGGACCGCCCGGAAGCTGGCGGACGGCCACGATGTGGGCCCGCTTGCCGGCCAGCAGATGCCGGAGGACGTCGTCGGAGCAGCCGGGGTCGACCCGCACCTCGAGGCCACCTTCGGTGGCCGACACCGACAGCACCCCGGTGAGCCGGGCCAGCGCCGCGCCGTCGCCGCCGAAGCCGGCCACCTCGACGGCCACCGGACCGACCGGCGCCGGGTCTTCCGACGCCGGGAGGGGCGGCGCCTCGGCCTCGGCCACCACCCCGCCGGGTTCGACACGGAGATGGCGCGCCGGCCGATCGGCGAGGCGGCGGGGATCGTGGTCGACGAAGACGACGACGCCGCCGGCGGCGACGCGCCCCGCCACCTCCCCGTCGAGGACGGCCCGCCCGACGGCATCGAGGCCCGTCCACGCCTCGTCGAGCACGAGGAGCTCCGGATCACCGACGAGGGCGGCGGCGATGGCCACCTTCTGCACCGTCCCCTTCGACAGGGCCCGCAGCGGCCAGGCCCGGTAGGGGCCGATCCCGAACCGTTCCAGCCAGGCGGCCGCCTGCTGCCGGGAATCCCGCCCGCCCCGCCCGTGGATGCGGCCCACGTGCACGAGGAACGCTTCGGCGGAAAGGGGAAGGGCGGGGCTGAAGCGCTCGGGCACGAAGCCCGTCCGGGGCCGGTCCCGCACGACTCCCCGGCTCGGTTCGGTGGCGCCGGCGACGAGCCGGAGCAGCGTCGACTTGCCGCTGCCGTTCACACCGAGGACGCGCACGAGCGAGCCTGGGGCCAGAGCCACGTCGGCGTGGCGCACGACCCACGGCCGGCGCAGCCCGTAGCGCTTGCTCACCCCCCGCAGTTCCATCGGCGGCGCACGTTAGCGACCCCTGTTGCGAGTCGCCCGTCAAGGGCTAAGGTCTGCCGATTCCCACCCGGCTACGGGAGGAGTGCTGCATGCGCCGTGCGACGCGTTCCCCCGCCCGCCGGTTGGCCATCGGGCCGATGGTCGTCAGCCTCTGCGTCGCGATGGCGTTACCCGCCGCCGCTTCGGCCCCGGTTTCCAATTCCTGGACGGCCCAGTTCGGCACGCGCTACCCCGACGACGCCAACGGCCTGGCCATGGATCCCTCGGGGAACCTCTACGTGATCGGCCAGACGTCGGGCGAGCTGCCGGGGCAGAAGGCCCAGGGCATGATCGACTGCTTCGTCCGGCGCGTCGACCAGTTGGGTCACGAAGTGTGGACGAGGCAGTTCGGCACGCCGGAACGCGACCTGGCCAAGGGGGTCGGGCTCGACGACGCCGGCAACGTCTACGTCGTCGGCCAGACGTTCGGGACGCTGCCGGGCCAGACGTCGGCGGGCGGCCTCGATGCCTTCATCCGGAAGTACAGCCCGGACGGCGAGGAGGTCTGGACCCGGCAGTTCGGCGGGGGCGGCGCCGAGAGTGCGGCGGCGGTGCGCGTCGATCACGCCGGCAACATCTACGTCGTCGGCGGCACCCGGGGCACCCTCCCAGGGCAGACGAACATCGGCGACTGGGACGCCTTCCTCGTGAAGTTCGACCCCGCCGGCGGGATCGTCTGGTCACGCCAGTTCGGCACGGTGGACGAGGACTACGGCATGGCCCTGGTCCTCGACGGCAACGGGTATCCGATCGTGGCCGGCGAAACGGCGGGCCTGCTGGCGGGAGCCGCCTCCGCCGGCGGTCTCGACAGCTATGTGCGGGCGTACGACCCGGCCGGCAACGTCATCTGGACACGGCAGTTCGGCAGCAGGGGTGACGACTACGCCGTCGGCGCCGCCGTCTCGCCGGCCGGCGCCGTGCTCGTGGCCGGCACCACCTTCGGCACACTGCCGGGGCAGAGGTCGAAGGGAGATACCGACGCCTACGTCGTCGCCTTCAACGGCAAGGGCGGCGACCTGTGGCAGAGCCAGTTCGGCACCAGCGGCGCCGACGACGCCGAGGCCGTCGTCTTCGACGGGTCCGGGCACGCCTTCGTGACCGGACGGGTCGGCGGCGACCTGCCGGGCTCCACGTCGAACGGGGGGACCGACGTTTTCCTGGCCGCCCTCGGGCCCAGCGGCGACGTCCTGTGGGCCCGCCAGTTCGGCGGCCCGGCCGACGACTACGCCCTCGGTCTGGCGCTCGGGCCGGGCGGCTTCTTCCTCGCCGGCGGGACGACGGGGGCGCTGCCGGGCCAGACGAACCTCGGCGAGCGCGACGCCTTCCTCCTGAACATGCGCTAGCCCCAGCCCCGGGCCGGGGCGGCGCCGGGAGAAACGGCACCGCCGCCGGCACCCCCTCCCCTTCCAGAAGGGCGCCGGCGGCGGGCCGGAACTGCTGTCGAGCGGGTCGTGGCTACTCGACGACCAGCACTCCGTGCATCTGCGAGTGGATCTGGCAGGTGAACGGGTACCGGCCCGGCGGCAGCTTGTCGACGCCCTCGACCTCGTGGACGTAGCCGTGGTCCACCAGCGCGCTGGTGAAGCGCGGGTAGCGGTCACAGCCGCCGTTGGTCTTGTAGGGCGGCTGCGTGCAGCCGGGGATGGCCTCCTCGAGGCTGTGGGCGGCGATGCCCGCCCCGTAGGGCCACATGTCGTAGTTGCCGAACTTGATGTGCCCGCCCTGCTTCACGTGGACCTCGGGCGGGATGTAGTTCCACGCCTCGACGAACACGTCGGCCGGGTGGTCCTGGCCGGTGATGTCGTCGGCCGGGTGCTGCACCGCATGGTTCGACACCGCGTGGTTGGACGAAGGCGTGGTCTGGGCCTGCGCCGCCGGTCCGGCGAGCCCGAGGGCGGCCAGACCGATCGAGGCGATGCCGATGGCCAGCTTGGTACGCATGCTCTGCATCCCCATCACCCGACCTTCACGTCGGTGAAGGTGGCCTGGCCACCGTTGACGAACCGACTGCCGTCCAGGCCGATCAGCGGGTGCGGCAGGCACCCCGCCCCGGTCTGGAGCCCGAACTGGACGGTCATCGTCTCACCGGGCTGGGGCAGCACCTTCAACGGCACCGTGAGGGAGCCGCTCTCGTTCGTCTTCGGCCCGAAGTCGGCCTTGTGCCCGAGGTACCCCGTCTTATCGCCGGACACGTAGACGTCCATGATGATCTCGTGGTCCGACAGGGTGGCGCCGGTGTAGTCGACGACCACCGACGACACCTGGTCGGTGACGGAGTGCACGGCCAGCAGGGTTGCCCGGGGGCCGTCGCCGACGCAGTTGACGGCGGCTGCCTGCCGGGTGTTGTGCTGGAAGATCGTCACCTGCCCCGTCGCCGGGTCGGCGGTGGCGTAGGCGCTCGGGTCGGCGTTCTTCGGCCCGGTCTTGTAGGTGCCGGGGCCGTAGGACGACGCCGCGTTGGCCGGAGCCATGCTCACGGCCACGAGCGACAGCGTCGCGGCCGCCAGCATGGCCAGCTTGCCTTTCATGAGTCCCTCCCCCTTCTGCTTGTTGCGATGGAAGTGTGTGTGTGGAAAAGGGGTGTTACGTCAGCTCGGGAACCGCGTGAAGCGGGTGGAGTCGGCGTGGTTTTCGGCCTTGACCATCCTCCAGAAGTCCTGCTTGGTCCTCGGGCCGTTGACCGTGTTGGACCGCAGCGGAGCGGTCTCCTTCGGCGTCCCCGGGTTGAGGAGGTAGGCGTCGCGCATCTTCTGGACTTCGTCGCAGCTGAGCGCGTTGCGCTTGGCGTCGGGGTCGAGGCCGTAGACCTCGGCCGCCGTCCGGCCGAAGATGCCGTTGCGGATGGTCCGCTCGGGGTGCGCCCGCCCGTCCGTCGGCCAGTCCGGGATGTTCGGGTGCTTGACCATGTAGCTGGCCGCGTCGAGCGCGTTCTTGCGGGGGTCCCACCGGTCGCCGTCGAGGCCGTAGGGGAGGTTGTACATCTCCTTGGCCTTGTCGGAGAACTGCAGGGCCCGGAGCAGGACGATCTGCGGCTGCGGGTTCCCGTACCAGATGCAGTCGGAACCCCAGACGATCCGGCGGGGGCCGACGTAGGTGATGAGCTTGCCGAGCAGGTGGGTGGCCCGGTCGGCGTCGGTCATGTTGGCCCACCACGTCGTGCCGAGCTCGGCGTACATGTTGGGCGTGTTGCCGTGCTCGAGGCCCTTGGGGACGAACTTGGTGGCGTCGATGCCGTTCTCCCGCAGGCTCTTGATGAAGCAGTCGACACCGCGGTTCGACGAGTTGACCTTGTCGTCGCCGGCGTAGGGCTGCATGTGCTCGCCGTCGTAGCCCGAGTGGTAGGTGAAGAACGTGATGTCGGGGAACTGCGCCCCGATCACGCCCATGTCCCGGGGCGAGAACTTGGCCGAGTCGAACGTGCCGTTGAAGGCCAGGCCCTTGTGGGTGCAGATGATCGCCGGGCGGTTGGTCTTGGCCTGGATCCGCTGGATGTGCTCGACGATGGCCATGCCCATCTCGTCGTCGAAGAACCAGCCGTTGTGGGTCGGGCCCTCGCCACCGGCGGCGCCCAGGCCCGGGTCACCCCAGCCGCAGTAGAGCTTCCAGCCCCGCACGTCGAGCGGGCTGGTGATGTTGGCCATCCACTCGAAGTCCTCCTGCTGGTAGGCAGGGGTCTTCCCCGGGCCCTGGTAACCCCGGTTGGGCTGGGAGAAGACGTGGATGAAGCAGCGCTCCGACTGCGTCATGTGGTTGACCATGTCGCGGGTCTCGGCGGCCCACTTCGACGGCGTGATGTTGATCTCGTCCGGCAGGTGCGGAAGGGCGGTGAGCAGGTTCACCGTCTCCGAGCTGTCGAGGAAGATGTCCTTGAAGTAGTGGTACCGGCCGAGGTTCTCGATCGGGTCGATCTCGCCCTCGCCGAAGCCGCGCACCTGGCCGTCGTTGTAGCCGGGGTAGTCGCCCCACGACGAGGACGTCCACAGCATCAGGAACTGGGAGAACCCGGGGTCCTGCGTCCGCCACTTGGCGTCGATGCTCGAGTCGAGGGCGTGGCCCTGGGTGTCGAGGATGAACTCGCCCGGCAGGTTGGCCAGCTGGGCACCGGGGTTCTCCAGGTCACAGGCCTTCGTGGTCTTGGTGTTCTGGGCGAAGGCGTAGTTCCCGAAGTTGCCTCCGGTCACCTTGTCGACGGCCCAGACGCCGACGGCGAATGCGGCGGCCGTCCGGACGAACTGCCGGCGGCTCATCCCGAACTTGCGGCGCAGCTCCTCGATCTTCTCGTTCTGGAGGGCCATGATCTTCCGCTGGGCGGGAGTCGGGTCCGGGGGTATGAACTCGCCATTCGACGCGGGCATCGCGTCGATGGCGGGAGATTCGGATGGATCCGGATAGTGGTTCTTGTACTTCTCAGCCATTCGGCCCTCCCCTTCGGCAACTGCATCGGTGGCGGGGAGGGACGCACACAGAACCAAGCCCCCCCCGCCCACGATGATCCTTGTGCGGTCGTTTCGCCTGATCAAGGACATTTCATATACTGAACGAGGACGACGGGCCGGTGGCTGAGAACCGTCTCAGCAACCCGGGCCGTCTGAACCGGTACTGCACCTTCCATCGCAGCAGGAGATCGGTGAGATGTTGTCGGGGAGGCCGACCGATCTGATCCAGAGCGTGTCGCGGGCGCTGCGGATCCTCGAAGAGGTCGGGGACAGCCCGGAGGGGCTGAACGCCAAGCAGATCGCCCATCGTTGTGACATCGCGCTCCCGACCACGTACCACCTCGTGCGGACGCTGGCCTACGAGGGCTATCTCATCCGAAGATCGAACGGTCAGTATGCGCTCGGCATGGAGATCGCAAGCCGGTTCCGGGACCTCGTCGCCTCCATGCACCGGCCGCCGCAGATCCACGACGTGCTGCGCCACCTGGCCGAGTCCACCGGCCACACCGCCTACTTCGCCCAGTTGGTGGACGGGCGGGTCGTGCTGACCGACCTCGTCGAGGGCCCGCACTCGCCGCACCTCGAAGACCTGGTCGTCGGGTTCGACGAGGGCGCCCACGCCACGGCTCTGGGGAAGGCCCTCCTGTCGACGATCCCGCTCAACCAGCGCAAGGCGCTGCTGGAGGAGCAGGGTTTACGACCGTTCACCAGCAACACCGTCACCGACGAGGGCCAGCTGCACCACGAGATCGCCGTGTCGGCCCGGGCCGGCGTCTTCACCGAGCAGGAGCAGTACCGGCCGGAGGTCTGCTGCGCCGCCGTCCTCGTCGCCGGTCAGCAGGGGGCGATCGGGCTCTCGTCGGAGGTGGGCAGCTGGACCCAGCTCGGCCGGGCCCTGGTGGCACAGCTCGCCAGCCACGTCAACGACCTCGGCCGAGAGCTCATCGCTACAGACCCCCCACGTGGGGCGTGAAGCGCGCCAGGTAGGACGTGAGGTGACCGTAGGCGCCGGTCGCCAGCAGCAGCCCGAGCACGACCAGCAGCCCCCCGGCGACGCGCTCCACCCGGGGCCCGACCCGGCGGAGGGTGTCGGCCAGCCGGGGTGAGGACGCCAGCCCGAGCGACGCCAGCAGGAACGGCACGCCGATGCCGGCGGCGTAGGCGAAGAGCAGGACGGCGCCCCGGCCGGCCTGCCCCGAGCGGGCGGCAACCGTCAGGGCGGCGGCCAGGAGGGGCCCGACGCAGGGGCTCCAGGCCGCCCCGAAGGCCAGGCCGACGAGCAGTGGCCGAACGGGGCCGGTCAGCCGGGGAAGGCGGGTCACGAGGCGCTTCTCCCGGGCCAGCGGGCCCCGCACGGCGCCGAGGAGCGCCAGCCCCATGACGGCCACGACGACCCCGCCGGCGCGTTCCACGCCGGTCTGCACGGCGCTGAGCGCCGAGCCGAGCAGGCCGGCGGTGGCGCCGAGCCCGGCGAAGACGGCGGCGAAGCCGAGCACGAACAGCAGCGTGGCCGGCACCGCCCGGGCCGGATCCCGGGCCTCGACGGCCTCCCCGGCGATGAGGCCGAGATAGGCGGGCAGCAGCGGGACGAGGCAGGGGGCGAGGAAGGAGGCGACCCCGGCCCCGAACAGCGCCACCGCCTGCGTCAGCACGGCTCAGGCTCCGAAGGTGTAAGCGAAGGCTTCGAGGCCGGGGCTGCGGGGGGTGAGACGCACGGTGTGCTGCTCGACCTTGGGGCCGAGCACGAGGCGGTAGAGGTCGGACGCCTGCACCCGGACGTAGGTCGAGCCGTCGGGATCGACCCTCGTGTCGGCCGTCCGGAAGGCGGCGGGGAGCGGCCTGCCGTCGAGCTCGACGGTGACGTCGATCGACGCCCCCGGCGGGCTCGGCGCCATGACGAGGTTGACTTCCCGAGCGTAGTACTGCAGCGAGAGCGTGGCGCCGGGCGAGAGGGAGCGGATGAACTCGCCTTCGGCGTCCCACGAGCCGGTCAGGGCCGGCTGGTTGAGCTCCAGCTTCCCGGCCAGGTAGTCGTGCGGTCCGGCCTGGGCCACGCTTCCCCGCTCGGTCCCGAGGTACGTCTCCTGGGTGATGTTGCGCAGGACGTCGCCCGACGCCGGCTTGGGCTCCTTCGGGTCGGCGGCCCGCGGGGAGGACGGGTCCAGGCCCAGCAGGCTGCGGATGACGCTCTCGGTCTCGTCGTAACTGCCCTCGCCGGGGTGGAAGTACCGGATGCGGCCCTGGCGGTCGGTGATCCACTTGGCCGGCCAGTACTGGTTGTTGAAGTCGTCCCAGATCGTGTGGTTGTCGTCGAGCGCCACCGGCCAGGTCACGCCGAGCCGGGTGACGGCCTGCTCCACGTTGGCGTGGTTCTTCTCGAAGTCGAACTCCGGGGAGTGGACGCCGACGACGACGAGCCCGTCCTTCTGGTAGCGGTCCCACCACGCCCGCACATAGGGCAGGGTGCGGACGCAGTTCACGCAGGAGTAGGTCCAGAAGTCGTAGACGACGACCTTGCCTGCCAGGTCCTTGGGCGTGAGCGGCGCCGTGTTGAGCCAGCCCTTGGCGTGGAGGACGGGGGCGGGCGGCCCGACCGGCAGCTTGTTGACGTTGACGGCGGCGATCGTCTTCGCCGGATCGGCCTGGGAGGCGATCCAGACCGCCGAGCCCGACAGCACGACGAGCGCCAGCGCCGCCCAGAGATAGCGCCGGCGGACGGTCGGCTTCGGCTGCGCACGGACAGGCTCCGACCCGTTCCCGGTGCTCACACTCCAGATGATGACGGCCGCGGCGCGGCCTTGCGCCCCGGTGGCGCCGATTTCACGGAATCGTGAGAATCGGCGACGCCGGTGTGCGACGGGCGATCGGCCGGAAGGCGACGTCGACCAGCGGCCCGTCGCCACCGGCCGGGCGTTCCCGCCGACGGTCGGCGTCGCCGAAGGCGAAGACGGCCCCGTCGCCGCCGGCCACGTAGTAGCCGGCCCCGGTGTCGGTCGCCCGCAGCTCGATCGCCTGGTCGTAGGGCTGGCGGGCGGGGACGCTGCCGTGGAACGGCACCCCGAAGGAGAACACCCCGCCGTCCCGGGCCAGGAGCCAGTAGCCCCTGCCGTCGGGCGGGGCGGCGATGGCCACCATCGGGGTGGCCGGCGGGGTCGGCTTCCCGGCGGCGCCCGTGCCGGGCCGGGCTCCGCTGGCGCCGGCCAGGGCCGACGACGCGGTGTCGGTCAGCGGCCCGCCGGTGGCCGAGTAGAGGACGGCGTCGCCGAAGGGCAGGACGCGACCGTCGGCCGTGGCGATCCAGTAGCCCTGCCCGGTCGGGGTCGAGGCCATCCCGACGGCGGGCGCCACCGGCAGGGGGAACGACTGGCCCCGGAACGGCGCGTCGCCGAAGCCGAGGACCTCGCCGGCGGCCGACAGCACCCAGTACCCCCGTCCGGTCGGGGTCGGCTCGAGGCGGGCCGCCGGACCGTGCAGCCGGCCGGTCGCCGCCCCGAGGAACGGCGCATCGCCGAAGGCGAACACACCGCCGTCGGCCCCGAGCATCCAGTACCCGCCGCCCGACGGCGTCGCCGCCAGCGACACGATCGGCCCGCCGAGCCGCCGGCCGCCGAGGTCGCCCGCCGGCCGGGCGTCGCCGAAGGCCTCGATGTGCCCGTCGGCCTTCACGGCCCAGAAGCCGGGAAAGACCGGCAGCGGCGGCGGAGCCGGAGGCGGCGGCGGGGGTGGCGCCGGCGCCGGGGCGGGGGGCGCGCCGATGGCCTCGGCCACCCGCTGGCGGATCTCGGGGAGCCGTTCGTAGAGACGCCCGCCGGGGCAGCCGGTCTCCCCCACGTCGCGATGGCCGGCGATGTTGGGGAAGGTGCGGCGGGACCCGTCGACGGCGGTGAAGGGCGCCGCCCCCCTGGGGTCGATGCCGTGGCGGGCGGCGTCCCAGGCCAGGAGCCGGACCAGCCCGTCGAGTTGGGCCGGGGGCGGGACCACCGCGCCCGAGTAGTCGCCGAGCAGGGCCACGCCGACCGAGCCGGGGTTCACCGACTTGGCGTGGGCACCGATCACGCCGCGACCGTCGACGTCCTCGCCCGTCGGCGTCTCCCCGGGCCGGTAGGAGCGGGCGTAGCGGCCCTCGTAGACCCGGCCCTGCTGGTCGACGACGAAGTTGTACCCGATGTCGTTCCAGCCGTTGTGGCGGGTGTGGTAGGCGTAGATCGCCCGGACGGTCTGCGCCGGGTCGGGATCGCCGTTGGCCGTCACCGTGTGGTGGACCACCAGCTTCGAGATCGGGGCGAACTCGGGATGCCCCTTGCGCAGCCCCTCGTTGGCTCCCCACTCGTGGCGGCTGATCACCGGCGGCTCCGCCGGCGGCCGGCCCCCGCCGGCGACGGGTGCCCGCAGCCGGCGGGCCCCGGCGTCGATGACCACGACGTCGATCTGGTGCACCGACGCCGGCCGGCGGACGGCGAGGCCGACCGCCCCCGGCTCCGGGCGAACGAGACCCGAGGCCACCAGCCAGCGGCGGGGATCGCCGGCGTCGGGCCAGACCGGAGGCCGGTGCCACGCTCCCCCGCCGTCCGTTCGGAGCCAGCGGATCTCGACCCCGTCCTCGTCGCTGCCCCTCCACCGCAGCCCGACATGGGTGGCGGGGAACGGCAGCCGGACCTGCGCCGCTTCCGCCTCGTCGGAGGCGAACGAGAGCGGCAGGACGGCGATCCGGCCGCCCGTCGCACCGGCCCCGCTCTCGGCCCAGGCCGGGCGGCGTAAGCCCCCGCCGACGATCACGGCGCCGGCGAGGAGGGTTCCGAGGAACGTCCTCCGATCGGAGTCCATGATCGGGCATCTTGCAACGCCGGCGTCCTCCGGTGGCGGACCACTGCTCGTGACGGGGCAATAGCCTGGCCCCGGGTCATGAGCTCTGAAGCCGCCACCGTGCTCGGCCTGCTGGCCGACGACGACCGTCTGCGGGCCGTCGCCGCCCTCGTGCTCCACGACGGCCCGGCGGCCACGGCGACCGTGGCCGAGGCCGCCGGGCTCGACACCCGGCGGGCGGCCAAGGCGCTGGCCCGGCTGGCCGGCGCCGGCGTCGTCGACCAGACCGGCGACGCCTACCGGCTCCGGCCCGACGTCTTCCGGTCGGCGTTGGAGTCGCTCGGCCGGCCGGAGGCGCCGGCGGCGCCCGATTCCCGGCTCGGCGGCGACGCCGGCCGGGTGCTGCGGGTCTTCGTCCGGGACGGGAAGCTGACGCAGATCCCGGCCGTCCACAGCAAGCGGCGGATCGTGCTCGACTGGCTGGCCGGACGCTTCGAGCCCGGCCGGGCCTACGCCGAGCCGGAGGTCAACGAGACGCTGGGCGAGGTCCACCCCGACTATGCCGCCCTCCGGCGCTACCTCGTCGACGAGGAGTTCCTGCACCGGAGGGACGGCTTCTACTGGCGGGCCGGCGGGACCTTCGACGTCGACCCCTTCGAGGAGGAGTGACGCAACCGGCGTTCGTTTCCCGCTGGGGGGCGGTAAACGAACGCCGGTTTGGATTCGGGCGTCAGCGGAGGAGGAGCTGGTCCCCCTCCACGTCGACCTTCACCGTCCCGCCTTCGGCGTAGTGGCCCTCGAGGAGGGCCAGCGCCAGGCGGTCGCCGACCTCCTTCTGGATCACCCGCTTCAGCGGCCGGGCGCCGAAGTCGGGGTCGTAGCCCCGCTCCGCCAGCCACAGCTCGGCCTCCGGTGACACGTCGAGGGTGAGCCGGCGGGCGGCCAGGCGGTCGGCCAGGTGCCGCAGCTGGATGCCGACGATGGCGGCCATGTCGCCCCGCTCGAGCTTGCGGAACCGGACGATCTCGTCGATGCGGTTGACGAACTCCGGCTTGAAGAACTCGATCGGGTCGACCGGCAGGTTGCTGGTCATGATGAGCACGGCGTTCGAGAAGTCGACCGTGCGGCCCTGGCCGTCGGTCAGGCGGCCGTCGTCGAGCACCTGCAGCAGGACGTTGAACACGTCGGAGTGGGCCTTCTCGATCTCGTCGAGCAGGACGACGGCGTAGGGCCGGCGCCGCACCGCCTCGGTCAGCTGCCCGCCCTCGTCGTAGCCGACATACCCCGGGGGGGCACCGATGAGCCGGGCCACCGTGTGCTTCTCCTGGTACTCGCCCATGTCGATGCGGACCATGGCCCGTTCGTCGTCGAAGAGGAACTCGGCCAGGGCCTTGGCCAGTTCGGTCTTGCCGACGCCGGTCGGGCCCATGAACAGGAAGCTGCCGATGGGCCGGTTGGGGTCGGACAGGCCGGCCCGGGACCGGCGGATCGCTGACGCGACCGCCGCCACCGCCTCCTCCTGGCCGACGACGCGCTCGTGCAGCACGTCCTCCATGCGGACGAGCTTGGCCACCTCGCCCTCCATGAGGCGAGACACCGGGATGCCGGTGGCCTTGGCCACGACCTCGGCGACGTCCTCCTCGTCGACCTCCTCCTTCAGCATCTTCTGCGAGCTCTGCAGCTCGTCGAGCCGGGCCGACGCCTCGGCCACTTTCCTTTCCAGCTCGGGAATCCGGCCGTAGCGGATCTCCGCCGCCTTGGAGAGGTCGCCGTCGCGCTCGAAGCGGTCGGCCTCGCCCTTGGCCGCCTCGAGCTCCTCCTTGCGGGCCCGGATGGCGGCGATGGCGTCCTTCTCCGACTGCCAGTGGGCCTTCATGGCGTCGGCCTGCTCCCGGAGGTTGGCCAGCTCCTGGTCCAGATCGGCCAGGCGCTCCCTGGAGGCGGCGTCGGTCTCCTTCTCCAGCGCCACCTTCTCGATCTCCAGCTGACGCATGCGCCGCTCGACGACGTCGATCTCCGTCGGCATGGAGTCGATCTCGATCCGCAGCCGGGAGGCCGCCTCGTCGACGAGGTCGATGGCCTTGTCGGGCAGGAACCGCCCGGTGACGTAGCGGTCGGACAGCACGGCGGCGGCGACGAGGGCGGCGTCCTGGATGCGGACGCCGTGGTGCACCTCGTAGCGCTCCTTCAGCCCCCGCAGGATGGCGATGGTGTCCTCCACCGACGGCTGGCCCACGTAGACCTGCTGGAAGCGGCGCTCCAGCGCCGGGTCCTTCTCGACGTACTTGCGGTACTCGTCGAGCGTGGTGGCGCCGACCATGCGCAGCTCGCCCCGGGCCAGCATGGGCTTGAGCATGTTGCCGGCGTCCATGGCGCCCTCGGCGGCGCCGGCGCCGACGACGGTGTGCATCTCGTCGATGAAGGTGATGATCTCGCCCTCCGAGTCGGCGATCTCCTTGAGGACGGCCTTGAGCCGCTCCTCGAATTCGCCCCGGTACTTGGCTCCCGCCACCATGGCCGAGAGGTCGAGGGCGATCAGCCGCTTGTTCTTCAGGCCTTCGGGGACGTCGCCCTCCACGATGCGCCGGGCGAGCCCTTCGACGATGGCGGTCTTGCCCACACCGGGCTCGCCGATGAGGACGGGGTTGTTCTTCGTGCGCCGCGACAGCACCTGGATGACCCGGCGGATCTCCTCGTCGCGGCCGATGACCGGGTCGAGCTTGCCGGCCCGGGCGGCCTCGGTGAGGTCGCGGCCGTACTTCTCGAGCGCCTGGTACTGCTCCTCGGGATTCTGGCTCGTGACCCGGTGGCTGCCCCGCACCTCCCGCAAGGCGCCGAGCAGCTGCTCCCGGCTGACGCCGATCCGGTCGGCCAGGGCCAGCAGGAGGTGCTCGGTCGACAGGTACTCGTCGTGCAGTTCCTCGCGGGCCTGGTCGGCCGCCTCCATGACCGCCCGCAGGTCGCGGCTGATCTGGGGCGGCTGCCCCCCGTGGGCCTTGGGCAGGCGGGCCAGCGCCTCCCCGGCCTTGTTGCGCAGCGACAGCGGCGCCACGCCGACCTTCCCCAGGATGGGGAGGACGACGCCCTCCTGCTGGCCGACGAGGGCGGCCACCAGGTGATCGGGCGTGACCTCCGGGTGCGCCTGGGTGCGGGCCATCTCCACGGCCGCCTGCACCGCCTCCTGCGTGCGCAGCGTCCAGCGGTTCGGGTCAAACGCCATTGCCATCGGTGTTCCTCCTGTGCGGGAGGGGACTCGGTTCCATCCTCCCGATACGACGCTATGGTAGCAACTCAGTAAGTAAAACTGAGTGATTAACACTTAGATTCTCTGCTTCTAGACTTCAAAGTACTGATTCCGCTCCCCAGGTGGACACAGGAGGACCGATTCCGATGCTGATGCGCTTCGACCCGTTCCGGGAGCTGGACCGGCTGACCCAGGCGCCGTGGGGCACCTCCCGGCCGGTGATGCCGATGGACGCCTACCGGCGCAACGGCGACTTCGTGGTGCACTTCGACGTACCGGGTGTCGACCCGGCTTCGATCGACCTCACGGTCGAGAAGAACGTGCTGACGGTCACCGCCGAGCGGCACTTCCCCCGGCAGGAGGGCGACGAGATCACCGTGTCGGAGCGCCCCCAGGGCCGCTTCAACCGCCAGCTGTTCCTCGGCGACAGCCTCGACCCGGACAAGATCCAGGCCAACTACGACCAGGGCGTGCTGACGCTGCACATCCCCGTCGCCGAGAAGGCCAAGCCCCGCAAGGTCGAGATCTCCGCCGGCGCCCCCGAGGCCGTCGAGGTCACCACTTCCGCCGCTTAGGCCACACTGGTAACAGCAGTTCCCGAGCACCCCCGGATTCCGCCCCAGGAGCCGGGGGTGTTTTCGCGCCCCGCGTGGACGAACCCCGGCAAATCTCACCGCCGTCCTCACGGCCCGTCGAAGAACGATGGAATTCTCTGGCATCGCCATCCGCCTGACCGCTACGGTCCTCGCTGCGATTCGGGCGGATCGAACGGAGGGCGGCGCGACGGGGCGCCGCTGGGGAATTCCTCTCGTCTGACCGCCTCCGTACCCCAGGAAAGGGGGCGCCGAATACCCACGCCCGTGGGCTGTCGTCAGCATCTCGCATGGACATCCTCGAAGTCCGGAGCGCAGCGGAGCGCTTCCCGAGCTGCATGCACTTCTCCGACGTCGCCCGCATTCCCAGGCCACACCTGAAGCCCTCGGGGTTTCCGTGACTTCAAGGAGGCGCAAGATGCGCATCGACTCCCGCCGGCTGGGGCACCTGGCGATCTGCCTGGTGGCCGCCGGCACCCTCCTCTGTTCCGATCTCCTGGCCTTACCGGCCCACGCCTTCGTCCGCCATCCCGCCTACGGGCGCTCGCTCGACCGCAACGCCCTCCGGCACCGGCTGGCACTGCAGCGGCGGGCGTCCCGCTCCGCCGCCCGTCCCCGGACGGCGGCCGCTCCGGCCCCCGCCCGAGCCCCCGCTCCGGCCCCGGCCGCCGCCAGCGGTGACGACGCCGTCTGGCAGCGTCTCCGCAACTGCGAGGCCGGCGGGCGCTACGACCGCAACAGCGGCAACGGTTATTACGGGGCCTACCAGATGTCGGCCGGCACCTGGCACAGCCTCGGCTACAGCGGCCTGCCCCACCAGGCCCCGCCCGAGGTCCAGGACCAGGCCGCCCGCAAGCTCCAGGCGAGGAGCGGCTGGGGCCAGTGGCCCGCCTGCTCCCGCAGGGTCGGCGCCAGATAGCGCTCGGGGGGCTCACGCCCCCCGAGCACCTCCCGGAAAGGCTCGGCGGCGCCTGTGGCTAGGAGTCGGCCGGGCCGCTGAACGTCGGGCCCCTCTTCTCCCGCAGCGACGCCACACCCTCTTTCACATCCGGACCGCCGAAGCCGACGAGTTCGTAGGCCACCGACACGTCGAAGATCGGCCCCGCCGTCCGCAGCCAGCCGTTGAGGGCGTACTTGGTCCAGCGGACGGCGCTCTGCGACAGCGACGCCAGCCTGCGGGCCACGGCCAGCGCCCGCTCCTGCAGCTCGTCCTCCGGCACGCACAACGACACGAGCCCGATCCGCTCCGCCTCCTCGCCGCTCACCGGCTCGCAGGTCATCAGGTGGTACTTGGCCTTGGCCATCCCGCACAGCAGCGGCCAGATGAGGACGCCGTGGTCGCCGGCGGCCACGCCGAGCCGGGTATGCCCGTCGACGATCTTCGTCGACGGCGTGGCGATCGAGACGTCGGCCAGCAGGCCGACCGCCAGGCCCGCTCCCACCGCCGGGCCGGTCATGGCCGACACGATCGGCTTGGAGCAGTTCACGACGCCGTAGCAGATGTCGCGGGCCTCTCGCATGGTCAGGATGCGGCCCTCGAAGTCGTCCGTCATCTGCTCGATCAACCCGAAGTCGCCGCCGGCCGAGAAGGCCCGGCCGGCCCCGGTCACGATGACGACCTTCACGTCGGGATCGCGGTCGATGTCGGCCCAGATGCGGGCCAGCTCGGTGTGCTGCTCGAGGCCGACCGAGTTGAGGGTCTTCGGGTTGTCGAAGACGATGCGGAGGATCCCGGGTTCGGGGAACTCGAATTCGAGGTGCTTGTAGTGGAGGTATGGCATGCGCCGCACATTACGGCGCACGCCCGGCGATCACCCGACCCAGCTGCCCCGGCCGGTGCAGAGGTCGAACCCGCCAAGGCACGGAGCGCCGTCGTTGCCGCTCGTGATGTCGTTGTAGCTGATCAAGCTCCCTAGACGTAGGCCGAGTTGACAACCATTCCGGCCACGGGGCGATGGCGTGTGCCCACTGAACGTCGAGACTGATCTCGAGGGCCCAGCCGCCGTCGGCCCGGGGGTAGCTCGTCTTACCCGTCTGGTTGACCTTCTTGAAGCACCCGTTCTGAGCCTGGATCCACCGAGTAGGGGTCGGCTGGGGAGCTGTTGAGGTTGGTGGGGTCCGCGAAAGGTGCCTCCCTGCAAGGGATGATGCGGTTGTTGACGCCACATGATCCCGTTGCC
>Ga0070741_10002115_pt1 | contig 55292 bp, 47 predicted proteins | sample Coa_R1_4_FD_66440 | JGI IMG/M metagenome (GOLD analysis project Ga0070741, IMG submission 66440) | Surface soil microbial communities from Centralia Pennsylvania, which are recovering from an underground coalmine fire - Coalmine... | ecosystem: Environmental > Terrestrial > Soil > Unclassified ... | reverse complement strand
CTGGCCGGACCCGAGATCGGCGTCGCCTCGACCAAGGCCTTCACCTGCCAGCTGATGGTGCTGGCCCCGCTTGCGGTCGCCGCCGGCACCGCGCGCGGCGAATTGTCCAGCTCCGACGAAACCAAACTCGTGCAGGGCCTGATCGAGATTCCCGGCCTGATTTCCGCGGCACTCGCGACCGAGCCGCAGATCGAGAAGCTCGCCCGCGAGATCGCCAAATGCCGCGACGTGCTCTATCTCGGCCGCGGTACCTCCTATCCGCTGGCCCTGGAGGGCGCGCTGAAGCTGAAGGAAATCTCCTACATCCACGCCGAGGGCTATGCCGCGGGCGAGCTCAAGCATGGCCCGATCGCGCTGATCGACGAGACCATGCCGGTGGTGGTGATCGCACCTTACGACCGCGTGTTCGAGAAGACGGTGTCGAACATGCAGGAGGTCGCCGCACGCGGCGGCAACATCATCCTGATGACCGACGCCAAGGGCGCCGCCGAGGCAACCGTGGATTCGCTGGTGACCATCGTGCTGCCCGACATGGCCGCGATGTTCTCGCCCATGGTCTACGCCATCCCCGTGCAGCTCCTGGCCTATCACACCGCCGTGGTAATGGGGACGGACGTGGATCAGCCGCGCAATCTCGCGAAATCGGTGACGGTCGAATAGGCCGGATGCAATCTCGTTGAACTTCGTCCTTTGCCCGGATTTTGTACTCACTTAGCTCAGGGGCAAGTTGCGAGAACCATCTTTCTATTGTTGCAACAGGGCCTTCGCTGCTGGCCTCCTCGGGTAACCTCCATTGGTTTGCATTTTCAAGACCAATCTCGAGCCCGGCCGGACCGAAGTCCGATCGATGCCTTATTCCGCCAACCCAGAGCTGGCAGCTTCAGATCAACGCGGCCGGCGCTCATCAAGCTTAATAATGGGCTCACGTTGCGTGGTCCGGGCGACCGGCTATGTTACGGCCGGCCAAAATATTTATCCGGGAAGCGCCAGCGGCGACGATCCGTCAGCGCGTCTCCCTCCGACTGACATTGGCTTGGGTTGCGTTTAGGTTGATAGGCTTTGGGCAGCTGACGCTCATTGACAGGAGAGCTTCTATGACGACGACGGCAGATGCCCGGACAGCAATTGGGAAGCGCTCGCAAATCAATTCAATCGTGTTTGCAAGCTGTCTCGGAACGACGATCGAGTGGTATGATTTTCTGATTTATGCAACGGCGGCAGCCCTTATCTTCAACAAGGCCTTCTTTCCGACCTTCGATCCTCTGGCGGGGACACTGGCCGCGCTCGGCAGCTACGCGGTCGGCTTTCTGGCCCGCCCGCTCGGCGGCGCGCTGTTCGGCCATTTTGGCGACCGGATCGGCCGCAAGTCGATGCTGGTGTTGACGCTGTTCATCATGGGTCTTGGCACGTTCTGCATCGGACTGCTTCCGACCTACAATCAGATCGGAGTGCTCGCGCCCATTCTGCTGGTCGTCCTTCGCATTATCCAGGGCCTCGGCGTCGGCGGGGAGTGGGGAGGTGCCTCGCTGATGGTGCTGGAGCATGCGCCGAGGGATCGACGCGGCTTCTACACAAGCTTCGTCCAGATCGGCTTTCCGATCGGGCTGGTGATGGCGAGCCTGGCATTTGCTCTTGTGACCAAGCTGTTGCCGGAAGCGAGCTTCGTGACCTATGGCTGGCGCATCCCGTTTTTGATCAGCATCTTGCTCCTCGCCGTGGGCGTGTTCGTGCGCCGGCGCGTCCCGGAAACGCCAGTGTTCGAGCGCCTCAAGAAATACGACGCGGTTGCGGCACATCCGATCGGCGAGGCTATCGGAAAAAGCGCCAGGGAATTCCTGATCGCAGTCGGCCTGAAGCTGTCGGAAGTGTCCTGGGTCTACATGTTGACGGTATTTGTCGTTGTCTATGCGACGACGAAGCTCGGCCTTTCCAAGCAGGTAATGTTGGATGCGGTGACCTACGCGGCACTGCTCGAACTGGTCAGCCTGCCCTTGTTCGGCTTGCTCGCGGACAAGATCGGCCGGCGTCCGCTGTTTATTATGGGCGCACTCTTCACGATTGCCGTCGCCTTTCCGCTGTTCTGGTTGATCGAGACCAAGAGCACCGCTCTGATCTTCCTTGCAATTATGGTGGCGATGAATTTCGGACATGGCATGATGTTTGGAATTGAGTCCTGTTACTTCCCTGAACTGTTCGGACCGCGGGTGCGCTACACCGGCGCCTCGTTGGGCTTTCAGCTGTCCGCCGCGATTGGCGGTGGGTTCGCACCGATTGTCGCGACTGCATTGGTCGGGTATTTCGGGGGCACCAGCGGCGTGTCGATCATGATGATCTGCATCGCGCTGATTACGCTTGCGGCCGCGCTTGCCGCGCGGGAGACCAAGGGGGGCTCGCTCAGCGAATAGGACAGGGGTCAGCCATTGCTGTTTGGCATCTTTATCTATGACCGCGTTGAGCCGATCGATCTTGCGACCTATGGCGTGTTGTCCATGGCGCGCCGTATCGCCCCGGAGATCGAGATCTGCACCATCGCGCCGCGTGCCGGATCGGTCGCGCTCGCGAATGGGCTCACGGTCCTTGCCGATTTTGGCATCGACAACGCGCCGACTTGCGACCTCGTCATCGTCACCGGCGGCCCGGGCTGGGCGGTGCAGGCCGAGACACCGGCGACGCTCGATTATGTTCGCCGGGTCCATTCATCGGGTCGTATTGCCTCGGTTTGCACGGGCGCCATGATCCTTGCCGCGAGCGGGATTCTCGAGGGCGGGCCAGCGACCACCAAGCGGGAAGTCGTCCCGCCTGAAGAGCCGCCGCTCCAACTTATGCGGGTCAAATACCCGAATATCGACGTCCGCGAGGCGGTGCTGGTGGATCGGGGCGGAGGCACCGTCACGGGCGGCGGTGTTTCGCTCTGCATCGACACCACACTCTATCTCCTGGGACAAATGCTCGGGGAGCAAGTTGCCGGTGAGACGGCGCGGATCATGGAATACCAGCGGGCGTTGCAGGCCAATCGCCGCGCTTTTCCATCCGCTTCTGAAGCGCAATGAAAGAGCTTCAACAGGTCGGTGTCGCTTCTTACCTCAACCACCCTAAAAGGCGACATGTTGGATTGTCCTCATGTGTCCTCACGAACCGAGAAGACTTACGCCGAACTATCATGATCAGGCCATCAGGCCCGTCCCGTTGCCGATCGGGAGACCACCACGCGTAAGCAGGATCAAGATCGCCAACGGCGTCGAACGCATGCAGGACCGCCGCGACAGACGAACCCACCTTCTTCGCCGCCAATGCCCCGCTCGATGATTTGTTTTGATAGAGAATAGGTGGGCTATCCGGCAGCGCTCTCAACCATTCTTTTTCGGACTAACGAGCTGGCGGCGGTGCGTATTCCCTCAACGACTCGGCGAATCTAGCTTCACCCGCAAAGGTATTGCAGTAATTGCCGCCATAGTTGATCGCGGGCCACCATCGTTGGTAGAATTTCACGTTAGTTCGTGTCGGATGGACAATTACAAAGTGCTGTAAAATCTGGTGCAATAATACCTGGCCAGAGTGCCGCGCCTCAGGTGTGGCGCGCCTATTTTGAAGGACGTATTATTTGATAAAAGAACTGCGATCCTGGGCTTGGTTCCCATTTGCAGTGCGGGCCCTTGGTGCCGCTACCTTGCTAATATTTTCCTATATCGGAGTTTCGTTAGGTTTTGATTTTGACGACGGAAGGTTTTGGCTCCTAGCAGCTGTCGTCATTGCCTCCCTTCTCGGCGATTATGTCACTTCCATTGGACTCTCGCTCGTAGCCGCAGGGTGTCTTGCGTTTTTCTTTGCGCCCCCGAAATTCTCGCTTTGGGTCGAACAGGAGGAGGATATTTTAGCGCTAATTGTGTTTCTGGCCACGTCAATGGTGGTCACGAGTCTTGCCGTCAAGAGTCGCAGAACATCTGAAGAGGAGCTTCTTCAAACCCGCGCTGACCTAGCGCGATTCGGTCGCGTTGCGATGCTTGGCGAGTTGACCGCGTCAGTAGCACATGAGCTTAATCAGCCGTTAGCCGGTTTAGTGAGCAGCAGTAATGCCTGTCGGCGATGGCTTCTAAATCAGCCACCGAATATCGATCGCGCAAGTCGATCTCTGGATCGCATCATCAGGGATGCCGATCGCGCCACAATGGTCGTCGAACGCGTGCAAAGCATGGCGAAAAATCGTCCACCGCAAAAAATCGCAGTAAACGTGAGAGAAGCGCTGCGGGAAGTCGTTTTGATCACGCGCGCTGAGGTCGAGCGACATCAAATCACGCTCGACTTTAAAGTCGTCGACGATGTCATACTCGTCTGGGCTGATCGGGTCCAGTTCCAACAAGTCTGCCTCAATTTGATCGTCAACGGGATCGAGGCTCTTAAGAACGTGGTAAGCAACCGTAGGACGTTGGTTGTGGGAGCAGAAAGAGATGCTCATAGTCATATAACGGTCACGGTTGCCGATACGGGAGCAGGAATAGATCCCAAGACCTTGGGAGAAATCTTCAACGCTTTTTTCACGAGTAAACCAGACGGCATGGGCATGGGATTGGCGATCAGTCGATCTATTGTGGAAGCTCACGGTGGCCGCCTGTGGGCTTCCGCAAACGTACCCCAAGGGGCCAAATTCCAGTTCACGATGCCGATCTATCGTGGTTAGGTGGCACGAGATGCGCGTCGAGCAACCAGCTATATTTGTCGTCGACGACGATAGTTCTGCGCGCGATGGCATTGAGGATCTGCTTCAATCAGTCGGACTGCGGGTGATGACTTTCAGTTCGCCACAGGCGTTCCTTGAGTCAGAGCGTCCCGATGCACCCGGCTGCATCATACTCGACGTGAGGCTACCTAACACCAGTGGGTTAGAGTTCCAGAAAGCGCTAATCGGGGCCGGAATTCAACTGCCGGTGATATTCGTCACAGGCCACGGCGACATTGCCATGTCGGTGACTGCGATGAAATCGGGCGCCATTGAATTTCTAACAAAGCCCTTTCACGAACAATCCCTGCTCGATGCCATCAATTCCGGAGTAGAGAAAGACCGGCAGCGACGCCGGGAGTTGAGAGTTGTCTCTGAGCTGAGACAACGGTTCGAAAGTTTAACCCCGCGTGAACGCGACGTGTTCGCACTCGTCATTACCGGCCGGCCGAACAAGCAACTCGCCCTCGAGCTCGGCTTGAGCGAGATGACTATCAAGGTGCATCGAAGTCAGATTACGAAAAAGATGCGAGCCAACTCGATTGTCGAATTGGTACGCTTCGCAGACCGCCTCGGGATCTTCGCCAAGGAGCCTTGGCCATCTAAACCAAAGAACTAGGATGGTAACACCGGCGTCGGTATGAGCCTCACCTTGGCGCAATTGCTCTAATCGCATCCTGCAACTAGCCTCCGTGCGAGCTTCGGAGGCGGAAATGCAGCGTCGCGTAGTCGCGGTGGTCGACGATGATCCATCAGCGCGAGAGGGTGCGATAGATCTCTTGAATTCGGCGGGAATCGCTACCGAATCGTTTCAGAACGCGGAAGAATTTCTTCGGTCTGGCCAGCTTGACTGGACTTCGTGCCTGGTGGCTGACATGCGAATGCCAGGCATGTCCGGACTCGAGCTTCACGAGCACTTGCGCCGGGCGGGCAGAGAAATCCCAACCGTCCTTATTACCGGTTTCCCAGTCGCCAGCGACCACATGCGCGCCCGGGAAACTGGCGCTTGGGGCTACCTGAAAAAGCCCTTCAGAGAGCAGGAGTTACTCTCGCACGTCAATTCAGCCCTCGAAGGGAAGCAGCATGTGCTTTCAAGTTATACTGACCAAACAGCTGGTCCTAGGGGTACTACTTTGCTCTCTGGGATCAGCGCTAGCGTGAATGCCACGAGCCCGGACAAGCTTCTGGAAAGAGTGCCTGGAGGTGCCGGTGAGTCGGCATCGTCTTTGACGGTGCTGTTCGAAGCTCGGGTAGCGAAGACGCCGGACTCGGAAGCGGTTGCAGATGGCGAGGAGCGGCTGACCTACGGTGATCTCAATGCCCGGGCCAACCGCCTTGCACACGCGCTTCGCCAAAAAGGCGTTCAACGCAACGACATCGTCGGCCTTGCGGTCGAGCGCAACGCCGACGTCGCGATTGGCATTCTCGCTATTCTCAAGGTCGGCGCGGCCTACCTACCCTTGGATCCAGACTATCCCCGCGATCGCCTTGCCTTCGTGATTGATGACGCAAAGGCTCGGCTCGTGCTTGCAAGCAGCAACGTCAAAGCGTCTTTTCAACTTGAAGGCGCCGAGTGCCTTGATATTGCCAGCGCAGGAAACGGCCTTGCGGACAGAAATCCCGAGGTGAGCTCGGCCCCCGAAGATCTTGCTTACGTCGTCTATACCTCGGGCTCCACAGGCAAGCCAAAAGGTGTCCTCGTCACGCATGCCAATGTTGTGCGCCTCTTCACTGCAACCGATCCGTGGTTCGCCTTTGGCCCGCATGATGTCTGGACGCTCTTTCACTCCTATGCCTTCGACTTCTCCGTCTGGGAGCTTTGGGGCGCGCTCCTTTATGGAGGACGGCTCGTCATCGTCCCGTACTCGATCAGCCGGAATCCCGCTGCGTTTCGTAAGCTTCTGGTCGACGAGCGTGTCACCATTCTCAACCAGACACCCTCTGCGTTCCGCCAGCTAATCCAGGCCGATCTTGACGAAGCCCCTGCTGCCTATGCGCTGCGGCAGATCATCTTTGGCGGTGAGGCGCTACAGCTAAAGTCTCTCGAGCCCTGGATCGAGCGCTATGGCGACACCAAGCCCCGCCTCGTCAACATGTACGGCATCACTGAGACTACGGTGCATGTCACCTACCGACCCATCACACGCGCCGACGTCGAGACTGGCCGCGGTAGCGTGATCGGCATACCCATCCCAGACCTGTACATCCGTCTCCTTGACGAGCGCGGACAACCCGTTCCCGTCGGGGTCCCGGGCGAGATCTGGGTCGGAGGCGCTGGCGTCGCAAACGGATATCTTAACCGCCCCGAGCTCACCACCGAGCGCTTCGTTACAGATCCGTTCGATACTTCCCGTTCAGCGCGGCTCTACCGCAGTGGCGACCTCGCTCGCAAGCTACCAGACGGTGATCTTGAGTACCTTGGCCGCATCGATTCACAGGTCAAAATCCGCGGATTCCGCATTGAGCTGGGCGAGATCGAGGCACGGCTGGCGGAGTGCGAGGGAGTCAGCGAGGTCAACGTCATCGCACGTGAGGACAGCCCTGGGGACAAGCGTCTAGTCGCGTACTATGCAGCTGGCGCGAACGTCAGGCCGGAAGCATTGCGGGCGCGTCTCCTGGCGAATCTGCCGGAATACATGGTCCCGGCTGCTTATGTGCGCCTTGATCGGATGCCTCTCACGCCCAATGGTAAACTGGATCGCAAGGCGCTGCCCGCGCCGGACAGCCGCGCTTATGCCCTCGAGGGTTATGAAGCGCCAGCCGGTCCGGTGGAGGAGAAACTTGCCCGTATCTGGGCTGGCGTCCTGGGCGTGGACCGGATAGGCCGGAACGCCAACTTCTTCGATCTCGGCGGACACTCTCTGCTGGCAGCCAGAATGCTGACGCTGATCGAAGCGGAATTTGGACGTTCGCTCAATCTGACTTCGCTATTCAGAGCGCCGTCAATCGCCGCGTTTGGCCAGCTGCTTCAAGAGGGAGGAGGACCTGGTATCGGCTCTCCCTACGTGGTGTTCATCCAGTCGGAGGGAGCCAAGCCGCCTCTGTTCGCTATCACTACACCCACGGCGTATGCCAGTATTGCAAGGCATCTGGGAAACACCCAGCCGCTGATCGGACTGCAACTCTTCAATCCCGCAAAGCGGCCCGAGCTGAAACATTCCCGCCTGGAGGATGTGGCCGGCGAATATGTCAAGCTGATCCGCGAGATTCAGCCTCAGGGACCGTATGCGGTTATCGGCTGGTGCGTTGGTGGCGTGCTGGCCTTCGAAACGGCTCAGCAACTGGTCCAGATGGGCCACGAGGTTTCATTCACGGGTATAATCGACATCTGGGCCCCTGACTACATCCGCCGCCGGGGGACAGCGTGGTTGAAGACGGCGGAGTTTGCCATACGCTGCAAGCGCGCTTACGCGGAAATGCGCGGTGGACGGCGGAGCGTAAAGAACTTTTGGCGTGCTCCGCGCGCAGACGCCAGCCCGATTTCATCTGATCCGGAACTGGAAAGGATTGAGCAGTTCAATTTGGAAATGTTCAGGTATTTGTGGAGACTGCAAGGCACATACGAACCGAAGTCCTTCCCTGGGCGGGTACACATCTTTGTTAGCGAATACCGTCCGACGGGATGGCTGGTCGACTCCAGCCTGGGCTGGGCGCAGCTGGCAACGGAAGGTGCCGAAGTCGTCCCGTTCGAGGGAGACCACTGGTCAATTTTCTTTGAGCCTTGTGCTGGCAAAGCCGCGGCCACCATCGCCGCGGCTTTGGAAGCTCCGTCGGCCCGCAATCCGTGGAAGGTGCCTTCCGGTTTGGCTACCGTTCGCACAAACGGCCAATTTCCGTTAGCTGATCCGCTCGTTAGCATTGTCATTCCCGCCTATAATGCGGAGAAAGACATCGGCCAGGCGATCCGCTGCGCCATTTCCCAAACTTACCCTGAGATCGAGATCATTGTCGTCGACGATGGCTCGCAGGATGCAACCGTACAAACCGCCCGCGACATCTTGAAGAGCAGCTTCAACGGCCGTTGGTCGGTTCTGGAGCTTGGCGTCAATAGGGGCCCCAGCGCGGCGCGCAACATCGCGTTAGAGCAAGCGAACGGGGAGTGGATTCAGTTCCTTGATAGTGACGACGCCATTTCCGCGGATAAGATCGAGGCGCAGATGAAGTACGCGCGGACGGCAGGTTCGGACGTATCGGCGATCTACTCCTCATGGCGCCATGTCTATTTGGAAGATGGGAATTTCGTTCCTGCGGGGCCGGTCAATACCCCGCGATATGAAGGCAAACATCCATTGATGTTCTGTATGTACTACGCCTCGTTGCATCACGGCGCGTGCCTCATACGCCGCAGCGCGTTAAAGCGTGTTGAGGGGTTTGATGAAACCTTACGCAGCTATGAGGACGCCGATCTTCTGGTCCGCCTCGCTAAGCAGCCAGGACGGTTTCAATTCGCGCCATCGAGCAGCCCTTGCTATCTCTGGCGCTTATACAAGGAACAGGCGCGGGAGGGTGGGGCGAATACCCGTTACAAATTGGAAGACACAGCCATGAACTGGCTAAGGGTTGTCAAGGGTGCGTCTGGAAACGAGCAGGTCGGCAATATCCTTTGCCCTGACGAGGCGATCGTGTGGCGACAGCACTGTACAAGCTATGCGCGGCGGCTATTTGAAACCAATGCCGGAGCGTTCGAGCTGTTCATTAACGAATTGCGGTCGGTCGACCCGGACTTTACCTACCCGTAGGCTACGGCCATGTTTCACGAGGCCGGCTTGAATGGCATACGGGGGATCGACATGGGAATGTCGCCGGGGCCTCAGGCAATTCAATTCCGGCGATGGTGCGCGACGGTCGGAAGGCGCGCTCTCCGCAAGGCATGCCGAGCCCACAGACCGGCTAGTCAACCATTTGACACCGGCATAATGATCACACGGCCGACGCGCCCCACAGCGTCGACCATTCGGGAAAATCTCGGCCGAGCATGACGGAGAGCTCCCCGGTCTGCGGCTGCTGGACGGCTCGCAGGAACGTGATCGCGGCTGAGGTATCGATATCGTCGCGCTGCACCCTCTCGCTCAAAACCCGCTTGGCAGCGGCGCGCAGCTTGGGCATGTGCGCTGCGAGTCCACGCATCGGGCCCGACCAGCGCAGCCGCTGCACGAGGCTTCCGAGAGCGGAATATTGCAGGACCTCGTTCGGCGTGGCGTTTTCCGGAGTGTCATATCCCGCTGCCAGTTCAATCATAGGATCGACCCCAAGCCAGGCATACAATCGCCGGATCGTGCTCTCTGTCTGCTGGGTCAGCTCTTCATAGGTCAGGGTAAAGACCCGTTCGCGTCCGAACAGGGTCAAGTAGGGCCCAAGCTGCATCGCATAGTGGCTGACCGCGAGATAGCCGGGATCGGCCTGCAGCGCAGCGAGCATTGGCCGGTGCTCGCCGTTGAAGCGGACCATGTGCCAGTAGTGGCTGATGCTGCGCTCGACCGGATCGCGCATGATATAGACGAAGCGGGCATCCGGAGCGAAACGAGCGATGCGCTCGGGAATGCCGGTTGCGAGCGGAATTTTGCTGTAGTTCGTGCTCGCCTCGCCGAGTACTGGAGCATCGCCGCCGGGCTCGAACAACCGCAGATAGGCCTCCTCGCTGCGCCAGTAACCTTGATCCCACATGCTGGGCCAAAGCGCATGGAGTTGTTCCTGCGCCACAAAGTAGCTCGGCTCCTCCGGACGAGCGATGTAGATCGCGGGATGGATGTCAAGCAAGCGGCTGAGAAACGTGGAGCCCGACTTCATCGCGCCAATCAGGAAGAGATTGGGCCGTCGCAGCATATTTACTTCGTTATATCTATCGCAGTACGGTCGCTGCGCCGAGGCATTTTACACACGTTTTTCAATTGATGCGCAATTTCGTCAGATTCAATCGACTCTGACGATCCCCAGCTGCTCGGGATACTGGCCGAACCGATCCACCCTGCAATTTCAGCGAGTCGGTGCCATTCCAGTCAAAATTGGCGAGCGTCAACTGTACGCCCTCAACAAGGAGTATCTGCAGTATGTTGGTGCATCCAAGATTCATATCGGTATGAACAGCTTAAAAGGGCAGTTGAATCCTGTAGCACAACTGGAACATTGAGCATCGAACTAATCGCTAGCGCCATGCAGTAGCCGTCCGGTGAATCTAGATTCAGGATTTGATAGCGACCAGCATCGCTATTTCGTGACGATACGACGCATGATTGACCACCGTCGAAACCACAGATGATTGTACGGGGATCGGTTGAAAAACCGGTGCCGTAAGCCTTCAAGACGGACTCCTTGCGGGTCCAAAGCCTGAAAAAGGCTTTTAGTTTGTGCCGTTCCTCCAACAGCTGGAGAGCACTTTGCTCGTCCGGATGTGCGATCTCGCGAATGAGCTCGGCCAGGTTGTCAACCGGAAGGATATGCTCGATGTCTACGCCGATTTGCCATTGGCGCGCTACCGCAACTGAGCAGTAATCGTGCGAATGGGAAACGTTGAATTCAATGTCAGTCGCGATTTTTGATGATAATCGCGGTTTTCCTTCCCGGCCATAATCGAATGATATCAAAGTGGGATCGCAGCCACAGCATAGACTGAGAATCCAGCGCAGAGAGGCTCGACTGAGCACATAGCGTGTACGGTCTACATGTCGCGAAAAGCGGTTAGCTTTTGCATGTTCCCTGTCTGACAGCGTATCCCATGTACGCTGGTCAAGGCATAGCGACGACAAGCGTATTAGATAGACGAAAACCTTTCCAGCGGGAACTGCCCGTCCGTGGAATGATTCCTGAAATTCGATGGAACCGCGCATTGCGTTTTATTATTAAAGGTTGGGGCAGTTGCCTTCAAGCGCAGATCTATAATCGCAGAAACACAATAGTAGTCGCCGGTCGCCCTCCGCCGCGTAGGTATCGAGGACCGATAAAAAAAGCGTGGGATCAATCACCCCGATCTCGAGAACGGCATCGTCGACGGGGCGGCGCGAGGGCAATGGTGCGGGTCAAGGCTTCGATCTTCTACGCTCGCGTCCTGCGGACTGGCGCCGGAATGGTGGACCAAATAGTTGGCGCTGTACTATCGAATCCGGTATGCCTCGCTCATGGACGGCTCCCGATCCGCCGTCCGAACAGCTACAGGCGCAAAGGGCCTAATTTCGCCAGCTGCCGGCGCAATGGCCGTCGCGAGCATGGGGCGCTGGAGTTGCACGTGCTCCCGGCGTTCACGACAGCGCCTTTGACGGCGCCAGTTATCAATGCCCCGAACCATCCAGGAAGTTAAGGATCCGAGCGTCCACCGCCGCGGGATGCGTCTGTGGAGCTCGGTGGGTCGCCCCGGGAACGATGTATTCCTGTGCACCCGGGATCGCAGCGGCCAGCGCATCGGTATGGGCGCGTCGGATCAGGTCGAATTCTCCGGCCATCACCAGCGTGGGGCTGCGAACCGTGCCTAGGTCCTGCAACGTATAGCGGGGCTGGGTCCGCCACATTTCGGCAACCTTGCGATAGAGTACGGGCCAATGCGCCGGGTTCGGAGCGGTCCAGTCATAGAGACGAGGCGTCGGCGGAATAGGCGGGTCCGGCGAAGGCAAGCTGACAGGACCGGAAGCGTCAAAATTTGCCCCAATCACCACCAGCCGCCCGACCCGTGCGGGATGACGGAGGGCGAGCGTCAGCCCAATGATGCCGCCGTCACTCCAGCCAACGACGTCGACCCGGCGGATCGCTAACTGGTCGAGCAGAGCGCGCATATCCTCCGCCATCTCCGCATAGCTGAGCGGAGCTGCCGAGTCCGTCGAGCGCCCGTGCCCGCGGCTGTCCGGTGCGATGACACGATGGTTCTTCGCCAGGCTCTCGATCTGATATCGCATGTCGACAAGCGAACCGAGACCGCCATGCAGGACAAGGACGGGCGGCCCACTGCCGAAGGTGCGATAATAGATGGATACGTCGTCGACGGTGAGACGATCTCCGCCGTTCGCCCGGCGGGAGAGCAGGTTCCAGAGGAGAAACCACAGTTTGCCGTTGCTTTCCCTATCCACCACGGCACCAGCTGCGCTTCCGGCGATGGTCAGCGCCAGCACGCTAACGCCGAGACGCTTCAGCAGCGATGCCATAACTGACTGATCCGCTTACCCCGACAGGTCGCGAGCTCCACCAACATCGGAATTACCATAGCGCCTCCGCAGCAAAGGCCATTGGGCGCCAGAAGGCGTTTTTGACTTGCCAGTTCCGAATTCCCGATATGCAAGGCCCTCGATCAGGCAGCAGCGCGCCCAGGCCGGAAGCCGCCCTACGGCCTGGTAATCTTGGCCTCGACGCCAAGTCCGGTTGAGACTAGAATACACTTATTAAAGCGACAGTTTAATTTAAGATATTTAGAGCTGTGGCTCCTGATGCGCAAAATGCAAGCTTCCAGACCAGCAGAATGGTGGATGGGGACGGCGTTCGTGGCCAACCTGTGTCTGGCCGCGGTCATCCTTGCGGTTCGCGGCGCCGACGTTCATGGCACCGAGACGGCGCTGGCCGCGACGGCGCGGGTGGCCTTTCTCTGGTTTTGGGCGGCCTATGCCGGAGGAGCGCTGGCGAACCTGTTTGGTCCGGCATTCCTGCCAATCAAGCAGCACGGGCGGGAGTTTGGTCTTGCGTTCGCGGCCGCGCTCCTGGTTCACCTCAGCCTGGTCAGCTGGCTGTGCTTCATCGGCGCACCGCCCGCGAGGGGCGTCTTTATCTTTTTCGGAACCGCAGCTGCATTTACGTTTCTGCTCGCAGCTTTGTCATTCGGAGATTTGCACAAGCTGCTGGGTCCGACGGGGTGGCAACTGCTGCGGATCGTCGGAATGAACTTCATCCTGTACGCGTTCATCAGTGACTTCATGAAAGATCCACTGCACGGCGGGACCAAGCGCGTGTTTGAATACCTGCCCTTTATCGCGATGGCCGTCCTCGCCCCGCTACTTCGGCTCGCCGCCTGGGGCGTCCGGCTGCACCTTCCAAATTGGATACGCTCAGGGAGTTGAGTGTTCAGCGGACCGGCATGTTCTCACCGCTATCCTGACCTGGTAAGCGAGGTCTGACGCTGACGTAAGCCCCACGGCCAAGTTTTGCATGGAGCAGACTTCTCTTCATGCCGCAAGCTTCACGCGTGGGCGAAATCCCAGTACAGCTTACGCGCCCGTGTATAGAAAGGTCCAGGTTTGAGCTGCCGGTCGTCGATGCGGATCACCGGCGCGACTTTCGCGAAGTTGCCCGTCGAGAAAATCTCGTCGGCGGAAGCAAAATCAGCATAACGGAGAGTGGTTTCGATCACGGTAGCGCCGTCGCCGCGCAACAAGCTGATCACCCGCTGCCGTGTGATGCCGTCCAAAAACGTGCCGTTCGGAACCGGCGTACAGACAACGCCGTCCTTGGCCATGAACACGTTGGCATTGCCGAATTCGGCGACATTGCCGAGTAGGTCGAGCATCAGACAATTATTGAACCCGCGCGCAGCGGCCTCGCGGAGCGCGCGCGAATTGTTCGGATAAAGGCAAGCGGCCTTTGCATCCACAGGCGCGCATTCCATGGTGGGGCGGCGGAACGGAGACAGCGTGATCGCATTGCCGGTCGGTTGCGGCATCGGCGCCTCATAGATCGAAAGACACCAGTTCGTGGTTTCCGGATCGAACAGTACGCCGCCGCCGGAGCCGTGCTGAGGCCAGTACATCGGACGGATGTAGAGCTCGGCATTCGCGTCAAAGCGGGCGATGCCTTCGCGCGCCAGCCCAAGCCAGGTGTCGAGATCGATGATCGGCTTGAGCCCGAAGTTGATCGCAGACTGATTGACGCGGACGCAATGTCGGTCGAGATCGGGCGTGACGCCTTCGAATGCCCGGGCGCCGTCGAAGACGGTCGAGCCGAGCCAAAGTCCATGGGTGCGAGGCCCCATGATCGGCACGTTGCCTTCGTGCCATTCGCCTTCGAAAAAGGTCCAGGTCTGCGAATAACTGACGGATCTGCCCTTGGGCACCATGACTCAATCTCCACGTGTAGAGTCCCGACCCAGCAAATGGGCTCTATAGGTTGATCGCCCTCCCACCAAGACCGAAAGACTAACATGCTGGGCGGGTGCCGCAACTGGTCCATCTTTGCAGGACGACCCTGACGCGAGCTGTTAATCATTATCGACGCCGTTCCAGCTCGGTTATCTGTTGTGCAAGAGCGGCGTTTAATCTTGCGGTGCCTGTTGAGACTGCTAACCTAGCAGCGCTTGAGGAGCCTGCGTTATGATCGTTCTTGCCCGGTTTCCCGCTCTCTTACTGTTGTTCGTAGTCGTTTTCGCTCAGTCGACATGGGCCGGCGAGTACCTCGGCCCGGGCTATATCGGGACATTGCCGTTCTATTCCGGGGATTATCCTTATTACGAGGGGCCGTACCCGCCGAACCCGCTGTACGCACCTTACGGGTTTTACGGCTGCCGCGGCGGCTGCTGTCGTCAGGCCGTGTGGCGCGGCCGGCACTGGCACAATGTGATCAGCTGCGGTCCTGTCCCGGGCGCTCGAACCAATGCGGCGGTCGTTCCGAGATATGTGAAGTAACCGAGCCACCGCAATCTCGCGACATGCCGCGGCCCGGCCAGATCGCCGCAGGGGCGCAGCCGCAGTTCCGATAAGCGCGGGCTGGTCAGTTTCGTTGAGTCAAACTGCGGTATTCCAGATTTAACAAAAGGCGCGAGCATCAAGCTTAACACGCGACTTTCCTTGCAGCGCAATTACGGCGCCAGCAAAATGCGGGCCTGATGAGTCTATCTGAGCGGAAGAAGGTTCATAGATCATCACAAATTGGGGGGCTCCACAACTTGCCCCTAAGGCGATAGAATACGCGGGCAGGGGCCGTGCTTTTTTTGACGCCAGTTTTGTTCAGTTGACGAATTGTATTTGAGCCCGAAGGCCGTCCACGAGGAACAAGGCCGCTTTTTTACTCCGTTCGCCGTCTGCCAATCCGGCTCTGGCGAACTGCAATGAATTGCGGAGGAGTACATGCTCAATTTGCGGAACCACGCCACCGCTGATGGTTGCGATATCAAAAAACTGACGGAAGAGCCTCACCCAAGCTCAGGTCAGCGCTCGCCAGATCTTTGCCCTGGACCAGCTGATTTCGATTTCAGTCAATTGATCAAGACAAGCGCTACCAGCAACGACCAGTTTCGGCCGAGCAACATGTCCAATGCCATTGTGCAAATCGGCAATTGTGAAGGCCGAGGTTTCGTCGTCGGCGCCACGGCGGGACAGCGCTATGTTGTCACTGCCGCACATTGCCTGCAGCGCTCCAGCAGCCGGCGTCCGAATCTGGCATTCGATTCCAGGGATTGGACGTTTTCGAATGTTATAGGGCGGCTAGGAACGAAGCGCGGCACCATTTGGGCTGAATTGTGCATGGTCAATCTGACCTTTGATATCGCCGTGTTCGGCGAGCCTCACAGCGAAGAACTCGCGTATGAAGCGCACAAATACCAGCAATTCACCACCGTCGCGATGCCAACCGCACCGCCCCCAGCTCCGGTGGAGCCGCATCGCCGGGGCAATGCGGCGGAATCGAAGGCATGGGTGTTGTCGCTCGAGGGCGCATGGTTGCCGTGCTCGGTTTACAACAACGGAAGAACTTTGACGCTCAGCGGTGTGGAGATCAAGGCCGGGATGTCCGGCTCACCGCTCCTCGATGAGGACGGCGCAGCAATTGGCTTCATTCCCGCTGTCCAACGCAACGGGCATGACAAAAGCACTTGCCCGAGTTTGATGGATTGCTTGCCGGGATGGCTCTGGAAACAGTTGCAGCCTGGAGATTGAGATAGCCCGCATGAGGGTGCGGCTCTCATGCATTCATCGCCGTCAGCAAGCGCGAGCATCAAAGACGCCGCTAATTTGCCGTTGAACATCTTCGCTCGATCCGAACAGTTTCGGCAGGCGATACTCGAGAGCGCGCAGGTGATCATGGCGAGCCTGGGAGGCGCAGGCCGTAAGCGAAGCTTGGACGTAGACGTCACTTACCGCAGGCTGCGAAAGACATCGCGGCAAACAGAAGCCTTTGCCAGATGGCGCGGCGGTACCCCATTGCCAGACTAGAGTTCGAATCCGCGAGCCAGCCGATCGCGTCGGGATCGGCGAGGGAAGGGGATCAGAAGCCTCGGAGCTTGAGGCGGGCGCGGATGATCATTGACCGAACGGCCGAATCCAGATGTCGACCCGAGGCGCCAGTTTGGAATAGATATTGCCCTGTAAATCGAGGGTGACTTCAACTGGCCTGCCATCTTTCAAGGTCGCATCACCCCGCCAAACTCCATGGCGGTCCTTGTGCAATCCAGAAACGTTTGAATAGCCTTTTGCTTCGATTCTTGACTGCGCCTGAGCCTCGTTGAGGCGGCTTGCGCGTTGCCGCACAGCTTGCAAAGTTGGTCTATGGGGAAATTCAAACGGGGCTGCCGCAGAGTAGGACGGATAGATCGTCCCGGAGTAGCACGGGCTGCTGCGATTAAAATATCCAAGGCGGTGATTCCTGCGCCCGAATGACGGGTAGCAGGGGCTCAAAGGACTGGTCGGAAAAGCAGAGGGCAAGGTCGGGATGGTCGAATAGGCGGAGGGTCTCGTCGGCTGCGTCTGCGCGAACGCGGGCACGCTGATCGATGCCATGACTGCGGCCGTAATGAGAGTGCGCACGTTCGTTTCAACTGACGGTGCCCCCGTGGCATACTAGCGCGATCGACCGTTACAGGCCACCTTGAGGTCGCTATCTATCGCCGCTGCTTGCAAGACGAATGGGCCGGCGTGTGAACCTCAAATAGGCTGTACCGGCCCACGACTGATGTTTTCTGGTTGATTTGCGCGCCGGAAAGGGCCGGCCTTGTCGCGTTTCCAGCTGAATCGTTTTTGCTAAACCTGAACTTCGCGATGTGAGCCAAGCGAAGCCTCGGCACACCCCTTCAGAACCGCCGGAGCAACTGTGCGGCCGCTCTCTTGCATAGTGGTGACGGCCGCGAAATCAGGCCGGCACGACTGCGGTCTTACGTCGATACGTCACCACACCTAAGCCGGCGAGGCCGATCAGCATCAGCGTCCAACTCGGGGGTAGTGGCGCTTCGGAAACGGGTGATGCCGAGATGGTGCCGATGGACGTGAGACTTGAATTGATAAGATCGAGGAAGGCGTAGTTCAGCCCAGCTGTACCAAGATCCAGCTTGAAGCCGTCCAGAGCGCCGAGATAGGCGATGTTTATCAAATTGCCGTTGTCGAACGTCACGGTGGCGTTGACCAGCTCGTTAGCGAGCGTGAACTTGTTGTTATCGATTGAAAAACTCAAAGAGGAAAGGCCACTGCCGGCCGTAAAAACGCTGTAGCCAGTGCTAGCGACAGGGCCGTTGACCGTGAACGTTCCTTGGCCGCTCTCGGGACCACTCGAACTGGTCAGTGCCAAATCATAAGTCAATGTCGATGCTTCAGAGCAGCCCGTTGAAAGCAATGCAAACAGCGCCGACATCAGCAAAACGGATTTGAAGTTCATTTTAAAATTCCAATTAATTCGGAAGCTAGTATTAACCTACCATGCCCGTATTCCTCGTCAATAGCCAAGGTTCAGGTCTTCTTATCCAATTAACGGTTTGTTGCCTCCTAAAATTTCCATTCTTGTTCCTGATCTGTACCCGTTAATGTGGGCGCGACCGATCCTCCGGCCTCGCTTTTTGGTCGATCTAGGCTGGTCGGAGGCCCCGAGGCAGTTTGCGCGGTACCGAACCACGGCGCACCAAATCCTGGGCGGCTTTTCGCCGATAGAGCGAGGCACAAGGAATTTCGCTCAGTCTGGTGAAATTGCGGCTTCCGCCGCTCTTTCCGGATCATGCTTGTGCAATTCGGCCATTCCGAAGGGGCCCTCCGAGGCCGAGCCGAATGTGGCGGCAATTAAATAGACAAGGAATCCAAGACTGCGAATTTAATCGCTGCGGTTTCCACAAGAATTCAATATACCTGCCGTCTGCGGATTTTCAGTCGGTGGAGGGGCTTCCTTCTGGAGTCTTTAAAATGTCCAAAGCCGTTGAGTCCATCGTGCGCGGATATGTGTTGCTCGAGAACCGCAGGGCGCTCGAAGACCTGCTGACACACCGGCAGAAACTGCTTGACGGGCTCAACCGGGTTTCTGGCATCGACCCCAACCAGGTTGTCAGCGTCATCCGTGACGAGATTGCGATCATCCAGGACGGGCTGGAGTGCCTCGATGCCAGGGCGGCGGGCGGGCAGGGCGACGATCGGGTGAAGGTCTTGCGGCTAACCGTGTCAGAGGCCCAACCAATAATCGACAGTAGCGCCTCGACGCCAGCGCCTGTAGCAGACGCCCCAAGCCTTGCCGATCAGTTCGTCCAGCCGCCCGCAGGTAAGGTCGAGGCCGAATTACCACAAGCTGCGTCCGGGCCCGGGCAGGGAAATACAGAGATCAGAGTTCTGGGATTGGCCGTCTCTGTAGCTTCAACGCCTCCCGCCGCCCCCGCATCGTCTGCGCCACCAGGCTCGACGGAGCGCCTCGATCCGGGCTCCTTTGCCCTATGTGCACCATCATCGAATGAACCGACAGAACAACTCGAAGAGGGTGAGCAAACGGATACGCCTTCCTCGAGATTTGACGTCTTGAAGACGTTGATGTCGGTTTGGTCCGACAAGCCAGGCAAAGCTTAGAGTAGACGTGACCAGGGATCTGCGTTCACCACGTGTGGCTTAATCTTGCAAGTCCCCTGTATGTCTGCGCACTGGCGGCTATTTCGGCGTCAAATTTGGCGAGGAAAGACCAGCCATTTCGGAAGCGCCACCCCACAGTATCCGTCAACAATAGCCGATCCGCGCCCGGTATTGCGCCCGTGACCAAGAAGCTGGCCGTTGGCAAGGCAGCGAACGTCGCGGAAAGCTGAGAGGCGGACTGCCAATCGTGAACCCAGCCAACGCGACCGCTCAGGTCGAGCTCGTTTCCATCCGAGAGCTTAAATGACGTGTTCGCCCAGCTTCCTAGCTCGGTTCGAAAGTCCGTCGCGGTGCGCGAGTCAAACGCGAGGCCAAAGGGCGAGACGCCCGGGGCGGCACTCTCGTTGTAGCCGGGCGCACTGAAGTCTTGTGCCTGAAGCGCGGCATAGGGCGTGAGCTGGAGTGGCGTCCACGAGGTGATGTGATAGCCGGTCTCAAGGCGCCCACTGAAACTTTGCGCGACGAAGTTGCCGTTCAGTTGGTCGACGCCGTAAACACCGACGTAGCGGCTGGTCGAATCCCAATGTGAACCGTAAGCAAGCGCGCCGGACAGATAGGCGCCACCGAAGTTGCGCGAACCATACACGCCTGCCTGGAACACATCGCTGCGTCCGCCTCCAAGTCCTTGGGACAAGCTCCAGGACGTGCCGCCGCCGGCCAGTGCGAACCCTACGGTTGTATCGGGTGAAACCCTCGAATCGAGGCCAACCGCGAAGCCCGCGGTGTGCAACGCAAGATCGTGGCTTCCAGCTCCGCCCGGATCGCCGTTTATACTGTTAGTGCTGCCGTAGGCGGCACCCCAGACAATTAGCTGGCGCTCAAGTACCGGGGATCTGCGAGCCTTCAACGCTTGAAGCGTGGGCCCCTCTGATTCGGGGATGCTCATTGACGCGGCAGCACTGTGGTTTCGTGGATCGGCGAGCAGCGAAAGGAACTGATCGGTGATCTGGAACGCGGCCTGCTGAGCGCCTGTGGCAGGCTCCCCCGAAAGCTGGGTCAGCGCATTCTGGAGCTGCGGTGGCGGTAGGCTGAATAGGTTTTGGAATGCGAGTGGGGGTGTCCCGAAATTCGCCGCATCGATGGCATGAGCCACATTGGTCACATTCGTCGGCGAGCCGGGCGGTAGTCCGAGCAATGCAGGCGTCAAAACGACAAATGCATCGCTACCATCGTAGGTAATGATCGGGTGGGTCGACCCGAACGAGCCGCTAGTGGCAATGCCCGAGAACGTGCCTGCTACACCCCCGGATGCTGTGATGATGGCGTATTTCTGCCCGACGGTGTAAGCACCGCCCGTCCCATTTGCCATCAGTGTCCCGCTGATCGAGGCCGTGCCGTTGACCACGGTCGCGCTTGCGGCCAGCGGCGAGACCTGCACCAGATAGCTGGAAGCGCTCGCCAACACCAGGTTGCCGCCGACCTGCAGGCTGCCAATCGCGTTAGGCAACCCTGGAGCCAGGGTGCCGCCGGGATTGATGGTTACATTGGATACGGCTCCGACACCCCCGAGGACGCCGCTCGACTCGACCGTGATCGCGCTTGCCGCCGAGAGATTGCCGTTGACCAGCAAGGTTCCGCTCTGCACGTCCCAGGGGTTGGGTTGAGAGTAACTTCCGGTCACTGTCCATGTGGAACTGCCTACTTTGTTGAAGGTCGAAAAGCCCTCGTATTGCTGGGCTGGTCCGATGAGGCCAAGATCGAAGGTTGCGTTCCCTGTTCCGCCGAGCTGAAAAGTATCAGCGCCCGTGCCGATAACTTTGCCGCTGATTGCGGAGCCGGGTTGAAGTGTGAGGGTGTTCGTGCCGCTCGCAAAACTGATAGCCGTACCGCCGCTACCGGTGATGGCTCCCGAATTGAAAATGGTAGAATTTATTCCGCTGAAACTAATGCCGCTCCCGCCCTGGATTGTTCCGGTGTTGGTGACATTGCCGCTCGCCGCGCTGATCCCGCTGCCAGTTCCTGAGATGAGGCCCGAATTCGCGACGGCGACACTATTGGCGAAAATGCCGAACGCGCCGCCCGAAATCGCTCCGGAATTCGTGACAGTGGCGGCGCTGGTGGCATTAACGCCGATACCACCCGCGCCGACCAGGATCGTGCCGGAATTGGTCACATTGGCAGTCGTCGCAAAGACACCAAAGTTGCCACCCGCAATCGAGCCGGAATTGCTCACGACAGCCGCGTTTGCGCTGATGCCAAAGATGGTTCCGGAAATGATGCCGGTGTTATTGGTCACATTGGATGCGGCTGAGCTTATGCCGATGGCACCCGATATTGTTCCCGAATTGACCACGTTTGCCGCATTCGTGGCGTTGATGCCGAAGACGCCGCCGGTTATGGATCCGAGATTTGCGACGTTGGCAGTGTCGGCGGCATTGAGACCGAAGACTCCGCCGCTGATTGTGCCAGTGCTCGTGTTGGTGACCGAGAGAGTCCCATTATCCGATATTCCGGTTGCTCCACCCGAGAGAAATACCGAGTTGGAACAGGTCTGATTGGTTCCAGTCGTCGTACACTGCTGCGCCCGCGCCTGGTCGCCACCCCAAAATAGCGCCAGAACAACTGCGCTCGCGAGAACGCTCCGCCGACACGCAAACCACCGCTTCAAAACATTACTCGCATTTAAAACACACACTTGCTCGGTTTAGAGCGTCTGGCCGGTTTAGATTAATATGATTTTGAATTGAGGTATTGGACCGAAAAGAGCCGACGGCTCTTTTTCGAAATCAGCGTGGCATGTTCGCAACATCTTACCGCTGAGGCCGATAAGAGCGCCGGGAGCGGCGCGCGGTCGAGGTCGGACGGGCGCGAATGGCGTCAGCCGAAGCGCTCTGCGACCTATTCCTCGACATCCGATCAGAGCGCCTGCCGTCCGGCCGAGGCCGGTTGACCCAATCCTAGCCGACCCGTTGTGTAGCCGCGCGCCAATATGGCGCGCCACCAGGGTTCCTGATGGAGGTACCATTTTACTGTTTTTGCAATCCCGCTCTCGAAATTTTCTTCCGCACGCCAGCCGAGCTCCCGCTCCAGCTTGGAAGCATCGATGGCGTAGCGTTTATCGTGACCCGGCCGATCCGCGACAAAACTGATGAGTCGCCGGCGGGCGCCTGCCGCGCTCGGCGAAAGCTCGTCAAGCAGGTCGCAAATGGTTTCGACCACATGCAAATTGGTGCGCTCGTTGCGGCCGCCAACATTGTAGGTCTCGCCGACCACGCCACGCTCGAGCACAAGGGTCAGGGCCCGGGCGTGGTCCTCGACATAAAGCCAATCGCGGATGTTTTGGCCGTCGCCGTAAACGGGCAGGGGTTCGCCCGCAAGCCCCTTGATGATCATGTGCGGGATCAATTTTTCCGGGAAGTGGTAGGGGCCATAGTTGTTGGAGCAATTCGTGATCAGGGTCGGAAGCTCGTAAGTCTCGCGCCAGGCGCGCACGAGATGATCGGAAGACGCTTTGCTCGCGGAATACGGCGAGTTCGGCCGATACGCGGTCGTCTCCGTGAAGAATCCGTCATCATCGAGCGAGCCGAACACCTCATCGGTCGAAATGTGCAGGAAGCGGAAGCCCGCACGCTTCTCGGCCGACAAGCTGCGCCAGTGCCGCAGGGCTTCCTGCAACAGGGTGAAGGTGCCGACAATGTTGGTCTGGATAAAATCGCCGGGGCCGTCGATCGAGCGATCAACATGACTTTCCGCGGCAAGGTTCATCACTGCGTCGGGCTGGTACTTCTCGAACAGCTTGCGCAGCGAAGGTCCTTCGCAGATGCACTGTTGCTCGAAGGCATAATGCGGATTCGTAACGGCACCCGGGAGCGAGTCGAGGTTCGCGGCATAGGTGAGCTTGTCGATGTTGACCACGCGCGCATGGGTGTCACGCAACAAATGCCTGACGACGGCGGAGCCGATAAAGCCCGCGCCGCCGGTCACGAAAATGGTGGAGCCTCTGAAACGCATCAAATCTGCCCCGACGAATGTTAATGTTTGAAAGACCGCGCAACTGACATCAGATATTCGCCATAGCTGCTCTTGGCGCTGCGTTGCGCCGCCTTCTCGAACGCCTCCAGTGAGATATAGCCCTGACGCAGCGCAATCTCCTCGGGGCAGGCGATGCGCAAGCCTTGGCGCTGCTCGAGGATCTGTACGAAATGGCTTGCCTCGACGAGGGAGGCGTGGGTGCCGGTGTCGAGCCAGGCAAAGCCGCGGCCAAGCACCTCCACGAAGAGATCGCCGCGCGTAAGATAGGCATTGTTGACGTCGGTGATCTCGATCTCGCCACGTGCGGACGGCTCGACCTGCGCGGCGATATCGACGACGTCGTTATCGTAAAAATAGAGCCCGGTGACCGCGACATTGGATTTCGGCTGCTTGGGCTTTTCCTCGATCGACAGCGCACGCCCAGACTTGTCCAACTCTATGACGCCATATGCTTGCGGCGTGTGGACGACGTAGCCAAACACCGTTGCCCCGCTTGCGCGCGAGGCCGCCTTGCTGAGCATTTCCGGCAGCCCATGGCCGTAGAAAATGTTGTCGCCGAGCACGAGCGCCACCGGGTCCTTTCCGATGAACTCCCGGCCGACGATGAAAGCATCCGCAAGGCCCCGGGGGGTCTCCTGGACGGCATAGGAGAAGTTCAATCCGATTTCGGAGCCGTCGCCGAGCAGGCGGCTGAATAACGGCTGGTCCTGCGGCGTGGAAATGACCAAAATATCGCGGATCCCGGCGAGCATCAGCGTGGAAAGGGGGTAATAAATCATTGGCTTGTCAAAAACCGGCAACAATTGCTTAGAAACAACCGTCGTGACCGGGTACAGGCGCGTGCCAGTGCCGCCTGCGAGTATTATACCCTTCATAATTCCTCACAATTTAACTATTTAAAACATAGCAGATGGCGTGCCGCGCACAACCTTGCTAATTACGGAGCGTTAATACTAGCGTTTCCCGGTTCCCATACTTGCCAATGAACGTCATTGCGACCGATCTGCCTGAAGTCCTTGTGATCGAGCCAAAGCTTTTCGGCGATCAGCGAGGCTTCTTTCTCGAGACCTACCAACTGGCCCGCTACAACGCCAACGGTATCACTCGGCCGTTCGTTCAGGACAACATGTCCCGATCGAGTTACGGCGTCTTGCGAGGGCTGCATCTGCAGAATCCGATGACTCAGGGCAAGCTGGTGAGCGCGCTGCGCGGGAGAGTGCTGGACATCGCGGTGGATGTGCGCCTTCGCAGTCCGAACTTCGGACGCCACGTCGCGGTCGAACTGAGCGAAGAGAACCGCCGGCAACTATGGGTTCCACGCGGGTTCGCGCATGGCTTTGTGGTGCTGTCGGACACAGCGGATTTTTTCTACAAATGCGACGAGCTCTATAGTCCCAAGGACGAGATCACGGTGCGCTGGGACGATCCTGCCATCGGGATCAGATGGGGCGTGGAGAGCCCGTCGCTGTCAGCCAAAGACGCCACGGCGCCGCTGCTGTCCGAGGTCAACAACCTCCCCGTCTACGGACAGGTTTGATGCGAATCGTCCTGACAGGGGTCACGGGGCAGGTCGGCAGGGAATTGATCAGTCCGCTTGGCAGGCTTGGCGATGTGATCGCGGCCGACCGCTCGGTCCTTGATCTGGCGGAAGCCGGCACACTCCCGGAGGCACTTGATCGCCTGGCGCCGGATCTTATCGTCAATCCGGCGGCCTACACCGCTGTCGATCGGGCCGAAGACGAGCCGGAGCTTGCCTTTGCAATCAATGGTGAAGCTCCGGCCGCCATTGCCCGGTGGGCGGCGCGCAAGCGGGTTCCAGTGCTTCACTTCTCAACGGATTACGTGTTCAACGGCTCGGGCGAGTCACCGTGGCGAGAAGACAGCCCGACCGCTCCGCTCTCCGTCTACGGCGCGAGCAAGCTTGCCGGAGAAGAGGCCATTCGAGGCGAAGGAGGGCCGCATCTCATCGTTCGCACATCCTGGGTCTACGCAGCGCACGGCGCCAATTTCTTGAGGACCATGGCGCGCCTTGCGCGCGAGCGCACCGAACTCAGGGTCGTTGCAGACCAGGTCGGCGCCCCGACCTCGGCGCGCGTCATCGCCGATGCCGTGATCCGGTTGCTTGAAGCCGATCTCAATTGTCTTCCGCAACGCTTCGCTCAGGCAGACGGTATCGTGAATATTGCAGCTTCCGGCGAAACCAGCTGGCACGGCTTCGCCACCCGGATTGTCGACGGCCTGCGCGCGCGGGGGCGTCCGCTGGCCGTCCAATCCATCGTGCCCTTGCGAAGCGAGGAATACCCGACCAAGGCCAAGCGGCCGCGTAATTCCCGGCTCGATCTCACGCGTCTGCGGGACTTGTTTGGGATCTCAACGGCACATTGGAATGAGGCACTCGATGCGGAGCTCGATCAGCTTGCGGGCAGCGAACCGTAGGCCGCCGCCGCGAAACGGCATGGCGGTTCGGTTCATTTTGATATTTGCGGCACGCGTGCGGGCCCTAAACGTCAGTCTCGATCAACTAATTGATACAAATGGACCCCATATCCCTCGAATTTGTCCTCGAAATAGCCCGCGACGATAGGTAAAGTCCGGTTCTCGCCGATAACGCGCACACCATGGCTCTGACGAGCGTCGGCAAGATGTATCTGCGCCGTCGATGGCGAGTTCTGCATCGCCACCGCAAATATGTACGTCGTGCTCTCGAAACGCTTTACCATCGCGGCGATCGGAGCGGTAGAATTGACTTCGATAATCCCTGAGATGGTTGGACTCTTAAGCACCGGGGCGAGGGACTTTATCAAGCGGTTTGTGTTTGTGACTTCCGAGACAATATCTGGATAACGGAAGATGGCGTCCTCTCGGAAGCTTGGCTTGAATTCATGTACAAAATAAAAAATTCCAGTTGTACCATGAATCAGGGCCATCCACGTTTCGGCTCGTACTTCGTCGGCGGTCGGCCGACGGTTGGGGTCTAGTGCCGTTGTCTCTAGCGCCGTCTATACGCTTTGTTCCGGAGAGGCCCGCTTGACCAGATTGGTGACACCGCGCGCAACGTATTCCAGCTTGCCTTTTACCTGAGGTGTCTTCGAGCCGATGGGATAGATAGATAGATAGATATCGAACGACACAATATCGGCGCCTGCATCGCGACATCGTAGTAGCCCTGATCACCATTGCACGGGCCACGACCGCGCCAGAACTCATTGGCAACGCCCTGACCGAAATTGATCAGCACTGGTCGGCTGGGATCCTTGTTTTTAATCTCTCGCGTCCTGCGAGCAACTTCAACCGCTGCAATACACGTCCCATATCCTGCAATTGGAAGCGGCTGCGCATTGTCCGGTTCATCGTCCTGCAGCCATGCTTTGATGACGTGTGTGCTGGTGTTGAGTCCGACATCATTCTGCTGAGCAGCAGCGAACATGTTCTCACGCGCCAATGCAGCCAATTGCTGATCAGTGGGGCCGTCGTACAATCCTACGAACGTATTGATCCCAATTGACTTGTATTTGGCTGCGCTGACAGGGGACTGCAACCAAACACCAATTGGGAAGAAATCTGTACCAGAAGGGAATCCGTTTATCCTGAATTCGTCTGCTGATGCGGAGGTGCCAATGAGTACTGAGAGAAATCCAACAATGATCCTGAAGTAGAGAAACATAGTGCTCGCCAGATTGCCCTGCGTGACGGCGGACGGAATGGCGAATATTCAAGCATGCTTGAACCAACAGAAGTTCGTGCACAGACAATGAGGGTTCAATATCATTTTACTGCCTCCACCGGAGATCGTCGCGCGAAAATCTCGGGAAGCCGCTGAGTGTCCGTCCGAGAACAAATTGGATCCAGTGAATCAGTTGTGATTCAATTGTGGTGGCCTGATTCGAGGGGGCACCGATGTGGACGGCAAAGAGCCGCAGGCGATACGACCGCAGCGCACTACGATATCCGAGCGATCTGGCCGACGACGAATGGGCGCATGCGGAGCCGTTGATCCACCGGCCAGGCGCGTTGGAAACAAGCGCCACGTCGACGTGCGGGAAGTGATGAACGGGATCATGTATGTGTTGAGCACGAGTGCCAGCGGCGGGCTATTCCGAAAGATCTGCCGCCACGCAGCACGCTTTTCGACTATCTTGATTTGTGGAGCTACGACGGCACGCTCGATCGCATCCATCACGCCCTATATCTGGAGTGCCGCGAGCAAGGCGAACGCGAGGCCAGTCCCACCGCCGCCATCATCGACAGCCGAAGCGTGAAGAGCGCAGAAAAAGGCGGGCCTGCATCGATCCGCATGGGCTATGATGCAGGCAAAAAGATCAAAGGCAAGAAGCACCATATTTTCGTAGATACGCTGGGCTTGCTGCTGCACGCGATCGTTCATCCCGCCAATATCCAAGACCGCGACGGCGGCATTCTGCTTCTTGCGACACTGTTCGGGATGTATCCATTTTTGAAAAAGCTATTTGCCGACGGCGGCTATCAGGGACCAGAATTTCAGAAGGCCTTGGCTAAAATCCTCCCCCATCTCAAAACTGAAATCGTCAAGCGCTCCGATCACAAAGGATTTGTGGTGCTTCCACGCCGTTGGGTTGTCGAACGAACGATTGCGTGGCTCAATCGCTGCCGACGGCTCGCAAAGGATTGGGAAAACCTAAATCGCAAAGCTCTAGCCTTCTTGCGCCTCGCATCAATCCGCCTCATGCTCCGAAAACTCTGTAATCCCGTTTGATATTCCCGGACAGACTCTAAGCCCTGAGCTGCGTACGATCGACCGGTAGTCTGCGCAAACGTTTGCCGGTTGCCGCAAAGATTGCGTTTACCAGCGCCGGGCGGCCGCTGCCGTGGCAAGCTCTCCTATTCCACCCGGCGCTCCGGTACTTTCGACCAGGTGCACCTCCAACTTCGGCGCGTCATCGATCCGTAGTGATTTGTAGGTGTCGAAATTGCCCTGTTCGACACGACCGCCCTTGATTGTGATCTCCCCAAACAGCGCGGCTGTTAGTCCGAAGATTGTGCCGCCTTCGATCTGTGACACAACGATATTCGGGTTGACAATCTTTCCACAATCGACTGCGCAGATCACTCGGTCCACCCGAACCTGACCATCCGTATCAATGGCCACTTCAGCTACCTGCGCAAGATAGGTGCCGAAACCCACTATCACCGATATGCCGCGACCGGTGCGAGGCGCCATGGGGCGGTTCCACTCGGCTTTGTCCAGGCAACCGGCATTCCGTTCTCGTCCAAGCCAGCAGCGAGTCGGTCGTAGTAATAGGGGCGATAGAAATCATGCTGGACATCTTCTTCGCGCGTCCATATCACCTTCACCGGGCCGTCAACCTGCCGGGCAATCTCGACAGCTTGAGCGATACCATCCACCTCTAAGCGCCGGCCGAAGCTGCCGCCGAGCAGGCAAGTGTGAACCTTCACCTTCTCCAAAGGTAGACCAGCAGCTTGCGCGGCCGCCGCCTGAGCTCGGCCCACGACCTGCGTTCCCACCCAGACGTCACAACCATCGGGGCGCACGTGAGCGGTGCAGTTCATCGGCTCCATGGCGGCATGGGCGAGCAGAGGCACTTCATACACGGCCTCGACCCGCCGGGCTGCACGAGCCATGGTCTCGCTGATATTGCCCCCTCTTCTTGCGACCACGCCCGGCGATTTCGATGCGTCCGCAAGTTGCCGGACAATGTCGGTGCTCGAGAGCTGAGCGTTCGGTCCGGCGTCCCAGATGATGTCGAGAGCGGCGAGCCCCTTCCTTGCCGCGCCCATGTGATCGCGTTCTCGAGCCGCACTACCTGGCGTACGTGCTTGATGTTTCTTGCCCTGGTGTCGTTGACCTGCACGAGCTTGCCGCCCAGAATCGGACACGCCGCGACGGTGGCGATTTTCATTCCAGGGATTTGGACGTCAATGCCGAATATGGCCCTTCCGTTAACTTTATCGGGGCCGTCTAATCGTTTCGCGGAGGTTCCGATCAGCCGGTACTCTTCGGGCTTCTTGAGCGGGACGTTCTCCGGTACGGGTAGTTCAGCGGCTTTATCGGCCAGCTCGGCGTAGCTCAGCCGCCGCCCTGTGGGGAGGTGAATGATCTCGCCGCCTTTGGCCCGACACGAGTCTGCATGCACCTGCCAAGTTGCCGCGGCCGCCTCCAGCAGCATGGCGCGCGCCGTAGCGCCGGCTTTAGAAACTGGCTCCCAAAAGCCACGAATCGAAGTCGATCCTCCAGTGACCTGGAGCCCAAGAAGGGGGTTGGAATACAGCCTATCATTCGCCGGGGCGGGCTCGATGCTAACTTGGTCGAGGCGAACCTCCAATTCCTCAGCGATCAGCATCGGGAGGGAAGTATATGTCCCCTGGCCCATTTCCACTTGCGGAACAATCAAATTGACCCGCCCGTCACGACCGATGCGGACGTAAGCGTTGGGCGCAAATTCGCTCGTGCTCTCCGCGGCTGCAACATCGCCCATGTCGTTGACGGAGACGCCGAGCAGCAGACCTCCGCCAAGGGCGACGATCGTCTTGACCACCGATCGACGCGAAACTGAGGAGCCACCCCCAAGCGAGGTCTCTGTGTCATTGCCGCAATCAGCTCGATCCAGCATGCTCAACCCCGCTCCTTTCTGGAGGCAAAGGCTTGCGCCGCCAACTGGATCGCTGCCCGGACTCGCGGATAGGTTCCGCAGCGGCAAATATTCCTGACATCGCGTTGTCGATTTCCTCATCGCTCGGGTTCGCATTCCCGGCGAGCAGGGCAGAGGCGGACATGACCTGACCTGATTGGCAATACCCGCACTGCGGCACGTCCAGGTCGAGCCACGCTCTTTGAATTTCCCGGCCGGCCGGAATGTCACCTATGGCTTCGATAGTCGTGATCGCGGCCGCACCGACACTGTCGATCGGGGTGATGCACGAACGTATCGCAGTTCCGTTCAAGTGGATCGTACATGCCCCGCATAGCGCCATCCCGCATCCGAACTTGGTGCCTGTCAGCCCTAACACATCGCGCAAGACCCAGAGGAGCGGGATATCACCATCGACATCCACGACGCGATCCAAGCCGTTGATCTTGAGGCGGTAGGCCATTTATCACTCCACCCTGCGGTTCCACCATCGACGCTAACGTGCTCCGTTTTGATACGCCCGCCGGCAGCCCGCGTTAACGAAGGATTTCTTTCCCTGTTGAAATCTGCTTATTCAGTTTGGACGTTTCCCGAACTCTATGCGACTTTGAACATTTATGGCTTTCGATGGGCTGAAACGCAACACCAGGGCCAAACAGCTGATGTCGATCTCGCGGGCGCCAGAGAAGTATACAAAAATTCTTAAATCCCGCGAGGAAGTTGAAGAGCTCCGGGATTTTTGGATCTCCTGTCACACGCATCGAGACGCCGATCTTGATTTCTTCCTGTTTATTGGTGATTTATTTCCTCAGGTTCTAAGACCTCACGTCGTTGTGGTCTATGAGAAAGACCGACCGGTGGCTATCCTTGTCGGTCGCCTCGAGATGTCTGCGCTGCCAGTGAGGATTGGATACTTGACTCTCCGCACTCCCAGCATGCGGGTTGTTCAAATTAGTGGCTGGCTTGGGGCAACTGAGAAGCATGCGGAACTTCTGACCGATAGCCTATTTCGATCCCTTGAGCGACAAGAAGCGGATATCGCATGCTTCAGATACATTGATATCAGGTCAGCGCTTGCAAACCAGATGAGGAAAGTACCGCGTTGGTGCGTGGACTTTGTGACCACATCTCACTTTCACTGGTTCTGTGACCGGAATGCCCATGAGAGCTTCTTAAGCTGTCTTTCCAGAAATGAACGAGCGCAGCAGAAGAGGCGCGAGCGCAAGATCGCCCAGAACTTCAGGCGTCGCCGGGTCGAATGCTTCTCAGGGAAGCAGATTGAGCGATTAGTTCAAGATGCCGAACAGGTGGCAAAGAAGTCTTATCAGCGCAGCTTGAACGTCGGCTTTTCGGATAGCCCGGAGATTCGTGCCCGGCTCGCGTATGACGCGATGAAAGGTTGGTTGGCTGGCTACATACTTTATCTGGACGAGGAGCCCTGCGCGTTCTGGATTGGCTCTCTGCGCAACGGGGTATTTTTGAGCAATTATCTCGCATTTGATCCGGCATACAGCCAGTTTTCGCCCGGCATGTATCTTATGATAAAAGTGATGGAAGCCTTGTCCAGCGAGAGTGGTCTCCGTGCAGATCGGATTGATTTTGGAGTAGGAGATGCGGTGTATAAGAGGAGGCTTTCCAATCACAATCGTAAAGAGGCGCTTCTCCACCTCTTTGCGCCCCGCCCGGGCCCGATATTGGGCAACCTGCTGCATTCAACAATGGGCTTCTTGAGAGGCTTGACGAAGGGAGTGTGGACGTGGTGGAGCGCAATGAGAAGCCACGCGCGACTCCGGTAAAGCGGCTCTCGCTCTGAAACGGCGTCAGAATCGAATCTCAGAACGGAGGCGTGCGGCTGAGGCCGTTGTGGGCTCCCATATGATTCTTGCGGAGCTCCGAGCCACCGGCGATCTGCCGAGCTCGGCCGTCCGCTGCCTGTTAAAGCTGCGGAACTTCGGCTACCTTGCCATCTCGATCCAGAGTTACGCTTCGAAGCTGTCCATCCTTCTCCGCTTTGCCGTGCCATTTCCCTTCGCGGTCTCGCCGAAGACCGGAAACATTTAGGTAGCCTTTGGCCTCAATCTGCGTCTTGGCTTGGTCCTGCGTCAGGGCATGGACGATAGCCGCCGGGCTCTTGGGCTTGAGCGGCGACGTCGTTGGCGAAGCGTCGTGAGACGGCAAAGCCTGGTGATAGGGCGTGCTCGTAGTCGAACAGTGCTCGTTTGGCGCGGCCGCAGAGTAGCAGGGATTTCGGGGGGTTCGCGCTGCGTAGCAAGGGCTCGTCGGGTTGAACGGGCCGCACGGGGCATTTGGACCGGTCGACGAAGAAAGCGGTACTGTCGATGATGTCGAAGAGGAGGACGGGCCGGTCCGCGTGGTTTGTCCAAACGCGCTCGGAGCGAAGTAAATGGCTAAAAGGAGCATCGCGCAGATGTGTAGGCGCGCGCCTAAAGTGTATGACAAGGGAGGGCTCATTCGTTAGACCACTCTTTGTGGGGCCTGATCGAGCGACCTTCACGTCACCGCCCAAGCTCTGAGGGCAACGAATTGGCCGGCAAGGGCCGTCTGCTTTGATTCGGGTTACCTTTACTTAGATGACTGCGTCCAAATTGCCCAGCCCACCTTGTATCTGACCAAGATTCCGACAAGAGCACCAGAGCTACGACGATTGCCCTGCTGCGAGCCGATCGCCAGCAGCCGCTTCCGCCGCGAAAACTCGTTGCTAAGCCAGGGCGCGGGCGATCCGAGGGGCTGCAAATCGGGCTCCGAAGGCAAAGCGCATCACTGGGCCGAAGCTGTTTGCCGTTATTGTACCGGTAAAATAAAGGCCGGGGACCGAGGATTCCATAGCGGAGGAGAGTTTGGGGGAGCCATCGACAGCCCTCAGGTTCGACTGGATCTCGGCGCTTAGAAAGCGAAACTGTCGCAAGTCCGGCTTGTACCCCGTGGCGGCAATCACGTGATCGGTAGCGACCTCGCCCAGCATCCCATCAGCATCTCGAACCTTCAAGTAAACTCGATCGCCCCTGATTTCCGCATGCTCTACATTCGATCCAAGGAGCATGGGAATTCGACCGACGACCCTGTCCTTCATAAACCAACCCCCGGCCGGTCCGAGCGTGGTCCGAACAATTGATGAACGCAGCCGTTCCGGGAAATAGCGAAACAGCCAGGGAGCATCACAATAAAAGCGAGCCCGCAAACCGGGTCCAATGCCGCTACTCGGATATCGCAATCTGTGCAGCAGGGTCCGCTCGGCATCTCCGGCATTGTGGAACTGAACGAAGCTTTGGCGCGCCAGCAACCGAACTTTGGCGCCGATATCCTGGAGCAACGCCGCAATGTCGGTCGCGGATGATCCGGCGCCAACAACAATGACGTCCCGACCTTTGAAGGTTGAGAGATCATGGTGATCGCTGCTGTGCGTGACAAAGTCGGCGGGGACTGACTTTAGTGACGATGGAAGATGCCGGAAGTCACGGATTCCTGCGGCAATAACGACCTTCCGAGCGCATATAATTTCGTCGGTGTCGAGTCTCAGTGCAAAGCCCTTTGAGTTCTTGTCGACGTGCAAAATCTTGTTTGTACGCAAATTAGGCACGAAGCGCTCCTTGAACGCGATCCCGTATGCGACGAACGTGTCCAGCCTTACGGGAAGCGTCGTGTCGCGATACTCAACTCGATGATCTTCGCAATAGCGTCGGAGCGTGTAGGACCCTTTTGAATCGTAAAGGTTGGAGGCAAATCCATCGGACTTCAGGTGCATTCCCTTTGGCATGTGATCACGCCAAAATTGCATGGGTTCACCAAAGATTTGAAAATCGTTATTTCGATCGCTCAGTTGGGCGGCTAACGACAATCCATAAGGGCCCGCTCCGACGATGGCTACCTCGTGTTCAGTTGTCATTATTTCCTTCAGGCAAAGTGTTGTTCACGCCCATGGCGCGAAGCGTTTGGGCCGCCATACGGTTGAATTGCGCCTTCCAATCGATCTCGCGGAAGAACCTTGACCTGCGGCAGGCGTTCACAAAAGCACTTTCCTCCTCCGGCACGTCATCAAAGTAGGAGGGCTGAGCTTCCCTCGAAACCCGATTTGGAAAAAGCGCTACGATGTCGCTTGGTATCTGCCTCACGTCGATTCTCGGCTTTTCTCCCGTGAGTTCCGAAAACAGCGCTGCCGGCAAACTCGATGCGGCTTCGAAGCGCAAGTGACAGGCGGGCGTGACGCGGGGATTCATTTCCAGGAACCAGGCCCGATTGACACCGTCGAGCACGAAATCGAACCCGAGAAAGCCGGAGAGCTTCAGAGTCGCCACGATCTTTTCCGCGGCTTCTGTCATTTCGCGGTGCACGATAGTTCTGGCAAGTGTGGTCGGGCCAAACTCTGAATCTGTTTCTATTGCTTCTATGTTCACTCCAGCCAAGACTTTTCCCTGCCAACACACGACTGCCCGGTTCGCCGGTCGGCCGCGGATGTGGTCTTGGATGCTGAGTTTTTGAGGAAAACGAGGTCGCCAAGGGTGAGGAAGGTATCGGGCGATCAGCTGCTTTAGTGACTTGGGCCAGTCATGAGGGAATGACAGCTCTAAAACCGCACCCATTAGTTCGTGATCGTCATGGGCCAGCCTTACACCGCGGCCGCCATATGAGGCATCCAGTTTGATCACGACCGGATACGGCAGTCGGCCAAGATGCCGTTCAAGTTGGACATATGAGTTCGCCACTACCGTCGGCGGACAAGCAATTTTCAGATCTTGAGCAACAGAAATGAGCTCGCTCTTCGATCGAGACGTGGTGAACGAGCGAGAATCTCCCAGAGATGTTTCAATTAATTGGAGCAGGCGGGTGCTTTCGGGCTTATCGCCTTCCAGGCGGAGTTCACGATCAAGGTCGTGCAACGCGCGAACCGCAACATCGTCATTGCAGACCAAAAGATCGGGCAACCACTCAGTTATGGCCGAGACGATTGAGGACCGAGACCGCCACGGGATGTATTTGTATCGCGCGCCGAGATCCCTGATATGTTGGATGGGACTTCCGGAAGGACAAACAACCGCGACGTCGAAACCGACTTGAACGAGAGCTGAGAGGAACTGCCCAACGGCGCACCAATCGTTCGTCGCAATTGCGAGAATACGTATTTTTCGGGCCACTCGGCGCATAGCTGAAAGAGGAACGGCGCCCACCTATTTTGTGTTACCGAGCCGTTGCATTAAGATCTATCGATTTGTCACATTGTGCGCGCAAAGAGATAGACCAGATCGGAAAAAATGAGCGGGAGTTGCAGTGTCTGCTTGGGCAAAAGTTGCCCGACAGCAGAATAATTGTCAATCGCGAGTGCGACTATTGCGTCACTTGCAACCTGCAGCGAAAATGGAACTCGCGCAATTAGCTAAACTGCGGCTGGTTGAGGTCGGCCCTTTGGACGAAATCCCGGAATTCTGAAATCAAGATTTCAAGCGCTGGCGGTTCGAATACCTTCACATGATTACCAGGAAGTTGAACCATGCGAGCCTGCGGGCAAAGAGTATTCCACCGTTCGATCGAAGACGAGTTCTCTTCGCTAATGGCTACGAACACCGGGCCCCGAATAGGGGTGGGCCGCCAATCCCGCATCGCTCGGCGCCTAAAATAGTAGAGCAGCATTCGTCGAACAATTTCTTCGCGACTTGGCCAAAAACGGCGTACCGTCTCGAGTACACCGCGAAGCCGAGTATCCGAAGTACAAAACCTACCCAGCGACTCCCGCGTGGCTCGGTAGGCCAAACCCAAAAAACCGCCGTGCCCGCCGGCACTGATTTTTCGAATTAATCCCATAGCGCGCCTGCCCCACGAAATTCCCCGAACAAGGTCGGCTTTTGGCTCCGGGGGGCTCGGTACGTCGATTATTCCGAGGAACCGCAGGCTGCGTCCCGAGTCGATCAGGTGTCGCGCAGCCTCGAATGCAACGCTGCCGCCAAAGCTATAGCCCGCCAGCCTCAGAAAGCCGTCAGGACTGCGCTGACTGATCACGCAAGCGACCGCCCGGCCGATCGCTTTCATGTCCGTCAGCTCGGCCGCCGGCTCTTGGATACTTTGCAGCTCCAGTATTTCAACGGGCATCGTATCCGATAGCCTGCTTTGGAATTCAGCAAGCTCAGATTTATCTCCGTAGATTCCGGGGAGAACAAACAGCGGAGAGTTGAGGGAATTAGCACTCATTGTTTTCAACGGGAACCTGACAAACTAGCCTAATTCTCTGAAACCTGAAAACTCAAATAGCCCCTTTAAAACCTGATTTGCCCGCCGTTATGACAGCCTTGCTAGGTGGGCTTTCCGGGTTGAGAGGATAGCGGACGCAACTTCCCGACGGCGCTGCGCAAATCTTCAAGTAGAGGTCCCTGAGGAGCCAACTCAAGCGCCTTATTCAACTGTTCCGATGCCTTCTCCGGTCGACCGAGGGCGGCATAAGCCATGCCGAGATGGTAGCGAACCGCCGCTTGGTCGGGTAGAGCCGCGACTGCCTCTTCGCAAAGCGAAACCGCGCCGCTGTAATCGCCCTGCTGGTACTTTACCCAGCCTAGAGTGTCTTTGAACTGCGGCACCTGCGAATTCCGAAGAACCGTGGTGATCGCCTGCGCCTTCTGCATGCTGCTAGGGCTGTCACGCCGGTAATCCAGCAGCAGACTTGCCATGTTATTTGACGCGATCAGGTCGCCAGGGTACCTATCGAGTATAGAGCCATATTGCGATATAGCGCTTTCATAGTCTCCTTTTCGCTCCAATGCGCTTGCCAGCCCCATCTGTAGTTCGATCAAATCTGGCCGCTGCTGGATTCCCTGACGAAAAATTCCAATCGCGTCATCGTAATTATTTTGACGCTCGTAAAGATTCGCGAGGGCCTGGTACCCGACTGGGTTCTTCGGCTGTGCTTTGATAGCGGCCGAAAAGCTGGCGATCGCGCGCTGCGTTTCGTCGTTGTCAAGCTGTATCGCTCCCACCAGGACTAATGCATCGGCGTTAACCGGATTCTTGGCGATGACTGCTTCGAGAAACGCCACTGCGTCTTTTTTCCTGGCACCTTTCAAGAAGGCTGCAACCAGGGAATCCAACAACTGCGGGGTGCTAGGCCACGCTTGATAGGCCTTTTGCAGTACGGTGATTGCGTCGCCGTATCTGCGTTGTCCGATGAGCGCAGCTCCCAAAATCTTGTCGGCTCTGCCAATGTCGCCAGTTCGTCGTACGTGGTCAGCGATTTCCTGAGCGCCGCTCCAGTCTTGCCGGCCTAACCTTAACCGCGCCAACATCAACAAAATCTGGATATTCTGAGGCTCCCGTTTCATCAAGCTAACGAGGACATCCTCCGCGCGCCCAGTGCTTCCACGGCGTTCCAGGAAGCTCGCATAATCGATGCCGACGCGAGGATCGGATCCTGATGATCTTGTTGCGTCCGCGAGCTGCTTATCTGCGAGTTCAATGAGTCCGCTGCGCTCGTAGGCGGTCGCCAAAAGCAACATCAGATCGACAGAGCGAGGTCTATAGCTGAGAGCGGTCACCAAATCGGGAACGGCGGCATCCGGCTGGGAGCGTTGGAGACGGACGTTGGCTCGAATCGTCAACGCTGGAACATTGTGGCTATCCCCATGAAGAATATCATCGGCCGAGTTGGCTGCAGCGTCGAACATTCGCCGACTCAGATAGCTTCGAGCCAGCGCGATTTTGGCTGTTTGGACGCGGTCGGAGTTGCCGCCATTCCCAATTAAGTCCTTGAGCAATTGTTCGCCTGCCGCCCAATTGCCTTCAGCAAAATCCAACTCGGCCAATGCAATCTGAAATGGAAAGATATCTCCACCCGCACTGATTCGTTCGCTTAGTTCTTCTCGGGCAGACGGTGCTCCCTTGGTCGCCTGCAGGAACCGAACCAGATCCAGCACGGCGCTTGAATCGGAGGGATTGAGCGATATAAAGCTCCTCATTTCCCTTTCCGCATCCTCAGTCCGATGCTGTTCGACGTAGAAGTTGACGAGAAGCTTACGGTAGCTGAGCTGATGCGGGCTTTGATGAGCGAGCTTCTTGAGAATGGCTTCAGCGCTGTTCAAATCTCCCGTACGGGCTAGGAGCTGAATTTTCAGCAGCTGAATCTGGACGTCGCTTTCCAGTGTCTTTGCGCCGGCCTCGGACTCCAGGAGCGATAAAGCTCCTTTCGCATTGCCGTTGCTGAAACGCTCGATCGCTAGGACCGTGACGGCATCGGCATTGTTCGGATCAAGCGTGAGCGCGCTTTGCGCCTCGCGAATTGCGCCCGCCCGATCACCGAGCTTCAGAGCGATGGCTGCCTTCAGCGCGCGGAGATCTGCACTGTGATCGTCGCGCCGAAGACCCTCGTCGGCCAAGGCCATCGCTTCGTTTGCTGACCCGGTCAGCAGTAAAAGCTTTCCGAGCTTCAGTCTGGCCGGGACATCGTGCGGCGCAAGTTCAGTAATTTTACGTAGGTCACTGGCGACGCGAGACCAATCGTTTTTGGCTTCGTCCATTTCGGCCAGAAGCTTCCAAGCATCGATGAAATCCCTCTTAAGCCTGACAGCATTCCTGAGTTCAATCACTGCCTTTGCGTTCTCGTGCTGTGAGGTGAATTTCAACGCATGTTCATAGTAGCTCCTCGCTTGCTCGTCCTGCGTCTTGCAGCCGGAAACCTGAACAAACGAAAAAATGAGGATTGCTGCTCGAAGGACGCGGCAGTTACGGATCAGCAGGACCATTATCGTTGCCTTACTCCGCTTTGGTCTTTGGGCTGTGTGCGGCCAGGGTGGTTCCTGGTAGGTCGCCAAACGGCAGAAACCTATTAAGCGTCGGATCCAGAGCGGGAATAAATTGGCGCAGACGGTGCTCGGCGTCTTGCTCCGACTCGTCGGATGCAATCGGTGTTATGAGGCGCACCAAAGCACCGTCAGATCGGTTCATCATGATGGCGTCGTAGAGCAAGTACCACCTTGACCAATACTCACTCGCAGTTTGTCTTCCGCGTTCTTGATACCAGTAGTATACAAGCTGCCGGACGCCGTTTTGCTCGATCAGGGCCCGATTTACAGGGCGATCGGCGCTATAGCTGGTTCGCCGAAATTTTGATATCGACCAGCCATCACCGGGGATGCAAACGAGCGGAGAGTGGTATTTGCCTCCATGCTGCGAGGCGTAATAGGCAACGTAGAGGTTAACGATTTTACCATTCGGGTTCGTGAAATCCGACAAGACGTAGTCGTCCAAGGCGAGACCGCGCTCGACTTGTGGATCGAGCAAGGAAGGATGGCCCTGCCAATCGCCGATTTTGCTTGGAAAGCTAACGAAGCGAGTGCGGACCGGGATGACTTCAACTCGGTTTGTAATGAGCGCGCTTGCGCCCAGGGTTGCAAGAAGGAGCAGAAGGCAGGCATGGAATGGTCTGTTGTCGCTTAAGCGCCTGACAGTTTTCCGGGGGGCTAAGGCGCGCGGCTGGGGTACAATCCCAAAGCACTCGAAAAAGCCTTGTCCTGAAATCCGCGCGAGTAGGTAGACCTCCGTGAGAAGCAGCAGGGCGGAAGCCGCGAAGATGACCCAGCCTTCAAAGATATGGAGCACCCCTTCCGCAAGGCGCGGCCCCCATCGGTCCACGGTCACGCCGATCACCCCGATTCTGAGTCCATTCATCGCAATCGTGATCGGGATGCTGGAAAGCAGCACGACGGCGCGCTGCCAAATTGGACTCTGGAAGAGGTAGGCTGCCAGGAAGCTCAGGCTGAGGAGCGGAAAGAGGTAGCGCAACCCGCTGCAGGCTTCTACCACCTGTAGCTTATAGGTGCCAAGGTCGATGACGTTGCCCTCGAGGTAGACCGGCACGGCGAAAAATTTGATGAACGCAACACCTAAGCGCGACGAAACGAGCTGAAGTTCCAGCGATACACTGGCGTTGATGAAATACGGAAGAGGAATGGCGAAAATCAAAAATGCGATCGGGATGAAACATACCCTGAGCAGTGGGGATCCGCCTATCGCCAATATCATTCCAAGCAGAGCGGTCAGGAAAGCCAACTGGGAAAGGATAAGGATTGCGCTTAGCTGGCTAAGCACGTGCAACAAGCCTGCAGCTAGCATAAGGGCTGGTCCGGTCCATGCTGGGCGGCCGATGCTGGCGGTGAGGGCGTCGCGCCGAACCCAAAGCAGCCCTGCCGTGACGAACGGAATCAAAAAGCCATGGCTGTACTCTTCCTGGACGTTCCAGCGCCTGACCAATTCAACAAGCCCCTCGCGGAACACGAGAATAGTGAGCAGCAGTACAGCGATGCATATCAGGATGCCGGCGCGACTCGGGTGCGTGTCAGAGAATGCGGACGATTGCACGGACACTTTGCTCTTCGTTATTGCCATGCCTTTAAAGGAACTATTTTGACCTGCCGCGGGGGTAAGCTGCACCCAGGCAATGCTTTTTCTTGAGATCGGTCGGGTTCTCCCACGACAGGAGGAACTGGTATCGCTCTTTCCAAGGGATCGCAAATTATACGGCGAATTGAAGATGTTTAGATACTAGTAGGGATAATGAGAGATGGCCAGCAAAATGCCGAGATTTAAGCAATTGCGTTAATCATTCCACATTATTACGGACATCAAGCAGGCGGCTTTTCAAATAAATCGAGCCTAATTGAGCGAGAGATGAGGGGTGTTTGTCTTGGTTGCACCGGGCACGTGGACGTGGCGGCTGCCCGCGTCCATTCAACTCCGTATCACCTAAGTCCATCGAACCGAATCCGCCGGCCGTTTCGATCTCAGCCCACAGGGCAGCGGTAGCGTCAGGGTGCCGCTGCTATGTCGTTGATCCCGCATCCGCTTCTGGACAACCCGAGCGCTCGCGAGCGAGGTCCTGACGTTCCGCAGGCGCGCAAAAGCCTGTGCAAGGGATCTCCATGGGGCATCGGGACGGGCTTCCTTGGTCGCCGCTTGGCGGTGCCCAAGCAACTGAATTGTGGCATAAGTGCTACAGCCCAAAGCAGATTTTGGCACTAAAGTGTCCTTCGAATGGCGCGGCGACGATGAGGCATGCTATGGTTCCTAAATACCTAAAATTGCTCGGCGGTTTGCTGCTCTCATTGCTACTCGCCGGCTGCTACACGGACTATGGCCCAGTCGAGGTCGCGACCGCACCTGTTCCCCCGGTGAATGCAAGTCTCGCCGCTACCATGGCAAACGGTGAACGGATCAAGGTCACGGTGTATGGCGAAGATGCGCTGACCGGCGAATATGAGATTAGCCCTACCGGTTATGTATCGATGCCGCTGGTCGGGATGGTGAAGGCTGTCGGACACACTCCGCTGGAGTTTGGGCGGATCCTAGAACGGAAATATCGCGGATTTTTGCAGGAACCGCATGTGAATGTAGCCATCATCACATTCAAGCCGTTCTACGTGTTGGGCGAGGTGGTCACCCCAGGTGAGTATCCTTACCGCAGCGATCTGACCGTGCAGGCAGCAGCCGCCATGGCAGGCGGATTCACGTATCGAGCGAGCAGATCCGTCGCTCTCATAAGGCATACAGGTGACGATATCTGGCGAGAATATCCGTTGACGGAGCCCGTCCCGATTGCGCCGGGAGACGTAATACGGATTCCCGAGCGCTACTTCTAAGCCGGCAGAATGGCCCGGTTAGCCCCCAGACGACAGGCGTGCTGAGCGGGACCCAAAAATTCCATGCAGTTCGGTGCCTTCATGCGATGGGGAAGATCAGCCGCAAGCGTTGCTTGTGGCCTATTCCTCTGCTTCTTGGGGTCGACCCAGCTGTGCTTTGCTCAAGAGCCGCCGTTGGATGTGCCCTTGAACAGGCTGCCAGCGAGAGACCCCGACGCGATCACCATCGACGGATGGCAGCTCTATCCAACGCTGCGGACGTATTCGCTTTGGTCAGACAATCTTTTCCTCAGCCCTACAGGACCAATCACCGCTGCGGGAGTTGGAGTAACGCCGAGTTTGGCCGCCGTTTGGAGCAACGGCATTCATACGACAACACTCTATGGGAATCTCGATCGACAGGTTTATCCGACGCAAAATGAGATCAACACATTAGATGGCCGGGCGGGCTTCACCCAGCGGTACGAAGCCATGCGGGACCTGATTTTCACGGCCAATGGCGACTACACGCACCAGACATGGGCGACCGGCCTGCAGGGTTCGATCCCGATTCCTGCGACAACCCCCACGACCGCCGTGTTGCCGAATGGTAATACGGTCTTGCCGAACGGAACAATCCTGTCTCCCTCTGGACAGCCCGTCGGGCAAGTTACTCAACCAACCGGAAGCCTGCTTCCCCTAATCGTAAACCCCCATGATCAATACACCGGCGCGTTTTCGGTCGATAAAATCTTCAACCGCGGCATTTTGAGCTTGCGCGGAACGGTCATTCGTACCGAGTACGATAATCAGAGTGTGCTGAAGAATACTGAGAGCCGAACTCTCACCGAACACGCCGGTGCTTGGCTTGGCCCGCTGTTCTATGCGTATTCCGATGGGTCAATTGGAAAGGTTATTACGGAGGCTCTGTCGACATCCACGACGTCATACAGAGTTATCGGCGGGCTCGGGACTCGTCGATTTGGTGAACTGTACCAGGGCTCGGTGTACTTCGGACATCAAGGATCTCAAATCGACAGCACGACCGGGTTGCAGAACAGCACCACGGGGGGAGGGGACGTTTACGGTGCATCTATTTCCTACTATCCCACGAGCAAGCTGACGTTCATTGGAACCTTGGACAGAACGATAAACATCTCGTCGCAAGCTTCAGCCACCAACCTGGCTCTCACGCTGCCCAGTTTTGCGGGGGTGCAGGTCCCGCTGACGGCTTCGACGCGCATCACCTCAGGTTCGCTGCAATCGAACTACCAGATTACACCGCAATGGTTCGCAACCGCGCTCGCAGGATATACCCGGATCAACTACATCGGCAGCGCAAGAGTTGATAATTCCTGGGTGGTTGATGCGACGCTCAGATATGATATTTGGCACGACATGTCGCTGAACTGGGAATATCGCTATAGGAGCATTGTGTCCAATGCTCCGCTCGTAAGCGCAACCAGCAACTATTTCATGATGGGCGCGACATACAAATTTTGATAACCTGAAAAATGAACCGTTGTTGACTGGATTTTGAAATCCCCAGCCTTGGACCGCTCGCAGGCACCTAACCCGATCTATCAGCAGGGACAAATCGGCCGCGCGAATTACTACGACCGCCTGAGTTCTTGTCAGTAATAACCGTATGTCGTTGTAGCCTCGGGCGCCTTGTTCAGGACGAACCTCACCACGTCTGTTGCTTGAAGATGTTTGCTGCATTCTTCGATCTCTGCGAGCTTTGAAACACCTACAGCGCCTACGAGCAAAACGCAGTCCACCTGCGGCAAGATTGAAATGACGTCATGGCTCGTCAGCAGGGGAGGGAGATCAAGAATCATGATTTGCGATCGCCTGCATACGGTGAGATCCCGGAGCACTCCCATGAGCGCGCTTGAATCGACCAGATCGGATGCATTTGCAGTTGGAGCCGTGGGTAGGACTTCCAAGCTGCTCTTACCAGCCCGCACCTGTGAAATCGCGCTGTCGACCTCGATGGACCCATCGACCACGCCAAGGAGACCGTCTCGGCATTTCAGGCCCAAAGTGGCTGCCACCTGCGGCTTTCGCAGGTCTAGGTCCGCTAGAAGAACCTGCCGTTCGGGTTGCCGTGCCATGCTCAGGGCGAGATTGACGGCAATCAGAGTTTTGCCGCAACTCGGGGTTGGGGAGGTGACAGCCAGAATCTTCCAGTCCTTCTGGTCCATCGACTGCAGGACCTCCGTCCGCAAAATGTCGAACGGTCGTGAACGAGCATCCTGACCATCGTAAGCAACAATCCTCCGCGATTGAAGGTGAGCAAGGTTGAGTGCAACCGCGTCAGTTCGCCTTTCCAAGGCTCCCCTAAGACCGGTCCCCTTTTTGAAAGGAATGTCCTCTGGGGCAATCGGATGATCCGTGCGGGCCTTGGCGCGTTCGATTGCTTGTCGAATGTTTTCCATTGAACCCTTCCCGGGGCAATATTTGCTTCGCCTGCTCCGGCTTCTATCGATCAGCCGCATGGAAATTGATCCGCCCGTTGTCGAACAACGACGAATCAACGGGCAGATGGAGCACAATGGCTGCTGCCAAGACTGTCCATGCCGCTAAAATGATGAATACGCCAAGCACACCGAGCAAGACCTTGAGTCTCCTTCGGAAGATGTCTGCGGGTGTTGTGATGTAGGGTATGCAGACGATAAGGGGGGTGGCGAGAACCGAACTCAGCTGATCACGGCTACGTATCGCCCCGTTCAACAGCTCGGGTCCGACCGCGGCGCCGAGCCCGAGCACTATAGCCGCCACAAAGGCGAACCCGACGATCACGATCTTTTTGGACTTCTCCGGCTTTTCCGGGAGCGACGGCGCTTCGATAACCTGCATACGATCTTGTTGCTGCAGGTCGAGTTTCTCCCGGAGCCGGGCGCTCGCAAGTTTGCTGTTGGCATCTGTAAGCTCCTTCTCCAGGGCAAGCCTCTGCCGCTTAAGCCCCTCCATGTCGTCATCCAGCGCTGGTTGAGCACTTGCCGGCAACTGTGACGTCTTCGCCAGCTGCTTTTCCATTGCTGCTATTCTTTTCTTCAGCGCAACCACTGCGGGGTGTCCCTCGGAATATACCGACGTCTTTTGAATCAGTTCTGCCTTGAGCGCCTCAAGTGCAGCTTGTTTTGATCTGTGCTCTTCCGAAATCTCAGTTATGGCCTCATGTGGCTGACGCGCGATTTCCAACAGTCGCGTTTGCGTCGCCTCAAGCTTGTCCTGGATATCTTTGGTTTGGCTGGTCAACAAGTTGACCAACTCGGTTGTAGGGCCGTTCCGGGAGCGCTCGTCGCCATTGACGATCAACGTGACGAAATCATTCGCCACTCTCATCGCAAGTTCGGGGCTTTCATAAGAAAACGCGACCGTAAATACGACGTTGTGACCGTTTGGTCGAAGCTGCCCGTCAAAATCAGGCACAGGCTTGATCTGAACCCGCTTTCCCATCAGGTCGAGGACATCTGACGCATTCGATGCGTGCGGAAACAGGTGAAACTTACTTGCGATCGACAGCAGGTGCTCTCGCGTAAGAACGCGCTGCTGAATCAGCTGAGCTCGCTCGCTCGCGGTCGCTGTGACGACGGGCGTCAGAATATCGGGGGCGATCTCTTGGGATTGCACCAGGATCTTACCCTCAGACATGTAGATAGGGTTCAGAATTGCTGTGACGTACAGCCCGAGTGTAGAGATCAGTCCGAATACGGCCAAAAAATAAAGAGACCTCCGCTTGAAGACATTTATGTAGTAACCGATGTCGATGGTTGGCGCATGATCCATGCCCGCGACCTGCTCACTGGGGCGATATATCTCGTCTGAGCCAAGTGTCTGAAGCACCGCCGCTACCTCAACCTCGAATTTGCGAGCGCCTTGTGATCCCGTCAAGAAACCCGCACTAATATACAAAAGCTATAAGATGAGCTAAAATACAGCACAAGGACCAATAATATTAATGAATAACTGGTGATATTAACCTATTTGGACGATACTGAAAAGATGGATCATTCCCGTAATTCTAATCCGGCGCATCGGGGTAGGGTCGATTTTCGAGGCTTTGGGTCCTTTAATCATGCCCCAATGAGAGTATTTCCCTAGCCGACACTTTGGTTTATTTGTTGAGTTGGCGGTTGTGACCTACCATTAAGGGCTTTCGGGAATGTATGAGGCGTTTTACGGTCTCCGGGAGAAGCCCTTCTCCATTTTGCCCGACCCGGACCTGATCTATTGGTGCCAAACCCACAGATTGGCATTTGCGATGCTCGAGTTCGGCGTCATGAACAGCGCCGGCTTCACCGTCATTACCGGCGAAATTGGTTGCGGCAAAACGACGCTGATCCAGCATCTTATGCGAAAACTCGATCATCACGTCACTGCCTGCCTGATTTCGAATACGCCGCGGGCCCAACAGGGCTTGCTGCCGTGGATCCTGATGTCGCTCAACCAGCCGTTTGAAGGGTCTCATCCGGCTCTGTTCAAGCAATTTCAGCGGTTTTTGTACGATCAGGCCACCAGAGGCCGCCGGACGATCTTGATCGTGGACGAGGCCCAGAATCTGGGTTCTGAAGTCCTTGAAGAGCTCCGAATGCTGTCCAACATTAACGTGGACAAGCACCAATTTCTGCAACTCATCCTGGTCGGCCAGCCGCAGCTGAAGGACCTGCTTCGCGCCCCTGAGCTGTTGCAGTTTGCGCAACGTGTTTCGTCGGATTTTCACCTGCGGCCGCTGGAGCCTCAGGACGTCCGCGACTACATCAATTTTCGTCTGAATGCCGTAGGCGCGCGCTCGAGATTGTTTACGGACGATGCCTGCAAGCTTATTGCGGATACCAGCCACGGGATCCCCCGCACGATCAATATCCTCTGCGACACGGCGCTCGTTTACGGATTTGCGGCAGGAGCGGATCAGATTACCGAGGAACTTGTCCGGGATGTTATCCGAAACAAGGCTCAGTTCGGGGTTCTTCCATTTGACCTGCAGCCCGCTTAGACGCTCGCAGGGGTTAATTGTTTAGGAGCGCACGCTCCCGAATGCCGGATAGGGTTGCCCCCGGCAGGATCGCGTCCGGATCGATCTTGAGATGAATAATCGAGGGCAGGCCGCTCGCCCGGGCTGCTTGGAATGCTGCCGGAAAATCCGAAGTTTTCTTTACCACCGCGCCGAAGCCGCCGAATGCGCGCGCATAGGCATCAAAATCCGGATTGTGCAGCTCGGTAGCGCTGACGCGGTCTGGAAATTCGCGCTCTTGGTGCATGCGGATCGTACCGTACATGCCATTGTCGCAGACCATCCCGATGATCGGCAAACGATTTTGGACCGCAACCGCGAACTCCTGGCCGGTCATCAGGAAATCGCCGTCACCGTTGATGGACAGGACGAGCCGCTGGGGATGCAACCGCTGCATCGCAATAGCAGCGGGCATGCCGTAACCCATCGATGCGGACGTCGGCGCAACGTGGGTCATGAAGTGGCGGAACCGGTAAAAGCGATGGATCCACGACGCATAATTGCCGGCCCCGTTGCAAATGATCGTGTCTGCCGGTACGTGATCCCGGAGCCAGATCATGATCTCGCCAAGGTTGACATCGCCCGGCTGCGGCGTGGCCGTGCCCGTCCAGGCGAGATAATCGGTGTGGGTGGCTTCCGCACTCTCGCGCCACAGGGGATTCGGTTCGATCGCAAGCCGCTTGAGCGCTGAGACAAAGCGGTTCGGCGAGGCGTGAATGCCAAGATGCGGCCGGTAGACCCGGCCGATTTCCTCGGCACCGGGGTGGATGTGCACCAGTCGGCTCTGGGGTGATGGGCTAGACAGGATCGAATAGCCCTGCGAGGGGATCTCGCCAAGACGACCCCCAACCAGCACCAGCAGGTCGGCGGCTTTCACGCGCGCCACGAGCCTCGGGTTTGGACCAAGGCCGAGGTCGCCCGCGTAGAGCGGATGCTCCGGATGGAATAGTGTGGAGCGGCGGTAGCTGGTTGCGATAGGCACCCCGGTTCGGTCGGCGAATTCATGCATTTGGCCGCGCGCGGATTCCGTCCAACGGCTACCGCCGAGTATGAATAAGGGATTTTTGGATTCTGATAGGAGCTCGCCGAGCTCGGCCATTTCCTCCTCCCCAGGGGAGGTCTCGACCGGTTCATACGGCGGGGCGTTCTCGATATTGACGTGCTCGCTCAAGACATCTTTCGGCAATGCCACGACAACCGGGCCCGGCCGTCCGTTGCTGGCCGCATAAAATGCCCGCGAAGCGAATTCGGTGATGCGCTTGGGGTCGTCGACTTCGACCGTCCATTTCGTCATGCTGCCAAAGACGGCACGATAATCCAGCTCCTGAAACGCCTCGCGCTCCCGCACCGAGGTTTCCACCTGGCCGACGAACATGATCATCGGCGTCGAATCCTGCTGGGCAATATGGATGCCCGCGCAAGCATTCGTGGCGCCCGGACCGCGCGTAACAAAGCAGATACCTGGACGGCCGGTCACCTTGCCGATGGCTTCTGCCATCATCGAGGCGCCCCCCTCGTGACGGCAGACGGTAATGGTGATCTGAGTGTCGCGAAGCGCATCCAGCACCGGGAGAAAGCTTTCACCCGGCACGCAGAATACGTGTTGGACGCCGTTGACCACGAGCTGTTCGACAAGCGCTCTGGCAGCAGTCCGCTGCGAAGCATCCTTGTGCATAAGTATTCTTTCTTATCCGTGTGACGGTAGCTAGAATCCGCGACAAAACGGTAGGGATTATCCAGGTGGGCACGAAACGGTCCGAGGTGCTCGGCCGACAAGCGTCGTTCCGCAATCACCGAATATAAAGTTGGCCTATCGAAGCTCGAGCGTATCCCGAACGACGGTGGGCCACTTGGTGAGATCCGCGCCATGGGTGTGGAACAGGGCGACCGCCAGACGATCCATGCCGAACGCGACGCAAGCGGTATGGGCCGGCTCGCCATTCGCGCCCCTGATGTCCCAGGTCGTCCCGAAGTGGTCCCGGTGGTAATTGAAGCTCATACAGGCGGTCGGTTGCTCTTCCGAGCGCAGCGGAATCAAGAGCTCGAACTTCAACGATTGCTGCTTTTGGCTCACCGCCTTCATCTGACCGACCCGACCGAAGAACGGATCGTTCGCACCGTCGACCTTGAAGGCAAGGCCGAGATCACGGGCGATGGCCTGAGCCTGTACCATCCACCGCTCGCGAAACTCCATCACGTCATCCGGGCTGCCTATGCGAACATATTCACGCATCCGGAATGACTGCAGCCGGTCCAGCTGGCGGGAAGGCTCGCGGCGGAAGCAGTCTGCGGCGACGTCGAAGCGAAGGCCGCCTGGTGGCAGCGGCCCTCTTTCCGCTGCTATCGGATAGACCGGATAGCAGGCCGCGGGTGAGAGGACGAGGTCGGCAGGCGAGAGTGATGTGGTCCAGTCGCCACCGGCTTCGAAGCGGCTGACCGCCGCATGGATTTCACGTTCCGTACCATGCAGCCCGCAAACACAGCCGAGCAGGTTCGGGAAGCTCTTCAGGTACCCGGACCTCTCTAGCTGCCGGCGGTTCATGACCGGCGGGAATCGCAGCACCTCAGTGTCCGGCTCTCGGTGCCGGGAGATCAGTGCGGCGAGCCGTTCGATCACGCCTTCGTAAAGTGGGGTCCGGGCATAGACGCCATCGGTCCCCATTTTGTAGAACAGGACGTCAGTGAGGTAGTCCAGGGGATCGGCAGGTGCCGCCTCCGATCCCGGTCGAATGGTTACATTCATGTTTGGCCTTATGTCGAAAGCTGCTCGCGCTCAATCGCGCAGGGTGGCGGGAACAGCGCTCATCAGGCTGGCCGTCCCGATGTTTGCAAGGATTCGGTCGTTGTTGATCATGAGCGGTGCCGACAGGACGTCGCGCAGATGACGACCAACACTAAAGTCGCCGTCATTGCGATATCCCGACAGCCCGCAGGCACGCATCGCATGCATCACGGTCTCAACCGCAAGCTCCGAAGCCTGCACCTTGAGCAGATTGATTTGAGACTGGAAATCAAGCGATGCTAGCGCGCGTTCGTCGCGCTCGTGGGCTGCATAGGTATCGAGGTTGGAGGTTATAACGGCGCGCAATTTCGTCAGGGTCATCTTTGCGGCAGTGAAGTGCGCTGCACCGGGCGGCATCTGGCCACCAGACCCGCGTGCAGCCTTGCGGATGAACAGCTGCGCGCGCTCGACCGCCGCAGCTGCAATCCCGGCCCAGACAGAAGACCAGCAGAGGTGCGCGATGGGCGTCATCGTCTGAGCATGGATCGTTTCGTAGGCTTCCGGGAAGATCTGTTCGGCCGAACCCTTGAACTTCAATTCAAAACCGGCACTGCATGTTCCGCGCATGCCAAGAGTCTCCCAGCCGAGCGTCGGCTCGAGCGTATAATTCTCCTTGGTCATGGCGAGTAGCACCTGATCAGATCCGGCGGCATCGTTGTCGCGGCGGGCAATGGTCACAATGCCGTCGGCTTGCGCGCCATAAGAAATCACGGTGGCGTTGCGCACGAGCGAAATTTCGGCGCCGGCGTGCTCAACCGCCGCTGAACTGAAGCGAATGTTTCCGCCGTTCTGACCTTCCGTAGTTGACGATGCTAAAAGAAGCTGCTCCAACGCCAGGCGCCTCATTAGGTTTTCGTGCCAAGGACTGCCGGCTCCGTGGCGAACAAGGCATGCGACCTTGGTCTGATGCATCGCAAATATCATCGCGGTGGAGGAGCAGGCCCGGCCGAGCGTATAGCACATGTCGGTGACGTCGCTGATCGAAGCCCCATCGCCGCCAAATTCGACAGGAATCTGGACGCCCAGAAGCCTCTCCCGACGAGCGAGGTCGAAAGCCTTTTGCGGGAATCGCGTCTCTCGATCGACCTCTTCCACGTCAGCCGCAGCAGCTTTCGCGACAGCAGCTGTCCGTTCCTGGAAAGAGCTGCGATGATCCGCGAATGGCTCGTCCGTTCTTGTTGAGGCAGTGATACGACGCCCAGCTTCTTGAACGTTCATGGTTCACAAATCTCCGGGGCTGTGGTCTTAAAAACCTTAGAATTGAAGTCAGAATTCAATTTGCGCGCGGAATTAAATATGATAATAGGCTAAACGATTACTGCTCGAAAGTCGAGGGCTATAACGAATAATATTTAATCTCAAGGGGAGTGTCACGTTCTAAGGCTGCCAGTGAGGTCCGCAAAGAAATCGAATGGGCGGAATGTGGTCGTCGTTGATTGTCTCCGCTTAACCGTGCGAGTTAAAAATGGAAACCTTTAAAGTTCAAGATCGTGTTCTTGCGATTGTTCAAACAATATTGGGGCAGAACGCCATTTCAGCGGACGTGCATCCCGATTTGCGATTAGTGGATGCTGGTTTGACCTCGATGGACATGGTCAAGCTGATGCTCGACGTCGAGGCGGAGTTCGACTTTACCATCCCGCAGGCTGAGATCACGCCCGAGAATTTCCGATCGGTAAAAACGCTGGAGCTGATGATCATTAACCAGATCGGAGTCAGAGAGGTACTGTGATGTCAGTATCTGGTTGCTTTTTTGAGTCGGAAAATTCGGCCATTGCGCACCTTCTTGCGACCGTCGCTTTAAATGCATTTTGAGCGCGAAGGCAGAGAAGGGGGCATCGGACCGCAAGGGCGCGCTGCAGAATTGGCTGACTGCTTCACAATCTCAGAAAGCAAGTTTTCTTCTCGTCGCTGAACTCGCTTTTTTCAGCTCCTACTGAATCGAACTTTCAATTGTTTCGATAGTCTGCTTTTTGATTTGATGCTTAAATATGACGCGAACCGTCGCGGAGATAATTCGTTGCGCCACTGTTGCACGATGTAAGGCAGGACATGAGAGCCGAAACCATAGCCATCCATGGCGGCTACGACCCAGATCCAACAACAAGGTCGGTCGCCGTTCCAATCTATCAAACGGTTGCATACGCGTTTGACAGCGCCGATCATGGCGCCGCTCTGTTCAACCTTGAAGCCGAGGGATTTCGCTACAGCCGAATCGCAAACCCCACGACATCCGTGTTGGAAAAGCGTATCGCCGAGCTCGAGGGGGGCGTTGGTGCGCTTGCGGTGGCAACCGGCCAGGCCGCGCTGCATTTTGCCTTGGTCAATCTCGCCGATGCTGGCGGGAACATCGTTTCCGTTCCCCAGCTTTATGGCACGACCCACACGCTGCTTGGCCACGTGCTGCCGCGTCAGGGCATTGTCGGCCGTTTCGCTGAGAGCGATCAGCCGGACGCAATCGAAAAGCTCATTGATGAGAGCACAAAGGCCGTGTTTGCAGAAACGATCGGCAATCCCGCGGGCAACGTGTGCGACATCGAGGCATTAGCAAAGATCGCGCATCGTAATGGCGTACCGCTCATCGTCGATAATACGGTCGCAACCCCGATCCTGCTCCGGCCATTCGATTATGGCGCCGATATCTCAATTCACTCGCTAACCAAATTCATTGGTGGGCACGGCACCACGCTCGGCGGCGCGATCGTTGACAGTGGTCGTTTTCCTTGGGCTCGCCATGCGGACCGCTTTCCAGCGTTCAATAGTCCGGACGCGTCCTATCACGGGCTCGTCTATGCCGAGCGCTTCGGGCCGAAGGCTTATATCGAGCGCGCACGGAGCGTTTACCAACGCACGATGGGCTCGGTGCTGTCGCCCTTCAACGCATTCCTGCTGCTGCAGGGAATGGAGACGCTTGCGTTACGGATCGAGCGCCACGTCGAAAATGCGCGGAAGGTCGCGGAGTTCTTGCGCAATGATCCCCGCGTTGCATGGGTCAATTATGCGGGTTTCGAGGACAGTCCTTATTACGGGCTCGTCCAGAAGTATCTAGCGGGCAATGCCTCATCGCTATTCACCTTCGGAATTAAGGGCGGCCTGAAGGCGGGCAAGGCCTTTTATGATTCGTTGCAGCTGATCACGCGGCTGGTGAACATTGGCGATGCCAAGTCACTTGCCTGTCATCCGGCTTCAACAACCCATCGTCAGATGTCGAGCGAGCAGCAGCGGGTCGCCGGCGTTCTGCCGGAAACTATCCGCCTATCAATCGGTATCGAGCACGTCGCCGACATCATCGAGGATATTGATCAAGCACTCGCGCAAGCTTGCGGACTTAGGTCACGTCAGGATGCTGCGGAATAGATCGGTTGATCCGGCATGTCCCTCGTTTTTGACAAACACCGCCTGATTTCGGCACTGGCGCTGCCGCCCACGGTTCTTCGGCAACCCTGTTCGGTCGCCCGTCGCCATAATGCCGACACCGTGCTAACGATCGGACTGATCAACAACATGCCCGATGCCGCCTTGCAAGCGACGGAGCGTCAATTTAAGGGCCTCTTAAGAGCCGCGGCCGGGACCAGGATTGTGGATCTTCGGTATTTCTCGCTGCGATCCGTGAAGCGGTCGTGGGCGGCGCAATCGAGAATCGAGCGTTTCTACACCAAGACTGCCGAGCTAGGCCGGCTCCAACTCGACGGGCTGATCGTCACCGGCGCCGAACCCAACGCGGCGTTTCTCAACGAGGAACCTTACTGGCAAGAGTTCATCGAGCTGGTAGATTGGGCGAAGGCCAACACACGTTCGACAATATGGTCATGCTTGGCTGCGCACGCAGCCGTCCTGCACTTGGACGGTATCGAGCGGCACCGACTTCCGCAAAAATGCTCCGGCGTGTTTGATTGTGCCAAGATGACGGATCATTGGCTGACCCGGGACGTTGGCTCGTCGCTCAGGGTCGCGCATTCCCGCTTTAATGAACTCAAGCTCACCGGTCTCGTCGCGCGAGGTTATCAAGTCCTGACTCAGTCGCACGACGCCGGCGTTGATATCTTCTCTAAGCAGCTCGGCAGTCACTTCCTGTTTTTTCAGGGCCATCCGGAATACGACCTGATGTCCTTGCAGCGGGAATATCGGCGCGACGTCAGTCGTTTCCTTGCAGGCCAGCGCGACAATTATCCGGCGATCCCATCCGACTATTTCGATGCAGAAACGGAATGTGGGCTTGCCGAGTTTGAGAGCCGAGCTCGTCTTGAACGCCGCCCTGGGCTGGTCGCCGAACTTCCGCGCCTTGCCGTTCGCGCAGACGCGGCAACCGGAGCGGCCGTGAGACTAATGTTCCGCAACTGGTTGCAATATCTAGCGGGATCCGAAGTATCGCTTGCGCGGGCGAGCTGATCAACGAGAGCGAAAGATAAGTCCGCTGAACCTGCAGCTACCACGCATAGCTCAATCGGGCGAGGCCTCTGTATGTGCGTGCAGCACCAGCCAACTCGGCGTCCAATTTGGCGAGGAAGGACCACCCATTCCGCCAACGCCACTCCGCGGCATCGGTCAACAAAAGGCGATCGGAAGGCGGCATTGCGCGGTTAACGACGAAATTCGCTGCCGGCAAGGCTGCGAACGTCGCGGAGAGTTGAGAGGACGACTGCCGATCATGGGCCCAAGCCATGCGAGCGCGTAGATCAAGCTGGCTTCCCTTCGAGAGGTCGAAGCTCTTGTCCGCCCAGCTTCCGATCTCGCTGCGCGCAGCGGTTGCCGTCCGTGGATCGAACATTAGTCCGAAGGGCGAAGTGCCCAAGAGGGCGAAGTGCCCAAGGCTGTGCTCTCGCTGTAAACCCGGCGTCATGAAAGCTTGTGCCTGAAGCGCAACATACGGGGTGAGGCTGAATCGGGCCCATGGCAGGTGGTAGCTGACCTGCCACTGCGTATTTCCTCCAGATGGAGCTAGAGTCCGGCCTGAAGAAGGACGGACAGATGAAGCGAGCAAGGTTCACGGAAGAGCAGATTATTGCGGTGTTGAAGGAGCATGAGGCTGGGGCAAAGACAGCCGACCTGGCTCGCAAGCACGGGATATCCGAAGCGACGATTTACAATTGGAAGGCCAAATTCGGCGGCATGGACGTTTCCGAGGCGAAGCGATTGAGGGCCTTGGAAGAGGAGAACGGGAAGCTGAAGAAGCTTTTGGCCGAGCAGATGCTCGACACAGCCGCCCTTCGCGAGCTCCTTTCAAAAAAATGGTAGGGCCCGCCGCCAAGCGCGCTGCGGTCGCGCATCTGCAGGCCGTCATGAGCCTGTCGGAACGGCGGGCCTGCTCGATCGTGGGCGCGGATCGGAAGATGATCCGCTATCGTCCCAGCCGCCCTCCGGATACTGCACTGCGTGGCCGGCTGCGCGATCTTGCCAATGAGCGGCGGCGTTTCGGCTACCGTCGGCTGTTCGTCCTGCTGCGCCGCGAGGGCGAAGCGTCGGGGATCAACCGGATCTACCGGCTTTATCGCGAGGAAGGGCTCACCGTCCGCAAGCGACGAGCCCGCCGCAAAGCTGTAGGAACGCGGGCGCCGATCCTGCTGGAGGCTAAACCCAATGCACGCTGGTCGCTGGACTTCGTCCACGACCAGTTCGCCAACGGCCGGCGGTTCCGCATCCTCAACATCGTCGACGACGTGACCAAGGAGTGCCTGGGAGCCATTCCGGACACGTCGATCTCGGGCCGTCGCGTCGCCCGCGAGCTGACGACGATCGTCAAGCACCGTGGCAAGCCCGCAATGATCGTGTCCGACCACGGCACCGAGTTCACCTGCAACGCCATGCTC
>Ga0070741_10002114_pt1 | contig 55295 bp, 45 predicted proteins | sample Coa_R1_4_FD_66440 | JGI IMG/M metagenome (GOLD analysis project Ga0070741, IMG submission 66440) | Surface soil microbial communities from Centralia Pennsylvania, which are recovering from an underground coalmine fire - Coalmine... | ecosystem: Environmental > Terrestrial > Soil > Unclassified ... | reverse complement strand
CGCGGGAGAGCCCGTCCCCGACGGCGTCGAGGGCCACTTCGTGTGGACCGGGCTCCTGAACGGCGCGATGCCGCTCGTCCGCTACCGGATCGGCGACCAGGGGGTGCGGCTCTCCGCCGGCGACGCGTGCCCGTGCGGCGTCCGGTATCCCGCGGTCGCGCCGCTGCTCACGCGGAGCGGCGACTCGCTGCGGCTCGCCGGCGGACATCGCGTCTCGCCGCGCCTGCTGAACCAGCTGCTGAAGGAGTGCCGGAGCTTCGCCGCCGCGCAGTTCGTGCAGGAGGGGCCGGCAGCGGTCACGATCCTCGCGGAGCCGCTCGCCGTCGCGGCCGACGCCGCCGCCGAGGGCGCCGCGCTCGCGCGCCGGCTCGAGGCGCAGTTCGGCGGGGCGGTGCGCTTCGAGAGCCGCGTGGTCGAGACCATCGCGCGCGAGCCGAGCGCGAAGCGACGGCTCGTCGTGGTGCGGGACGGTCATGCCTGAGCCGTTCGTCTCGGTCGTCGTCCCGGTGCGGAACGAGCGCCGGACGATCGCCGCCTGCCTCGACGCGCTCGTGGCACAGGACTACCCCCGGCTCGAGATCCTGGTCGTCGACGGGGCGAGCGCCGACGGCACCCCGGACCTCGTGGCCGCGCATGCCGCCACCGACGAGCGCATCCGGCTGCTGTCGAACCCCGCCCGACACGCGGCGCAGGCGATGAACGTCGGGATCGCGGCGGCGCGCGGCGACGTCGTCGCGCGCGTGGATGGCCACGCGATCGTCCCGGCGGACTTCCTCCGCCGCACGGTCGACGCCCTCAGGCGGCGGCGCGACGTCGCGTGCGTCAGCGGCGCGCTCACGACGGTCGGCGCCACGCCGACCGGCCGCGCGATCGCCGCGGCGATGAGCTCGTCGGCCGGCGTCGGCTCGGCGCGCTTCCGGACGGGCGCCCGCGCCGAATGCCTGGTCGATACGGTCGCCTTTCCCGTCTACCGGCGCCGCACGCTCGAGCGCCTCGGGCCCTTCGACGAGGAGCTCGTCCGCAACCAGGACGACGAGCTGAACCTCCGCCTGACGCGCGCCGGCGGACGGATCCTCCTCCTGCCGGATCTCCGGATCGTCTATTTCTGTCAGCCGACGCTCGCCGGGCTCTGGCGGCAGTACTTCCAGTACGGCTTCTGGAAGGTGCGCGTCATCCAGAAGCATCGCGCGCCGGCGTCGTGGCGCCACCTCGTGCCGGGCGCGCTCGTGGCGGCGCTCGGCGGCGCCGCCCTTGCCGCGCTCGTCGCGCCAGCGCTGCGGCCGGGCGCGCTCGGCGTCTTCGCGCTCTACGCCGCGGGGATCGCGGGGGCGAGCGTCCTCATCGCCGTGCGGCGAGGACTACCGTCGGTCGCGCGGATCGGTGCCGCGCTCGTGACGCTCCACCTCGCGTACGGGACGGGGTTCTGGAGCGGCCTCGCGCGATTCGGCCTGCGCCGTCGCCCGCCGCACGAGGACATCCGGATCGAGCTCCGCCCCGCGCGACACGCCGGAGCCGGACGATGACGTCACGGCCGGACGAGGACGACGCCCGTATGCGGCGGCAGGGACACGGAGCTGACCGGGTTGCCGTCGCGGAGGAACGTCGCGCCGAGCGGCACGGTGACGGACGTTCCGGCCGTCGGATTCACGAGGACCCGCCCCCGCTGCCATTCCCGGACGTAGATCTTGCCGCTGCTCGGGCAGTCGGGGCTCTGGGCGAGACCCGCGCCCGGGTCGAGACATGCGAATCGACCGAGCGGGGCGCCGAGCGCGAGGTCGAGACCGCCCCACCATTCGTTGACGCTGTTCACCTCGGCGAGGTTCGACATGCCCTCCTTGGTGAGCAGGTAGCTCGCCAGCAGATAGCTCCGCCGGCCCGCGTCGCGGTGGGCGTCGCCGACGCCGTTGCACATCGTGAGGATGCCGCGCCGGTTCGCGAAATCGAGGTACTGCGTCTGCTGGATCCACTGGCTTTCGGAGTAGTAGCCGTCCGGGCTGAGGAAGCAGCCCTCGATTTCGACCCCGTGCATCGCGGTCACCTGCTGCTGGATCAGCGGATCGTCGAACGACTCCCAGCCGCCGGTGTGGTTGCCGACGAAGATCTTGCCGCGCGCATCGAACGCCTGACGCATCCGCTGGAGCGCGGCGAGGGTGTCCTGGCGGTACTCCGCAGTCGTGTAGTTCCTTCCCGTGCGCGGGTTCACGGGGACCGCGGACCAATTGTAGAACGTCCCCCGGACGACGTTGTCGGCGAACACGCCGTCCCACCCGTAGCGGTCCATGGCCGCGAACGCCCAGTTCGCCCACGCATCGACGAGCGCCGGATTGCCGACGTCGATCGCGATCTGCCGGCTCGGGCCGAGCTGGCTGACGAACGTCCCGACGAGGTTTCCGGAGGCGTCGCGCAGGAGCCACTCGGGGTGCTGGCTCTTGAAGCTGTCGTAGAAATTCGCGTCGGAGCAGCCGCACTGCCGATCGAGCGATGTGAGGCTCATGTAGAAGACGAAGCGCGCGTCACCGTTCCCGGCGGCTGCGGCGGCGGCTTTCGCGGCGCCGAGCATCGGCCCCTCGCCGTCGGGCCCGCCGAGGATCAGACCCATCTTCTTCGGCCAGACGGGAATCGTCGCGGGATCGTAGGCGCCGAGATACCCGCTCGCGTAGACGGACTTGTACGGGCGGGCGGGCGGTGGCGGCTGCGTCGGAGCGGAACAGGTGCAGGCGGACGAGCATTCGCCGGGACAGGCGGCGTCGGTCGGACCGTCGCACTGCTCCCCGGCGTCGAGCCGGCCGTTGCCGCAGGTTGTGGGTGCGCAGGTGCAGCCCTCGGTGCAATGGCCGGGACACGCGGCATCGGCGGCGCCGTCGCACTGCTCTCCGGGGTCGAGGTTGCCGTCGCCGCAGCCGGCGAGCGGCGCATCGGAACCCTTGAGGGTCACCGGGATCGTCACCGGGCCTCTCGACCGCCATGTACGCCCGCCGTCGTCGCTCTGATTGAGAGCGGCGACGCTCGTACCCGCGAGCGAGGGGCCGAGCGGCAGGTCTGTCACGAGCGCACGCTCGGTGAAGCAGCTGCCGTGGTCGCCAAGGAGCTGCAGCGTGTAGGTCGTCCCCGCGGTGAGGGTCTTCGGGGAGCTCGAGGCGGCCTGATCGACTCCGCCCGTGAGCAGCATCGCGCCGTTCTGGCTGAGCGTGTAGTCGACCTTGCCAACGCCGTCGACCTCGACGTCCGTGATGGCGAGCGGTCGCGTCGCCGTGAAGTCGATGCTCACCTGATCGGCGCCGCACACGCGCACCTGCGGTCGTCCGCGCATCGCGCGATACGGCTGGCCCCACCAGCTGCCGTCGGCGAAGACGAGGGCGAACAGGGGCGTCGCCGTCCCGCGACGCGGCATCGTCTGACCGACGTGCACCTCCTCGAGGTCCCAGGCGTCCATCGCGCGCGCGGTCCGGTCGCTGTCGGTGACGTAGGTGAGGCGCGATCCGAATCCGTCGCACGCGAAAAGCAGGTGATACGTGTTGCCGGCGGTCACGGTCCCGGCGAGCGCCGTGCTGACCCAGCCGACGCCGCCGTCGACGAGGCTCGCGCTCGCGAGGGCCTTCCCGGGCTGCCCGCTCACGTCGTCGTAGAGGATGATGCGACAGTGATCGGTCGCGCCGCGCCAGTACGTCTTGAGCGCGGTGAGCGCCGAGGTCGTGGGGGCCCGGAACTGGATCCCCATGCCTCGGGCGGCGATGCGAAGGGAGCGTTCGGAGCGAGGTGCCGAGGGGAGGCCGGAGAGCGTCAGTGCGACTCCGCCAGGATCGTCCGCCGCTGCGGCGCTGCGCGCGACGGGGACCGACGCGATCGCCATGAAGGCCACGGCGAGCGTGCTGCCTCGCCGCCGCCCCATCTCCTCCCGGACCAGTCGCATATGCCCTCCCCCGGCGGGCGCCTTGGTCTGGCGCGCGGCACCCGTCCGACGAGGTGCGGCGGCTTATCAGCCGGTTCCGTGAGCGGGCAATCGAAAAAAGGGGACTCCGACCTGCTCACCGCCGTGAGGGCGAATAATCGCGCATCGATGCAATGGAAGGCGTAGGGCGAACGGTCTCGATCCGTGTGGATCCGCGCGAAGAGTGCGCGGAATCACGCCAGTTTCTCGACTTTCACGTGCCGTCGATCGGGGAGGAAGAAATTGCCGAGGTCGTCGAGACGCTGCGCTCGGGATGGCTGACGACGGGGGAGCGGGCGGCGCGCCTCGAGCGCGAGTTCGCGGCGCGCGTCGGCTCTCGCCATGCGCTCGCGGTCAGCTCCGGGACGGCGGCGCTGCACCTCGCGCTGCGCGCGGCCGGCGTCGGACCCGGTGACGAGGTGATCGTGCCGACGTCGACGTTCACCGCGACGGCGGAGGCCGTCGTCTACCTCGGTGCGACCCCGGTCCTCGCGGACGTCGATCGCGTGACGGGCAACCTCCAGGTCGAGGCGGTGGAGCGGCGCCTTGGACCGCGGACGCGCGTCGTTTTGCCGGTGCACCTCGCCGGTCTCCCGTGCGACCTCGATGCGCTCGGTGCGCTCGCGCACGCACACGGCGCGCTCGTGATCGACGACGCCGCGCACGCGCTCCCGGCGCGGCTCCGCGGCCGCGAGGTCGGCACGCTCGCGGACGCAACGGCGTTCAGCTTCTACGCGACGAAGAACATGACGACGGCCGAAGGTGGAATGGTGACGACCGCGCGCGACGACTGGGCCGACCGGATGGCGCTCTGGCGTCTCCACGGCATGTCGCGTGACGCTTGGAAACGCTACACGGCCGAGGGCAGCTGGGCCTACGAGATCGTCGACGTCGGTTTCAAGTACAACCTTCCCGACGTCTTGGCGGCGATCGGGCTGGCCCAGCTCCGGAAGCTCGATCGCTTCGCGGCGGCGCGTCGGGCGCTGGTCGCATGCTATCGCGAAACGCTCGGCGACCTCGACGCGGTCTGGCTGCCGGAGGAGCCGGCCGGCTACGAGTCGGCCTGGCACCTCTTCATCGTCCGGCTCGACCTGACGCAGCTCCGGATCGGCCGCGCCCGGATGATCGAGGAGCTCCGGCGGCGCGGGATCGGGACCAGCGTGCACTTCATCCCGCTCCACCGCCATCCATACTACCGGCACGCGCTCGGCGCCGTCGCGAGTGACTACCCGGGTGCCGAGGACCTCTTCCGCCGGTGCCTCAGCCTGCCGCTCTATCCCGGGCTGACGCACGCGGACGTCGCGCGCGTCGCCGAGGCGTTGCACGACATCGTGCGGGAGCACCGCCGATGACGATGCGGCGTCTGGTCGACGTCGCCGTGGCGGCGGCGGCGCTGGTCGTGCTGTCGCCGGCGCTCGTCGCGGTCGCGATCGCCGTCCGCCTCGGATCGCCGGGGCCGGTGTTGTTCCGGCAGCGGCGAGCCGGTCTGGACGGACGACCGTTCATGCTCCTCAAGTTCCGCACGATGCGCGACGGCGCGGGCGGACCTGGGATCACGTCCGCCGGTGACGCCCGCGTGACGCCGGTCGGGGTGTGGCTCCGGCGCTGGAAGCTCGACGAGCTGCCGCAGCTCGTGAACGTGCTCCGCGGGGAGATGACGCTCCTCGGCCCGCGGCCCGAGATCCCCGAGCTCCTCGCATGCCTCGGCCCGCTCGGACGCGAGTACGCCGCGGTCACCCCGGGGCTTGCGGACGCCGCGACCCTCACGTTCCTCGACGAGGCGGAGCTCCTCGCGGGCGCCACGGACCCCGAGCGCCGGTACGTCGAGACGATCCTGCCGGAGAAGGCGCGTCAGAGCGTCGCGTACGCACGCCGGCGCACGTTCGGGTCGGATGCCCGGCTCCTCTGGGCGCTCGCCCGTCGTGTCGCCGGCGTGCCGCCGAAGCCGTCGTGGAGTGAATTTCATGCCGAGAGCAGCCGTTCGCTCGACCGATAGCGGCGCCGCGCTCGCCGCCCTCATCGCGAGCCGGGAGGCGCGGGTCGGGATCGTCGGTCTCGGCTACGTCGGGTTGCCGCTCGCCTGCACGTTCGCCGAGGGCGGCTTCCCGGTCCTCGGCTTCGACGCCGACGCGGAGAAGGTCCGCGCGCTCGCAGCGGGCCGCAGCTACATCCACCATCTGCCCGCGGCGCGCCTCGCCGCGCTCGTCCCGGGCCGGGACGGCGGACCCGCGCGCGGCGAGCTCGCCGCCACGGCCGACGTCGCCCAGCTCGCGACCTGCGACGCCGTGCTGATCTGCGTTCCGACGCCGCTCACCGCGGCGCGCGAGCCCGACCTTTCGTACGTCGTCGAGAGCGCCGAGGCCGTCGCGCGTACGCTCCGTCCGGGGCAGCTCGTCGTGCTCGAGAGCACGACGTATCCGGGCACAACCGACGAGGTGGTTCGTCCGCTGCTCGAGGCCCGCGGGTTCGCGGTCGGACGCGACGTCTTCCTCGCGTTCTCGCCCGAGCGGGAGGATCCCAACAACGGCGCGTTCACGACCCGCACGATCCCGAAGCTCGTCGGCGGCACGACCGCCGCGTGCACGCGACTCGCCGCCGCGCTCTACGGTGCGGTCGTGGAGCGGATCGTGCCGGTGAGCTCCACGCGCGTCGCCGAGGCGGCGAAGATCCTCGAGAACACGTACCGGAGCGTCAACATTGCGCTCGTGAACGAGCTCAAGATGCTCTTCGATCGGATGGGCATCGACGTCTGGGAGGTGGTCGACGCTGCCGCGACGAAGCCGTTCGGGTTCACGCGCTTTCACCCGGGGCCCGGGCTCGGCGGGCACTGCATTCCCGTCGATCCGTTCTACCTCGCCTGGAAAGCCCGCGAGCACGGCGCGACGACGCGCTTCATCGAGCTCGCCGGCGAGATCAACACCGCGATGCCGGAGTACGTGCTCCGGAAGCTCGTCGAGGGGCTCAATCGCCGCGGGCGCGCGCTGCGCGGGGCGCGCATCCTCGTCCTCGGCGTCGCGTACAAGCCGGACGTCGACGACACGCGCGAGTCGCCGGCGCTCTTCCTGATCGATCTGCTGACGCGTCAGGGGGCGCGCGTCCGATACCACGATCCGTTCGTCCCGATCCTCGGACGATTCCGGAAGTACGCGTTCGACCTGCGCTCGGTGCCGCTGTCGGCGCGCACGCTCGCGGGAAGCGACGCGGTGCTCGTCGTCACCGACCATTCCTCGTTCGACGCCGACTTCATCGTGCGGCACAGTCGCCTCGTCGTCGACACGCGGAACCTGACCGCCGGCGTGCGCGTGGGCCGGGACCGCATCATCCGGGCATGAAGATGGAGATGCGCACCGGCCACGACGACACGCTCTGCTATCCGCTCCGCGGCATCACGATAGATCCGGATCGGCTCGTCGCCGACCTGAATGCCGTCGAGCGGGGCCAGTGGGCGAGCCAGGAGCGGTATCAGCGCGGCACGACGAATTGGAAGGGACTCTGTCTCTACTCCGTCAGCGGCGCGGCCGACGATCTCCGCTGCGCGAGCCGTCCGACGCGGCGGACGCCCGCCGGCGAGCGCTGCGCGTACATCTCCGACGAGCTGCTCCCGCAGTTCCGGGCGCCGCTCCTCCGGGTCGCCTTCTACCGGCTCGACGCGGGGACGCGCATCGGCGAGCACTGCGACTACGGCCAGAACCGCAGCATGGGGTACGTCCGGGTGCACGTCCCGGTCGTGACGAACGACGGCGTCGTGATGTACCTCGACGGCCGTTCGTACCGCTTTCGCGTCGGCGAGGCGTGGTACTTCGACGCGAGCTGTCGGCATCGCGTCGAGAACGCGGGGGCCGATGATCGCATCCACCTGATCGTCGACCTCGTGCCGACGGCGGCGCTCGGCGCGTTGCTGAAGCCGATCACGTCGCGCGATCGGCTCCGGTTCGCGGCGCATCGGCTCGCGTACTATCGCGAGGTCGCGGCGACGTTCGCCCGCTTCGTCCGCACGCGCGAGGGGCGCGAGAGGATCCGCGGCCGGCTCGGCCAGCTGCTCGCGCCGCCGGCGGGATGATGCTCGGGCGCATCGCACTCGTCGCCGTCCTGGTCGTCGCGGCCGGAGAGGTCGGCTTGCGGCTCGCCGGCGCTGGTGCGCCTCCCGGCGGTCCGGCCTGGGAACGCCTTCGCCGGCTCGGCCCGGACGGCGGCGTCGAGATCGTGCCCGGCGGACGCGCGGCCTGGGCGCTCGCGCCCGGGCAGCCCGTCGTCCGCTACGAGCTGAACGGACTCGGATTGCGGGAGACGCGAGAGCTCCCGGCGCGGGCGCCGGCAGGGACGTGTCGGATCCTCGCGCTCGGCGACGCCTACACCTTCGGCTACGGCGTGACCGCGCGGGATGCCTATCCCCGGCGCCTCGAGCACGCCCTCGAGCGCACCGGTCGGTTCGAGGTCCTGAACGCCGGCTTCCCGAACCTGAACGTCGAGCAGGAGCGCCGGCGCCTCGACGCGCTGCTGCCGCGGCTCCGCCCCGACCTGATCCTTTTGAGCTTCGACTGGTGGAACGTGCCGACCGACGACGACGGCGTTCCACCGCGCCCGCGGAAGTGGTCCGTCCGATGGATCGTCGCGAACGTCGGCGAGAAGGCGTCGTGGCTCGCGGCGCGCTCCGCGCTCGCCGACGCGGCTTGGCCGGTCGTGCAGCACGCGCTCAGCCCCGCGATCTTCCCGCCCTCGGGGCTCGCGCGCGAGCTGGAGCCGCTCACGCTGCCGGCGTCGGCGCTGGCGGCGCGGTGGGATCGGACGACCGACGCGCTTCGCGGCATGGCCCACGACGCCGCGACCGCCGGCGCGCGCTTCGCGATCGTGCTGACGCCGCTCGATCTCCAGCTCGATCGGGCGCGCAACGCGCTCTACCGTCGCGGCCGGCTTCCGTATCCGTCGCACGGCTTCGCCGACGTCGACTACGTGTCGGCGCGCGCGATGCCCGACGCGCTCCGGACCTTCGCGAGAACGACGGGCATCCCGCTCGTCGACGTGACGCCGGCATTCGCGGCGCGCGGCGGCCTTCGGCTCTTCCTGTCCGGTGACTATCACGTCGCGCCGGCCGGTCATCGCGTCATCGCGCGCGAGGTCGCTCGCTGGATCCGCCGGGCGCACGCGTGCGGAGGCGCCGCGAGGACGTGACGATCCTCCCCGGCGTCGGGGAGGCGTGCATCCGGTCTGGGCGGTGTCGGTTTTTCGCACCGCCGCGACGAACGAGACCGCGTGTCGTCGCATGGCACGTCGGTTGCGGTGCATCACGGGCTCGGCATCGCCGGGCCGGAAGGAGAACGGTTTCCATGAGGCGTGTCTTTCTCTCGGCTCTCGGCGGAGCGATCCTTTCGGTGGGTAGCGCATCTGCGCAACCGTGCGTCGACGTGAGCGTCTTCGCCGGTCGCAGCCTCGGCGACGGCGGACCGGCGACCCAGGCGATCCTCGATTCGCCGCGCAACGTGCTCGTCGATCCGAGCGGGAACATCATCGTCGCCGACGCGGGACACGCGCGCGTCCGCCGCATCGATACGGCCGGCACGATCACGACCGTCGCCGGCAACGGCGCCCCGGGGATCGCGAAGGACGGCGACCAGGCGCTGCTCGCGACGCTGAAGGAGCCGAGCGGCGTCGCCCTGCTGAACGGCGACCTTCTGATCGCCGACATCGGCGAGAGCGTGAACACGGTGTGGCGCGTCGGCGCCGACGCTATCCTCCACCGCTTCGCCGGGAGCGGCGTCGCGACGGGATCGATCGATGGCCCGGGCGGCGACCCGGCGGACGACCTGAACGACGGCCAGCTCGCCGTCTTCGCGACGCTCAACCTCCCCGCGCGCGTCGCCGTCGACTCGGCCGGCAACGTCTTCATAGCCGACTTCGGGAACGGGCTCGTGCGACGAGTGGACGCGGCGACGGGGAAGATTTCGACGGTCGCGAGCGGCCTCGCGGCGCCGATCGGCGTCGCCGTCGGCCTCGGGACGGACCTCTTCATCGCGAACACGGGCACGAACCAGATCCTCAAGGGGTCGACGAACGGCGGTCCGACGGCGGTGTTCGCCGGGAACGGGACGGCCGCGCTCGCGGATGATCTCGACACGCAGCCACCCCTCGCGGCCGACCATGCGCCGCTCAACGGCGCGGCGGAGATCGCCGTCGACGCGACCGGTGTCGTCTACATCGGCGACGGCCGGAACAACGTCATCCACAAGGTCACGACGGACGGCATCATCCATCGCGTCGCGGGGAGCGGCATTCCGGGCGCGCAGGACGGGCCCGACTTCCTCGCGCGCTTTCGCTCCCCGGGCGTCGCGCTCGGGGGCGGCCAGACGCTCGTCATCCCCGACGTCGACAACAACCGGATCCGTCGCTTCGACCCGGCCGCGACCATCAACGTGACGACGATCGCCGGCGGCGACAATCCGTCGGGCGACGGCGGCCCGGCGACTGCGGCGATCCTCGACCGGCCCGCGGGGCTCGCGATCGACGCGGGCGGGAACGTCATCGTCAGCGAGCACGACAGCCACCGTGTCCGCCGGATCGACACCACCGGCACGATCACGACCCTCGTGAACAAGGACGCGGCGAACGATTCCGCGACCGACGGCGTCGCCGCGGTGAACTCGCCGCTGCGACAGCCGACCGGTGTCGCCTTCGACAATGCCGGCAATCTCCTGATCGCCGATGCGCAGGACCATCGCGTGCTGATCGTCGACGGCACGGGGACGATCCGGACGTTCGCCGGCACGAAGAACAGCCCCGGTTTCGCGGGGGACGGCGGCCCGGCGACGTCCGCGCTCCTGAACACGCCCCTCCGGATCGTCGGCGCGGCGGACGGCTCCGTGTACATCGCGGACTTCAACAACAACCGGGTCCGGAAGGTCGACACGAGCGGCACGATCACCACGGTCGCCGGCAACGGTGGCGAGCTACATCAGCCCTCGGGACTCGTCTTCGACGGCGGCGGCAACCTGTTCATCGCCGACTTCGCCAGCAACCGCGTGCTGAAGCTCGACCCGAACGGTGGGCTCACCACGGTCGCCGGCAGCGGCACCCCGGGCCGCGTCGGGGACAACGGGTCGGCTGGCGCGGCGCAGCTGCAGGGACCGACGGACGTCGCCTTCACGGCGGACGGCGCGCTGCTGATCGTCGACCAGCTGAACAACGTGATCCGTTACGTCGCGCCGGGCGGCGATGGGACGGTCGGGCCCGGCAGCACCATCACGACCATCATCGGCGACGGCCGGCCAGCATTCGCCGACGGGCCGGGAACGCGCGCGAGCCTCCTCTTCCCGACCGACGTCGCCGTCGACGCGTCGGGTCGCATCCTGATCGCCGATCGTGGCAACGAGCAGGTCCGGATCGCAGCGCCGGGTAACGACTGTACGCCGGCGGGGACGCCGTGCTCCTCTGCGGCGCAGTGCGACGACGGCGATCCATGCACGGTCGACGCCTGCTCGGCAGCGAACGTCTGCTCGCACACGGCGCTGGCAACGGACGCCTGCCATCCGACGTGCTCGTCGGCGCCGAACGGGTGCATCCGCGGCGGCGGACCGGCCCGCACCGATTGCCTCGCGGAGGTCGTCGTCGAGGGTGCGCAGGCCGCGAAGCCGAAGGCGCCCGTGATTCGCTGTCACGACGGCGATACGACGTGCGACTTCGATCCGACACCGGGGCGGTGCGGCTTCCTCGCCGCCTGGTGTCTCAACGAGAGCGGCTGTAGCGCCTCCGGCGTGACCAAGTTCACGGCACGCGGCGCGGCGGCGTCGTCGATCCTGCAGGCGGTCGGCAAGCTCGCCACGTCGAGCCAGGCGGGACCGGCGATGGTGTTCGCGCAGCCTCTCACCGCGCCGGAGAGCTGCAGCGAGCTCGTGAGTCTATCGGTCGGTCTCCGGAAAAACGGACGCCGACCCGGGAAGCTCGTCGTGAACACGGTGGCCGTCGGCATGACGAAACGCGTCCGCGATACGGACAAGATCAAGTTCGTCTGCCTGCCGTGAGCGACCGGCCGGGCGTCCGCGTGGCGCCCGGCCGCACCTCGCCCGACGCGGCGAGGGCAGGGCGGCGCGCCGTCCGATGCCCCCGGGCTCGGCGACGCGCCGCTTCAGCGACGTCCGGGGGCTACCCCGTCGGCTCGAGTTGCGCCTCGACCTTCGGCGTGCCGAGCGCATGCCAGTGGTCGAAGAAGCTCGCGCCGGATTGCCGGAGCTTGAAGGAGTTCCCCAGGAGCGCGTCGGGGCTGAAGATCCGTAGCCCCCGTCCCCACGCCCGCACGAACCCCCTCGGATACTCGTAGAAGGCCGCTTCGGCGAAGCGGACCGGCAGCGCCTGGCCCTTCGTGTCGAAGGTCGGCAGATCGCCCACCATCTCGCACGGCCCGCACGTCACGGGCGCCCACACCCAGTCGTAGCTGCTCTCGATCTTCGTCGCCGCGATCTTGTAGCCCGGCTTCTGCATCTCGACGCGGTACGTCGTGTCGCGCCGGAGGCGCAGCGTCGCGGGCGTCGTGACGGTGTACTGCTTCTGCTTGTCGAGGAAGCTCGGGCCGCGCTCGGAGATGCTCGGCATGACGGTGACCGTCGCCCCGGGCGGGCTCGAGTCGAGCGTGACGTCCTGCATCGGCCCGTGGACCAGGGTCGCGCACCCGCCGAGGAACACCAAAGACGCCAGGAACATCGAGTTCCGTCTCATGGTCGACCTCCTCCTGCCGATCGCCGGCAGCCGCGCACGGCCATAGACCATCAACCGCGCCCGGTCCAGGCCTGCACCATCCCGGACGTAGGACGAGGTACGCCCTCGCGTCGGACGCCGGGCTTACTTCTTGCCGGTGCCGAGTACCGTCTCCTTGAAGGTCTTCGCGACCGAGAAGCCGACCTTCTTGCGGGCGGGAATCTTGATCGGCTCTCCCGTCTGAGGGTTCCGCCCCATGCGGGCCTTCATCTTGCGGAGTCGGAAGATTCCAAGGCCGGGGATCTTGACCGACTCGCCCTTCTTCACCGTCTTCACGACGGTCTCGATCATCGAGCCGAGCACGTCGTCTATCTGCTTGCGGCTTACCCCTGTCCCCTCGGCGAGCCTCGCCACCAATTGCGCCTTGGTCATCAGCACCTCCTGGGGGGAAACGGCCGGGAACTTACGGCAGTCGCGAAGTGAGTGTCAAGAAATCCACGTCTACCAACGACTCCCGCGTCGTCGACTCCCTTGTCGTCGGCGCGCGCAGAGCGGCGCCGCGGTCACGACGTCGTCGATTCGCGCGCTCCCGTTCGCGGAACGGCCGCGGTCCCGATCGTCGACCCGCGTCGGGTCGGCGCGCGTCACCGGCCCGAACGCCGGTGGCACGCGTCCGCCTCGTCGGCGATCGCGCGTGCGCGCAGGCCGCCCGGCAGTCACGAGACGGGACGTCGCGAGCGAGTCCCCGCGCCGGCGCGAAGCGCGCTTCATCGTGCGGGCCTGGTGGCTTCGTGCACCGACGCGTGAGGGTGCCGCGGGCGGATGGGATCATGCAACGCTGCCACGACGGACGAACGCCGAGAGTCGTAGTACCACCTGATATTGCAGACGAATCGCATGATTTGGTGGCACCCGAATTGCATTTCCGACGGATCGCCCCAGAGGAATACGTGCAAGACATCGGGACCGCCACCGACGGCGTACGCGAGCGCTTGGAGCACATCCTCTCCTCGTACGAGGAGATCGATCGTCGTTTCACCGCCGCCGGCGGTCTCGGGACGCTGCTCAACCTCTACGAGCAGGTCCGCCGCGAGCTCGAGCGTGTGTCGTTCGAGGAGCTCGACCGCATGACCGTCGAGATAAAAACGGTCATCGAGGCGCTGCTCAAGATGGATTACGAGCTGCGCAAGGTCCACAACCTGAAGCTCGCCTTCGAGGCGCGGACGCCAGTTCCCGGCGCCCTCGCGTGACCACGCGTCACGCTGGAGCACTCGCCATGCTGTCGCGTCGGTGCGACATTTCTGCTTGCAACTCTGCGGCGACGGCTCTTACAATGCGTGCGTCGATAGCGACATGTCGCGCACGGTGAAGGGCATGTCGCGGGGGATGGCCACGACCGGTTCGCGCCGGAGACCGCTGAGCAAGGTTCCGGTCTCTCGCAGTAGACGCGGGCGTGGCGCGGTCATCCCGGCACGCACGACCGAGACCATCGCCGCAATGTCAGCCACGAAGTTGCCGGGCCCCGAAGCCCCGCAGAAGTTCGGGCCGTTGGCCGCCCGATCCGCGGCGGCCGTGCGCTCGGATCTCTCGACGCAGCAGATGCTCGCGCAGGAGAAGGTCCTCGCGGAGATCTCGCACGAGCTCGGGAACTTCTTCCACAAGCTCTACTACTGGTCCGATTATCTGAAGGAAAAGCCATCCCGTCAGAGCGCGGATTCGACCGCGACACAGATGCTCGAGCGGACGATCCGGAACCTCGAGGATTTCCTCAAGGTCTCGCTCGACTACTTCCATCCGACGCAGCTCTCGTTCACGCGCATGGCGGTGAGCGAGTTGATGGACGGGCTCCTCTTCCAGGTCCGCACGCACTTGAACGGGACGCCGCTCACGATCGCCGAGACCGCGGCGTGGCGTGGGAACGACGCCGAGCTGCTGGTCGATCCGGGCCATCTGTCGCGCGCGTTCGAGATCGCCGTCGGCCACCTGACGAAGCAGGTCGGCGCGGAGAGCACGATCGCGATCGGGATCGAGCGGTGCGTGCGTCGCGACTGCGCGGGGCTCGAGGTCGAGTTCCACCTGCGCCAGCCGAACCAGGACTCGCCGCTGTTCCGGACCGCGGAATCCGGCATCGAGTGGGCGGTCGCGCAGAAGGTCGTGGCGCTGCACGGCGGCGAGCTGTCGGAGCGCATGGACGGACCGGAGGAGAAGCGGCTCGTGATCTTCCTGCCGCTATCGGTATGAACGCGAAGGCGTGAGGGTGAAGCAATGGAAACGCGGATTCTGATCGTCGACGACGACCCCTTCATCTGCCGGCAGCTCGAGGAGCTCTACACCTCGCAGCAGTACGTCGTGTCGAGCGCGTCGAACGCTCCGGAAGCGCTCCGGCTGCTCGGTGAGCAGGAGTTCTCGCTCGCGGTCGTCGACCTGAAGATTCCCGGTACCGACGGGATCGGCCTCACCCGCGAGATCCGCGACCGCTGGCCCGACCTCGACGTCATCATGATCACCGGCTACGCGAGCATCAAAGGCGCGGTCGAGGCGATCAAGCAGGGCGCGAGCGACTACATCACGAAGCCGTTCCAGAAGGAGGAGATCCTCCTCGCGACCGAGAAGATCCTCGAGAAGCGGCGCCTGCTCGACGAGATCAGCTACCTCCGGAGCCAGCTCTCCGATCGCTACTCGTTCGCGAACATGGTGAGCCGCAACCGCGTCATGCACGAGATCTTCGAGACGATCAGCGTGCTGTCGCAGAACGACGCGACCGTCCTGATCTACGGCGAATCGGGCACGGGCAAGGAGCTCGCCGCGCGCGCGATCCACTTCCAGGGCAAGCGGAAGGGCGGCCGCTTCGTCGCGATCAACTGCGCGGCGTTCCCGGACACGCTGCTCGAGAGCGAGCTCTTCGGTTACGAGCGCGGGGCGTTCACGGGCGCCATCCACGACCGGGTGGGCAAGATCGAGCTGTCGAGCGCGGGCACGCTGTTCCTCGACGAAATCGAGAGCATCTCCCTCAACATGCAGCTGAAGCTGCTGCGCGTGCTCGAGGAGCGCGAGGTCGAGAAGCTCGGATCGAACCGCCGGATCAAGGTCAACATGCGGATCATCTGCGCGACCAACATGGACCTCGCGCAGGCCGTCGCCGAAGGCCGCATGCGCGAGGACTTCTACTACCGGATCAACGTCGTGCCGCTGCGCATCCCGCCGCTGCGCGAGCGCATCGAGGACATCCCGCTCCTCGTCGGCGAGTTCCTCCGGAACAGCGAGATGGCGCGCGAGAAGGGCATCAACCGCGTCTCGAACAAGGCGCTCTCGCAGCTCATGAGCTACTCCTGGCCCGGCAACGTCCGCGAGCTCGGCAACGTGATCGAGCGCGCCATCCTGCGCACGAGCGGCGCGGTCATCCGCGAGGTCGATCTTCCGGGACACAGCGGCGTCGGTAAGGAGAACGCGAACGGAAACGGCCGCCACACGAACTACGACTACGAGGTCCCGCTGAAGGAATACCTCCGCCGCGCGGAGAAGGATTACCTGGCGCGCGTCCTCCGGAAGTACCGTGGCGGGATCAACCTCTCGGCCAAGCACGCCCTCGTCGACGCCGCGACCCTCCACCGCAAGATGAAGCTCCACGGGCTCCGCCGCGAGGAGTACCGCCTGCGCGGCAAGCTCGAAGGCCCCGAGGCGCTCGCCAGCGGCGGGAACTGATCCCGGACCAGCTCCGTGTCTCGCCGGCGCCCGCTCGGCTCGCCCGACGGGCGCCGTCGTGTTTCTGGCGTCGTCGCGCGCCCGTGCGGGGGCCGTGCGCGGAAGCGAGACGGCCGGGCACCCAAGCGGTACGCATGCACGATGCGACGGCGGTGCAAGAGGCAAAGCTCCCATCGGCCGCTACGGCCCACCCGACGTGGAACGCGGCAGCGTGTCTGCACGAGGGATGCAGAGGTGCGAGAGACGGGGGGATTTCGCGGGCGGCTGCGATCGCGGAAAACCCTTATAAATCAATAGCCTCGGTCGCAGAACCGGTGTCTCCGTGGCATTGAATTTGCACCCTGGCCCCATCCCGTATGGCTGCACTGGTAACGCTGCCGGAGACCCGCCGCCGGGACCGGCAGTGGTACGTGGTGCGCACCAAGCCGCGTAAGGAAGACTATGCGGTGGACCAGCTCGACCGCCGCGGCGTCCCCGTCTTCTTCCCCCGCATCCTCGAGTATGGCCGGGACCAGGTAGCCCCACTTTTTCCCGGCTACCTCTTCGTCCACATCGGGCTGTTCGAGCATTACTACCGCGTCGTCTGGACGCCCGGCGTCCGCAGCTTCGTCGCCTTCGGGGCGACGCCGACGTCGGTCCAGGAGAGCGTCATCCTCTTCATCGCCGCGAGTGCCGGCGAGGGGGGCATCATCCGGCCGCTCGCCCCGTTTAAGGTGGGCGACCGTGTGCAGATCCGAAGCGGGCCGCTCGCCGGGTTGGTCGCGGTCGTCCAGCGACCGTGCTCGCAGCGCGGGCGCGTCCAGATTCTCCTCGATTTCCTCCGGCAGGGCGCCACCGTTGAACTGCCCGTCGGTCTCGTGGATCGCGTCTAGCGCAACGTCGCCCGGCGGCGTGGCGCAGTGCCCGGTCGCTGGCCGGGCGGGAAGATCGTATCGGCAGAAGGGACCCGGCTAGCGGGATACGGCGGAGCTACGAGCGTGAAAATGCAGCGACAGATGAGACGGCGATTCAGTTCAGGATGGACGCGGATCGCGGCGGTCGTGATCCTCGCGGCCTGTGGCCACCGGGGTTCGCAGGGCGGGATGCCGGTCGCGGCACTCATGCCCCCCGTAGCGCCCGAGCCCGGGCCAGCATATCGAATCCAGGTGGGCGACGAGCTGCACGTCCGCTTCGTCTACCAGCCGGACATGAACGAAGAGCTTCCGGTCCGGCCCGACGGACACATCTCGCTCGCCGCGACCGGCGATCTCACGGTCGCGGGCATGACGCCGGGCGAGGTCGAGCGGCTCATCGTCGACCGGTCGTCGACGCGGCTCCGGAATCCGGAAGTCGTCGTCGTCGTGACGAAGGTCGCCGAGCAGCGCGTCTACGTCGGCGGCGAGGTCGGCCGTCCGGGATACGTGACGCTGCTCCCGGGCATGACGCCGCTCCAGGCGGTGCTCCAGTCGGGCGGCTTCAGGAAGACGGCGAAGCTCAGCAGCGTGCTCCTGATGACGCCGCAGACCGACGGACGGTTCGCCGCGGCGCGCGTCGACCTCGATCAGGTCGTCAACGACGGCGTGGCCGAGCGCGTGCATCTCCACCCGAACGACGTCGTGTTCGTCCCGACCACGTGGATCGCGGACATGGACACGGTGGTCGATCAGTACGTTCGCGGCCTCATCCCGTCGCTCCCGCGCGTGGGGGCCGGGTACTCGCTCTCGAACTGACGGGCATCCATGGCAGCTCTCCAAGCGCTTCCCGAAGCGGCACTCCTCCCGGCGGCGACGAGCCCGGCGTTCACGACGTACGCGGCCCGAAGCTTCTTCTACGCCGTGTTCAAGCACAGCCGGCTCGTGGTCGGGGTGTTTCTCCTCGTCTTCCTTGCCTCGGCCGTATCGGCGGTGCTCCGTCCCCGGACGTGGCGCGCCAACACCAAGGTGCTCGTGAAGCTCGGCGAGACCGTGCAGATGGCGCCCGCCGAAGCGCCGTCGAAGAGCATCGCGCTCCCGTTGACGCCCGAGGTGGTGAAGACCGAGGCCGAGATCGTGAAGAGCGCGGAGGTGATCCGCGAAGCGGTCCAGCGCGTCGGCGTCCAGCCTGATCCCGACATGAGCATGGACGAGCTCATCTCGAAGATGCAGCTCGCGCTCACCGTCACGCCGTCGCCCGGCGCCAACGTACTGCAGATCAGCTACCTCGGCCGTGCGCCCGACCGCGTGACGCGCATGGTGAACGCGATCACGGACACCTACCTCGACCATCACAACCGCGTGTACCGCAACGAGGGCGTCCACGAGTTCTACAGCCTACAGATCCGCAAGCTCGAGACGGAGATGAAGACCGCGCAACGACGGCTGCGCGACTACATGAACCGTGAGGGTGTCGTTGACGCCGACCAGGAGATCAAGATCCTCGAGAAGGACGTCTTCGAGCAGGACAAGCAGCTGAAGCTCCAGAAAGCGAAGATCCAGGGCATGGGGCGCAAGCTCGAGGAGGTCCACGGGCAGATCGCCGCCACGCCGGCGCAGATCGCGTACAGCTCGGAGTACCACTCGAACCCGGTCCTCGAGCAGTTCAAGAACAAGCTCGCGGAGCTCGAGCTCGACCGCTACCGCCTGCTCCAGGCCTATATGCCGACCGACCGCCACGTGCAGGACAAGGACCAGGAGATCGCGAGCGTCCGCACACGGCTGAAGGAGGAGAAGGACCGCGTGCTCGCAAGCGAGCAGCTCCGGCACAACGACCTGCACTCCGAGCTGCAGAAGAACGCGTATGCGCTCCAGGTCCTGCTCGTCGACGCACGCACGCGGCTGCCCGGCATCCGCGCCCACCTGAAGCAGTCCCGCAAGCGACTCCACGATCTCCGCGATCAGCGCTTCGTCATCACGAACCTGAAGCAGGAGGCGGACCAGAAGACGTACGCCTTCGACCTCTACCAGAAGAAGCAGGAAGAGGCGCGGATCCAGGACGAGATGAAGAACCAGAGCATGGTCGCCGTGAGCGTCGTCGAGCACGCGTCGCCGCCGCTCGAGCCGGAGAACGGTCTCCTGCTCCCGCTGATGCTCGGCCTCGTCGGCGGCCTCGCGCTCGCGGCCGGCCTCGCGGTCGCGGTCGAATACCTGAACCGCCGGCTGCGATTCGAAGAAGAGATCGAACGGTACCTGGAGCTGCCCGTGCTCGCCGTGATCCCGGAGCTCGAGACGGCGGCGGTGATCGCCCGCCACTAAGCCTGGTGAAACCATGAGCCGAATCTACGACGCACTGAAGAAGCTCGAAGCCGAGCGCCGCGGCGCCCGGGGGAACGGGACGAACGGTGGGAGCGGCAACGGACACGGGAACGGACACGGCAACGGCGGCGGGAACGGCAAACGGCGGAGCTGGCGCTGGCTCTTCGGCAATGGACGAACGGGCGCGCAGCACCCGACGCTGCCGCTGAACCTCGGTCCCGACGTCGAGGACGCGTATCAGCGCCTCGGGACGAACCTCCTCCTTCCCGCGGTGAGCGACGCGACGTCGACGCCGCGTCTCGTCGGCGTGACGGCCTCCCGCCATGGCGAGGGTGCCACCACGACGGCCGCGGTGTTCGCATCGATCCTCGCGCGTCGGCGCGGGGGGCGTGTCGCGGTCGTCGAGGCGAACTTCCGCTCGCCGAGCTTCGACGCGGTGTTCAACGTCGAGCGCAACGGCGGGTTCGCCGAGCTGATCCTCGGCCAACGCTCGCTCGCCGACGTCACGCTGCCGACCGAGGTCCCGAATCTGTTCGCGATCTGCTCGGGCCACTCGCCGCTCGGCGCGCCGGCGCTCTTCGACTCTCCCGGCATCTCCGCGGCGCTCCAGCAGCTCCGCGAGGGGTTCGAGTTCGTCGTCGTCGACCTGCCGCCGGCGAACGTGTACAGCGACACGTCGATCCTCGGACCGCGTCTCGATGCGGCACTGATCGTGATCGAGGCCGACCGCACCCGGCTTTCCGAAGTCGAGCGCACCCGGCGGAGCCTCGAGCGCGTCGGCATGAAGCTCGCCGGGACGGTGCTGAACCGCCGGCGCGACTACATCCCCGCGTTCCTCGAAGAGATGCTCTAGGCGGCGTTCGCGCCGCTCGCCTCACACCAGCCCGACTCACAGACTCGCGATGACTCCGACGTTCGCGCGCGCGCGCCAACCGCGCGGTGGTGTTCCCACCGGCCTGCGCCTGGCGCTAGCCCTCGCGATCCCGTTCATCGGGGCGATCACGGTGATCGGGATCTACCTGAACAAGGAGTTCATCGTCGCGGCGGCGTGGGTCGCGTTCTCGGTCGCCGCGGCCGTGCTCGTCTACCCGCTGATCGGGCTCATCGCGATGACGGCTGGCTATCTGCTCGCCGCGTACCCGACGGTCCTCCAGTCCCTCGGCGTCCTCACGATCAACAACCTGCTCGGTCTCGGCCTCGCGGCCGTGGCCGCGTCGTACGTCGTCACGACGCGCGATCTCTCGTTCCTCACCGTGCGCCAGGTCATCCTCATGGTCGTGATCGGCCTCCTGCTCGTCCTTTCGACCGCGCACGCCGGAGTCATCTTCCCGCTGCTGCAGCAGAGCCAGAGCCTCGGGGTGAAGGGGAAGTTCCTCGACCGCACGTCGGACATGATGCACGACTTCTGGACGCGCATCATCTACCTGATCTTCTTCTGCATCTTCGTGCGGAGCCGGCGCGACATCGCGGCGATGCTCATGACGTTCATGCTCGTCCTCTTCCTCGCCGTGCCGTCCGCGCTCCTCAACTGGGAACAGGGGAACCTGTCGCACGGATTCCGCGCGGCGGCGAGCTTCACCGCCGGCGCGAACGCGAACCGGCTCGCGATGATCGCGCTGATGGAGGTCACGTGCTGGTGGCTCTGGCTGAAAGCGCGGCCGAGCCTGTTCCGGTGGGTGATCGCCCTCGGCGCGGTCGGCGGCTCCGTGCTCGTCGTGCTCGCGAGCGGCTCGCGCTCCGGGCTGCTCGGCGGGTTCCTCCTCGCGGTCGTCCTCCAGATCGGTCCGAAGCGCTACCGCATCTCCACGGGGCAGATCGCTGCCGGCCTGCTCGCCTGCGCGATCGCCGTCACGACGATCGTGCCGCCGGAGGCGTGGCAGCGGATGCTCACGTACTCGTCGGACCGCGAGGACATCGGCGGAACCTCCGTGATCAAGCGCGAGGATACGCTCGTCGTCGGCACGAAGATGATCCAGGATTACCCGATCTGGGGCGTCGGGCTCGGAAACTTCCGCGAGGTCGCGCGGCAGGTGTATCTCGACCCGTATTTCCGCCCGCCGCACAACTCGTACATGTGGGCGGCGTCGGAAGGGGGACTGCTCGTGTTCGTGGCATACCTCGTCCTCTTCACGGTGACGTGGTTCGACCTGCGGCGGATCAATCAGCTCTTGCCCCGCGATCCGGCGAGCTCGCACCTCGCCGTGGCGCTCCGCATCAACTTCATCCTCTACTCGTTCTTTGCCGCCTTCGCCGACCTGTGGTTGAACCCGATCACGTACGTGCTGGTCGGCCTCATCATCGCGACGCGGCAGTATCTCGAGCGGCTGCCGGCCGCGACCGCGCCGGTGACCGTGCTCGCGAGGGCGGCGTGATCCGGATCGCGTTCTTCGCTCCGGTCCTCGCGACGGGCGGGACGCAGCGCCACCTCCAGCAGGTGCTCGGGCTGCTCGACCCGTCGCGGTTCGCCGCCCGGGTGTACACGCTGCGCGCGGGGGGCGAGGTCGAGGGCGAGCTCCGCGAGGCCGGCGTGCCCGTGACGTCGCTCGCGATCGGTCCGCGCCTCGTGAGCGCGCGCGCCGCGCGCACCGTGCTCCACGCCGCGCGCGAGCTCGGCGCGGAGCGGGTCGACGTCGTCCACGGCTACCAGTGGCGGCCCGCGCTCGTCGGCGCGATCGCGGGGCGGCTCGCCGGGGTGCCGCTGCTCCTCGCGAGCAAGCGGAGTCTCACCGGCGAGAGCCGTCAGGCGCGTCGCGCGTGGCGTCTGATCGCTCGGCGCGTGGACACGATCATCGTCAACGCCGAGGCGCTCCGGACCGAGGGGACGGCGCTCGGGATGAGCGCGCGCTGGACGATGATTCCGAGCGGCGTCGACGTCGACCGCTTCGCCGACGCGCCGGCCGCCGCCGACGCGAAGGCGGGCCTCGGCCTCGATCCGCGACGTCCCGTGGTCGGGGCCGTCGGACGTCTCGAGAGCCGGAAGGGGCACGATCACTTCCTCGCCGCCGCCCGGGTGATGCTCGCGCGGGCGAACGGGCTTCGCCCGCAGTTGCTGATCGTCGGCGACGGTCCGCTGCGCGAGCCGCTCGAGCGGCGGACCACGGAGCTCGGGCTCGAGGAGAGCGTCACCTTCACGGGTGCGGTGCGCGACGTCCGGGCCGCGCTCGCGGCCATGGACGTCTTCGTGCTGCCCTCGCACGCCGAAGGGATGTCGAACGCGCTCCTCGAGGCGATGGCGGCCGCGCGTCCGATCGTCGCGACCGCGGTGGGCGGAACGCGCGAGGTGCTCGAGGGCGACGACGCCGGCGTGCTCGTCCCCCCCGGCGATGCCGACGCGCTCGCGACGCAGATCCTGCATCTCCTCGCCGACCCGCGACGGGCGGCGGGACTCGGCGCGGGAGCGCGCCGGCGTGTCAGCGACCGCTTCGGTGCGCGGGCGATGGTCGCCCGGCTCGAGCGGCTCTACGAGGAGCGTCTCGCGCAGCGGAGCCCGGCATGAGGTCGCGCGCCGCCGTGTTCGTCTTCCACGACATCGTCCCGGTCGATGCGCTCGACGACGTCCCGCCCACGCACCGCCCGTACGCGCTGCCGCGGGAGGACTTTCGCGCCTTCTTGCTCGCCGCGCGCACCTCGGCGCGCCGCGCGATCGTCGCCGGGCGGGTGCCGGACGAGCTCGGCATGCTCTTCTACAGCCTCACCTTCGACGACGGTCGCGCCAGCGACTACACCGAGGCGTTTCCCGTGCTCATGGAGCTCGGTCTCCGCGCGACGTTCTTCGTCGTGCCGACCGCCGTCGACACGCCGGGATACGTCACCTGGTCGCAGCTGCGGGAGATGACCGCCGCGGGGATGGAGATCGGGAGCCACTCGTTGACGCACCCCTTCGTCGATCAGCTCGATGGGCCCGCGCTCCGACGCGAGTTCGGCGACTCGAAGGCGATGATCGAGGAGCGCCTCGGCGCGGCGGTACGCGCGGCGTCGCTGCCGCGCGGATGGGCGACGCCGACGCTTAGTAGCGTGCTCCGCGAGATCGGCTATCGCGTCTTCTGCACGAGTCGCCCCGGTTGGTGGTATCCCGGCGACGCGCCGCTCTCCGTGCCCCGCGTCGCAGCGACGCTCGGCATGCCGATCGAGGACTTCGCCGCGATCGCGAACGGCGAGCCGCGCGCGCTCTGGCGCCTGCAGGCGATCGAGGCCGCGAAAAACACGGTGAAGGCCTGCGTCGGCCGGCGGGGCTGGAACCTCCTCCGCGCGCCGCTCCTCCGGTTCCGCTACTCGCAGGAGATGCGATGACGTATCGGACGCTGCTCCTCGGGCTCGACGGGGCCACCTTCGACGTGATCGACCCGCTGATCGCGGGGGGACGCATGCCCGTGCTCGCGGGCCTCGCGTCGCGTGGCGTACGCGCCCGGCTCCGCTCGACGTGCCCGCCGGTGTCGGCACCGGCATGGGTGACGTTCCTCACGGGGAAGCAGCCGGGAAAGCACGGCGTCTTCAACTTCCAGAACCTCGACGGCCGCCGCTACTCCGGCTTCAGCGAGACGCTCGTCAACTCGTCGTACTTCCGCGGGGGCACGCTGCTCGACCACCTGGGTCGCACGAGCGCGCTCCGCTCGCTCGCGTTCCGCATCCCGATGACGTACCCGGCGTGGGACGTCCCGAACGGCGTCGTCGTCTCCGGGCCGCCGCTTCCCGACCGCCGCCGGGCGTACGCGCGGCCGCTCGCGGTCGAGGCCGAGCTCGGACCGGCGAGCCCGCTCTCGCACGACGAGCTCTCGGCCGCGAAACGCGCGCGCGACGTCGGCCAGATCGACGCGTGCAATCGATTCGAGCTCGATCTGCTCGAGCGAACGGTCTCCCGCTATCTCGCCGTGGGCACCGAGCTCGTGATCGGCTTCACCGGCATTCCCGACGGCCTTCACCACGCGTTCTGGGCGTTCCACGATCCGCGCTCGCCGCTCCACGAGCCCGACGCGCCGGCGCCGCTCCGGACGCTGATCGAGCGGTGGTACGTCGAGATCGACGCCGCGATCGGCCGCATCCTGGCCGCGGTGGGCGACGACACGGCGGTGATCGTGCTGTCGGATCACGGCGGCGGCCCGGCGCCCCTCCGCCACGTCAACCTGAACGCATTCCTCCGCACCGCCGGGCACCTCACGGTCGCGGGCGAGCGGCGCGCGCAGCTGGCGACCGGCGCCCGCAAGATGATCGACCGCGCGCGCCAGGAGCTTCCCGGTCGCATGTGGCTCAAGCGCCACCTCCCGGAGCGCGTGCAGCGTCGGCTCCGGCGCCTCCGGAACGCGACCGGGGCGATCGCGTGGGAGCGGACGCGCGCGTACGCGATCCCGGTCTTCTATCCGATCACGGCGGTGTGGCTGAACGTCGCCGGACGTCAGCCGAAGGGCATCGTGACGCCCGGGGCGGAGTACGAGCGGCTTCGCGACGAGCTTGCGCGCGACATATCCGCGCTCCGCGATCCCGAGACCGGTGCGCCGCTGGTGGCCGGCGTCTGGCGCCGCGAGGACGTCTACAGCGGCGCGCACGTCGCGGACGCCCCGGACCTGATCGTCGAGACCGTCACGGGGCACCACGGCGGCTTCGACCTCGATCGCCTCGTGACCGACGTGCCGAGCGCCGCGCTCGCCGCGATCAACGGATCGCACACGCCCGAGGGCATCTTCATCGCAGCTGGGGGTCCGTTCCTCCGCGGCGTCGCCCTCGATCCGCCGAGCCTCGCCGACGTGCTGCCGACCGCGGTGCACCTCCTCGGCGCGCCGCTCCCCGACGACCTCGACGGCCGCGTGCTCGCCGAGGCGATGGATCCCGCCTACGTCGCCGCGCATCCGGTCCGTCACTCGAGCTCCGAAGCCGGGACCGAGGACCGCGTGACGCTGTCGACCGACGACGAGGGCGAGATGCGGAAGTTCCTCCAGGGGCTCGGATACGTGGAATGACGCCGCTTCGTCGCATCGCCGTGCTCGCCGGCGACGCGCCCGCTGCGCGCGCGGTCGCCGGCGCCGTGTCGTCGCTGCTGACGGCGGTCGGACGTTGGGTCGAGGACGTGGCCGGCGACGCCGATCTCGCGTCGTACGACGCCGTCGTTCTCCCGAGCGCGGCGCAGTTCGACGCCAACCGCGGGCGGTACCGCGGACCCGTCCTGGTGGTCGACGGCGACCTGCTCGCCGGCACCGTCGCTCCCGGGTTTCGCGGACTCTTTTCCGACGAGCCGTGGCGGCCCGCCGTTCTGGTCGGCGGGACGCTGGCGCCGCAGCCGCGACCGCTCCCGCTCCTCGCCGGGCGCGCGCTCGGCGACGCGCCGGTCGGCCTCGCCGCGGAGCGCGAGCCGGGGGTCGGGTACGTGCTGCCCGCCATGCTCGGGCCGACGCTGCGAACCGCGAGCGGGTTCTGGAACCTCGCGGCGCTCCTCGAGCATGCGCTCGCGGCGGTGATCGGCGAGCGCCGCGCGCTCTACGCCGATCCGTGGCCGCGCGGCATCCGCGCGGCACGCGCGCTCACGTACGACCTCGACGCGCTCGAGACGTCGACGCTTCCCGATCTCGTCCGCGACGGTGGCCCGGCGACGCTCTTCTGCTGCGCCGATGCCCTCGATCGCCTCGGCGCGCCATCGCCCCGGCTCGAAATCGCGGCGCACGGCGACGTCCATCGTCCGTTCGTCGATCCGGCGACGAACCTCGCGCGCGTCGATCGGATGTGCGACGCGTTCCGGCGCGCCGGCTTCGACCCGCGCGGCTTCTCGCCGCCGAATCTGACCTACGACTCGGCGCTGGCGCCGCTCTTCGCGCGCTTCGGCTACGTCCGGATCGGCTACCAGGAGCGCGCGCTCCGCTTCTTTCCCTACGCGGTCGCCGACGGACTCGTCGCCGGCGTCTCGTTCTATCCCGACTTCCTCCACCGCTACGTCGGCGCGGAGGAGTACGCGCGACTCCTCCGGCGGTTCTGCGCGTGGGCCGCGGCGACGTCCGTGCTCGCCGTGCCGTGCTTCCATCCGTGCCTTTGGTCGGAGCCGCTCCGACGCTTCCTCGAGGCCCCGGCGGACGACGTGTGGCAGGCGACGCTCGCGGAGGTCGTCGACTGGTGGCGCCACCGGACGTGCGCCCTCGCCGACGTCGCCGCGCGCGGCGCGGCGGCGGCGCCGCCGGATCTGTCGCTCGTCGACACCTCGCCCGCGGCCCGGCTCGCGGCCCTCCGCCCGGTGAACGGCGAGCCGAAGCTCGCCCCCGGCTTGCGGCCCGTCTCACACATCCGGATCGCCGGTCGCGCCGTGGGAGTGATTCCGGCCGCCGACGCTCCCGCGGCGCCCGTGGACGTCCGCCTCGGTGCGGCATGGCGCCCCGTCGGCTGGCTGCCCGCACCGCTCCGGCGCGCCGCCGGACGCGCGCTCGTTCGCGTCGCCAACAAGAACGGCCTGCACGCCTGGCTCTACGGCGACCTCGGCGTCGCGCCGGACATCCGGGCGGGCGCGCTCCGCCTGCCACTCGTCGCGCCCGACGAGCCGATCATGGTGAGCCGGCCGGCGGTCGACGAGCTTCGCCGTCTCGGCCGTGGCGCCGCGCGGCGGCTCGGCTTCGCGCGTCCGACGTCACATGCGTGAGATCGAGGTCATCCGCACGCCGGACCGACTCGCCTCGCTCGGCGACGAGTGGGACGCGCTCCTCGCGCGCTCGGTGAGCGACACCGTCTTCCTCACGTGGGACTGGCTCTCGACGTGGTGGGAGGTGTACGGCGGCGCGATCGAGCCGTGCGTCGTCGCGGTGCGCGAGGACGGTCGGCTGGTCGCGGCGGCGCCGTGCAAGATCGAGGAGCGCCGTCACTACGGCCTCACGTTCCGCCAGCTCGAGTTCATCGGCACCGGCCGCGCCGTCTGTCCGGACTTCCTCGACGTCGTCGTGGAGGCCGGGCGCGAAGGGGAGCTCGTCCCGGTGCTCGCGGCCACGCTCGCCGCGGAGCGCGGCTGGGACAAGCTCGCGCTCACCGACGTGCCCGACACGTCGCCGCTCCGTACGCCGCTGACGCGCGCGCTCGCCGGCGCGGGCCTGCGGCCGCGGATCGAGGTCGACCGGGTCTGTCCGTACCTGCCGCTCCCGGCGACCTGGCCCGAGCTCGAGGCCCGGCTCACGCACAACTTCCGCCGGAACCACCGGAAGAAACGGCGCCGTCTCGGCGGCACGCTCGTTCCGTGGCGCCCGGACGAGGATCCGACCGCCGCGCTCGCGACGCTGGCGCTGCTCCACCAGGAGCGGATGGAGACGTCCGGGCGTGGAGGAAACTTCAAGAAAACCGACTACCGCGAGTTCCACGAGCGCTTCGCGGCGCGCGCGGCACGGCGCGGCTGGCTCTACCTCGCCTTCCTCGAGCGCGACGGGAAGGCGATCGCGGGCCGGTACGGGTTCGTGTACCGCGGCACCTACTACGCGTATCAGTCCGGCTTCGCGCCCGAAGCGGCCGACGACTCACCCGGCGAGGTGATGCTCGGGCTCGTCATCGAAGACCTGATTGGACGGGGCGTGACCGAGTTCAACTTCCTCCGCGGCGCCCAGCCTCACAAGTTCCACTGGACCGACCGGCGACGCGAGACGGTCCGGCTCGAGGGCTGGCGGCGCGCGCCGCTTCCGCACGCGCTCGCGGTCCTCGATCGCGTGGCGGCGGAGCGGCGTCGGCTGCGGCGGCGGTTCCCCGGGCTCTTCGGGGGGCGCACGCGAGCGGCGGCGGTGCCGGCATGAAGTCGTTGATGAAGCGCGTCCTCTATCGCTCCGGTCTCCTGACGCTCGCCGGCCTCGCACGCCGACGCGCGGGCGCGCTCGTGCTGCGCTATCACGCCGTCACCGACGGCGACGACGTGCTCTACGCGACGCCGGAGATCTGCATGCCGGTCGCCGCGTTCCGGCTGCAGATGGCGTTCGTGAAGCGCGCCTACACGGTCCTGCCGCTCGACGCGCTGGCGCAGGCGATCCGGCGCGGCGAGACGTTGCCGGCCCGCCCGCTCGCCATCACCTTCGACGACGGGTACGCCGACAACCACCGGCTCGCGTTTCCCGTCCTCGACCGCCTCGGCCTCACGGCCACGCTCTACGTGACGACCGGCAGCCTCGAGGATGGGCCGCCCCTCTGGATGTCCGCGGTGCGCGCGCTCGTCTTCCGCGCCCGCGGCCCGGAACTCGCCGTCCCCGGTCTCCCGCCGATCGGCCTCGCTCCGCGCGTCGATCGCGCGGCCGCGGCCCGCGCGCTGACGCGTGCGCTCGTGCCGCTCGACGCGACGACGCGAGCCGAGCGCCTCGCGTCGGCGGCGGCAATGGCGGGCGTCGATCTCGGCCAGGCGCTCGCCGGCATCATGCTCCGCTGGGACGACGTGCGCACGCTCGCACGCGCCGGCTGGACGATCGGCGCGCACACCGTGACGCACGCGAACGTGGCGCTCGCGAAGGCGGCGGACGCGGAGGCGGAGATCGCCACGTCGCGCGACGCGATCGCCGCGGTGATCGGCGCGAAGGTCGTCCACTTCGCGTACCCGAACAGCGGCGGCGAGCATCGCTACTTCGGCGACGGGGTGACCGACATTCTCCGGCGCCTCGGGTTCGAGACGGCCGTCACGTCCCGCGCCGGCCTGCTGCGTGCCGGCGCCGATCCGTACGCCCTCCCTCGCATCGGCGTGAGCCCCCGGCTCGCGCCCGTCAGCGAGCTCGCCGCCGCGCTCGCGCGGCAGCGGCTCGCCGCCTGATCGCAGAGACCGACCCTCATGTGCGGCATCGCAGGAGAGCTCCGGCTCCGGGCCGGCGAGCGGGCGAGCGCCCCGCGCGTCCGCCACATGTGCGACGTGATGGTGCACCGCGGCCCGGACGATTTCGGCGGCTTCGCCCAGGCCGAGGTCGCGCTCGGGATGCGGCGCCTCTCGATCGTCGACGTCGAGGGCGGGCACCAGCCGCTCGCGAACGAGGACGGCTCCGTCCAGATCGTCTGCAACGGCGAGATTTACAACAGTGCTTCCTTGCGCTCCGCGCTCCAAGCCCGCGGCCATCATTTCCGCAGCAGATCGGATGTAGAGGTCATCGTCCATCTCTACGAGGAGGAGGGGACGGCGGCGGTCGCGCGGCTCGAGGGCATGTTCGCCTTCGCGCTCTGGGACGCGCAGCGGCATCGGCTGGTGCTCGGCCGCGATCGGATGGGGATCAAGCCGCTCTACGTCGCGGAGACGGACGACGGCCTTCTCTTCGGATCGGAGGCGAAGTGCCTCCTCGCCGGCGGGCTCGATGCGGCGATCGACGTCCAGTCGCTGCACGACTACCTGACGCTCGGCTACGTCCCGGACCCGGCGAGCATCTATGCCGGCGCACGCCAGCTCCCGCCGGCACACATCCTCGTCGCCGAGCCCGGGCATCCGACGCGCGTCGAGCGTTACTGGAACCTCGCGGGCCACGCGTGGCGCGGGGCGCGGAAGAGCGAGCGCGAGTGGGAGTCGGAGCTCGTGACGACGCTCCGGGCGGCGGTCGCGAGCCATCTCATGAGCGACGTGCCGCTCGGCGTCTTCCTCTCCGGCGGGCTCGACTCGGCGACCATCGTCGCGCTCATGCACGAGCTCGGCGTCGATCCGATCCGGACGTTCACGATCGGCTTCGAGGAGGAGAGCTTCAGCGAGGTCCCGCTCGCGCGCCAGGTCGCCGAGCGCTACGGCACCGAGCACCACGAGCTCGTCGTCCGCCCCGACGCCGCGACGCTCCTCCCGCGGATGGTGCGCCACTTCGACGAGCCGTACGCCGACTCGACCGCGATCCCGGTCTGGTACGTCTCCGAGCTCGCGCGCCGGCACGTAAAGGTCGTCCTCTGCGGGGAGGGCGGCGACGAGATGCTCGCGGGCTACGAGACGTACCGCGCGCGTCGTTTCGCCGCGCTCTACGGGCGTCTCCCGCGGGCGATCGGTGCCGGGCTCGTTCCCGCGCTCGTCCGCCGGCTGCCGGTGTCCCACGACCGCGTGAGCTTCGACTTCAAGGCGAAGCGCTTCGTCGGCGGCGCCTACCTCTCGCCCGCGGCCGGCCATCTCTGGTGGAAGACGGTGCTCGCCGAGGACGTGAAGGCGACGATCTACGCGAACGGGACCGCCGAGCACGTCCTCCCGACCGTGCGGCTCTTCGAGTCGCTCTACGCCGAGAGCGACGGCGACGACATGGATCGCCTCCAGTACATCGACACGGCGCTCTATCTGCCCGCCGATCTGCTCGCGAAGGGGGACCGCATGAGCATGGCGCACTCGCTCGAGGCGCGCGTCCCGTTCCTCGATCGGGCGGTCGTCGAGCTCGGACGCCGCATCCCGTCGCGGCTCCGGCTCCGCGGCCTCACGACCAAGTATCTCCTGCGCCGGGCGATGCGCGGGCGCCTGCCCGAGGCGATCGTGACGGGCCGGAAGAAGGGCTTCAACGTTCCGATGTCCGGCTGGCTCGCCGGCGAGCTCCGGGACTTCACGCACGACCTCCTCTCCCCGAGCCGGCTCCGCCGCCAAGGACTCCTCGATCCCGCCGCCGTCGGCCGCCTGGTCGACGATCACATGCGGCGAAAGGCCGACCGCAGCCACGCCATCTGGACGCTCCTCGCGCTCGTCGTCTGGCACGACGAGGTGCTGCGCGCCGATTGGCGACCGCCCGCGCTCGCCAGCGCACGGGCCTGACCGCGCCATCGAACGGAGAACGACCGTGACCGCTCTCGAAGCCTTGAAGCACGCCGCCGAGGACGTCGCTGACTCGCCGGTCCACTTCGAGCCGCTGCCCGACCGGGGATGGCGCCGATGGTGGCAGGTGGCCGTTGCCGCCGGTGGGTTCCTCGTCCTCCTTCCCGTGTCGCTCGTGATCGCGATCGCGATCAAAGTGACGAGCCGGGGACCGATCCTCTACCGGGGCACGCGCATCGGCCGCGGGCTCGCGCCGTTCACGATCTACAAGTTCCGGACGCTCCTCGTCGACGCCGAGCAGCGGATCGGCGCCCGCCTCATCACGCCGGGCGACACGCTCTACACGACGATCGGCCGCTTCCTCCGGCGGTACAAGCTCGACGAGATCCCCCAGCTCCTGAACGTCATGCGCGGCGACATGAACATGGTCGGGCCGCGGCCGGTCCGGCCCGTCTTCCTCGCGACGTCGCTCCGCGAGATCCCGAACTACACCGACCGCTTCCGCATCCGCCCCGGCATGACGGGCCTGGCGCAGCTCCGTGGCGGGTACTTCACGCCGGTCCGGGACAAGCTCCGCTACGACGTCCTCTACATCCGCCATCGCGGCGCCTGGCTCGACTTCAAGCTCGTGGTCGCGACGTTCGTGAAGCTCCTGAACCGCTGGCTGACGCTCGGCCTGCTCCTCGGGCTCATCTTCCTGTGCGCGTCGTTCGTGCCCGAGGTGTTCCGCAAGCCGTTCGAGATCAAGGTCGGCGGCTTCAACCTGTCGCCGTTCGAGACGCTCGGCGTGCTGCTCGCCGGCGTCGTTCTCGTCCGCCAGATACCCTCGCACCGGCTCTACCTCTATCGGACGCCGACGAACCGCCCGATGGTGTGCTTCGTGCTGTTCTCGCTGCTCGCCGGGCTCTTCGGCGGCGACCTCGCCGCGCGCCTCCGGGACATCGCGTACTTCACCGCGTCGGGGTTCTTCCTCTATCTCCTCGTCGTCAGCGGCGAGATCACCGAGACGTTCGCCACCCGCGCGACGCGGGTCGTCGCGCTCGCGGCGGTCGTGGTCGCGATCCTCGGCATCCTCGAGGTCGTGCTGGAGACGCACGTCGCGTCGGCCGTCGAGGGCGCGGGGGCGCCGCGGATCACGGCGACGCTCGGAAGCCCGGTCGCGCTCGCGACGTATCTCGTCCTCGGCGTCCCGCTCGTCCTGGTGGAGCTCACGTGTGCCGAGCGGCGCGAGGAGCGCGACTTCTGGCTCGTCTGCACGACGCTCGTGATAGTCGGCGTGCTGCTCACCCAGACGCGGACGGGTTTCCTCGCCCTCGGGCTCACGGCGTCGGTGTTCGCCTGGCGCGTCTCGCGGCGGGTGTTCCACGTGTTTGCGGGCGCGCTCGTCGCGTTCGTCGCGGTGATGGTCGCCGTCGGTGGTCTTCGCCTCGCGCCGTCGGCGCTCAGCACGGAGTGGGCGCGCCGGGTCGCGCTCACGTCGGCGACGATCGCGGCCGACGCCGAGACGCCCCTCGGCGTCCTGATCGGTCCAGAGCCGGGCAAGGGCGCGGTGAGCGTCGTCGAGGTCGAGCAAGGCGACGCGCACCCGCGGCAGATGCGGAACGCGAACATGCACCTGACGCTCGTGCAGCGCACGGGGATCGGTGGGTGGGCGCTCATGATGTGGGTGATCGGCTCGGCGCTGCTCGCGATCTATCGCGGCAGCCGGACGGTCGCCGATCGCCGCCTCGGGCTCGTCCTCTGGGCGATCTTTTCCTCGGGGCTCGGGTTCCTCGTCTCGATGAGCAACTTCAACGCGTTCTACGACTCGACGATCCAGGTCTTCTTCTGGGGCCTCCTCGGCATCGGCATGGCGATCGTGGTCCATCGCAACACGCGCCGCCCGACGTACAATGTCATCTGGCGCTTCGGGCAAGGTGAGTAAATCCGACCCGAAATGCATTTCGGGTCGGGGTCGGATGCGAGCGTGAGGCGTCGGTGGCTCGCGCGACCGGGGTGCCGCGGCCGGCGGAGCCGGCGCGGCATGCTGGGACGGACGTGACGGATACTGCATCGCAACGGCGGATTGCTTTGGGTGTCGGGCCTGGGCTCGTCGCCGGCTTGCTTGCCGGGGTGACGTGGTGGGCTTGTGAGACCTTGCTGAACCGCGCGCTCGGCGGGCTGTTGCCCGTCCAGCCCGCGATCGTGTTGTTGGCGATCGACGTCGGGCTCGGGGCGGCGGCGGGGCTGCTCGTTGCCGTAGTGCTCACGGTGTTGCGGCGGCCGGTGGGCAGCGCTTCGCTGGCGCTCGGGCTGGCGGCGGCGTACGGGCTGCTTCGCGTCTACGATCCGCCGGGGCTCGGGCTCGAAGGGGTGTTCGCGGTGCTGGCGGCCGCGGTGGCGGCGCTCGGGGTCGTCGTTGCGGGTGCGGCGGCGTCGGGGGTGCTCGGGTTCGTGCACCTGACGGTGCTCACGAGCGCGGCGGTCGCGTTCGGCGGCTTCGCCGTCGACGAGCTCGCGGGGACGCGACGCTGGGGATCCGCGCCGCTGCTGCTCTCGGCGCTGCTGCCGCTCGCGGCGGTCCTCGGCGATCGCCTGCTCGGCGCGGTCGTCCGGCGACGGGGCGTCCGACTCGCGGCCGAAGTCGGCGTCGCGGCGCTCGCGCTCGTCGTCTGGGGACGGCCGCTCGTCGTCGCGCCGATCGACGACCCGATCGTCACCGCGGTGCCGCCGGGCGCCGGCGCGCCCGACGTCATCCTCGTCGTCCTCGACACGACGCGCGCCGATCACCTGTCCACGTACGGGTACGCGCGCGACACGTCGCCGCGACTCACGGCGTTCGCGAAGGACGCGATGCTCTTCACCCAGGCGCGCTCCCCGGCGGCGTGGACGCTTCCCGGACACGCGTCGCTCTTCACGGGGATGTATCCGACGCGTCACGGCGCGCACTTCGCCGGCGTCGTCCTACCCGGTGAGTCGCGCGACGGACGTCGGCAGGTCGCGTATCCGCTCCCGGCGTCGGCCGTCACGATGGCCGAGGCGCTCCGCGACCGCGGCTACCAGACGGGTGGGTTCGTCGCGAACTTCTCGTACCTCTATCGCGACTTCGGTGTCGCGCAGGGATTCGGCCGCTACGAGGACGCGCCCGGACTCCTGCTCCGGCTCCGGCCCGTCGGGCTGCGGGTCGCGCAGCAGGTGCGGCCGGGGTTCTGCGTCGCGCCGTACCGGACGGCGCACGACATCAATGCCGCCGCGCTCGCATGGCTCGACCGCGCGTCGAAGGATCGTCCCGCCTTCCTCTTCGTCAACTACATGGAGGCCCATCAGCCACGCCTCGCGTCGTCGCCGTGGGACCGCTGGAGCCGCGAGCTGCCGAACGCGGCGCGCCTCGCGCGGCGAAATCTCTACTACGAGCACGCCGTGAAGGACCTCCCCGAGGACGAGCGTGCCTTCATCGAAGCGAACTACGACGGGCAGCTCGCCGCGATGGACGAGGCGTTCGGCGCGCTGATCGAAGCGCTGCGCGCGCGCGGGCGGTACGAGAACGCGCTCGTCATCGTGACGGCCGACCACGGCGAGTTCCTCGGCGAGCATCGACAGATGGGACACATCGGCCAGATGCTCTACGAGCCCGTGCTGCACGTGCCGCTCGTCGTGAAGTTCCCGGGCGCGATGCGTCCGCGGGGACGGGCCGACGGCGCCGTGCAGCTCGTCGACGTCCTCCCGACCGTGCTCGCGGCGACCGGCGCGCCGGTGCCGCCGGGCATCCAGGGCGAGGCGCTCCCCGACGTGACCCACGCGACCCTCGCGGAGGAGGACGTCGATCCGTACCTCGTCGCCCGCTATGGTGCGCAGTACGATCGCAGCATCCGCGTCCTCTACGACGGCAGCTACAAGCTCATCCGGACGTCGCGGGGCGACCACATGCTGTTCGACCTCCGACGAGATCCCGAGGAGAACAAGAATCTCGCGGCCGAGGAGCCGGAGCGCGCGGCGGCGTTACTGCAACGCCTCGAGTCGACGCTCGGCACCCTGGTCGCCAAGCGATAGGCCGACTTCCATGCGACCAAACGGTACGAATCCGCGCTCTCCGGAAGAGCCGCAGGGTTGGGGACGCGTCACGTCGATGGCCCGGTGGCTCGCGCGCCGACGGCAGCCCGCGGGCGCGCGGCCGCGCGTCTCCGTCGTGATCCCGGTCTACAACGCGGAGGCGACGCTCGCGGAGTGCCTGACCCGTCTCTGCAACTCGACCTACAGCGACTTCGAGGTCGTCCTCGTCGACGACGGCTCGACCGATCAGACGGCCGTGATCGCGGCGAACTTCCCGGTCCGAATCGTCCCGACCGAGGGGCGGGTCGGCCCCGGGGCCGCGCGGAACCTCGGCGCACGCGCGGCCGAGGGCGAGCTCCTCTTCTTCATCGACTCGGACGTGATGGTCCGCCCCGACACCGTGGCGCGCGTTGCCGCGGCGCTCGAGGAGGACGGGGGCGTGGCCGGGGTGTGCGGCGTGCAGGCGGCCGAGATGCGGCACCGCAACCTCGTGAGCCAGTACAAGAACCTCTGGATGCGCTGGACCTACGTGCGGAAGCGCGGCGACGTGCCGCTCTTCTACACGACGGCGGCGGCGATCAAGCGGATGGCGTTCCTCACGGCGGGCGGGTTCGATCCCGGCTACGGGACGCCGAACGTCGAGGACACCGCATTCGGCCAGCGGCTGGCGCGCCTCGGCATCCGCATCCGGGTCGATCCGGAGCTCGAGGTCGAGCACGTGAAGCGCTACTCGCTCGGCGGGCTGCTCCGGACCGACTTCATGCGCGCCGTCTCGCTCACGCGCTTGAAGCTCCGGCAGCCGACGGAGCTCGGACAGAACAACACGTCCATTCCGGCGACGTACATGGCGAGCGTGCCGCTCGCGGCGCTCGGGGCGCCGGCGCTCGCGGCGGGGACGGCGCTCGGCGTCGTCGCACTCGCCGTGCTCGGCGCCGTGGCACTCGCGGGGACGATCGCGCTCAACGCCGGCTTCCTCCGCGCCATCCACGCGAGCGACGGATGGGGGAGGGCGCTCGCGGCGATTCCGCTTCTCTGGCTCGAATTGCTCGTGGTAGGGGCCGGTACCGGCGTCGGGCTCGCAACCTACGCGGTCGGCCGGCGGTACTGAACAGCGGCGAGGGAGAGATACGCGATGGGCTACTTCGACTACCTGAAACACGGGAAGAAGATGTTCGTGAAGCGCGGGCAGATGCCTGTGTACCTCGTCTACTTCATCACCGACGCCTGCAACGCGAAGTGCAAGCACTGCCTCCTCGCCGACGGCGCGCACCCGGGCTGGGAAGAGCCGTCGATGGTCTACCGCAAGCAGGAGCTGACGCTCGAGGAGATCGACAAGGTGACGGCGAGCATGGGCAAGGACTCGCTCATGTTCCTCCTGCCGACGGGCGGTGAGCCGTTCCTCCGCAAGGACATCGGCGAGATCATCAAGATCTTCCACAAGAACACCGGCGTCCGGAACGTCGGCATTCCGACCAACGGCAGCACGACGGCGCGCACCGTGTCGATCGTGAAGAACCTCCTCGACACGTGCCCCGACCTCGACCTCCACATCGACGTCTCGCTCGACGGCGTGGGCGCGCTCCACGACGAGATCCGCGTCTTCCCCGGCCTCTTCAAGCGCTCGATCGAAACGTACAAGGCGCTTCGAGAGGTCGAGAAGCACTACAAGAACTTCAGCGTGCAGGTGGAGACGACGGTCTCCAAGCACAACGAGGACGTGCTGATCGAGAACTATGAGTGGTTCCGCCAGAACCTCGACGTCGACACGGTCTTCACGTTGCTCACGCGCGGCGCACCGAAGGAGCCGCTCTCCAAGTTCTTCGACGTCCAGAAGTACGAGGAGTACGCCGACCACATGGAGCGCGAGTACAAGAGCGGGGCGCTCTCCGGGTACGACTCGTTCCCGTTCGCCGACTTCATCAACGCGAAGCGGATCGTGCGTCACCGGCTGATCGCGAAGGTCGTGCGCACGAACGAGTACCAGATTCCCTGTCTCGCCGGGAACCTCGGCGGCGCGATGTTCGCGAACGGCGACGTCTATCCGTGCGAGCTCCTGATCGACAAGAAGCTCGGCAACGTCCGGGACGCCGGCTTCGACTTCAAGAAGATCTGGTTCGGCGAGGAGGCGGACAAGGCCCGCCGCTTCGTCCGCGAGTCGAAGTGCTTCTGCACCTACGAGTGCTTCCTCACGATCAACATCCTCTTCAACCCGCGCATGATGCCTTCCGTCCTGAAAGAGTGGTCGAGCCTCAAGATGCGCAAGGCCTGGCGCAAGCTGACCGGCCAAAAGCCGGCTCGCGCCACCCTAGCAACGTGTGGCACGGCGGCCGCGACCACGACCGCTCCCGCAGCACAAGCGTAACGTCCGGCACTATCCCGGGCGCCGGGCGGCGGGTGCCGCCCGCGGCGACTTCCCGCAGGTCCGCGCGCGCCTGCGGCCGACCGGGGAGACGTAGCACTCTCGGAACGCGCGCGTGACCGAGGACGCAGGAGCCGCGGACGGCACCCGCCGCCCGGCGCCCGCAACGACAGCGAGGAGACGAGACCCATGTACCGAGGCAAGCGCATATCGGTCGTCATCCCGTGCCACAACGAAGAGGAAGGCATACGCGCCGTCCTCGAGCAGATGCCGGCAATCGTCGACGAGGTGCTCGTCGTCGACAACGCGTCGACCGACCGGACCTCGGAGGTCGCTCGCGCCGGCGGGGCGCGCGTCGTCTTCGAGGCGCGGAAGGGGTACGGCCGCGCCTACAAGACCGGCTTCGCCGCCGCGCGGGGCGACATCATCGTGACGATGGACGGCGACGGGACGTATCCGCCGGACTCGATCCCGCTGCTTCTGTACGTCCTCATGGAGGAGCGCGTCGACTTCATCTCGGCGCGTCGCTGGCGGTCGCGGAGCGGCGAATCGAAGAGCCCGATTCGTCTTCTCGGCAACGCGATCCTCTCCGGCACGATGATGTGTCTCTTCTTCAAGTTCATCATCGACTCGCAGTCGGGGATGTGGGTCTTCCGGCGCGACGTCCTGAAGACGATCGAGCCGCGGAGCGACGGCATGGCGCTCTCCGAGGAGCTCAAGATCCTCGCCTTCACCCACCCCGATCTGAAATGTCTCGAGATGCCGATCTACTACGGCGAGCGAATCGGCGAGAGCAAGCTGAACCTCTGGCGCGACGGGTTCGGCAACCTCTTCTTCCTCGCCAAGATGCGTGTCCTCCTCGGCCGCCGCCACCGCGCCGGCGTCGTCACCCCGCTTCCGACGCCCGTCGAAGACGAGGCCCCCGTCCGCGCGAGCCAGAGTTGACTGCTTGCAGGTGGTACTGCCCGAGCAATCACGTGGAGCGGGAGCGAGGCTTTGCCGCGCCCGGCGACGGGGTTTGGGGAGCGCGGCGGACGCCGCGCTGGAGTTGGTCCGCAGCGCGGCGTAGCCGCGCGAGGACCGCACGGGCCCCCAAAATCTAATGGCCCTATGCTTCACGCACGGTACGGCCGGGTATCTCGCGTACGAGGCGATCCGCCCGGCGGGCGCGCACCAGCCACGCCTCCTCGCGGCCGCCGTCCTCCTCGCGAACGCGCCGGATCTCGATTTCGTTCCCGGCCTCCTGATCGGCGCGCCGGCCGCCTTTCATCGCGGCGTCACGCATACGCTCTTCGCCGTCGTCGTGGTCGGCTGCCTCGTCGGGCTCGCGCGTCGGATGGTCGGCGGCGCGCACGCCGCCGCGTGGCGAACCGCGCTCTGGGCGAGTGCCGTCTACGCGTCGCACATCGCCGTCGATCTCCTGACGATCGACGCGGCCGCGCCGTGGGGGTTCCGCGCCTTCTGGCCGCTCTCGAACGCGTTCGTGATCGCGCCGGTGACGCCGTTCGCGGAGATCGTCATCAATCCTTCGGGGCGCGCGGCGTTCGTCGCGAGCCTCCTCGCACCGCATACCATCGGCGTCTGGGCGCGGGAGATCGGTACGCTGCTCTTCGCCGTCGCCGCGGTCCATCTCGCGCGGCTCTGGCCAGACGGTGGCGCGCTCGGCGGCGCGACGGAGGAGCCGTGATCGCGGCGTCTGCGTACGCGGTGCTGGTTGCCGCGCTCGTCGTCCGCTTCCGGAGCCCCGACGAGCTGCCCCTCGAGCCGGCCCGGCCTCTACCCGGAGACCCCGTGTGGCTGGCACGCGTCCATCACGCGCTCCTCGGTGTGCTGCTCATCGGCGCGCCGATCGAGCGCCTGTTCCACGCCAGCGCCACGTCGGGACGCGGCGTCGGCTTCTGCCTCTTCGCGATCGGCGTCGTGCTCTACCGCGTCGCGGGCCGGACACTCGGCGACGCGCTCTCTCCCTTCACCGAGCCGCGCGAGACCGCGCCGCTCGTGACGCACGGGCTCTACCGTCATCTCCGTCATCCGATCTACGTGAGCCAGGCATTGATCGCCGTTGGCGCGCCGCTGCTGCTCGGGTGCCGCGACGTCCTCGTACTCGCGAGCGCGCTCGTCCTCGTGCTCGCCATCCGCGTCGCGCGCGAGGAAGAAGCCCTCGCGCGGACCTTCCCGGACTACTCTCGCTATGCCGCCCAGACGAAGCGCATCGTACCCTTTGTATATTGAGCGGACCGACGCTCCGACCCGCCGCGCCACCGACGCGCGCCGTCTCGTGCGGCTCGCCCTCGGCGCGTGGGCCGGGCTCGTCTATCTGATCTACTGGATCGGAGCCCTCGGTATCCGATGATCGACGGCGTCGTCCTCCTGCTCTTCCTGATCGCCGCGGCGGCCGCGGGGCTCGTCGTCCTTCGCGTGATCGACGCGATGCCCGCCGCCGAGGGCGACCGGCTGCTCGTCGGGGTGGCGGTCGGCCTCGGCGTCGCGGGCGCGGTCGGGCTCGGGCTCGCGGCGATCGGCTGGCTCCGGACCGCCCCGATCGCCGCACTCGGCGCGCTCGCCCTCGCGCTCGGACGTCGCGACCTCGTGGTCGCGCTCGACGGCGTCGACCTTCGCGGCTTGAAGCGCGCCTGGCCGCTCGTGCTGGTCGCGACGATCGTCCTCGTCGCCGAGGTGCCGACCATGATCGCGCCGCCCGTGGGCGGCGATCAGACGAAGTACCAGCTCGCCTTCCCGCGCCTCTACGCGAGCCACGGCGGCCTCGTCGACACGCCGTGGAGCTTCTGGGGGCAGATGCAGTTCTGCCTCAACTTCGTCTTCGCGATCGGCTACGCGGTCCGCGGCGAGATTCTCGCGCGCTTCCTCAACGGCGCGACGGGTGTGCTCGCGGCGGTCGCGCTCGCGCAGCTCGTCCGGCGGCACCTGTCGCCACGCGCCGGGGCGGCGGCGGGGGTGCTCTTCTTCACGCTGCCGATCACCTGGTCGCTCATGACGCGCGCCGGCTCCGACCTCGGGATGGTGCTCTACGCGGCGCTCGCGACGAGCGCCCTCCTCGAGTGGGCGGGGGAGGGGACCAACGCGGACCTCCGCCGCGCCGCGCTGATGGCCGGGCTCGCGGCCGGAACGAAGGTGATGGGCCTCCTCGTCCCGGCGCTCGTCGGTGCCGCGGTCGTGATCGTGCTCGTCCTCCGTGCCGTCCCGCTCCGGCGGGGCGCGATCGCCGCGATCAGCTTCGGCGTGCTCGTGCTGGCGGCTGCGAGCCCGTGGTACCTCCGGAACGTGCACGACACCGGCAACCCCATCTATCCGTTCGGCTACGGCGTGTTCGGCGGCCGCAACTGGAGCGGCGCGGCGAGCGAGTACCTCGCCGACTACTACAAGCAGTACCAGACGACGCAGGCGGTGCACCGCGAGGGGACCGCGTACGCGGGGCTCGACGTCCTCCGCTTCCCGTGGGATCTGACGATGCATCCCGACTCGTTCGAGAACGGCGCCCGGCAGGCGATGGACGTGAGCCCGTTCGTGCTCGCGTTCGCACCGGCGCTGCTCGTGCTCCGCCGGCGGCGCGCCGCGGTCCTCGCGACTGCGGGCATCGGCCTCGGCTACGCCGGCATCATCGCCGGCGGGGCGTGGGCGCACCCGCGGTACGTCCTCCCGGGCGTCGCGCTCGTCCTCGCGGCGAGCGTGCCCGCGGCGCGGACGCTGCTCCGCCCGCGCGCCTTCGTCGCGCTGCTCGCGCTCACGGTCGCGGGAAACGTGGCGCTCACCTCGCGGCTCCTCCGGCCGATGTGGCCGGACCAAGTTCGGGTTGCCGTCGGACGGCTCGCGCCGGTGGACTTCCTCCGGCGGTACTCGCCGCGGTTCGCGTTCTGGGAGCGCGCGAACCCTGCGGTCGGCGACGATGGCCTCGTGCTCGTGCTGGAGAAAAATCCGCACCCGTACTACATCGAGAGCCGGTTCATCCTCGGGAGCTACCTCGAGCAGGGCATGCTCGACTACCGGACGCTCGACTCGCCCGAGGCGCTCGCGGGCGCCGCCCACGCCCTCGGCGTCACGCACGTCGCCGTCGACCTGACCGGGCTCGACGCGGCGGGCGATCCGTTCGAGGCGTCCGTCGGACGGCTCTGGCGCGAGTTCCTCGCCGAGGAGTGCGACGGCGCGATCGTGCGCGAGGACGGCTTCGCGCTCTACGCGCTGCGCGCGGAGGTCGGACCGACGGCGCTCGCGTCCCGCGGAGGAGGCGGCGGCGGTGCGTAAGTTCGTCCGCGACTCGGCCTCCGTCCTCGTGACGCAGATCGGCGTGACGGCGCTCGGCGTCGGCACGAGCGTCATCACGGCCCGCATGCTCGGCCCGCACGACCGCGGCCTGTTCCAGCTCCTCGTCCTGTTGCCGACGACGCTCGCGAACTTCGTCAAGTTCGGCATCCCGCAGGCGAACGTCTACTTCATGCGGCGCCGGGGCGCGTCGGGTGCGGACGTCGCGTCGAACTCGATCTGGTTCGCGCTCGCGCTCGGCGGCGGGCTCGCCGTGATCGCGTACGTGTGTCGCGACTGGATGCTGGCGCCGTTCCTCAAGGAGGCGCCCGCGGCGACCGTGCCCGCCGTCCTGGCGCTCCTTCCGTGCGTCCTCCTGCAGGCATTCTTCTCGGGCGTCCTCCAAGCCGAGCAACGCTTCAAGGAGTTCAACTTCCAGCAGCTGATGCCGGCGCTGCTGGCCCTCCTCGGCATGCCGATTGCGCTCGTCTGGCTGCGGACCGGTCTCGTCGGCGCGGTCGTCACGCAGACGGTGATCGCGATCATCGTGACGATCTGGCTCGCGATGCGCGTTCACCGGACGTCGCCGCTGCGCTTCGGGTGGAATCGAGACCTCGCGCGCGGGATGCTGACGTTCGGCGGGAAGTCGTACCTGCAGACGCTCGCCTCGACGCTCCATTTCCGCGTCGATCAGTACATGATCGCGATGTTCCTCGATCCGACGCAGGTCGGCCTCTACGCCGTGGCCGTCAATCTGACGAATCTTCTGCTGAAGATTCCGGACGCGAGCGGCACCGTGCTCTATCCGCGTCTCGCCGCCGCGGGGGAGAAGGACGCGCACGCGCAGACGTCGGCGGTCTGCCGCCACACGCTCTTCATCATGCTCGTCGTCGGCACGGCGTATGTCGTCGGCGGCGGCCTCGCGATCCGGTTCCTCTACGGGAAGGCCTACGTCGGCGCGATCCGGCCGATGCTGCTCATGCTCCCCGGCATCATCATGGTGTCGCTCTACCTGCTCCTCACGCGGAACTTCACCAGCCGGAACCGCCAGCAGGTGAACATCGTCGCCGCCGCCGCCGCGCTCGCGATCAACGTTGGCCTCAACTGCTTCTTTATCCCGCGGTGGGGCATCTCGGGCGCGGCGATCTCGACGGCGGTCTCGTACAGCGTCGCGGCGCTCATCCTGCTCGTCATGTTCGTCCGCGAGTCCGGGTTCACCGTCGCCGACACCATCCTCGTCCGGCGCGCGGAGCTCTTCCTCTACGTGCGGCGGGCGCGCGGGCTCGTCGCCGGCGTCGCGACCGACTGACGGTTTGCGGCGGTCCGGGGTCTTCGGTAGAAGCCCGGTCGCTCCGCGGCATGGCGTTTTCGAAACTGCTCATCGTCGGGCTCGACTCGGCCGCTCCCGCGCTCGTCTTCGACCGCTGGCGGAACGAGCTTCCGACGCTCGCCGGCCTGATGGCGCGCGGCGCCTACGGCCGGATGCGGAGCACGCACCCCCCGATCACAGTCCCGGCGTGGACGTCGATGATGTCGAGCCGCGACCCGGGCGAGCTCGGCTTCTACGGCTTCCGCAACCGCAAGGATCACTCGTACGACGGCTACGCCTTCGCGAACTCCGCGCAGGTGAAGGTCCCGCGGCTCTGGGACTGGCTCGGCCAGGCGGGGCTGCACACCGTCGTCCTCGGCGTGCCGCAGACGTATCCGCCGTCGCCCGTGAACGGCGAGATGGTGACCTGCTTCCTCACGCCATCGACGAAGAGCCAGTACACGCATCCCCCAGAGCTCCGCGGCGAGGTCGAGGAGGTGACCGACGGCTACGTCCTCGACGTCGAGGACTTCCGCACCGCCGACAAGGCGGGCCTCCTCCGTCGTGTCTACGAGAAGACCGACAAGCACCTCCGGCTCGCGAAGCACCTCCTCCGGACGCGGCCGTGGGACTTCTTCATGCTGGTCGAGATGGGCGTCGACCGGATCCATCACGGCTTCTGGAGCCACATGGATCCGGCGCACCACAAGTACGAGGCTGGAAACCCCTTCGAGCACGCCATCCGCGACTACTACCGTCACGTCGACGCCGAGCTTGCCGAGCTCCTCGGCCTGTGTCCGCCGGACACCCTCGTGCTGGTCGTCTCCGACCACGGCGCGAAGAAGATGGACGGCGGCATCTGCTTCAACGACTGGCTGATCCGCGAAGGCTACCTGGCACTCCGCGAAACGCCGACGAAGGCGACGCCGATCGGCAAGGTTGCGATCGATTGGTCGCGCACGAAGGCGTGGGGCGACGGTGGCTACTACGGCCGCCTCTTCATGAACGTCCGCGGCCGCGAGCCGAGCGGCACCATCGACCCCGCCGACTACGAGCGCGTCCGCAACGACCTGATCGCCGGCATCGAAGCGATCACCGATCCGCAGGGCAAGAACATCGGCTCACGCGCGCATCGCCCCGCCGATCTGTACCGCAGCGTGAACGGGGTCGCCCCCGACCTCATCGTCTACTTCGGCGACCTCAACTGGCGTTCGGTCGGCGCCGTCGGCACCGGCGGCATCCACACCTTCGAAAACGACACCGGCCCCGACGAAGCCAACCACGACTGGCACGGCATCTTCATCCTCTCCACGACAACGACGGCGACGGAGCCACCCCTGAAAGGCCAGCTTCCAGACGTGTCGATCTACGACGTCGCCCCCACGCTACTGAAACTCGTCGGCCAGCCAGTCCCCGACGGTCTAGCCGGCCGCCCAATCATCTAACCGGATGTCGACATCCGACCGCCGCGGCCCACGGGTCCCGGGACGGGGGCAGCCCCCGTCCCGGGACCCGTCCCCCGCCGCGCCGTTTCCGGCATCCTGCTAGACTCAGAGCGCGCCGTGCGGACCGTAGCCGTAGACATACTGACCGGGTTCCTCGGCAGCGGGAAGACGACGCTGCTGCGCCACGTCCTGGATCACGGCCTCCAGGGCAAGCCCGTCGCCGTCATCATGAACGAGATCGGCGACGTCGGCATCGACGGCAAGGTCATCACCGGCCTCTCCGCCGTCGAGAAGATGGTCGAGCTGACGAGCGGGTGCATCTGCTGCTCGATCGACGACTACCGCTTCGACCTCGCGATCCAGGAGATCATCGACACGGTGAAGCCGCACCTCATCGTGATCGAGTCGACGGGGCTCGCCGACCCCGAGCCGCTCGCGTATCGCGTGAAGAACGCCGGCCTCGGACTCGACGCGGTGATCACGGTCGTCGACGCGGCGAACGTCGACCGCCAGCTCGCCGAGACGACCGTCGCGCGCGCGCAGATCGAGGCGGCGGACTTCCTCGTCGTGAACAAGCTCGATCTCGTCGACGCCGCGGCGCTCGAGCGCGTCGAGAAGCGGCTCGGGAAGCTGAACCGCCGCGCCGAGCGGCTCCGCACGGTGCGCGGCGCGATCGACAGCGACGTGCTGTTCGCGACCGGCGTCGCGACGTACCGCGAGCGCGCCCGGGCCGCGTCGAGCCATCTCCACGACGACGGCATCGCGAGCTTCCTCTACCGCTCGCGCCGCCGCCTCCGGCAAGAGGCATTCGAACGGGTCCTCGACCGGCTGCCACGCGACGTCCTCCGTGCCAAGGGCATCGTCCGCTTCCGCGGCCGCGACTGGCACTGTCTCTTCAACTTCACCTGCGGCCGCTCGGAGCTCACCTGGCTCAAGGTCGAGGGGGTGGAGGAGAACCAAGCCGTCTTCATCGGCCGGGAGCTCGACCGTCATCGGCCTCGCATCGAGGCCGAGCTCGCCGCCTGCGAGACCGACGACGAAAGGGAAGCCGAGCATGTCTGACCGCCGTCCCGAGGCGCCGCCGCCTCCCGAAGAACCGAAGGACTCCGCCTACACCGAAGAGGAAGAAGCCGAGGTCCAGAAGCGACTCGAGGACCTGGGCTACGTCGAGTAACACTTGACGTCCGGGCGCCGAGTGCGCCCCGACCACACCCGCGGCGCCGCCCGGCGCCGCCCCGTACGGCGCCGCCGGCGCCGTCCCCGTTCATCGCGCGCGTTTCGCTGCGCGCGCGTGCCGCCGTCCGCTCTAGGAGGGAAGGATGGAGACGCTGATCGAGACCATTCGTCGTCGCGACGCCCGCTGCGGCATCATCGGCCTCGGATACGTGGGGCTGCCGCTCGCGCTCGAGTTCGCGCGCGCCGGCTTCCGGACCACCGGGATCGACGTCGATCAGACCAAGATCGACGGCATCAACCAGGGCCGCTCCTACATCGTCGACGTCGACGACGACGAGATCGCCGAGCAGGTGCACGCGGGCCGGCTCCGGGCGACGGCCGATTTCGCCGCCATCCGCGACCTCGACACGATCAACATCTGCGTGCCGACGCCGCTCCGGAAGACGAAGGACCCGGACCTCACCTATGTCGTCTCGGCGGTGACCGAGATCAGCCGCCACCTCCGGAAGGGGCAGCTCGTGATCCTCGAGAGCACGACGTATCCCGGGACCACGGAGGAGGTCGTGCTGCCCGCCCTCGAGGCGTCGGGTCTCCGCGTCGGGCGTGATTTCTGCCTCGCGTTCTCGCCGGAGCGGATCGATCCGGGGAACGCGCACTTCAACACGCGGAACATTCCGAAAGTCGTCGGCGGGATCACGCCGCACTGCACGGAGGTCGCGAAGACGCTCTACGAGCAGTGCGTCGACACCGTCGTGCCGGTCTCGGCGCCGGCGGTCGCCGAGATGGTGAAGCTCCTCGAGAACACGTTCCGCAGCGTGAACATCGGCCTCGTGAACGAGATGGCGCTCATGTCGCACGCCCTCGGCATCGACGTGTGGGAGGTGATCGACGCCGCGAAGACGAAGCCGTTCGGCTTCATGGCGTTCTACCCCGGTCCCGGCCTCGGCGGGCACTGCATCCCGATCGACCCCTTCTACCTCTCGTGGAAGGCGAAGATGAACGGCTTCGAGCCGCGCTTCATCGAGCTTGCCGGCCACATCAACGAGGGCATGCCGCGGTTCGTCGTCGAGAAGGTGACCGACGCGCTCAACCGCCATCAGAAGAGCGTCCGCGGCTCGCGCATCCACGTCCTCGGCGTCGCGTACAAGGCCGGCGTGAACGACATTCGGGAGTCGCCGGCTCTCAACGTGATGCGCATGCTCCGCGACAAGGGCGCGGTGCTCTCCTACAGCGATCCCTACATCCCGGCGATCCGCGAGGAGGGGCTCTCCCTCGACTCGTTGCCGCACCAGAACGGCCACATGGGGAACGTCGACTGCGTCGTGATCCTCACGAACCACCGCGAGTTCGACTACCGCCACGTCGCCGAGAACGCCCGTCTCGTCGTCGACACGCGGAACGCGCTCCGGGGTGTGCCGGGAGACAACATCGTCCGTCTCTGACCGCGCTTGCACGCCTTCCCCGCACGCGATATGCGGGCGCCCGGTGAACGTGAAGCGCGCCATCCTGCTGGAATACCGGCGCGTCCACGACGCGTCGCCCGCGAGCCCGTACCTGCACGCGCGTGACGCGCTGCCGGCCCGGCTCGGGCTCGATTTCGACACGCTCGCCGCGCACGTGAAGGAGCTCGAGCAGCAGCGATTCCTCCACTGGAAGGCGCAAGACCTCTACAAGCTGTCGCCGCGCGGCGTCCGGGTGACGGGCGACGCGACCGAGCTCGATCGGGAGTTCCCGGAGGAGTAGCGACTGCGGCTCGTCGGGGTGGTGATCGTCGCACTGGCGGCGATCGCGGGGGGATGTGGAGGCGGACACGAGACCGGACGCCCGACACGGCGGCTCGTCATCCTCGGCTTCGACGGCGTCGACCCGCGCCTCCTCTCGCGGTGGATGGAGGAGGGAAAGCTGCCGCACCTGAAGGCACTCTCCGAGCGCGGCGACTATCGCCCGCTGACGTCGACGAACCCGCCGCAGTCGCCGGTCGCGTGGACGTCGTTCGCGACGGGCACCGGGCCGGCGCGTCACGGCATCTTCGATTTCGTCGAGCGCGATCCGAAGACCTACCTCCCCGACGTCGGCACCGGCGGCGTGAAGCCGCCGCGCTTCCTCTGGGACGTCGTCGAGACCGGGTCCGCCGAGGGCTACACGCGTCGCCGCGGCGTGCCGTTCTGGCAGATCGCCGCGCAGCACGGCGTACGGACCGTCGTCCTGCGCGTGCCGTACGCGTTTCCGCCCGACCCGGTGCCCGGCGGGCGCATGCTCTCCGGTCTCGGCGTCCCCGATCTCCTCGGCACGAACAGCACCTTCACCTATCTGGCGAGTGACCTCGCCGCGGAGGGCGCGAAACGGTCTGATCCCGGCGGCGGGCGACTCCTCGCGATCCCGCTGTCCGGCGACGAGGCGCGGTTCGACATTCCGGGATCGCCGGATCCGCGCGGCGGCAAGCGGCCGCCGCTGAAGCTCCCGATCACCCTGCATCGCGATCGCGCCGGCGATGCGGTGACGATCGAGTTCGCTGGACGCCAGGAGCGCGTCGCGAGCGGCGGCTGGAGCGACTGGTTCGCCTTCCGCACGCCCGTCGTCGCGCCGCTCGGCCTTCCGCTGGTCGCGATCGACGGGCTCTGTCGCTTCCACGTGATCTCGGTCGATCCGCTCCGCCTCTATCTCTCCCCGCTGAACTACGCCCCGGCCCATCCCTTCGCCCCGATCAGCTCACCGGGCGGATTCGCGGCCGATATCGCGAGCGCGCTCGGCCCGTTCAAGACCGTCGGCTGGTCCGAGGACACGTCGGCGCTGAACGCCGAACGGATCGACGAGCAGGCGTTCCTCGACGACCTGAACCACACGATGGACGAGGTGCGGGCGAGCACCTACCGGGAGCTCGACCGACCCGACTGGGATCTGCTCATCTCGGTCTTCACCCAGACCGATCGCGTCGCGCACCTCTTCTACCGTCTCCTCGACCCGACGCATCCCCGCTACGATCCGGTGCTCGCGGCGCGCTTCGGTGACGCGGTGCTACGGGTGTACGAACGCATGGACGCGATCGTCGGCGAGGTGCAGACGAAGCTCGGCCCCGAGACCCGGCTCCTCGTCATCTCGGATCACGGGTTCCACAGCTATCGGATGGGGCTGAACGTCAACACGTGGCTCCGGGACCGCGGCTATCTCGTCCAGACGCGACCGTCGACCGACGAGCAGGACTTCTTTCCGAACGTCGACTGGAGCAAGTCGCGCGCGTACGCCCTCGGGACGGGACAGATCTACGTGAACCTGCGCGGCCGCGAGGGCCACGGCATCGTCGCGGCGGGCGCCGAGTACGACGCGCTCCTCGACGACATCGCGCGCCGGCTCGAGGCCGAGGTCGATCCGGCGACGGGCGAGCGATTCATCGCGAAGGTGTACGAGGGGCCGAAGGTCTTCGCCGGCGCGCCGCCGGAGCGGATGCCCGACCTCCAGATCGCCTTCCGCGACGGCTACCGGACGTCGTGGCGGACGCCGCTCGGGGGCATCCCGACGGCGCTCTTCGAGCCGAACATGAAGAAGTGGAGCGGCGATCACGCGGCGTCGGACGTCGCCGACACCCCGGGGATCATCCTCTCGTCGCACCGGCTCGCCGCCGGCGATCCCGCGATCGTCGACCTCGCACCGACGACGCTCGCCTACTTCGGCGTCGCCGTGCCGCCCGAGATGCAGGGGCATGAATTGTTGGAGGCGTCGCCGTGACGAACAGGACACGCGCGCTCGGCGCGGGGATCGCGGGCGGCTTGCTCGCGGGGGCGATGGTGGGGCTGGCCGAAGCGGTTGGCGCGTGGATCCATGCGCACGGTGTCGGTGAGCTCCCGGCGGTCGGGTGGGCGCTCGTGTTCTACGGCGGCGTCGGAGCCGCGGCCGGGCTCGGCGCGGGCATCGTCGCCGCAATCCTCGGGACCGACGGATTCGGCCTCGCGCTCACCGGCGTCGGTGCGGCGCTCGGCTTCGTCGTCGCGCGCTTCCGGATCATCCGGGACGTCTTCCTCGAGCAGCTGCCGCCGGGCCCGCTGACGCTCGTCGTCCAGGTCGGCGCGCTGCTCGTCGTCGCCGCGGTCGCCTTTCTCGTCTGGCGGGCGCTCCGGGGCGCCGATGCGCGACGGGCGGCGCCGACGCGACCCGTCTTCGCCGCGGTCGGCGTTCTCGTCCTCGCGGTCCTCTGGAGCGCGGTGGCGCGCGTCCGACCCGCCGGAGAGACGACGGCGCCCCCGGAACGTCCGGCCGCCGCGGCCGGCGCGCCGAACGTCCTCCTCATCATGGCGGACACGCTCCGCGCCGATCATCTCTCCTGCTACGGCTACACGGCGATCAAGACGCCGCACATCGACGGCCTCGCGACCGACGGACTCCGCTACGCGAACACGTTCTCGCAGGCGTCGTGGACGCGGCCCTCGGTCGCCACGATCCTGACCGGCCTCTATCCGTCCTCGCACGGCGCGGTCCACAAGGCAGACCGGCTGCCGGATCGCGTCGACACCCTCGCGGAGGTCCTGCAGCGCGCCGGCTACCGCACGGTCGGGTTCGCCAACAACGCGAACGTGTCGCAGGCGTTCAACTTCCAGCAGGGCTTCGACGAGTACCAGTATCTCGCGCCCGAGTTCTTCTTCTGGGCCGACGAGCCGACGGCACAGCTCGCGCTGTACAACGGCCTCCGCCTCGTCCGGGAGCGCTTCTTCGCGCGCTACGTGGACGTGCACCATTACTATCAGCCGGCCGACGTCGTGACCGCCGAGGTCCGCCGCTGGCTCGACGGGCATCCCGCCGGCGGCCCGCCCGTCTTCATCTTCGCGCACTACATGGACGCACACGACCCGTATTTCGTCCATCCGTTCAACGGCGAAGGGTACGCGCGGGTCGCGAACCCGAACCCGCCGCCGGCGCTCGCCGAGAAGCTCCGCGGTCTCTACGACAGCGGCGTGTCGTATCTCGACGAATACGTCGGTGCGCTCATCGACGACCTCAAGAAGCGCGGCCTCTACGACAAGACGCTCATCATCCTGACGGCGGATCACGGCGAGGAGTTCCACGAGCACGGCGGGTGGTGGCACGGGACGACGCTCTACGACGAGCAGATCCACGTGCCGCTCCTCGTGAAGCCGCCGGGTGCGCACGGCGGCCGCGTGGTCGAGGAGCTGGCGACGAGCCTCGACATCGCGCCGACGATCATCGCCGCCGCCCGCGCGACGCCGCCGCAGACGCTCCAGGGCCACGTGCTCCCGCTCGACGGCGGCGCGCCGCCGTCCCGGCAGAGCGTCTTCGCCGAGGAGGACCTCGAAGGGAACGTCCTGCAGGCGGTGCGGACGCGCGAGTGGAAGCTCGTCAACGCGAACCGCGGGAACCCGCGCGGGCTCGCGCCCGAGGAGCTCTTCGATCTCGGCCGCGATCCCGGCGAGCGGACGAACGCGGTCACGTCGTCGGGCGCGCAGGCCGAGATGATGCGCGCCGAGCTCGGACGCTCGGTGCTCCAGGCGCGCGCGCACGCCGGCGCGACCGAGCAGGGAGGCACGGACGCCGCCACGCAGGAACGGCTCCGCGCCCTCGGGTACGTCAACTGACGTGCGCCCGGCTCCGTCGCTCCTCGTCATCGGGCTCGACGGGGCGACGCTCGACCTGATCCGCCCGTGGGCGGCCGAGGGTCGCCTGCCGGCGCTCGCCGAGCTCCTCGCGCGCGGCGCGTGGGGTCGGCTCCGGTCGACGGTCCCCGCGGCGACGTTCCCGGCGTGGACGTCGCTCGTGACCGGCGTCAACCCGGGCCGCCACGGAGTCCTGGACTTCACGGAACGTGTGCCCGGTACGTATCGGGTCCGCTTCGTGAACGGCAGCTACCGCCGCGCGCCGGCGCTCTGGACCCGGCTCACCGAGGCGGGCCGGCGGACCGCGGTGCTCACGGTCCCGGCGACGTATCCGCCCGAACCGATCGACGGCGTGATGGTCGCGGGCTTCGACAGCCCGCTCGCGACCGCGATCGACGGCTCGTTCGTCCATCCGCAGGCCCTCCACCGCGACATCGAGCGACTGATCGGCCGCATCCCGTTCGCCGACTTCCAGGAGGTGACGATCGGGCCCGGCTGGCACGAGACCGCGCTCGCCCGCCTACTCGAGGGCATCGAGCGCCGTGCCGCGCTCGCCGAGTGGCTGCTCGCGCGCGAGCGATGGGATGCGCTGATGGTCGTGTTCGGCGAGTCGGACACCGTGGCGCACCACTTCTGGCGCTTCCACGACCCGCACTCGCCGCGTTTCGCGGAGAGCGCGTTCGGCGACGCGATCCGCCGCGTGTACGAGGCGCTCGACGCGGCGGTCGGCCGGCTCGTCGCCGCGGCGCCGGCCGACACGACCATTGCGGTCGTCTCGGATCACGGGAGCGGCGGGGCCGGCGATCGCGTCGTCCATCTGAACCGTCGACTCTCGGAGTGCGGGCTGCTCGAGTTCCGCACCCCGAGCGCACGGGGACGCGTTGCGGGCTGGATGCGCTCCGCGGCGCTCCGGGTCGTGCCGCCGGCGGTCCAGGGGCCACTCCTCCGGCGGCTGCCCGCCGCCGCCGGGCGTCTCGAGGGGATGCACCGGTTTGCGGGCATCGACTGGGGCCAGACGACCGCTTACTCCGAGGAGCTCGATTACCACCCGAGCATCTGGCTGAACCTCCGCGGACGCGAGCCCGAGGGGACCGTCGAGCCCGCCGCGTACGAGACGACCCGCGAGCGTGTCGCCGAAGCGCTCCACGAGTGGAAGGACGACTCGGGACGGCCGATCGTCGAGCGCGTCTGGCGGCGCGAGGAGCTCTACGCCGGGCCGTTCGTCGAGCGCGCACCCGACCTCGTGCTGGAGCTCGCGGCGATCGACGGCTACAGCGCGTCGTGCCTCCGGAGCGCTGGATCCGGACCGGCGGTCCGGCGGCTCGGCATCGAGGAGCACGGCGGCGGCAAGGGGCGCGGGATGAACGGGACGCACCGCCCGGACGGCGTCTTCGTCCTCGCGGGAGGGGGCGTCCGCGCGGCGGGCGAGCTTCCCGCCGCCTCGATCGTCGACGTCCTTCCGACGCTGCTGGCGCTCGCCGGCATGCCGGTGCCCGAAGGACTCGACGGTCGGGCGATCGCGGCCGCGCTCGTCGCGACGCCGCGCGCCACACCGGACCCGCTTCCGAGCGCGGACGGAGATCCGACGCCGTTCGACGCGGCCGCGACCCGCGACGTCGCGGCGCGCCTCGCCGCCCTCGGCTACCTCGAGCCCGAGCCGTGATGCGCGTCGCGCTCGTCCTCGCCGGTCCGTATCCCGATCTGCGCGGCTCGCAGGTCCTCGTGCGGCACCTGGCGGACGGGATCCGCGGGCGCGGTCACACGGTGCACCTGGTCACGTACGGTGCGATGCCGAGCGGGCGACCCGGGCCGCGCCTCGATCGCGTCGCACTCGACGCCGCGCTCACGCTCCGGCTCTTGCGAACGGTGCGGCGGCGGGCGATCGACGTGATCCACGCGCACAATTACGAGGCGGCGATCGCGAGCCTCGTGGTCGGGTGGGCGACGCGGCGGCCGGTCGTCTATCACGGACACAACGCGCTCGCCGAGGAGCTGCCGATGTACTTCCGGTCGGCACGCGCACGGCGGCTCGCGCACCGCATCGGCCTCGTTGCCGACACGCAGGTTCCGCGTCGCGCGGACTTCTGCATCGCGGTGAGCGACGAGCTCGGCACGCTGCTCCGTGGCCGGGGGGTCGCCGAGAGCCACCTCGCATGCATTTCCCCGGCGGCGACACCCGACGAGACGGGGACGGCAGCCACCGACCCGACCTCGAGCGGCCTCGTCTGCTACGCGGGAAACCTCGACGGCTACCAAAACCTCGAGTTCCTCCTCGCGACGTTCGCGCGGGTGCGCGCGCGCGTTCCCGACGCCCGGCTCGTGATCGTGACGCACGCGGCGCCGGAGTGCACCTCCCCGGCGCTCGAGCGGGCCGCGGGGGTGGAGGTCGTCCGGGCAGGATCGTACGATGAGGTCCGTGCCCTGCTCGACGCGTCCGACGTGGCCGTCTGCCCGCGCGCCGAGCGGTCCGGGTTCCCGATGAAGCTCCTGAATTACATGGCCGCGGGGAAAGCGATCGTCGCCTCGGCCGGCTCGGCGAAGGGGCTGCGGGACGGCGTCACCGGACGCGTCGTCGCGGACGGCGACGTCGAGGGATTTGCCGCGGCCGTCGTCGACTTCCTCCGCGACCGCGAAGCGCGGCGGCGTTTCGGTGCGGCGGCGCGGCGCGCGGTCGAGGATCCCGACGCTTGGGAGGCGGTCCTCGATCGTATCGAGGCAATTTATCGACTCGTGCTGGCGCGACGAGCCGCGCCGGCACGGATCCCGATCTTCGTTCAGGAGTGAAAGTCCACATGGCGTTTCGTCCACGGGTCGCGGTCACGATGGGAGACGCGGCCGGCATCAGTCCCGAGATCATCGTCAAGTCGCTCGCCGATCCGGCCGCGGCGCGCGACTGCATCCCGCTCGTCCTCGGCGACCGGCGCGTCCTCGAGCGCGCCATGGACGCGACCGGCGTGCGCGTCCCGATCCGGACGATCGCGTCGGCCGCGGAAGCGGAGGGCCGTCCGAGCACGATCGAGCTCGTCGACTACGCGAACGTCGACATCGCGAACCATCGCTGGGGCGAGGTGAACCCGGCGCACGGCGAGGCCGCCGTCCACTACACGCGCGAGGCGGGTCGCCTCGCGCTCGCGGGAGAGATCGACGCGATGGTGTCGGCGCCGCTGAACAAGGAGGCGATGCACGCCGCCGGCCATCCGTACGAAGGGCAGACCGAGATCCTCGGCGAGCTCACCGGGACGAAGCCGGCGATGCTGCTCCTCCTCGGCCAGATGCGACTCATGCTGTTCACGAACCACATGGCGCTCCGCGCGGTGTGCGACTACGTGCGGAAGGACCGCGTGCTCGAGCGGCTCGTCCTCGCCGACGCCGCGCTCCGGGACATGGGGATCGCAAAGCCGCGGCTCGCCGTCGCCGGACTGAACCCGCACGCGGGCGAGGAGGGCGCCTTTGGCCACGAGGAGCGCGACGAGATCGTGCCCGCGCTCGAGGCCGCCCGCGCGCGCGGGATCGACGCGCGCGGCCCGTTCCCCGCCGACACCGTCTTCCTCCGCGCCCGCGACGGCGCCTTCGACCTGACGCTCGCCCTCTATCACGACCAGGGGCTCATGGCCGTGAAGCTCCTCGGCTTCGGCACGGTCGTCACGCTCCTGGTCGGTCTGCCGCTCATCCGGACGTCGACCGGGCACGGGACGGCATTCGACATCGCGGGAAAGAACATCGCGGACCACCGAAACCTGCTCGAAGCGATCCGCGTCGCCGGGGAGATCGCCGCCGGCCGGCACGGCGCGCCCGAGCGCGGGCTCGCGGCGGCGTTCGGGAGGGCCGCGTGATGTCGACCGTCGACGAGGCCGCGCTCCGCGAGGCGATCGCGCGCTTCTGCCGCGTCACCTGGGATCGCGGGCTCGTCTCGGCCGCGGGTGGAAAC
>Ga0070741_10002113_pt1 | contig 55308 bp, 75 predicted proteins | sample Coa_R1_4_FD_66440 | JGI IMG/M metagenome (GOLD analysis project Ga0070741, IMG submission 66440) | Surface soil microbial communities from Centralia Pennsylvania, which are recovering from an underground coalmine fire - Coalmine... | ecosystem: Environmental > Terrestrial > Soil > Unclassified ... | reverse complement strand
GTTCTACTTCCGCACGACGGACGTGACCGGCTCGATCAAGCTCCCGGAGGGCCAGGAGATGGTCATGCCGGGCGACAACACGAACATGGAGATCGAGCTGATCCAGCCGATCGCCATGGACCAGGGGCTCCGCTTCGCGATCCGCGAGGGCGGTCGCACCGTCGGGGCCGGCGTCGTCACGGAAGTGATCAAGTAGCCATGGCGCAGGGGAAGATCCGGATCCGGCTCAAGGGCTACGACCACCAGCAGCTCGACCGGTCGGCCCAGCAGATCGTCGACACCGCGCAGCGGAGCGGCGCGACGATCACGGGTCCGGTTCCCCTGCCGACGGAGAAGAACGTCTACTGCGTGATCCGCAGTCCGTTCAAGGACAAGGACTCGCGCGAGCACTTCGAGGTGCGTACGCACAAGCGGCTGATCGACATCCTGAGCCCGACGCCGAAGACGATCGACCAGCTCATGCGCCTCGACCTGCCCGCCGGCATCGACATCGAGATCAAGCTGTGAAGGGCATCATCGGCAAGAAGCTCGGCATGACCCAGGTCTTCGACGAGGAGACCGGCGGGGTCACGTCCGTGACGGTGATCGAGGCGGGGCCGTGCCCGGTCGTCCAGGTGCGGACGAACGAGGTCGACGGCTACGAGGCCGTCCAGCTCGCGTACGAGCCGGTGCCGGAGCGCAAGCTCACGCGGCCGCAGCTCGGGCACCTGAGGCGCTTCGGCGTCGGCCCGCACCGCCGGCTGGTCGAGTTCCGGGGCCCGATCGAGGGCGGCGTCGCGGGCGGGGCGGTGACGGTCGCGGTCTTCGAGCCCGGCGACGAGGTGAAGGTGTCCGGGATCGGCATCGGCAAGGGCTTCCAGGGCACGATCAAGCGCCACAACTTCTCGAGCGGCCCCCGCGCGCACGGCTCCCACAACATCCGGGCGCCCGGGTCGGTCGGCGCGTCGGCGACGCCGTCGCGCGTCTTCAAGGGCGTGCGGATGGCCGGCCGGATGGGCGGCAAGCGCGTGACGCAGGTGGGGCTGACCGTCCACCGGGTCGACCCGGAGCGGAACCTGCTGCTCGTCAAGGGCTCCGTCCCCGGGCCCAAGAACGGGATCGTGGAGGTGCGCGGCTGATGCCCCCCACCGCTCCCGTGCTCGGCGGGTCCGGCTCGCGCGAGCTCGACGAGGCGATCTTCGGCGCCGAGGTGAAGGCGCACCTCGTCCACGAGACCGTCCGCGCGGAGGCGAACGCCCGGCGGGCGGGCACGTCGCAGACGAAGAACCGCGGCGCCGTCTCCGGCGGCCGCTCGAAGCCGTGGCGCCAGAAGGGCACCGGACGCGCCCGCCAGGGCACGATCCGCGCGCCGCAGTTCGAGGGCGGCGGCCACGCGTTCGCGAAGACGCCGCGCACCTTCGAGCAGAAGGTGAACCGGAAGGCCGCCAGGGCGGCGTTCCGGTCGGCCCTGAGCAGCCACGTCCAGGCGGGGTCGCTCGCGCTCGTCGACCCGGCGGCGTTCGAGACGCCGTCGACGCGTCGGGCGGCCGCGCTCGTGGACGAGCTGCCGCGCCCGATCGTGCTCGTCTGCACCGAGGAGGAGGCCGTGCTCGCGAAGTCGTTCCGGAACCTGGAGCGGGTTGCGGTCGTCCCGCCGTCCGAGCTCGAGGTGGGCGCGGTCGTCTGGGCGCGCTCGCTGCTCGTCTCCGAGGCGGCGCTGCCGGTGCTGGAAGGGAGGGCGAGGTAGTGGACCCGAGCCAGATCGTGCTGAAGCCGATCGTGTCCGAGAAGAGCTACGCCGGCACGACCGCGGGGGTCTACGCCTTCCGCGTGCACGACGACGCGCACCGCACCCAGGTGCGGCAGGCGGTCGAGCAGCTCTTCGGCGTCGAGGTCGAGCGCGTGAACATCCTCAAGGTGCAGCCGAAGCCGAAGCGCCGCGGCATGATCCGCGGCACGAAGCCCGGCTGGAAGAAGGCGATCGTGAAGCTGAAGCCGGGCCACACGATCGAGTTCTTCGAGGGGGCGCAGATCTGATGGCCGGGGGTGGCCGCTGATGCCCGTGCGGCGCTTCAAGCCCACGTCGCCGGGCCGCCGCTTCATGACCGTCTCCGACTTCAAGGAGATCACGAAGTCGAAGCCCGAGAAGGCGCTGACCGAGAAGCTGACGAAGAAGGGCGGCCGCAACGCGAACGGGCGCATCACCACGCGCCACCAGGGCGGCGGCCACAAGCGCCGCTACCGCGTGATCGACTTCAAGCGCGCGAAGGACGGCGTGCCGGCGAAGGTGGCGGCGATCGAGTACGACCCGAACCGCTCCGCCCGGATCGCGCTGCTCCACTACGCGGACGGCTTCAAGAGCTACATCCTCGCCCCCGCCGGCCTGCGCGTCGGCTCGACGGTGCAGTCGGGGCCCGACGCCGACATCAAGCCCGGGAACGCCCTGCCGCTCGAGAACATCCCGACGGGCACGCTCGTCCACAACGTGGAGCTGAAGCCGGGCAAGGGCGGCCAGATCGCCCGCTCGGCCGGCTCCGGGATCCAGCTCGTCGCGAAGGACGCCGGCTACGCCACGCTCCGGCTCCCCTCCGGCGAGATGCGCAGGGTGCTGCTGACCTGCCGCGCGACGGTCGGGCAGGTGGGGAACGTCGACCACGGCAACGTCTCCGGCGGCAAGGCCGGCCGGAGCCGCTGGCTCGGCAAGCGCCCGGCCGTGCGCGGTTCGGCGATGAACCCCGTCGACCATCCGCACGGCGGCGGCGAGGGCAAGTCGAAGGGCGGCCGGCATCCGGTCACGCCGTGGGGCGTGCCGACGCTCGGCAAGCGCACGCGCGCGAAGCACAAGGAATCGGACAAGCTGATCGTGAGGGGCCGCAGGCGCGGCAAGGAGAAGCGGTGAGCAGATCGCTGAAGAAGGGGCCGTTCGTCGAGGAGCGCCTGCTCCGGCGGATCCAGGAGATGAACGCCTCCGGCAAGAAGCAGATGGTGCGCACGTGGTCGCGCGCGTCGACGATCTCGCCCGAGATGGTGAGCCACACGATCGCGGTCCACGACGGGCGCAAGCACGTCCCGGTCTTCATCTCCGAGGAGATGGTCGGTCACAAGCTCGGCGAGTTCGCGCCGACGCGCCACTTCCGCGGCCACGCGGGCGACTCGAAGACGCAGGTGAAGCGATGACTCGGTCCAGGCCGCACGTCCAGGCTGTCGCCAAGTTCGTGCGCGTGTCGCCCCGCAAGGCGCGCCTCGTCGCCGACCACGTCCGCGGCCGCAGCGTGCCCGAGGCGCGCGCGATCCTCGCGTTCACGCCTCGCGCGGCCGCCCGCGAGGTCGAGAAGGTGCTGCGCAGCGCGGTCGCCAACGCGGAGTCGAACCCGAACCTGCACTGGAACGGCGACGAGCTCTACATCTCGGAGGTCTTCGTCGACGAGGGCCCGACCGCGAAGCGCTGGCGCGCCCGTGCACGCGGCCGCGTGAACCGGATCCTCAAGCGCACCTGCCACATCACCGTCCGGCTCGATCTCGCAGATCGAGCCGCATCACAGAAGGCGCCCTCGAAGGGTCGGCCCGCGAACGAGACGGCGAAGCCGAGCCGCTCGCGGAGGAAGAAGGAGGCGGTGGCGAGCTAATGGGTCAGAAGGTTCACCCCGGCGGCCTGCGGGTCGGCGTCATCCACGACTGGAAGTCGAACTGGATGGTCGGCAAGAAGGAGTTCGCCGGCGCGCTGCTCGAGGACATCCGCATCCGCGACCACATCCTGCGCAAGCTCGCGCACGCGGGCCTCTCGGACATCCTGATCCGCAAGGACAAGCAGCGGATCACCGTCGACATCTACACCGCCCGGCCGGGGATCGTGATCGGCAAGTCGGGCGTCGAGGTCGACGCGCTGCGCAAAGAGATCCACGGCATGACGCAGAAGAACGTCCACATCAACATCAACGAGATCAAGCGCCCGGAGCTCGACGCGAAGCTCGTCGCGCAGTCGATCGCCGAGCAGCTCCAGAACCGCGTCTCGTTCCGGCGCGCGATGAAGCGCTCGCTCGCCTCGGCGATCCGCTCGGGCGCCGCGGGCGTGAAGGTGCAGTGCTCGGGCCGCCTCGGCGGCGCCGAGATGAGCCGCTCCGAGCAGTACTCGGAGGGGCGAGTGCCGCTGCACACGATCCGCGCCGACATCGACTACGGCTTCACGGAGGCGCGCACCCCGACCGGCCGGATCGGCGTCAAGGTCTGGATCAACAAGGGCGAGATCATGCCCGAGGGCTACGGGGGCATCCCGGGCGGCGGCCGCGAGACCCGCCTCGGCGACCAGGACACCGCGCGCCGGCGCGGCGGCGTCACCGAGGGGCTCGGCGCCTCCCGCGAGAGCGGGCGCGGCCGCGGCCAGGACCGCGAGGGCCTCGGCCCGGTGCGGCGCGGCCGCCCCGGACAGCGGGGCGGGCGGCCCGGACAGCGCCGCGGCGGACGCCCGGCCGCGGCGGGCGGGCAGCAGCAGCCGCGCCCCGAGGGGGAGGCCGCGGCGGCGGAGGCGCGCGAGGCGCCCGCCGTGCAGCCGCCGCCCCCGGCGGAGCCGCGCGAGGCGCCCGCCGCGGAGCCCGGCGAGCAGCCTGCCGGCGAGGGCGCACCCGGCGGCGGGCAGGAAGGCGAGAGCTGATGCTGCTGCCCCGCCGCACCAAGTTCCGCAAGGCCCACCGCGGCCGCCGCACCGGCGAGACCAAGGGCCAGGCGACCGTCCAGTTCGGCGACTACGGGATCAAGGCGCTCGAGGCCGGCTGGATCACGAACCGCCAGATCGAGGCGGCCCGGATCGCGATGACGCGCAAGATCAAGCGCGGGGGCAAGGTGTGGATCAACCTCTTCCCCGACAAGCCGTTCACGAAGAAGCCGGCGGAGACGCGGATGGGCAAGGGCAAGGGCTCGCCCGAGGGCTGGGTCGCCGTCGTGAGGCCCGGCCGCGTCATGTTCGAGCTCGCCGGCGTCCCCGAGCCGCTCGCCAAGGAGGCGCTCCGGCTCGCGGGCCAGAAGCTCCCGATCAAGACGAAGTTCGTGCGCCGTGAGGGTGGTGATCTCTTTGCGGGCTAAGGACCTCCGCGACCTGTCGAACGACGAGCTCGACCGCCGCCTGGCCGACACGCGGCAGGAGCTCTTCAACCTGCGCTTCCAGTCGGCGACCGGGCAGCTCGAGAACACCGCGCGCCTGCGCCTCGCCCGGCGCGAGATCGCGCGCATCCTGACCGTGCGAGAGGAGCGGAACGGTGGCTGAGGACGAGAACGTGACCCCGGAGGAGGAGGCCGAGGTGGCGGCGACGCCCGAGCCCGAGGCCGCCGAGGCGCCGGAGCCCGCAGCCGAGGCGCCCGCCGAGCCCGGGCCGAAGCGCTCGCGCAAGCGCCTGCCGCGCGCCCTCCGGCGCAGGCGCTCGAAGCCGGCGCGGGAGCGCCCGGCGCAGCGCAGGCCGATCGTGCGCACGCCGAAGCCGGAGTCCGAGCGCGGCCGCCGCCAGGAGCGGCGGGGGGTCGTCGTCTCCGACAAGGGGGACAAGACCATCGTCGTGTCGGTCGACGTGACGAAGCTCCACCCGAAGTACAAGAAGGTCGTCCGGCGGACGCGCAAGTTCCACGCCCACGACGAGCGGAACGCGGCGGGCGTCGGCGACGTCGTCCGGATCGTCGAGTCGCGGCCGCTCTCGAAGACCAAGCACTGGCGCCTCGCGGAGATCCTCGAGAAGGCGAAGTAGGAGACGCGCGAACGTGATCCAGCAGGAAACCCGTCTCAAGGTCGCCGACAACACGGGCGCGCGCGAGCTCCTCTGCATCCGCGTGGCCGGCGGCTCCCGGCGCCGCTACGCGCGGGTGGGGGACATCATCACCGCCACCGTCAAGACGGCGGCGCCGCAGGGCGCGGTGAAGAAGGGCGAGGTCGTGAAGGCGGTCGTCGTGCGCACGCGCAAGCCGTTCGGACGCGACGACGGGACCCTGATCGCGTTCGACGAGAACGCCGCCGTGATCATCGACAACCAGCGCAACCCGCGCGGCACCCGTATCTTCGGCCCGGTCGCGCGCGAGCTGCGCGAGAAGAACTTCATGAAGATCGTGAGCCTGGCTCCGGAGGTGCTGTAGTCGTGTCGAACGCGATGAAGGTGAAGAAGGGCGACCTCGTGCAGATGCTCGCCGGCAAGGACCGCGGCAAGCAGGGTCGCGTCATCGACGCGCGTCCGAGCGAGCGGCGCGTCGTCGTCGAGAACCTGAACGTCGCCACCCGCCACCAGAAGCCGCGGCCGATCCGCGACGCGAACCGGATGGGCGGCACGCAGGTGGCTCCTGGGGGCCGGATCGAGAAGCCGGTCGCCGTGCCCGTCGGCAACGTCATGGTCGTCTGTCCGACGTGCAAGCTCCCGACGCGCGTCGGCTACCGCACCAAGGAGGTCAAGGGCGAGACGGTGAAGGTGCGGGTCTGCAAGCGCGAAGGCTGCGGCCAGGAGATCGACAGGTGAGCGCGACCGCCGAGACCTACGTGCCGCGCCTGAAGGCGCAGTACCACAGCGAGCTCCGCGCAGAGCTGAAGGAGCAGCTCGGCCTGAAGTCGATCATGCAGGTGCCGCGGATCACGAAGGTCACCCTCAACATGGGGGTCGGCGAGGCGAAGACCGACGCGAAGGCGCTCGACTCGGCGATCGACGAGCTGTCGCTGATCGCCGGCCAGCGCGCGCACGTGCGCCGCGCGCGGAAGTCGATCGCGCAGTTCAAGATCCGCGAGGGCATGCCCGTCGGGGCGCGCGTGACGCTGCGCGGCGACCGGATGTGGGAGTTCCTCGACCGGCTGATCTCGATCGCGCTCCCGCGCATCCGCGACTTCCGCGGCCTCAACCCGCGCTCGTTCGACGGCCGCGGCAACTACTCGCTCGGCCTGCGCGAGCAGATCATCTTCCCCGAGATCGACTACGACAGCATCAACCAGATCCGCGGCCTCGACGTCGCGATCACGACCACCGCCGAGACGGACGGCCAGGCCGAGGCGCTCCTGCGCGGGCTCGGCTTTCCGCTCGCGACCGAGGAGCAGCGAGGATAGAGATGGCCAAGAAGTCGCTGATCGCGAAGGCCGCCAGGCCGCAGAAGTACAAGACGCGAAACTACACCCGCTGCAACAAGTGCGGCCGGCCGCGCGCGGTGTTCAAGAAGTTCGGGCTCTGCCGGATCTGCCTGCGCGAGCTCGCCCACCAGGGCGTGATCCCCGGCATGACGAAGAGCTCCTGGTGATCCCATGCTGACCGATCCCGTCGCCGACATGCTCACCCGCATCCGCAACGCCAACAAGGCGCTGCAGGACCGCGTCGAGATGCCCTCCTCGAAGCTGAAGGAGGAGATCGCCCGCATCCTCAAGGAGGAGGGCTACGTGCGCGACTACCACGTGCGCGAGCCGGGCGAGCTGCCGTACAGGGTGCTCGTCGTCGAGCTCAAGTACGGGCGGAGCCGCGAGCGGGTGCTGACCGGCCTCAAGCGCGTCTCCAAGCCGGGCCGCCGCATCTACGCCCGCAAGGACCGCCTGCCGCGCGTGCTCGGCGGCATGGGAACTGCAATCCTGTCCACGTCCCGCGGCGTGATCACGAGCCGCACCGCCGAGCGCGAGGGCGTCGGCGGCGAGGTCATCTGTTTCGTCTGGTAGCCATGAGCAGGATCGGAAGACAGCCCATCCCCGTCCCCGCCGGCGTCACCGTCTCGGTCGACCCGGGCCGGGTGACCGTGCACGGCCCGCGCGGCGAGTTGCGCGCGGAGGTGCCGCGGCGGATGAAGATCGAGCAGGCGGAGGGCGTCATCACCGTCTCGCGCCCGACCGAGCGCGGAGAGGACCGCTCCCTGCACGGCCTCACGCGCACGCTCGTCGCGAACATGGTCGAGGGCGTGACGCATGGCTTCGAGAAGCGCCTCGAGATCCAGGGCGTCGGCTACCGCGCGGCGCTGGCCGGCACGACGCTCGAGCTCCAGGTGGGCTACTCGCACCCGGTGCGGATCACGCCCCGCCAGGGGATCGAATTCGAGGTGCCGGCGCCGACGCAGGTCGTCGTGCGCGGGATCGACAAGCAGCTCGTCGGGCAGACCGCCGCCGAGATCCGCAAGGTGCGCCCGCCGGAGCCGTACAAGGGCAAGGGCATCCGCTACGAGGGCGAGTCCGTCCGGAGGAAGGTGGGCAAGCGCGCATGACGCCCGGCGCCTCCCTCGACCGATGAGCGCGCTCGCCGTCAAGACCGTGCGCGAGAAGCGCCTGCGGCGCCACCGCCGCGTGCGCGGCAAGATCCGCGGCAGCGCGGAGCGCCCGCGCCTCGTCGTCTTCCGCTCCAACCGGGGCATCTTCGCCCAGCTCGTCGACGACGACGCGGGCCGGACGCTCGCCGCGGCGAGCTGGACCGCGCTCGGCGAGTTCGCGGGCGACAAGACCGCGCAGGCGCGCGAGGTCGGCAAGCGGCTCGCGGCGGCGGCGAAGGAGGCCGGCATCCGCCGGGTCGTGTTCGACCGTGGCGGCTACCTGTACCACGGACGCGTGAAGGCGCTCGCGGAGGGCGCACGCGAGGGAGGGCTGAGATTCTGAGTGAGTGAGATCGCCGAGACCAGGGAGCTGAAGGAGCGGGTCGTCGAGATCAACCGCGTCGCCAAGGTCGTGAAGGGCGGCCGGCGGTTCTCGTTCACCGCGCTCGTCGTGATCGGCGACGAGGTCGACCGCGTCGGCGTCGGCTACGGGAAGGCGCGCGAGGTGCCGCTCGCGATCTCGAAGGCCGTCGACGACGCGAAGAAGAACCTCTTCTCCGTGCCCAGGCACGGCCAGACGATCACCCACGAGGTGCTCGGCGAGTACGGCGCCGCGAAGGTGCTCCTGCGGCCGGCGTCGCCCGGCACCGGGGTCATCGCCGGCGGGGGCGTCCGCGCGGTGCTCGAGCTCGGAGGCGTCCGCGACGTGCTCGCGAAGTCGCTCGGCACGACCAACCCGATCAACATGCTCAAGGCGGCGGAGACGGCCCTGCGCGCGCTCCGGCGTCCCGAGGACGTCGCGAAGGCGCGGGGCAAGACGGTCTCCCAGGTGCTGCCCTACCGGGCCGAGGAGCCGGTCGGTGCCTAGGATCCGGGTCACCCAGGTGCGGAGCGCGATCGGCGAGTCGCCCCGTCACCGCGGCACCCTGCGCGCGCTCGGGCTCGGGAGGATCGGCCGTTCCGCCCAGCACGACGGCGAGAGCCCGGCGATCGCTGGCATGCTGAGGAAGGTGCGCCACCTCGTGAAGGTCGAAGACGCCTGATGCCCGACGAGCTGAACCTGTCCAACCTCCGCCCCGCCCAGCCGCGCCGCGACCGCAAGCGCGTCGGCCGCGGCCCCGGCTCCGGCAAGGGCCGCTACGCGGGCCGCGGGATCAAGGGCCAGAAGGCGCGCGCGGGCTCCCACGCCATGCGGGCCGGCTTCGAGGGCGGGCAGATGCCGCTCGCGATGCGTCTGCCCAAGCAGCGCGGCTCGACGTCGAAGGACGCGATGCCCGTCGGCCCCTTCCGCACCCACACCCAGCCGGTGAACCTCCGCGACCTCGACCGCTTCGAGGAGGGCGAGGCCGTGACGCCGGAGTCGCTGAAGGCGAAGGGCCTGATCCGCTCGGTCCGCCGCGACGTGAAGCTGCTCGGCGTCGGGCGCCTCTCGAAGCGTCTCGACATCACCGTCCACCACGCCTCGGCGAGCGCGGCCAACAAGGTGCGCGGGGTGGGCGGCAAGCTCACCCTGCTCAAGGAGCCGGACGTTCGGCGCGAGCGCCGAACGTCTGCGAGGAAAGCGGCGCCGGCGGAGGCCGAGGTCTCGGCGCGCGAGGAGTAGGCGCTGCTTTCCTGGCTCGCCAACGCGTGGCGGGTCCCGGAGCTGCGGCGCCGGGTGCTGTTCACGGGCGTCATCCTCGCCGCCTACCGGCTCGGCTCCTGGATGCCCGCTCCGGGCGTCGACTCGAAGACGATCCAGGACTACTTCAACGGCCAGGGCGGCACGGTGCTCGGCCTGCTCAACCTCTTCTCCGGCTCCGCGCTCTCGCGCTTCTCGGTCTTCGCGCTCGGGATCATGCCGTACGTCACGGCGTCGATCATCCTGCAGCTCCTCACGGTCGTGATCCCGACGCTCGAGCAGCTCCAGAAGGAGGGCGAGTCGGGCTACGCCAAGATCAACCAGTACACCCGCTACCTCACGGTCGCGCTCGCCGCGGCGCAGAGCGCCGGATACGCATACCTGTTCCGGCGCCAGGGCGCCCTCGAGATCAACACCGGCCGGCTGGTGCTGATCGTCATCACCCTCACCGCCGGCACCGCGGTGCTGATGTGGATGGGCGAGCTGATCACGAAGCGCGGGATCGGCAACGGGATCTCGCTGCTCATCTTCGCCTCGATCCTCACGTCGGCGCCGGCGGGGGTGAACGCCTGGGTGAACGGCGGCCCGATGGAGAAGCTCTTCTTCCCGATCGTCGCGCTCGCGATCGTCGTCGCGGTCGTCTTCATCCAGGAGGGCCAGCGGCGGATCCCGATCCAGTACGCGAAACGGATGGTGGGGCGGCGCCAGACCGCGGGCGGGTCGACCTACATGCCGCTCCGGGTCAACATGGCCGGCGTGATCCCGGTGATCTTCGCGGCCGCGATCATGGCGTTCCCGCCCACGATCGGGCAGTTCTTCCCGCAGACGCAGGGGTTCATCAACGCCCACTTCTCGCCCTCGAACTGGGCCTACCTCGGCCTCGAGGGGCTGCTGATCGTCGTCTTCACGTTCTTCTACACCGCGGTGCAGTTCAACCCCGTCGACCAGGCCGACAACCTGCGCAAGTACGGCGGCTACATCCCGGGCATCCGGCCCGGCCCGCCGACCGCGCAGTACCTCGACCGCGTTCTCACCCGGCTCACGCTCCCCGGCTCGCTGTACCTCGCCGTCGTCGCCGTGCTGCCCTCCATCTTCATCCGCTACGGCGGCTTCTCGCAGGCGACCTCGCGCGCGCTCGGCGGCACCTCCGTGCTGATCGTCGTCGGCGTCGCGCTCGACACGATGCGGCAGATGGAATCGCAGATGATGATGCGCTCCTACGAAGGGTTCCTGAGGTGACGCAACGTTGAACCTGCTCGTCCTCGGCCCCCAGGGAGCCGGGAAGGGGACGCAGGCGAAGCGGATCGCGGCCGAGTACGGGGTCCCCCACGTCTCCACCGGCGACATGTTCCGCGCCGCGATCGCCGCGCGGACGGAGCTCGGCCGTCGCGTCGAGCCGATCCTCGCCTCGGGCGAGCTCGTGCCGGACGAGCTGACGGTCGCGCTCATCCGCGAGCGGCTCGCGGCCGAGGACGCCGGGGGCGGCTTCGTCCTCGACGGCTTCCCGCGCAACCTCGCCCAGGCGGAGGCGCTCGACGGCATGCTCGCCGAGATCGGGCGCGGCCTCGACGCGATCCTCTTCTTCGACCTCCCCGACGAGGTCGTGACGGCGCGGATGCTCGGGCGGGCCGCGGAGGAGGGCCGCCCCGACGACACCCCGGAGGTGATCGCGCGTCGCCTCGAGCTCTACCACGAGCAGACCGAGCCGGTGGTCGAGCACTACCGCGTGACCGGGCGGCTCGTGCCGCTCCACGCCGAGCGGACGATCGAGCAGGTCTGGGCGGAGGTCCAGGAGGCGCTGGAGCAGGTGAAGGTTTGATCATCCGCAAGAGCGCGAGGGAGATCGAGCTGATGGCGGCGGCCGGGGCGGTCGTCGCGCAGACGCTCTCGGTCCTCCAGGAGCGGCTCGAGCCCGGCGTGGAGATGGCCGAGCTCGACCGCGTCGCCGAGGACGTGATCCGCTCCCACGGCGCCGTCCCGACCTCGAAGGGCTACAAGGGCTTCCCGGCGGCGATCTGCATCTCCCCGAACGAGATGATCGTCCACGGCATCCCGGGCCGCTACCGGGCGCGCGAGGGCGACATCGTCACCTTCGACGTCGGGGTCACGAAGGACGGGCTGATCGCCGACTCCGCGGCGACCTTCGGGGTGGGCGAGATCTCGGAGGAGGCCCAGCGCCTGCTCGACACCTGCCGGGCGGCGCTCGAGGCCGGGATCGAGGCGGCGCAGGTGGGCGCCCACGTCGGCGACATCTCCGCCGCGGTGCAGCGGACGGTCGAGGAGGCCGGCTTCTCCGTCGTCCGCGAGCTCGTCGGGCACGGCGTCGGGCGCGACTACCACGAGGACCCGCAAGTGCCGAACTGGGTCGGCGGCTACCGGGGCCCCGAGCTCGTGGAGGGGATGACGCTCGCGATCGAGCCGATGATCACCGCCGGGGGGCCGCGGGTCGACACCCTCGACGACGGCTGGTCGATCGTCACGGTCGACGGCTCGCTGACGGCGCACTACGAGCACACGGTCGCGATCACGGCCGCCGGGCCCCGGGTCCTGACGGGGCCGGCGCCGGTCCTGGTACCATGAGGGCACCACGGCGGGAAGCCGTGTTTTCGCGTGTGTCCGATTGAGAGAGGATGGCGAGCAAGGAAGAGAAGATCGAGGTCGAAGGCGAGGTCACGGAGGCGCTGCCGAGCACGATGTTCCGCGTCAAGCTCGACGGCGGCCACGACGTCCTCGCGACGATCTCCGGGAAGATGCGCAAGCACTACATCCGCATCCTCCCGGGGGACAAGGTCAAGGTGGAGCTCTCGCCCTACGACCTGACCCGCGGCCGGATCACCTACCGCCACAGAGCATGAAAGTCCGTCCTTCCGTCAAGGCGATGTGCGAGCGCTGCCGCGTGATCAAGCGTCACGGGCGCACCGTCGTCATCTGCTCCAACCCGCGTCACAAGCAGAGGCAGGGCTAACGAGCCGCATGGCCAGGATCGCCGGCGTCAACCTCCCGAACACGAAGCGGCTCGAGATCGGGCTGACCTACATCTACGGGATCGGGCAGCCGACCGCGCGCCAGATCTGCGCGGCGCTCGGGCTCTCGCCCGACACGAAGGTGCGCGACCTGACCGAGGACGAGGTCTCGAAGCTCCGCGAGCACATCGACGCCAACCACCAGGTCGAGGGCGACCTGCGGCGCGAGCGCACGCAGGCGATCAAGCGCCTCTCCGAGATCGGCGCGTACCGCGGCCTGCGCCACCGCCGCAACCTGCCCGTGAACGGCCAGCGCACGAAGACGAACGCCCGTACCCGCAAGGGCCCGAAGAAGACCGTCGGGCGCGGCAAGAAGGCGGCCAAGTAAGTGCCCGGCACCAGGAAGACGGCGACCCGGGGTCGCACGCGCCGCCGTGTCCGCAAGAACATCGCGATCGGGCAGGCGCACATCAAGACGTCGTTCAACAACACGATCGTCGCGCTCACGGACCCCGAAGGGAACGTGATCGTGTGGGAGTCCGCCGGCTCGGCCGGCTTCAAGGGCTCGCGCAAGTCGACGCCCTTCGCGGCGCAGGTCACCGCGGACGCGGCCGCGCGCAAGGGCATGGAGCACGGCCTGCAGAAGGTCGAGGTGTTCGTGAAGGGGCCGGGCTCGGGCCGCGAGACGGCGATCCGGTCGCTGCAGGCGGCCGGGCTCGAGATCCTCGGCGTCAAGGACGTCTCCCCCCAGGCGCACAACGGCGTCCGCCAGAAGAAGCGGAGGCGCGTCTGATGGCGAGGGACAGGTCGCCGAAATGCAAGCAGTGCCGCCGGGAGGGGATGAAGCTCTTCCTGAAGGGCGAGCGCTGCCTGACCGAGAAGTGCGCCGTCGAGCGCCGGAGCTACCCGCCGGGCGAGCACGGGCGCGGCCGCGTGAAGCAGTCGGAGTACCTGCTCCAGCTGCGCGAGAAGCAGAAGGCGCGCCGCTACTACGGCCTGCTCGAGACGCAGTTCCGGACGTACTACGAGAAGGCGACGAGGCAGGGCGGCGTGACGGGCGAGAACCTCCTCCGCGCGCTCGAGACGCGGCTCGACAACGTCGTCTACCGGCTCGGCTTCGCGGCCTCGCGCGCCCAGGCGCGGCAGCTCGTGCGTCACGGGCACTTCGCCGTGAACGGCCGGCGCGTGAACATCCCGAGCTTCCAGGTGCGGCCCGACGACGTGGTCACGCTCAGGCCGGGCTCGACCGCCGAGCAGACCGTGCGCGACGCGACCGACCTCACCGCGGCGGTGGCGCCCTGGCTCCAGGCCGACCACGAGGGCCTCACCGGCAAGGTGCTCAAGTGGCCCGAGCGCGAGGAGATCGACACGCCGGTTTCCGAACAGCTGATCGTCGAGCTCTACTCGAAGTAGCGCAGCTCGACCCTCGAAGGAAAGGACAAGATGGCAGCTCGCAGCACCACGATGGATTTCCAGGTCCCCAAGATCACCCACGAGGACGTCCAGGAGAACCGCGGCGTCTTCGTGATCGAGCCGCTCGACCGCGGCTTCGGCTACACGTTCGGCAACTCGCTGCGCCGCGTGCTGCTCTCCTCGCTGGAGGGCGCCGCCGTCACCTCGGTGAAGCTCGAGGGCGTCGCGCACGAGTTCACGACGCTGCCCGGCGTCCGCGAGGACGTCACCGACATCATCCTCAACCTCAAGCAGCTCGTCTGCATCCTCCACGGCGAGTCGCCCGAGATCGAGGTGCGGCTGACCGCGAAGGGCGAGGGCGTCGTCACCGCCGCCGACATCGAGGCGCCCGCAGACCTCGAGATCCTGAACCCGGAGCTCGAGATCGCGAACCTCTCGGCGAAGGGCCGGCTCGAGCTCACGATCACGATCGGCCGCGGCCGCGGCTACGTGCCCGCCGAGGGCAACCGCGGCCAGGCGCACACGATCGGCGTGATCCCGGTCGACTCGATGTTCTCGCCGATCCGCCGGGTCGCCTACGACGTCGAGGCCGCCCGCGTCGGCCAGCGCACCGACTACGACAAGCTCATCCTCGACGTGACCACGAACGGCTCGATCGAGCCGAAGGACGCGATCGCGCAGGCGGCCGAGATCCTCATCCGCCAGCTCGCGATCTTCACCGACCTCGAGCGCATCGAGGGCTTCGGCGCCGACACCGCGCCGCTCGAGGGCGCGATGGTCGACGTCCAGCTCGCGCACGGGATGGAGAACTTCCCGATCGAGGAGCTCGAGCTCGGCGTCCGCTCGTACAACTGCCTCAAGCGCGTCGGGATCGAGACGATCGGCGACCTCGTCACGAAGACCGAGAACGAGCTCGCCGCGATCCCGAACTTCGGCAAGAAGTCGATCGAGGAGGTCAAGGAGACCCTCGCCCAGCACGGCCTGCGCCTCCGGGGCGACAACGGGGGCGGCGAGTAGCGTGAGGCACGCCCGCTCCGGCAAGAAGCTCGGCCGCGACATGGCCCACCGCCGGGCCCTGTACGCGAACCTCGCCGGCGCCGTGATCGAGCACGGCCGGATCAGGACGACCGTCACCAAGGCGAAGGCGGTGAAGCCGATCGCCGAGCAGCTGATCACGCTCGGCCGCCGCGGCGACCTCCACGCCCGGAGGCGGGCGGTCGCGTTCCTGCGCTCGAAGGAGATCGTGCACAGGCTGTTCGCCGAGGTCGGGCCCGCGTTCGCCGAGCGCCCGGGCGGGTACCTGCGCATCACCCGGATCGGCCCGCGGCCGGGCGACTCGGCCGAGATGGCCTACCTCGAGCTCGTGGACTCGCCGCTCGTGTTCAAGACGAAGCTGCCGGCGACGGCGGCGGAGGAAGAGCCGACGGCGGCGGAGGAAGAGCCGGAGGCCGCGGACGAGCCCGAGGCCGAGGAGCCCGAGGCCGAGGCCGAGGTCTCCGAGGACGTTCCCGCCGAGGAGGGGGCGAGCGCCGAGGCGCCCGCTTCCGCCGAGGCAGGAACGGACTCGGCCAGAGCCGAGTCCTAGGCCTTCGCGCCGAGCAGGGCGCTCACGGCGACGATCACCGCGCCCGCGAGCGAGACGGCTCCGAGCGAGCCGCCGAAGCTCGTCCCGAAGAAGCGCCACCGCAGGGCCGCCAGCGCGACGAGCTCGAAGGCGACGACGGCGAAGGCGGTGACGAGCGCGGCGTGGTAGCTCGGGATCAGGAAGGGGAGCGAGTGGAGGATGCCGCCGACGAACGTGCCGATCCCGGTGATCCCGCCGCGCACCATCGGGTTGCCGCGGCCGGTGAGCTCGCCGGTGTCGGAGAGGCCCTCCGAGAACGCCATCGAGATGCCGGCGCCGATCGAGGTGGCGAGGCCGGCCACGAACGCGTAGAACGGCTTGTGGCTGATCAGCGCGACCGAGAAGATCGGCGCGAGCGTCGAGAGCGAGCCGTCGATCAGGCCGACCATCGCCGGCTGCACGCGCTGGAGCAGGAAGTGGTGCTCGTCCGTCACGGACTAGAGTATATCAAAGGTATTGCAAGGACGTAGAGCATGAGGAATGCCTGACAAGAGCGGTGAGGGCGCCCTGACGTCGCTCCTTCGCCTCGAGGTCGCCTACGACGGCACGGGGTTCCGCGGCTTCGCCCGCCAGCCGGGGGCCCGGACGGTCGAGGGCGTCCTGCGGGACGCGCTCGAGCGCGCCTACGGGGCCGTGCGCGCGCTCGCCGTCGCCGGCCGGACCGACACCGGCGTCCACGCGCTCGCGAACGTCGTGTCGGTCGAGGTCGAGGGCGGGCCGCCTCCGGCGCGCGCGCCCGAGGCGCTGAACGCGCTCCTGCCGCCCGACGTCGCCGTGGTCGCGGCCGAGGAGGCCCCGGCCGGCTTCCACGCGCGCTTCTCGGCGCGGTCGCGCACCTACCGCTACCGCGTGTGGCGCCGGCGCGAGCGCTCCCCGTTCGAGGTGAACCGCGCGCACTGGCACCCGCGGCCGCTCGAGCTCCAGAAGCTGAACGCCTCGGCCGCGATGGTGATGGGCGAGCACGACTTCCGCGCCTTCACCCCGACCGACACCCAGCACGAGGTGTTCGTGCGCGTCGTCGAGGACGCGCGCTGGCACGACCGCGGCGACGCCGTGGAGCTCGAGATCACCGCCGACTCCTTCCTGCGCCACATGGTGCGGACGCTCGTCGGGACGATGCTCGAGCGCGACCCGGACGACCTCGTCGAGCTGCTCCAGGGCGCGCCCCGAACGCGGGCGGGCTCGACGGCCCCCGCCTGCGGGCTCTACCTCGTCGGCGTCGGCTACGACTGACGGCGTCTCGTCTTCGCGGCTCGGCGTCGTCGTGGACGACGTGGAGTCGGGTGCCCGTCCGGTCGGGATGGCCCCGGACGGGCGGTCGGCGCCGCCCGGCTACCATCGCGCGCGTGCGCTTCCGGGTCGTGCTGTTCGACCTCGACGGCACCGTCGTCGACTCCGGCGGGATCATCCTCGCATCGATGCGGCACGCCACGCGCACGGTGCTCGGGCGGGAGTTCTCCGACGAGGCGCTGATGGCGGCGGTCGGCGGGCCGGGTCTCGAGCACCAGATGCGCGTCTTCGGCGGCGACGTCCACGTCGAGGAGCTGATCCGCGTCTACCGCGAGCACAACGAGCCGCTCCACGACGAGCTGCGCTGCTGCACGGGGATGGACGACGTCCTCGTGGCGCTGAAGGAGCAGGGGCGGCGGCTGGGGATCGTCTCCGCCAAGCGCCGGCGGACGGTCGAGCTGGCGTTCGCGAGCGTCGCGATCGGCCACCTCTTCGACGTCGTCGTCGGCGGCGACGAGGCCGCGAACCAGAAGCCCGCGCCCGACCTGCTCCTCCTCGCCCTCGAGCGGCTCGGCGCCGGCCCTGGCGAGGCCGCCTACGTCGGCGACTCGCCGTTCGACATGCAGGCGGCACGGGCCGCCGGCCTGCACGCCGTGGGCGTGACCTGGGGCGGGATCCACGGGCGGGAGACGCTCGCGGAGGCCGACGTCGTCGTCGACGCGCCGGAGGAGCTCCTTGCCGTCCTCTGACCCGGCGGCCCGGGCGGCCGAGCTGCGCGACCTGCTCAACCGCTGGAGCCACGAGTACCACGTCCTCGACCGGCCGTCGGTCGACGACGCCACCTACGACCGCCACTTCGACGAGCTCGCCGCGCTCGAGCGCGAGCACCCGGAGCTCGCCGCGCCCGACAGCCCGACGCACCGCGTCGGGGCGCCGCCCTCCGAGCGCTTCCAGAAGGTGCGGCACCTGACGCCGATGGGCTCGCTCGAGAAGGTGACGACCGACGAGGGGCTCGCCAAGTGGGCCGACGACGTGCGCAAGCGGCTCGGCACCGACGAGCCCGTCGCGTACGTGATCGAGCCGAAGATCGACGGCCTCGCGGTCAGCCTCACCTACGAGAACGGGGTGCTCACCCGCGGCGCGACGCGCGGCGACGGCATCCAGGGCGAGGACGTGACGCCGAACCTGCGCACGATCGGCACGATCCCGCTGCGGATGCAGGGCGGCGAGCCGCCGGCTCTGCTCGAGGTCCGGGGCGAGGTCTACCTCCCGCTCTCCGGCTTCCGCGAGCTGAACGAGCGCCTCGCCGGGACGGGGCAGAAGCTCGCGCCGAACCCGCGCAACGCGGCCGCCGGGTCGCTGCGGCAGAAGGACTCGTCGATCACCGCGAGCCGGCCGCTCGCGATCTGGGTCTACGGCACGGGGGCCCGGGAGGGCCTCGCGCTCGAGTCGCAGTGGGAGACGCTGCAGTGGCTGCGGGAGCACGGCTTCCGCACGAACCCGTACGCCGAGCGGCTCGAGTCGATCGACGACGTCGCGCGCGCGTGCGCCGAATGGGAGCGCCGCCGCACCGAGCTCGACTACGAGATCGACGGGATCGTGATCAAGGTCGACTCGCTCGACCAGCAGGCCCGGCTCGGCGCGCTGCACGAGCGCCCGCGCTGGGCGCGTGCCTACAAGTGGGCGCCGATGACGGCGCAGACGAAGCTCGTCGCGATCCGCATCCGCGTCGGCCGCACCGGTGCGCTCAACCCGTGGGCGCAGCTCGAGCCGGTCGAGGTCGGCGGCGTCACCGTCTCGACGGCGACCCTCCACAACGAGGAGGACATCAACCGCAAGGACATCCGCGAGGGCGACACCGTGATCGTGCAGCGCGCCGGGGACGTGATCCCGCAGGTGGTCGGCCCGGTGCTGCCCCACGCGAAGGGGACGAGGCCGTTCCGGATGCCCGAGCGCTGCCCGCTCTGCGACACGCCGGTCGTCAAGCCGGAGGGCGAGGCGATGCACCGCTGCCCCAACCGCGCGTGCCCCTCCCGTGGGCTCGAGACGCTCATCCACTGGGTGCAGGCGGCGATGGACATCGAAGGGGTCGGCGAGCAGTTCGTGCGCCGCCTGTGGCAGGAGGGGCTGCTGCGCTCGATGCCGGACCTCTACCGCCTCACGCCGGAGCGCCTCGTGCAGCTCGACGGCTACGGCGAGGTCTCGGCCCGCAACGCGGTCGCGGCGATCGAGCGCTCGAAGGAGCAGCCGTTCTCGCGCGTGCTCTTCGGGCTCAACATCCCGCGCATCGGCTGGGTGCTCGCGCTCAACCTCGCGCGCCACTTCGGGAGCGTCGACCGGCTCGCGGAGGCGAGCCAGGAGGAGATCCAGGAGGTCGAGGGGATCGGCCCCGACCGCGCCGAGGGCGTCGCCGAGTGGTTCGCCGACGAGCAGAACCGCGCGCTCGTCCGCGAGCTCCGCGAGCTCGGGCTGCGGCTCGAGCTCGGCGAGGAGGAGCGGCCCACGGAGGGGCCGCTGACCGGGCGCCAGTACGTGATCACGGGGACGCTCGAGCGCTACACGCGCGAGCAGGCGAAGGAGGCGCTCGAGGCGCTCGGGGCGAAGGTCTCGGACGGCGTCTCGAAGAAGACGTCCGGGCTCGTGGTCGGCGAGGAGCCCGGGTCGTCGAAGCTCAGGAAGGCCCGCTCGAGCGGGGTGCCGCTCCTCACGGAGGCCGACCTAGAGGCGCTTCTGCAGGCGCGCTAGCGTCTCGACGAACCGGTCCTGGAGCGCGTGCGCCGCGCCCCAGTCGACCGGGTGGCCGTTCTGGAGCAGCACGAAGGCGAACCGGGTGCCGACGTAGCCCGAGAGCGCCGAGGCGAGCGCGGTCGTGCCGGTCTTGCCCCGGACGATCCCGCGCGTCCCCGGCCCGAGCAGGCGGTGGCGGAGCGTCCCGGTCTCGCCGGCCACCGCGAGCGACGCCGGGACGAGCGCGCGCAGGCTCGGCGTGCGCCAGCACAGGTAGAGGAGGGCCGCGAGCTCGCGCGCCGTCGCCCGGTCGAGGCTGGAGAGGCCCGAGCCGTCGACGATGCGGACGCCCGCGAGCGGGATGCCGGCGGCGGCGAGGTCGCGCCGGACGACCGCGGCGCCCGCGGCGGTCGAGCCGACGCCCTGCACCTTCGCGCCGATCGCCTTCAGCACGAGCTCGGCGGTGAAGTTGTCGCTGTCGGCGTCCATCGACCGCAGCAGGTTCGCGAGCTTCTTCGAGCGGACGGTCGCGAGGGTGACCGCGCCCGGCCGGGCGGCGCCGACGACCGCGTCGCGCGCGTCGATCCCCTGCTCGCGCAGGATCCGGTCGAACAGGGCCGCCGCGGCGAGGCGCGGGTCGCGCACCAGCCGGCGGTGGCGGACGCCCCGGTTGACGACGAGCGCCGAGAGCGGCGGCGACTCGAGTCCGTAGAAGCCGGGGCGCCAGCCGGGTGCCGTCCAGCGGTCGTCGAACCACGAGCCGTCGCCGGCGACGTGCCCGGTCACGCGCCGGATGCCGCGCTCGTGGAGCCGGCGGGCGAGCCGCTTCAGGTCGTCTGTCTGGAGGGTCGGGTCGCCGAAGCCCTTGAGCACGAGCCGGCCCCGCCACACGCTCCCGGCCTGCCGGCCCTCCGCGAGGACGCTGGTCGCGAAGCGGTAGCCCGGCCCGAGCTCGACGAGGGCGGTGTAGGCGACGGCGAGCTTCTCGTTCGACGCGGGCGCCAGCGACAGCCCGGCGTTCCGGCTGAAGACCTCCTCGCCGGTCGCGAGGTCGACGACGGCCGCGGCGGAGGCGGCCGGGTCGACGCCGGGGACGCGGAGCGCCCGGCCGAGGCGGCCGGCCGTGCTCGGCGCGGTCGCCTGCGCGGCGGCGGCCGCCGCGAGCGCGACGGTGCAGACCGCGGCCAGCCCTCGAAGGCGCACGGCGGAGATTGTGCCGGAAAAACCTGGGTCTTTCTGGGTTGCAAGATGGGCCCGGCGACCCTACCGGGGCGGTCCGGCCGCGCTGATACTGGCTCGATGCCCGCCGCGGACCCCCTGCTCGACGAGATCGCGGCGCTCCTCGAGGCCGCCGACAGCGGCCTCGACGTCGGCCGCCTCGAGCGCACGCTGACCGACGGCTACGCCCGCGCGCTCGCGCTCGAGGCCGAGCGGAGCCGCCTGCGCAAGCGGATCGGAGCGCTGACGGGGGCGGGCGGCCGGAGCCGCGAGCTCGCCTCGCTCGCGCGTGAGCTCGACCGGCGCGAGGCCGAGGTCGACGCGCTGCGCGGGCAGCTCGCCCTCCTGCGCCGGCGGCACTCGAGCGCCGTGCGCGCGGTTCGCGGCTAGCGGTTTCCGTCCTCGCGGACGCAGCCGCTAGACGAGCCCCGACCTGACCGCGTACACCGCGGCCTGGATCCGGTTCTCGATCTGCAGCTTCATGAGGATGTTCGAGATGTGGTTCTTGACCGTCTTCGGGCTGATGTGGAGGTCGGCCGCGATCTGCGCGTTGTCCTTGCCGTTCGCGATCAGCCTCAGCACCTGGAGCTCGCGCTCCGACAGCTCGGAGCGGATCGCCTCGGCCTCGCGCGCGGAGGTGGTCGTGGCGCGGAGGCGCTGGAGCACCTTCGCCGCGATCGCCGGCGAGACGAGGGACTCACCCGCCGCCGCGGCGGCGATGCCGGCGAGGAGCTCCTCGATCGACGCGTCCTTGAGCAGGTAGCCGCACGCGCCGGCGAGGATCGCGTCCATCACGTCCTCGTCCTGGTCGGAGATCGTGAGCACGAGCACGCGCGTGAGCGGGGCGATCATCGTGATCTGGCGGGTCGCCTCGACGCCGCTGATCCCCGGCATGTTCAGGTCCATCACGACGACCTCCGGCGCCGTCTCGCGGATCAGCTCGAGCGCCCGCGTGCCGCTCGCGGCCTCGCCGACGACGTCCACGTCCTGCTCCTCGAGGAGCGTCCGCAGGCCCGTGCGGAACAGGTCGTGGTCGTCCACGAGCAGGACGCGCGGCGAGGGGCGGCGGTTTGAGGTCTCCTCGGTCAGTGCAAGGCGATTGTGACCGACCGGGAGCCCCAGCCGCCCGCCTGAGCGCACGTGGGGAACCAGAGGTCGATCCTGGCGCCCGAGATCGAGCCGCCCGTGTCCGCCGCCACGGCCTCCCCGTAGCCGGGGACGACGAGGTGGGTGCCGAGCGGGACCACGTCCGGGTCGACGGCCGCGACGCCCCAGCCGGCGGGGATGCCGGTGGCCGTCCGCCCGCTCAGGCAGTAGCCCGTCGCGAGGACCGTGATCGACCCGGGCTCCGCGGGCCGCGCCGGCACCGCCGCCGCCGCGGCCGGCGGCGCCCGCGTCAGCGCGCGCGCCTTCGCCTCGGCCGCGCGCGCGAGCGCCTCCAGCTCGGCGAGCCTGCGCCGGTCGAGCTCCTCCCGCCGTGCCAGACGGGCGAGGTAGCCCGCGCGCTCGGCCCGGACGCCGGCGAGGCGTCGCGTCTCCGCCGCCGCCGCGCGGAGCGCCGCCCCGAGCCGCACGCCGCGGGCGGCGAGCGCCGCGCGGACCCTGTCCGCGTGCGTCCGCGCGGCGCGGAGGCGGCCGAGCAGCTCCCGGTCGGCGGACGACATCCGGTCGAGGTCGTCCAGGCTCGTGAGCGCGTCGCCGAGCGAGCCGGCGCCGAGCACCACGTCGAGCGCGCTCGCCGCGCCGCGGTCGAAGAGCATGCGCAGGCGGGCGGCGAGCCGCCGCTCGAGCGTCCGCTCGCCGGCGCGCGCGACCGCGAGCACGCGCTCGAGACGCGCGCGCTCCGCCCGCAGCGCGGCGGTCCGCGCGCGGAGGCCGTCGAGGCGCGCGCCCGCGGCGGCGAGGCGCGAGTCGAGCGAGTAGAGGTCGAGCACGGCGGCGCGCCGCTCGCTCGCGACCGCCTGCCGGTCGGCGCGCAGCGAGGCCGCCGTCGGGGTCCGCGCCGCGGCCGCCGTTGCCAGCGCTGCAACCGCCGCGCCCGCGACGGTGCCGACGAGAAGCCGCCGCGGGGGCCTGCGCACCGCCGGACCGTACCACAGGCTCTCCATACACTTCGACGAAGATTCGCAGCAGTTTCGCATAGGTTTATGCCGGTTCGGAGCCGGTTCTCGTTTGCCGCCGTCTTCACACGTTGCTAACCTCCCGCACTCGTGCTGCACCGGCCCCACCGGTGCGTCGCCCTCGTCGAGATGCTCCGGACGCGAGGCGCGGCGCCGTACGTGCTGATCGGAGCGCTGCTGGCGTGCGTCGCGGCGGTGCCCGCGCTGGCGACCCCGCCCTCGTCGCGGCTCGCCGCGAAGCGGGCCGAGGCGCAGCAGGTGCTCGCCCAGGTCGACGGGCTCAACAGGAGCCTCAACCGCGCGGACGAGCTGCTGAACCTGGCGAACCTCAGGCTCGCCGAGGTGAAGCGCGACATCGCGGAGAACCGCCACGAGCTGCGAGTCGCGAAGCACAACCTCGCCCGCAGCCGGCGGACGATCGCGCGCCGCCTCGTCACCCTCTACACGACGGGCGGCTCGTCGACGCTCGAGCTCATCCTCGGCGCGAAGAGCCTCGACGACATCCTCAACCAGCTCGACACCGAGAACCGCGTGTCCTCGCTCGACGCGCAGGTGATCGAGCAGGTGCGGACGTACAAGGCCGCGATCAAGGTGCACGCGCGGCGGCTCGCCACCGAGCGGCGGCGCGTCGACCGGCTCGTGGCGATGCGGCGGCGTCAGGAGCGCGCGATCGAGGTCCGGCTCGGGGAGCGCCGGCGGCTCCTCTCGTCGCTCGACTCCGAGATCGCGGAGCTCGTGCACGAGCAGCAGCAGGCGGAGCTGCTCGCGGCTCAGAGGGCGCGGCAGCGGGTCGACGAGGCGCAGAGCGTCCAGGCGCGGACGTTCGCGGACGCGGTCGTCGGCGCGTCGGCCTCGACGCCCGAGGGCGCGACCGTCGTCCCGTCGTCCGGCTACACCGGCGCCGCCGGGGTCGCCCTCTCCCAGGTCGGCACGCCGTACGTCTGGGCCGGCTCCTCGCCCGGCGGCTTCGACTGCTCGGGCCTCGTGATGTGGGCGTACGCGCAGCTCGGCGTCTCGCTCCCGCACTCCTCGTACGCGCTCTGGAACGTCGGCGTCCCCGTCCCGCGCGACCAGCTCGAGCCCGGTGACCTCGTCTTCTTCGACGGCCTCGGCCACGTCGGCATCTACGTCGGGAACGGCTACTTCGTCCACGCCCCGCACACGGGCACGGTCGTCCAGGTCTCGAGCATGGACTCGGGCTCCTACGCCGGCGGCTACGTCGGCGCCCGCCGGGTGCTGTAGCCGGCAGGAGCGGCGCGCCCGAAGCCGAACCGGACCGGTCCCCTACACTTCCCTTGCCCATGCGCACGACCTGGAACGGCTCGATCAGCTTCGGCCTCGTCAACATCCCCGTCGGGCTCGCGCCCGCGACCGCGCCGGCCGCCCGCCAGTCGGACGTCCAGTTCCGGATGCTCCACCGCGAGTGCATGACGCCGATCAAGCAGAAGCGCTGGTGCCCGGTGCACGACGTCGAGGTCGGGCCGGACGAGCTCGTCCGCGGCTGGGAGGTCTCGAAGGGGCAGTTCGTGGCGATCGAGGACGAGGAGCTCGAGGCCCTCGAGCAGCGCGGCACGACCCACACGATCGACGTCATCCGCTTCGTCGAGGCCGACCAGGTCGACCCGGTCTACTTCGACCGCACCTACTACCTCGTCCCGGCCGGCACCGAGGCGCAGCGGCGGCCGTACGCGCTCCTCCTCCAGGCGATGCGCGACGCCGGCGTGATCGGGATCGGCTCGTTCGTCCTCGCCGGGAAGGAGAAGCTCGCCGCGATCCGGCCCAAGGGCGACGCCCTCGCGCTCGAGACGCTCTTCGTCGCGGAGGACGTCCGAAGCCAGGAGGAGATCGACGAGGCGGTGGGCGCGACCGCGGTCAGGAAGGAGGAGCTGAAGCTCGCCGAGCAGCTGATCTCGGGACTGCTCGGCCCCTTCGAGCCGGAGGAGGCCCTCACGAGCGAGTACCGCACCTCCCTGCGCGGCCTGCTCGAGGCGAAGCTCGAGGGGCGCGAGCCGGTCGAGCCCGAGCCGGCCCCCGCCGAGGCGCCGGTCGTCGACCTGATGGAGGCGCTGCGGGCCTCGGTCGCCGCCGCGAAGAAGGGGGCGAAGGCGGCGCCGGCCCGGAAGCCGGCCGCCCGCAAGCGCGCCGCCGCCGGGCGCAAGTGAGCCCGGAGGCACGGGCGAGGCCCGTGCCTCGGCTCGAAGACCGCCTCAGCGCGGGGCGGGAGCGCTCCTCGTCGCTTCCAGCTGCGCCTGGAAGAGGGTCTTGTCGATCTTGCCCTGGTAGATCGGGACGTGCTCCTCGACGCAGATGCGGATCACCTCGTCGCGGTCGAGCCCGACTTCCTTCGACAACTCCTCCGGCGTCAGGTGGTTGGGCATGTCGCTCCTCTCGTTCAGGCAACGAAAAAGCCCGCTGCGCTCGGGCGCCGCGGGCTCAGTCCTTCCGCTCCGTTCGACTCGGCAGGCAACTCACTCACCGTACCGTGTCCGGAGCGCCGTCATCGCACACACGATAATCGACGCCTCCGACGGCCGCAAAACCTCGGTACGATTTCGCGGCTCGGGGTGTGGCGCAGCCTGGTAGCGCGCTCCGTTCGGGTCGGAGAGGTCCCCAGTTCAAATCTGGGCACCCCGATTGGCCGGAATCCGGCCTGCCCGCCGGCGGGGGAACGCCGTTCCCCCGCCTATCCTCGGAGGCGTGCTGCGCGCGGTCGTCTTCGACGTCGACTTCACCCTCGCCCGGCCGGGGCCCGACCTCGGGCCGGAGGGGTACCGCGAGCTCGGCCGGCGCTACGGGCTCGAGCTCGACCCGTCGCGCTACGACGAGGCCCGGGCGGCCGCGCTCGCCGAGGTGAAGCGGCACCCGGAGCTCGACCACGACGAGGAGATCTGGATCCTCTTCACGGAGCGGATCATCGTCGGGATGGGCGGACGCGGGGACACCTACGCCGCCGCGGTCGAGATGGAGCGGCGCTGGTCGCACTCGGCCCACTTCGAGCTCTACGACGACGCGCTCCCGGTGCTCGAGCTCCTGCGCCGGCGCGGGCTCAAGATCGGGCTGCTCTCGAACTCCTCGCGCGACCTCGACGAGTTCGTCGCCCACCACCGGCTCGTCGCGGACGCCGTGCTGACCTCGCACGCGCACGGGAAGACGAAGCCGCACGAGACGATCTTCCGGGCGATCCTCGGCCGGCTCGGCGTCGCGCCTCCCGAGGCGGCGATGGTCGGCGACACGATCGAGGACGACGTCCACGGCGCGCTCGCGGTCGGGATGCGGGCGCTCCTGCTCGACCGCGAGGGGCGCTACCCGGGCGTCGCCGGCCGGCTCGGCGACCTGCGCGAGCTCCCCGCCGCCCTCGGCATCTGACCGGTTCTGGCCGGGGCCGGTCCCCGGCCCGACCGACATGCCGACCGCCGCGCGATCGGCGCCGGGTCAGCGGCCGGCGTGGACGGCGGCGAGCGCCGGCGCCCAGGAGCAGAGCGGCGAGACGTCGCCGCCGCGGCCGTTCAGGGCGCGGTACCCGAGCGCGTGCTCGGCCTGCATCAGCTTGTGGATCTGCGTCGTCCCCTCGTAGATGAGCGGGGCGCGGGCGTTCCGGAAGTAGCGCTCGATCCCCGTCTCGGCCGCGTAGCCGTACGAGCCGAAGACCTGGAGCGCGAGGTGCGCGGCCTCGAACGCCGACTCGGTCGCGTGCCACTTCGCGAGCGACGTCTCGCGGGTGGAGCGGCGCCCCTCGTTCTTCATCCACGCCGCCTGCATCACGAGCAGCTTCGACGTCTCGTAGCCGAGCACCATGGTCGCGATCATGTCCTGGACGAACTGGCGGCGGCCGATCTCCTGCCCGAACGTCGTCCGCTCGCGGGCGTAGGCGACCGACCGCTCGAGGCAGGCGCGGATCACGCCGCAGGCGCCGGCGGCGACCGTGAAGCGCCCCTGGTCGAGCGCGTACATCGCGATCTCGAAGCCCTGGCCCTCCTCGCCGACGAGGTTCTCGGCCGGCACCTCGACGTCCTCGAAGAAGAGCTCGCCGGTCGAGCCGGCCCAGACCCCGAGCTTCCCCTCCTGGTCGCGCGCGCTGAGGCCGCGCATCCCCTTCTCGAGCACGAAGGCGCTGATGCCGCGGTGGGAGCCGGCCGGGTCGGTCTTGGCGAACACGAGCGCGTGGTCGGCGACCGTCGCGTACGAGATCCAGTTCTTCTGGCCGTTCAGGACGTACACGTCCCCCTCGCGCCGCGCCGTCGAGGCGAGCGAGGCGACGTCCGACCCCGCGCCCGGCTCGGTCAGCCCGAAGCACGCGAGCTTCTCGCCCCGCGCCTGCGGGACGAGCCACCGCCGCTTCTGCTCCTCGGTCGCGTAGCGCAGGAGCGCGAGCGAGTTGAGGCCGACGTGCACGGAGATCAGCGTCCGGAACGCGGCCTCCCCGCGCTCGATCTCCTCGCACGCGAGCGCCTCGGAGACGAAGTCGAGGCCCGCGCCGCCGTACTCCTGCGGGATCACGATCCCGAGCAGCCCGAGCTCGGCGAGCCCCTGGACCAGGTCGAGGTCGAGCCGGTGGGCGAGGTCGTTCGCGACCGCGACCGGGAGCACCCGCTCGTCCACGAACGCCCGGACGGTCTCCTGCGTCAGCCGCTGCTCGTCGGTGAGCTCGAGCTCCACGGGCTCAAGCCTAGTGGCGTCGCGTCCTGGGCCCGCGGGCGAGGAGGCTACGATGGGCCGCACCTTGAGTGCGAGGGGCGAGGTGACGCGTGCGCGCGTCCGGCGAAGGGGCGCGACCGCCCGGACGAGGAGGCTGCGGCTCGCCGCGGGCGGCGCGGCGGTCGCCGCCGCCGCGCTCGCGGTCGGGCTGGGATTCGCCGGCTCGGCCGACCGGATCGCCTCCGGGATCGAGATCGCCGGCGTCGACGTCGGCGGCCTGACCCGGCAACAGGCCCTGTCGGCGCTCCGGGCCCGCGCGGCGCGGCTCGAGGGCGTCCCGGTCACGTTCGTCGCCGGCGGGCGGCGCTTCCGCATCCGCCCCGAGCAGCTCGGGGTGAAGGCGGACTGGCGCGGCGCGGTCGACGAGGCGCTCGCGCGCGGGGGCGGGTTCGCCGTCTCGCGCGGCTACCGGCGCCTCGGGCTGCGCTTCGGCGGCACGTCGATCGAGCCGGCGGTGAAGGCCTACGACGCCGCCGTCTCCTACGAGGTCGACCTGCTCGCGTCGAGGATCGACCGCGCGCACGTCGAGGCGCGGCTCGTCCGGCGCGGGCTCGACGTGGTCGCGCTCCCCGGCCGGACCGGACGGCTGCTCGACCGGACCGCGGCGGCGCGCGTCATCGTGAGCGCGCTCGCCGGCTTCTCGCGCGCGCCCGTCCCGCTGCCGGTGCGCCTCGACCCGCCGCGGGTGCGCACGAGCGACCTCGCGCGCACCCGCGCGCTCGCCCGGCGCGTCCTCTCCGCCCCGGTCGCGCTCGTCCGCGGCTCGGCGGCGACCGAGGTCACGCCGCGGCAGCTCGGGCGGATGCTCCGCCTGCCCGCAGACCCGTCCGGGGCGCTCGTCCTCGGCGGCCCGGCGGCGACGGCCTACTTCGCTCGGCTCGACCGGCGGCTCGCGAAGCCGGCGCGCGACGCCCGCTTCGAGGTCGAAGGCTCGACCGTGCGGATCGTCCCGTCGCAGGCCGGGATCGCCGTCGACGTGCCCCGCACCTCCGCCTCGCTGCTCGCCGCCGCGGAGCGCTCCACCCGCCGCGTCGCGCACATCTACGAGGCCGTGGTGCAGCCGCACCTCACGACCGCGAAGGCGCGGGCGATGGGCATCACCGGCGTCGTCGGGAGCTACCGGACGGTCTTCGGCGGGATCCCGAACCGGATCCACAACGTCGAGCTCGTCGCCCACCTCGTCGACGGGAAGCTGATCGCCCCCGGCGCGACGTTCTCCTTCAACGGGACGACCGGCGCCCGCACCGCGGAGAAGGGCTTCCTGGACGCCCCCGTGATCATCAACGGCGAGCTCCAGACGGCGCTCGGCGGCGGCGTCTGCCAGGTCTCGACGACCGTCTTCAACGCCGCGTACGAGGCGGGGCTCCCGATCACCGCCCGCACGAACCACGCCCTCTACATCTCCCACTACCCGCTCGGCCGCGACGCGACCGTGGACTACCCGGACGTCGACCTGAGGTTCGTGAACGACACCCGCCGCTGGCTGCTCCTGCGGACGTTCGTCACCTCCTCGTCGCTCGTGGTCAACCTCTACGGCACGCCCCAGCACCGCCGCGTCGAGACGGAGACCTCGCCGCTCCGCTTCGTGCACGCTCCGCCGGTGCAGAAGGTGGTCGACCCGTCGCTGAAGCCGGGGCAGAAGGTCGTCGAGGACCCGGGCGTCCCGGCGCAGTCGACGTGGGTGCGCCGCCGCGTCTACTCCCAGGACGGCAGGCTCCTCTACGACTCGACCTGGTACTCGAGCTACGTGGCCGAGCCGAAGGTGGTGCGGGTCGGGCCGAAGAAGCCGAAGCGGCAGCCGCCCGGGAAGGTCGCGCCCGGGCCGGAGCCGCAGGCGCCGACGATGCACTGAGCTCAGCCGGCGGCCGCGAGCGCCTCGACCAGCCAGGGGGGCGTCCGCGTCGGCCGCAGCGTCGCGGCGTCGACGGTGCCGTGCACCGTCCAGCCGTCGGCGAGCACGGCCCCGGCGCGCTCGACGACGTAGTCGAAGCGGAAGCGCGCGCCGCGGACGCCGTGGCAGCGCGCGTGGACGAGCAGGCGGTCGTCGAAGAACGCCGGCGCGCGGAAGCGGGCATGCGACTCGAGCACGAGCGACTCGATCCCCTGGTCGCGGAGGCGCTGGTAGCCGCCGGCGTAGCGCTCGAGGAACTCGACGCGCGCCACCTCGAACCAGACGAAGTAGTTCGAGTTGTGGGCGACCCCCTGCGCGTCGGTCTCGGCGAAGCGGACGCGGATCTCGGAGGCGAACGCGAAGCCCTCCATCAGCGCAGCGCGAGCGAGAGCTGAGCGTGGTCGGCGAGGCCGGAGACGCCGACGCCGACGAGGCGGAGCGCGCCCGGGCGGTCGCGCAGCGCCCGGTCGAGGAGCGCGCAGGCGAGCTCGCCGATGCGGTCGCCGTCGTCGGTTCCGGCCGGGAGGGACGTCGACCGCGTCCTGATCGAGAAGTCGGGGTAGCGGAGCTTCGTCGTGACCGTGCGGGCGGTCTGGCCCCGCTCGCGCAGGTGCCCGGCGAGGCGGGCCGCCATGCGGCGGAGCTCGTCGTGCAGGCGCTCGCGGTCGGCGACGTCGCGGGGGAAGGTCTCCTCCTGCGAGATCGAGCTGCGCTCGGTCGAGAGCTCGAGCACGCGCGGGTCGACCCCGCGGGCGCGGTCGCGCAGCATCCGGCCGACCTTGCCGCGCACGAGCGGGTCGTCGTCGCCGAGCGCGGCGAGGGCGCCGACCGTCTCGATTCCGGCCGCGCGCAGGCGCTCGTCGGCGCGCGGCCCGATCCCGGGCAGGAGGCGGAGCGGAAGCGGCGCGAGGAACGCGGCCTCGCGGCCGGGCCGGACGACGGTGAGGCCGCCGGGCTTGCGCCGGTCCGAGGCGATCTTCGCGACCACCTTCGACGTCGCGACGCCGAGCGAGCACGAGAGCCGCGTCCGCGCCCGCACCACCGCCTGCACGGTCTCGGCGAGCGCCCGCGCGTCGCCGAACGAGGGCGCGAGCGCGCCCAGGTCGAGGTAGCCCTCGTCGATCCCGGCCTGCTCGACCGCCGGGACGATCTCGCGCACGATCGCCCAGACCTCGCGCGAGCGCTCCCGGTAGAGCGACATCCGCGGCCGGACGAAGACGGCCGCCGGGCAGCGCCGCAGCGCCTCCGCGCACGACATCGCCGACGAGATGCCGTACCGGCGCGCGACGTAGTTCGCGGTCGAGACGACGCCGCGGCCGCGCGGGTCGCCGCCCACGACGAGGGGCAGCTCGCGCAGCTCCGGCCGCTCGAGCTCCTCGACGGCGGCGAAGAAGGCATCCAGGTCGAGGTGGGCGACGATCACGGCCGCAGCGTATGCGGCGGCTCAGATGGTCTCGGCGGCGATCCGCTCCGCGAGCGCGTGGGCCTCCTCGGCGGAGAGGCCCTCTCCGGCGGGCGCGAGCGCCTTCGGCTTCGCCGGCCGGCGGCTCTGGACGGCGTCGAGGTAGCGGCGGATCGCCTCGGCGACCCTGTCCGAGGACGCCCCTCCGGCGGCGAGCCGCTCCACGAGCGCGCCGAGACCGTCGCGCTCGGGCGCGGTCAGCGTGACCGTCAGCCCGGTCCGCGAGAGCTGGATCCGCCGCAGCCGGTCGTGGAAGACGGCGATCACGGCCGAGCTGACGCCGAGCACGAGCAGGACGATCGCGAGCGTCACGGAGCGCCGCGACGGCGTGCCCGCGCCGGGCGCCGGCAGCCAGACCTTCCAGACCGAGACCCAGACGAGGACGGCCGCGAGCGGCAGGAGGACGATGGGGGCGATCTCCGCGCCCACCCAGCGGACCGCCGCAGTCGCGGTCCCCCTGAGCCTGCTCACGGCGCGATGCTACGCGACGTATGGTTCCCGGCACAACCGGGGAAAGGAGAAGCATGGTGGCGAAGCGGTTGGTGCTCGGGCAGCTCGCCTCGGTCGGCGAGGGGGCGATCGGCAGGCTCGCCCAGAACCCGGTCACCCACAAGGCGCTCGAGGGCGCGCTCCAGCTCAAGGACCGGGTCGAGAAGCTCGTGAAGGGCCTCGAGACGCTCGAGGAGCGCCTGGCCGCGGTCGAGCAGCGCCTCGACGCGCTCGAGCGGCGGCGTGCGCCGGCGCGCAAGCCGGCGGCGAGGAAGGCCCCGGCGGCGAAGCCGGCGGCCGGGCCGGAGCAGGCCGCGACCGGCCCGCAGGGCGAGTAGCGGCCCCCGCTCAGCGGCGGCGGGGGACCCGGACGCGGAGGGCGGCAGGGACGACCTCGAAGCGCACCGGCGTCGTCCCCACCGGCTCGCCCTCGAGCTCGATCGGGAGCGGCGCGGCCGCCTCGACCGAGAGCCAGGACGAGCGGAGCACCTCCACCCGGGGGTGACGCACGTGCCCGCCCCGGTAGAGCCTGGGCGACGTGGTGAGGAAGTCGAGCTTCGTCACGTCGCCGATCACGACGACGTCGAAGAGGCCGTCGTCGAAGCTCGCCTCGGGCGCGACCCACATCCCCCCGGCGTGCCACTGGCCGTTCGCGACGACCACGTCGTGCATCGGGCCGCGGCGCCCGCCGCCCTCGAACGCGATCGTCACCTCCGTGTTGCGCCAGCGCGCGAACTCCCGGGCGAGGGCGTAGTAGAACGTGATCCGGCCGCCCAGCGCCTTCGTCATCGAGTTGGCCCGGAGCGCGACCGCCCCGCTCATCCCGACCGACCCGACGTTCGCGAAGTAGCGCTCCCGGCCGCCGAAGGACGCGCGGCCGAGGTCGATCGTCATCGTCTCCCCCTCGAGCGCGACCCGGATCGCGTCGTCGAAGCGCGTCGGGATCCCGTACGTCCGGCCGAAGTCCTGTCCGGTGCCCGCCGGCAGCACGGCGATCTCGGCGTCCGGTCGCCCGGCCAGCCCGTTCACGACCTCGTTCAGCGTCCCGTCCCCGCCCACGACGACGAGGAGCTCGTGCTCGGCGGCCGCCGCCCGGGCGAGCTCGGTGAGGTGACCCGGCCGCTCGGAGACGAGCGCCTCGCCGGCGAGCCCGAGCTCCCGAGCGCGCTCGCGAAGCCGCGGCCAGCGCCTGCCGGTGGCGCCGTTCCCGCTCGCCGGGTTGACGAGGAAGGCGGCGTCAGGCGACCGCAACGTCGAGCGCCAGCTTCGTCATCCGGTCGACCGCCGCGCGGAGCTCGTCGTCGCCGATCCGCGTGAACTCGCCCTCCACGACGATGTCGCTGACCGTGAGGAAGCAGCCCGTCTCGACGCCGCGGAGCGCGCCGAGGGTGAAGAGCGCCGCCGCCTCCATCTCCACGGCCAGCACGCCCCGCGCCGACCAGCGCTCGTACTGGCCCTCGTCCGGGTTGTAGAAGAGGTCGCTCGAGACGATCGGGCCGATGTGGAGCTCGAGGCCCGAGCGCTTCGCCACGTGGACGGCCTCGTGGACGATGCTCCAGGACGCGGTCGGGCAGTGCGGCTCCCCGCCGACGAGGTGCGTCGCGGTCGAGTCGGCCGGGACCGCCGAGAGCGCCACGATCAGGTCGCCCAGCGAGTGCGAGGGCTGCAGGCCGCCGCAGGTGCCGACGCGGACGAGCCGCCTGCAGCCGAGCTGGATCAGCTCCTCGAACACGATCGTCGCGCCCGGGCAGCCCATGCCGGTGCCCTGCACGGACACGGGCCTGCCGCCGTAGGTGCCGGTGTAGCCGAGCAGGCCCCGCTCCTCGTTCCGGAGCTGCACGTCCTCGAGGTAGGTCTCGGCGATGTACTTCGCGCGCAGGGGGTCGCCCGGCAGCAGGACCGCCTCGGCGTAGTCCCCGGGCTCGGCGCGGACGTGGATCGGCATGGCGCGTGACTCTACTTGGGGCCGCGGCGGCGCGATGCGAGGATTCGCCGGTCGTGGGCCTCACGGAGCCGTCCTACGAGCAGGTGCTCGAGTTCTGCGCGCGCGAGCCCGTCGAGCGGGTGTTCCTCGAGGACGTCGCGCGGCGCGGGCTCGGGCGCTTCCACGCGGTCGAGCGCGGCGACGGCCGCCTCGACGCGCTCTGCCACGTCGGCGTCAACCTCGTCCCCTCCGGCGACGGCTGCGCGGCCTTCGCCGGGGCCGCGGCCCACGCCGGCTCGCGCATGATCATCGGCGACGAGCGGGCCGTGGGGGAGCTCTGGGCGGCCGTGCGGCGGCGGCTGCCGGCCCCGAGGGAGGACCGCCCCGGGCAGCCCGTCTTCGTCATCTCGGAGCCCCCGGAGCCGGGGGAGACCGGCCTCCGCGCCGCCGAGCTCGCCGACCTCGACGTGCTCGTGCCGGCGTGCGCCGCCGCGCACGCGGAGGAGCTCGGGATCGACCCGCTCGAGCGCGACGCCGACGGCTTCCGCTGGCGCACGCGGGCCCAGATCGAGGACCGCCGCTCCTGGATCTGGCTCGAGGACGGCTCGATCCTCTTCAAGGCCGAGGCGTCGGCCTGGACGCCGCTCGCCGTGCAGATCCAGCAGGTCTGGGTCGACCCGGTCGTGCGCGGGCTCGGCTACGGGAAGCGGGGCATGCGCGACCTCTGCCGCCTCCTGCTCGAGACGACGCCCCGGGTCACGCTCTTCGTCCGCACCGACAACGCCGTCGCGATCCGCCTCTACGAGTCGGTCGGGATGCGGCGGGCGGGCAGCTACCGCTCGATCCTCTTCTGATGCGGCTGGCGATCCTCGCGCGGCACGGCGAGAGCGAGTACTCCGCCCGCGGCCGGCTGAACGGCGACGCCGCCGTGCCGTGCGGCCTGACCGCGCGCGGCCGGGAGGAGGCGCGCCGCCTCGGCGAGGCGCTGCGCGGCGACCCGCTCGAGCTCTGCGTGACGAGCGCGCTCCAGCGCGCCCGCGAGACGGCCGACGAGGCGCTCGGGGGCCGCGACGTGCCCAGGCTCGTCCTGCCGGAGCTGAACGACCCGCTCTACGGCCCCTACGAGGGCGGGTCGATCGAGGAGTACCGAGCGTGGGCGGCGGCGGCGCCGTCGTCGGCCGCCCCGGAGCCGGGCGGCGAGAGCCGCCTCGCGCTCGTCCGCCGCTACGCGCGCGGCTTCAGGACCGTGCTCGAGCGGCCGGAGGAGCACGTGCTCGTCGTCTGCCACTCGCTTCCGGTGTCGTACGCCCTCGAGGCCCGTGCGGGCCGGCCGCCGGCGGTCCGGATGCCGCTCGTCGCCCACGCGGCGCCGTACCCGTTCTCCGCCGGCGAGCTCGAGTCGGCGGTCGCGGTGCTCGAGCGGTGGGCGGCGGCGCCGACCTGGTAGTGCAACACTTCCCCCGTGGAGATCCTCGAACGGATCGAGGCGCACGTCCGCGACGGCGACCTGATCGAGCCCGGCGGCGAGGTGCTGTGCCTCGTCTCGGGCGGCCCCGACTCCACGTGCCTCTACCACGCGCTCCGCGAGCTCGGCTACCGCGTCTCGGCGCTCCACGTGAACTACGGCCTCCGCGGCGCCGAGTCGGACGAGGACGCGCGCTTCTGCGAGCGGGAGCTCGGCGCGCACGTGGTCGACTTCGACGCGCACGGCGCGAGCGAGGCCGAGCTGCGCGCCATTCGCTACGCGCAGGCGCCGGACCGGCTCCGCGCGACCGGCCACACGGCGAGCGACCAGGTCGAGACGATCCTCTACCGGCTCGTCACGAGCGGGAACACGAAAGGGATCAAGGCGAAGCGCGAGGACGGGGTGGTGCGGCCGCTCCTGACCGTCTGGCGCGAGGAGACCGAGGCGTTCTGCGAGGAGCGCGGCCTCGCCTACCGGCGCGACTCGTCGAATCCGGACACCGTCCGCGGCCTGATCCGGGGCGAGATCCTGCCGCTCCTCGAGCGGCTCCACCCGGCCGCCCGCGCCAACGTCCTGCGGGCGCTCGACCCCCGGCGGACGATGCCGCCCGCGCTCGCCACGCTCCTCGACTCGCCCGCCGGCTCCCACCGCGTCGACCTCGGCGGCGGGCTCCAGGCGGTGCGGGAGCACGACCGGCTCTGGCTCGAGAGCGGTCCGGTCGCCCTCGACGGGGAGGTGCGCTGGGGGAGCTGGCGGATCCGCTCGTCGCTCCCGGGCCTGCGCGTGCGGGGCTGGCGACCCGGCGACCGCCTGGCCGGCCGGACGAAGAAGGTGCAGGACGTCTTCGTCGACGCGAAGATCCCGCGCTCCGACCGCGAGGGGTGGCCGCTCGTCGTCCGCGGCGACGAGGTCGTGGCCGTGCCGGGCATCGTGGACGCGCCCGGGATCGAGGCGGTGCGGGAGTGAACAGGGCCGAGCTCGAGCGCGCGGTCGGGGAGGTGCTGATCGGCGAGGAGGAGCTCCAGGCGCGCATCCGCGAGCTCGGCCGCGAGATCTCGGCCGACTACGCCGGGCGGGAGCTCCTGCTCGTGGGGGTGCTCAAGGGGGCGGTGTTCTTCATGGCCGACCTGATGCGCTCGATCACCGTCCCGTGCGAGATCGACTTCATGGCGATCTCGAGCTACGGCGCCTCGACCGACTCCTCGGGGGTCGTCCGGATCCTGAAGGACCTCGACATCAACATCGAGGGCCGCCACGTGCTCGTCGTCGAGGACATCATCGACTCGGGCCTCACCCTCTCCTACCTCGTCCGGAACCTGGAGTCCCGGGAGCCGGCCACCCTGGAGGTCTGCGCCCTCCTGACCAAGCCCGCCCGGCGCGAGATCGACGTGGACGTCCGCTACGTGGGCTTCGAGATCCCGAACCGGTTCGTGATCGGGTACGGGCTGGACTTCGCCGAGCGGTACCGGAACCTGCCCTACGTGGGGATCCTGCACGAATCGCTCATGCCCGAGGGGGTCTAGGCCGATGGTGGACGGAAAGGCAAATCCGCCCCGGCGCGAAAGGGCCTCGGGTACCCTGCCCCTGGAGACTCCGTGAATCGCTTCTTCCGCAGCGCGTTCTTCCCGCTCATCGTGATCGTCCTGCTCGTCTGGCTGGCGAGCCAGACGCTGATCCCCAAGCACGGGCACACGAACAAGGCGATCAAGACGTACTCGGACCTGAAGACGGCGGTCCGGAACGACCCGCGCCAGATCGACGAGGTCGTCTTCAACCCGGACAAGCGCTCGATCACGGCCAAGCTGAGCGGGAACCCGGAGTCGACGGTCACCGTCCACTACCCGAGCGACCAGTCCCAGGTGGAGTTCGAGAACCTCCTCGACAAGGAGGGGATCACCTACGACTCCAAGGGGACGGGCGGGTTCTCGTGGACGGCGCTGCTCGGGTCCTTCCTGCCCTTCCTGCTCCTGATCGGCTTCTGGATCTTCCTGATGAACCAGGTGCAGGGCGGCGGCTCCAAGGTGATGAGCTTCGGCAAGTCGCGCGCGAAGCGGATGGCGCCGGACTCGCCGAAGATCGGCTTCAAGGACGTCGCCGGGGTCGACGAGGCGGTCGAGGAGCTCCAGGAGATCAAGGAGTTCCTCGAGAACCCGAAGAAGTTCCAGGCGCTCGGCGCCCGGATCCCGAAGGGCGTGCTCCTCTACGGGCCGCCCGGCACCGGCAAGACGCTCCTCGCCCGCGCGGTCGCCGGCGAGGCGGGCGTGCCGTTCTTCTCGATCTCCGGCTCGGACTTCGTCGAGATGTTCGTGGGCGTCGGCGCCTCGCGGGTGCGCGACCTCTTCGAGCAGGCGAAGCAGGCGGCGCCGTGCATCGTCTTCATGGACGAGATCGACGCCGTCGGCCGTCACCGCGGCGCCGGCCTCGGCGGCGGCCACGACGAGCGGGAGCAGACGCTCAACCAGCTCCTCGTCGAGATGGACGGCTTCGAGATGAAGGACAACATCATCCTGATCGCCGCCACGAACCGGCCCGACATCCTCGACCCGGCGCTGCTGCGCCCCGGCCGCTTCGACCGCCAGATCGTCGTCGACCGCCCCGACCGGAACGGCCGCCGCAAGATCCTCGAGGTGCACTCGAAGGGGAAGCCGCTCGCGCCGCAGATCGACCTCGACGCGCTCGCGGCCGGGACGCCGGGCTTCACCGGCGCCGACCTCGCGAACCTCGTCAACGAGGCGGCGCTGCTCGCGGCGCGCCACGGGAAGAAGGTGATCGAGCAGGAGGACCTCGAGGAGGGGATCATGCGCGTGATCGCAGGGCCCGAGAAGAAGGCGCGGCTGCTCTCCGAGAAGGAGCAGCGGATCACCGCCTACCACGAGATGGGCCACGCCCTCGTCGGGCACTTCCTCGAGAACACGAACCCGATCCACAAGATCACGATCGTCTCGCGCGGGCAGGCGCTCGGCCTCACGATCTCGCTCCCGACCGAGGACCGCTACATGCAGACCAAGCAGGCGCTCCTCGAGGAGATCGCGATGACCCTCGGCGGCCGCGCCGCGGAGGAGCTCGTCTTCAGCGAGGTCACGACCGGCGCCGCGAACGACCTCGAGAAGATCACGAGCCTCGCGAAGCAGATGGTGATGCGCTTCGGGATGAGCGAGAAGCTCGGCCCGCGCGTGCTCGGCCACAACCGGGACATGCCGTTCCTCGGCCGCGAGATGGGCAGCGAGCCGGACTACTCGGACGAGGTCGCGCGCGAGATCGACGACGAGGTGCGGCGGATCATCGAGGACGGCCACGACCTCGCGCTGACCGTGCTGCGCGAGCACATGGACGACCTGCACCGCCTCTCGCAGATCCTGATCGAGCGCGAGACGATCGACAAGGACCAGTTCGAGCGGCTCCTCGCCGGCGAGACCGAGGAGGCGGTGTTCCCGCGCGAGGAGGAGAAGGCGCCGAAGGCGCCGCCCGAGCCGGAGCGCAGGCGCGAGCCGGTGCGGCGGCCGTTCCCGCTCCCCGGCCCGGCGACGATGCAGCCGCCCGAGCCCGAGGGCGCGAACTAAGGGCCGGCAGGCCGGGCCCCGGGCCGTCAGAGGTTGCGGCGCGAGAACGCCGCGAGCGCCGCCGCGCCCACCGCGACGAGGTAGGCGGCCGACCACACGCGGATGCCGACGCCGTGGACGTAGGCGCCGCCGAAGGGCCCGAGCTGGAGGAGGAAGCCGGTCAGGCCGGAGGCGTCCTCGGTGATCATCCGCAGGGCGTCCTGGTAGAGCGCCTCGAACGGCAGCGCCCAGGCCGCGATCGTCGCCGCCTGCTTGACCGCGTGCGAGTCGAGCGCGTGCCCGACCGTTCCGAGGAGCCCGCCGACGAGCCCGGCCCCGAAGAGCATGAAGACGGCGATGCCGTTCGCGGTCGTCGAGAGGGCGACCGAGCCGAGGATCGAGAGCGCGACGACGAGGACGACGGCGAAGGCGAGCTCCACGCCCGGCCAGACGACCCGGTCCGGCCACCAGTGCCCGGTGAGGCCCGTGATCAGCATCGCCGCGAAGTACACCGCGAGCTCGTACCCGACGCAGACGCCGGCGGCGCCGAGGAAGCGGGCGAGGAGGAGCGTCGACCGGCCGACCGGCCGCACGACGAGCGGCTGGAGGAGGCCGCGCTCGGCGTCCCCGGTGACGACTCCGATCGTGAGGAACACGGCGAGGACGACGCCGAGGAAGAGCGTCGCGAAGAGCGCGAGCCCGAACAGGAAGGCGCCGGCGAAGGTCCGCGTGTCCACCCGGACGCCGACGGGTGGCGTGATGCTCGCGAGGTCGGCGAAGACGTAGTGGTTCGCGAGCCAGAAGAGGACGAGGAACGCCGCGGTCAGGAGCACGACGACGGCGAACACCTTCCGCCTCACGGCCTCGCGGAGGCCGTACCCGGCGATCACCCGGACCGAGCTCACGAGCTCTCGCGGCCGACCGTCTCGAGGTAGACCTCCTCGAGCGTGGAGGTGAGCACCCGCACGCCGTACACCCGGCGCCCGGCGGCGACCGCCTCCGCGACGAGCCCTGGCGCGTCCTCGCGCGTCGCCCCGGCGACCGTCCGCACGCCCTCGTCGGTCTCGAGCTCGACCCCGCGCGGGCGTGCGAGCTCGGAGGGGGCGCCGGCGGCGACGAGCTCCCCGCCGAGGAGGATCGCCACCCGGTCGCACACGAGCTCGACCTCGGAGAGGAGGTGCGAGTTGAGCAGGACCGACACGCCGCGGCCGCGCAGCGCCTCGAGCAGCTCGCGGACGGTTCGCCGGCCGACCGGGTCGAGCGCCGACGTCGGCTCGTCGAGGAGGAGCAGCCGCGGCTCGCCCACGAGCGCCTGCGCGATCCCGAGCCGCTGCGCCATGCCCTTCGACATCCCGTCGACGCGGCGGCCGGCGGCGTCGGAGAGCGCGACGAGCTCGAGCAGGCGCCTCCGCTCGGCGGCGCCGCCGCGCGAGCCGGCGAGCCGCTGGTGCAGCTCGAGCACCTCCTCGGCCGTGTACCAGCCGGGGAAGCGGAAGAGCTCGGCGAGGTAGCCGAGGGCGGCGCGCGCGGTGCGCGTGCCGGCGCGGGCGCCCGCCACGTCGGCCCTCCCCGACGTCGGGTGCACGAGGCCGGCGGCGATCTTCACGAGCGTCGACTTCCCGGCCCCGTTCGGGCCGAGCAGGCCGACGAGCTCGCCGGCCTCCACGTCGAGGTCGACGCCCCTGAGCGCCTGCACCGACCCGTAGCGCTTGGTCAGCCCGCGGACCGAGAGGGCCCTCGTCATCGGCGCCACCGTACCTGCGCGGCGCGCGCCCCTCGTCCGGGCGCAGGCGGGCGCTCCGCGGCGACAATGGGGCGGTGACCGCGCGCCCGCCCCTCGAGGAGCGCTTCCCGCGCCCGTCGGTGATGGGCGTCGTCAACGTCACCCCCGACTCGTTCTCGGGCGACGGCCTCTACCTGCGCCCGGACGCGGCGGCCGTCGAGGCGCGGGGGATGCTCGACGCCGGGGCCGCGATCGTCGACCTCGGCGGCGAGTCGACCCGGCCGGGCTCGGCGGGCGTGCCGCTCGACGAGGAGCTGCGGCGCGTCGAGCCGGCGCTGGAGGCCCTGCGCGGCGAGCCGGTCTCGATCGACACCTCCAAGGCGGAGGTGGCGCGGCGGGCGCTCGCGCTCGGCGCGGAGATGGTGAACGACGTGACCGCGCTGCGCGCCGACCCGGAGCTCGCCGGGGTCGTCGCGGACGCCGGGGCGTACCTCTGCCTGATGCACATGCTCGGCGAGCCGCGCACGATGCAGGCCGACCCGCGCTACGAGGACGTCGTCTCCGAGGTGAAGGCCTTCCTCGAGGACCGGCTCGCGTTCGCCGTGCGGGAGGGCGTGCGGGAGGAGCTCGTCTGCCTCGACCCCGGGATCGGGTTCGGCAAGACGCCCGAGCACAACTTCGAGCTCGTGCGGCGCCTCGGCGAGCTCGCCGCGCTCGGGCGCCCGGTGCTCGTCGGCTTCTCCCGCAAGAGCTCGCTGGCGCGGCTGGCGGGCGACCCGGACGCCCGCGTGGGGTCGACCGCGGCGTCGGTCGGGGTCGCCGTGGCGGCCTACGAGCGCGGCGCCACGATCCTGCGCGTCCACGACGTGCGCGAGCACGTCGAGGCGCTGCGCGCGGCCGCCGCGGTGGGCTGACCGGTGCTGGTCGAGGTGCACGGGCTCGAGCTCTTCGGGCGGCACGGCGTGCTGGCCGAGGAGGCCGAGCGGGGGCAGCGGTTCTGGTACGACCTCGAGCTCGAGGTCGGGGAGCGGGGCGCGGACGACCGGATCGAGGGGGCGGTCGACTACCGGCGGGTCGTGGCGGTCGTGCGCGAGGTGAACGAGCGCCGCTTCGAGCTGCTCGAGGCGCTCGCCTCGACCCTCGCCGACACGCTGACGGAGCGGTTCGGCCTCGCCCGCGTGCGGGTGCGGGTGCGGAAGCGCCCCGCGGGCATGCCCGTGGAGTACACGGCCGTCACGGCCGAGCGGCCGCGACCGTGACGCGCGCGTACGTGGGGCTCGGGGCGAACCTGGGCGACCGGGAGGCGACGATCAGGAAGGCCGCGTCGCTCCTCGGCGCGAGGCGCCTCTCGCCGGTCGTGGAGACGGAGCCGTGGGGCTACGCCGACCAGCCGCGGTTCCTGAACGCCGCGGCCGAGCTGGACACCCGCCTCGGCCCGCGGCGGCTGCTCGACCGCCTGCTCGAGCTCGAGCGGGAGCTCGGCCGCACGCGCGGCGGCCCCCGCTACGGCCCGCGGGCGATCGACCTCGACCTCCTCCTCTACGGCGACGCGGTGGTGGAGGAGCCCGGCCTGACCGTCCCGCACCCCCGCCTGCACGAGCGCCTGTTCGCCCTCGAGCCGCTCTTCAGCCTGGATGCAGGGCTTTTCGTGCCCGGGCGCGGCTCTGTGGCCGACCTGATCGCAAGGCTACAATCGACCGGGTGAGCCACCTCGACGAACTGGACGAATTCGAGGCCGAGCTCGAGCTCCGGCTGAAGAAGGAGTACAGCGCCGTCTACGCGCTCTTCCGCTTCTGCGTCCTGACCCAGGACGCGACGTACCTCTGCAACAGGCTCGACCTGCAGTACCTCCCGCAGCCCTCGTACCCGTTCTTCCACGTCAAGATGGAGGACGTCTGGGTCTGGGACAAGAACCGGCCGCGCCGGATGATCCCCCGTGTCGAGGTCTACACCTCCGCCGACGTCACCGTCGAGGAGCTGAGGAGCGAGGGCGACGAGCCCGAGCTCACCGCGGAGGCGCTCGCGAAGCGCCTGAGCGACCGCGCGAACGACGACGACCTCTCGTAGCGGGCTCGCCCTGCTGCTCGCGGTCGACGTCGGCAACACGCAGACCGTCTTCGGTCTCTTCGACGGAGGCCGTCTGGCCGAGCAGTTCCGCGTCGGCACCGACCCCGCGCACACCGGCGACGAGCTCGCCGTCCTGCTGCGCGCGTTCGTCGACCTCGAGTCGCTCGACGGCATCGCGCTCTGCTCGTCGGTGCCGCAGCTCGTCCGGGAGTACGAGTCGTTCGCGGAGCGCTGGGCGGGCGTGGAGCTGCTCGTGCTCGGGCCCGGCGTCTCGACGGGCGTCCCGGTGCGCTACGACGACCCGCGCGAGGTGGGGCCCGACCGGATCGCGAACACCGTCGCCGCGCGCCAGCGCCACGGCGCCCCCGCGGTCGTCGTCGACTTCGGCACCTCCACGAACTTCGACGTGATCTCGGCCGCGGGCGAGTTCGCCGGCGGCGTCCTCGCCCCGGGGATCGAGATCTCGATGGACGCGCTCTTCGCGCGCGCCGCCCGGCTCCCGAAGGTGCCGTTCGAGGCGCCGGAGCGCGTGATCAGCCAGACGACGGTGCAGGCGCTCCAGTCCGGGCTCGTGTACGGCTTCGCGGGCCAGGTCGACGCGATCGTCGACCGTATCCGCGCCGAGCTCGGCGCCGCGGCCGCCCCGGTCGTCGCGACCGGCGGCCTCGCCGACCTGATCGCCCCGCACTCGCGCACGATCACCGCCGTCGACCCCGAGCTGACGCTCCACGGGCTGCGGCTCGTCTGGGAGCGGAACCACTAAGGTTCCGGCCGTGGGCGAGCGGACGTGCCGGGTCGTCCGTCCCGGCGAGCGGGTCGGGACGCTGCAGGGGCTCGAGAGCTTCGTCGGCGTCTCGCGGGAGAGCGCGGGCGCCCGGGGGCTCTGCCTGCACCTGATCGTGCTCCCGCCCGGCGCGCGCGCCCGGCCGCACCTCCACCGCGACCACGAGACCGCGCTCTACGCGCTCGCCGGCCGGGTCGGGATGTGGTTCGGCGACGGGCTCGAGGAGTACGTCGAGACGGGCCCGGGCGACTTCCTCTACATCCCGCCGAACACGCCGCACCAGCCGTTCAACCTGAGCGACTCGGAGCCCGCGACGGCGGTCGCCGCCCGCACCGACCCCGACGAGCAGGAGAGCGTCGTTCTGCTCCCGCACCTGGACGCGCTCCACGCCCCCGGCGCGCGGTAGCGCGGCCCGCGCCCTACCCGCCGCCGTAGGCGGAGATCGGCAGCGAGTCGAGCAGCACCTCGTCGACCGCGGGCATCTCGGCCTCGAGCCGCCCGAGCGCCTCGCGCGCGCCCGGGGCGGCCGCGAGCAGCCGCAGCTCCACGTCGGCGACGGTCGGGAGGGTGACGAGCTCCTGCTTGAACGGCTTCGGGAAGCGTCCCCGCCCGAGGTACCAGCCGTAGAACTTCTTCAGGAAGCCGGTCGCCCGCTGCTCGCCCAGCTCCCGCACGGTCTCGCGGACGAAGAGGAGCAGCTCGGCGACGACCTCCTCCCGCGTCGGCTCGGCCGGCGCGCCCATGATCTCGGCGAGCGCCCACGGGTTGCCCTGGGCCGCGCGGCCGACCATGACCGCGGCCGCGCCGGTCGTCGCCAGCACCGCCTGGGCCCGCGCCCGCGAGGTGATGTCGCCCGACGCCACCACGGGCACGTCGACGAGCGAGACGAGCTCCGCCGTCAGCGAGTGGTCGGCGGCGCCCGTGTACATCTGCCTCGCCGAGCGCGGGTGGAGCGTGAGCGAGGCCGCCCCGGCCTCCACGAGCCTCGGCCCGACGGCGAGGCAGTCGCGCGACCCGTCCTCGGTCCCGCGCCGCATCTTGACCGAGACGGGCAGCGAGGTCGCCTCCGCCACCGCCTCGACGATCCGGGCGGCGCCGTCCGGGTCGTCGAGGAGCGAGGCGCCGGCGCCGGTCTTCGTCACCTTCCTGACCGGGCAGCCGAAGTTGACGTCGACGACGTCTGCCCCGGCGGCCTCGACCATCCGGGCCGCCTCGGCCATCGCTGCCGGGTCGGAGCCGAAGATCTGGATCGCGAGCGGGTGCTCGTCCGAGGCGACCCGCAGGTAGCCCAGGGTGCGCTCGTTGCGGTGGGCGATCCCCGCCACCGAGACCATCTCGGAGCAGACGAGCCCGGCCCCGAAGCGCCGGCCCTGCCGGCGGAAGGCCTGCACCGAGACCCCCGCCATCGGCGCGAGCACGAGCCGGGTCGGGATCTCGACCCCGCCGATCGCCCAGGGCTGCGCCAGGTCCACGTCCACGGCCCGCCCCAGGGTAGCGGCCCCCCTTGCGGCACCCGCCCGGCCGGGGCTACTATTCCCGCCCGTTTTTGGCGCAGGAGGCCGGTTGAAAGAGGTAATCCTCACCCCCGAAGGCTACGAGAAGCTCAAGCAGGAGATCGAGTACCTGCAGACGGAGAAGCGCCGCGAGGTCGCGGAGCGGATCCGGGTGGCGCGCGAGTTCGGCGACATCGCCGAGAACGCCGAGTACGACGACGCGAAGAACGAGCAGGCGATGCTCGAGCACAAGATCGCCCAGCTCGAGGAGCGGCTCCTGTCGGCGCGCGTGATCACGAAGAAGGAGATCTCCAAGGACACCGTCTCCGTGGGCTCCAAGGTGCGCCTCCGGGACGTGGACGCGAAGCAGACCTTCGAGTACCACATCGTCGGGTCGGCCGAGGCGAACCCCGCCGAGAACAAGCTCTCGAACGAGTCGCCGGTGGGCAAGGCGATCATGGGGAAGAAGAAGGGCGACGTGGTCGAGGTCGCCGCCCCGCGCGGGTCGCTCCGGTTCAAGATCCTCGAGATCCGGGCTGCGTAGGCGCGCCCGGCCGCCGCGGGCCCGACGCTTTATCGTCGCCCGGTGGAGGTCGTCAGGCTGCCGCGGGAGCGCGTGGGCGAGGCGAGCGCGCTGCTCGCCCGCGCCTTCCAGGACGACCCCGCCTGGGGGTGGGTGTTCCCGAACGCCCGCCGGCGCGCCGCCCTGCTCCCCTGGCTGTTCGAGCTCGGGTTCGAGATCGCGGACGCGGACGTGTGGACGACCGCCGGCGAGCTCCTCGGCGTCGCGCGCTGGCTTCCGCCGGGCCGCCCGAACGTCCACGTCGGAGCGATGCTGCGCGCCCTCGTCGCGACGCCGCTCCGCGCCCGCGAGGCGACGAGCCGCTTCTTCGCGTACGGCCGGGCGGTCGACGCGATGCGCGCGGCGGCGGTGCCCGAGCCGCACTGGTACCTGGCGGGCATCGGCGTCGAGCCGTCGCACCAGCGCCGCGGGATCGGCGCGTCGCTCCTCGCGCCCGGCCTCGAGGCGGCCGCCGAGGCGGGGCTTCCCTGCGCCCTGCTCACGAACTCCGAGCGGAACCTCTCCTTCTACCGCCGCCACGGCTTCGAGGTCGTCCGCGAGGGTCACACCCCCGACGGCGGCCCGCGAGCGTGGATGATGCGCCTGTCATGACCGGCCTGCCCAAGCGCTTCCCCGACCGGGACGAGGTCGCCGCCGTCCGCGCCGAGGCCGAGCGGCTCGAGCCCGGGGCGGAGGCGGGGACCGAGCGCCGCCTCGCCGGGCGGGTGATGGCGCGGCGGGAGATGGGCAGGCTCACCTTCCTCGACCTCGTCGACCGCTCCGGCCGGATCCAGCTCCTCTGCTCCGCCGACCGCACCGGCGCGGTGGAGGTGCACCTCGGCGACGTCGTCGGCGCCGTCGGGCGTCCGGCGCGCTCCCGCCGCGGCGAGCCGTCGCTCGCCGTCGACCGGCTCGAGCTGCTCGCCCGGATCCGCTCCCCGCTCCCGGACACCTTCCACGGGCTCACCGACGTCGAGCAGCGCTACCGGCGCCGCTACCTCGACCTGCTGATGAACGAGGCCACCCGGGCCGACTTCGTGCTGCGCGCGCGCATGGTGTCGTCGATCCGGCGCGCGCTCGACGAGGAGGGCTTCGTCGAGGTCGAGACCCCGGTGCTGCAGCCGCGCTACGGCGGCGCGTTCGCGCGCCCGTTCGAGACGCGCTCGAACGAGCTCGACCAGACGCTCTACCTGCGGATCGCGACCGAGCTCTACCTCAAGCGCCTGATCGTCGGCGGGCTCGAGCGCGTCTACGAGCTCGGCAAGGACTTCCGCAACGAGGGCGTCTCGTACAAGCACAACCCCGAGTTCACGATGCTCGAGTGGTACGAGGCCTACGCCGACTACCGCGACACGATGGACCGGATGGAGCGGCTCGTCGCGCGGGTCGCCGAGGAGACGACGGGCTCCACGCGCGTGACCTTCCGCGGCCACGAGCTCGACCTCTCGCGCTGGCGGCGGCTGAAGCTCGTCGACGCGCTCGCCGAGCACGGCCTCTGGACGCGCGACGAGGCGGAGCTCCGGGGCCGCCTGGACGACCGCGGCGTCGACACCGGGGCCGACCGCACGTGGGCGCAGCTCGTCGACCACGCCCTGTCGCACTTCGTCGAGCCCGCTCTCGTCGAGCCGACGATCCTGCACGACTACCCGATCGAGCTCTCGCCGTTCGCGCGCGCGACGGACGGCGACCCCACGCTCGTCGAGCGGTTCGAGTACTACGCGGGCGGGATGGAGCTCGGGAACGCGTTCACCGAGATCAACGACGCGAAGGAGCAGGCCGAGCGCTTCTCCCTCCAGGCGGCCGAGGGCGCGGGCGGCAACGTCGAGGCCGAGCAGGGCGACCCCGACTACGTCGAGGCGCTCTCGTACGGGATGCCGCCGACCGGCGGGCTCGGGCTGGGGATCGACCGCCTCGCGATGGTGCTCGCCGGCCGCGAGTCGATCCGCGACGTGATCCTCTTCCCGGCGCTGCGGGAGCGGCTCTAGAAGAGGATCGCCTGGCGGACCGCCTCGCCCGCGGCGAGCCGGTCGAAGCCCTCGTTCACCTCCTCGAGGCGGAGGCGATGGGTGAGGAGGCGCTCGACCGGCAGGCGCCCCTGCAGGTGGAGCCCGACGAGCCGCGGGACGTCGCGCTCGGGCACGGCGGAGCCGAGGTAGGAGCCGCGCAGCGTCCGCTCCTCGGCGACGAGGCCGAGCGCCGGGATCGTCAGGAGGCGCGAGGGGTCCGGCAGGCCGACCGTGACGGTGGTGCCGCCCCGGCGGGTGGCGGCGTAGGCCTGCGCCAGCACGGCCTCGCTCCCGACCGTCTCGACCGCGAGCTCGGCGCCGCCGCCGGTGAGCTCGCGGACGGCCGCGACGGGGTCGAGGGCGGCGTCGAGGGCCGAGTGGGCGCCGAGGGCGAGGGCGAGCTCGCGTTTGGCGGCGACCGGGTCGACGCCGATCACGGCGCCGGCGCCGGCCTCGACCGCGCCGAGCACCGCGGCCAGCCCCACGCCGCCGAGCCCGAACACCGCGACGCGCTCGCCGGGCCGGAGCGCGCCCGCGTTCACCACCGCCCCGACGCCCGTGACGACCGCGCAGCCGAAGAGGGCGGCGACGTCGAACGGGAGCGCCGGGTCGACCCGGATCGCGGAGGCGGCCGCGACGACGGCGTGCTCGGCGAAGGCCGACACGCCCAGGTGGTGGTGCACGCTCCCGCCGTCCCTCCGCCACCGCCGGCCGCCGGTGGCGAGCTCGCCGGCGCCGTTCGCCGCCGCGGCCGGCTCGCACAGGGCGGGCCGCCCGGCGCGGCAGGGCGCGCAGGCGCGGCACGAGGGCACGAACGTCAGCACGACGTGGTCGCCCGGCGCGAAGCCCTCGACGCCGGCCCCGAGCTCGACCACCTCGCCGGAGGCCTCGTGGCCGAGCACCATCGGCAGCGGCCGCGGACGGGAGCCGTCGATCACCGACAGGTCGGAGTGGCAGAGGCCCGCGGCGCGGATGCGCACGAGCAGCTCGCCCGGGCCGGGCGGCTCGAGCTCGAGCTCGAGCACCTCGAGCGGGCGCGAGCGGGCGTAGGGCCGCTCGAGCCCCGACCTCGCGAGGACGGCGGCGCGGACCCTCACGCGCCGGTCCGGAGCCGCTCGAGCGCGGCGCGCAGCCCGGGCGGGATCTCGGCCGGGCGCCGCGACTCGCGGTCGACGAACACGTGCACGAACCAGCCCTCCGCGGCCGCCTCCCGCGCGCCCTGCCGGAAGATGCCGATCTCGTACCGGACGCTCCTCCGGCCGAGCTCGCCGACCCGCAGCCCGCCCTCCACCGTCTCCGGGAAGGAGAACCCCTCCCGGTAGCGGCAGTGGGACTCGGCGCAGACGCCGATGGCAGCCCCCGCGTGGATGTCGAGGCCGCCCTCCTCGACGAGGTAGCTGTTGATGAGCGTGTCGAAGAGGGCGTAGTAGACGACGTTGTTGACGTGGCCGTACACGTCGTTGTCGAGCCAGCGGGTCGGCAGGAGGCGGAAGTGCGCGTACTCCCGGCGGGCGTCCACGGGGGGATCCTGACAGCGGGGCCGGCCGGGCGGGAAACGGGCGGGGATCCGGGCCCGCGCGGGCTCCTGGGCGCCCGTGCGCCACACCCGCGCAAGGGGCTACCATGTGCCCTCCATGTTCGAGAGGTTCACGGAGCGCGCCCGCCAGGTCGTGGTTCTGGCCCAGGACGAGGCTCGTGCGCTCAAGCACAATTACATCGGCACCGAGCACATCCTGCTCGGCCTCCTGCGCGAGGAGGAGGGCCTCGCCGCCCGCGTCCTCGAGTCGCTCGACATCACGGTCGAGGAGGTGCGCGCCCAGGTCGCCCGCATCGTCGGCCAGGGCGACGAGGTCACGACCGGCCAGATCCCGTTCACGCCGCGGGCGAAGAAGGTGCTCGAGCTCGCGCTGCGCGAGGCGCTCTCGCTCGGCCACAACTACATCGGCACCGAGCACATCCTGCTCGGGCTCGTGCGCGAGAACGAGGGCGTGGCCGCGCGCATCCTGCTCGACTTCGACGCCGACGCCGAGAAGATCCGCAACGAGATCATCCGCATGCTCTCCGGCCCCGGCCGCCGGCAGCAGGGCCAGGGTGGCGCCGCGGGCGAGAAGTCGAAGAGCTCGAAGCTCCTCGACCAGTTCGGCCGCAACCTGACGAAGCTCGCGGCCGAGGGCAAGCTCGACCCCGTCGTCGGGCGGCAGACCGAGATCGAGCGCGTGATGCAGATCCTCTCCCGCCGCACGAAGAACAACCCGGTGCTGATCGGCGAGCCGGGCGTCGGCAAGACCGCGGTCGTCGAGGGCCTCGCGGCGCGCATCAGCGCGAACCAGGTGCCCGACATCCTCAAGGGCAAGCAGATCTACACCCTCGACCTGGCCGCGCTCGTGGCGGGCTCGAAGTACCGCGGCGAGTTCGAGGAGCGCCTGAAGAAGGTGATGAAGGAGATCTCCCAGCGCGGCGACATCATCCTGTTCATCGACGAGCTCCACAACCTCGTCGGCGCGGGCGCCGCCGAGGGCGCGATCGACGCCGCCTCGATCCTGAAGCCGGCGCTCGCCCGCGGCGAGCTGCAGACGATCGGCGCCACCACGCTCGACGAGTACCGCAAGTACCTGGAGCGCGACGCCGCGCTCGAGCGGCGCTTCCAGCAGATCCGCGTCGAGGAGCCCTCGACCGAGGACACCGTGCAGATCCTGCGCGGCCTCCGCGACCGCTACGAGGCGCACCACCGCTGCAAGATCACCGACGAGGCGCTCGACGCCGCGGCGACGCTCGCCGACCGCTACATCCAGGACCGGCACCTGCCCGACAAGGCGATCGACCTGATCGACGAGGCCGCGTCGCGGATGCGGATCAAGACGATGACGGCGCCGCCGCGCTACCGCGAGCTCGAGGAGGAGATCGAGCGCGTCCGCAAGGACAAGGAGGACGCGATCGAGAACCAGGAGTTCGAGAAGGCCGCGTCGCTGCGCGACAAGGAGCGCAAGCTGACGCAGAAGAAGCGGGAGCTCGAGGAGGAGTGGCGCAACCAGGAGCAGGTCGAGCAGCCGGAGATCGGCGAGGACGAGATCGCCGACATCGTCTCGATGTGGACCGGGATCCCGGTGTTCAAGCTGACCGAGGCGGAGTCGCAGAAGCTGATCCGGATGGAGGAGGAGCTGCACAAGCGCGTGATCGGCCAGGACGCGGCGATCGTGGCGGTCTCGAAGGCGATCCGCCGCGCGCGGGCGGGGATCAAGGATCCGAAGCGGCCGACCGGCTCGTTCATCTTCCTGGGCCCGTCCGGGGTGGGGAAGACCGAGCTCGCGCGCACGCTGGCGGAGTTCCTGTTCGGCGACGAGGACGCGATGATCCAGATCGACATGTCGGAGTACATGGAGAAGCACGCGGTCTCGCGGCTCGTGGGCTCGCCGCCGGGGTACATCGGCTACGACGAGGGCGGCCAGCTGACCGAGGCGGTGCGGCGCAAGCCGTACTCCGTGGTGCTCTTCGACGAGATCGAGAAGGCGCACCCGGACGTCTTCAACATCCTGCTGCAGATCCTGGAGGACGGGAAGCTGACCGACTCGCAGGGGCGCAAGGTCGACTTCCGGAACGTGATCGTGATCATGACCTCGAACATCGGGTCGGCGTCGATCTCGAAGAACGTATCGCTGGGGTTCAACATCTCGGACGAGCAGGGGCTCTCGTACGAGGACATGAAGTCGCGGGTGATGAGCGACCTGAAGAAGGTGTTCCGGCCCGAGCTCCTGAACCGGATCGACGAGGTGATCGTCTTCCCGAAGCTGACGAAGGAGGAGATCCTGCAGATCGTCGACCTGATGCTGAACCGGCTGCGGGTGCAGCTGGCCGAGCACGAGGTGACGATCGAGCTGACGCAGGAGGCGAAGGAGATGCTGGTCGAGAAGGGCTACGACCCGGCGATGGGGGCGCGGCCGCTGCGGCGCGCGATCCAGCGCCTGATCGAGGACCCGCTCGCGGACTTCGTCCTCGGCCGCTCGATGGAGCCGGGCTCGACGATCGTGGTCAAGCGGAAGAACGAGGAAGAGGTCGACATCGAGGTGATCCCGCCCACGTCGGTGCCGGAGCCGGCGGCGGTCGGCGCGCCGGCCGTCCCGGACGGCGAGGACGGCGACCCCGGCGGCGAGCCCGACGCCGGCTAGGCGACGAGCGCGCGCAGGCGCGCCGTCATCAAGGCCGCGAGCCGGGCCTCGCCCGCCTTCGCCGCCTCGGCGCTCGCGTACGGCGCGAACTGCATCAGCAGCATCAGCGTGCGGCCGCTGCCGAAGACCTCGACGTGGATCACCATCCGGAGCGTCTCGCCCGCGGAGGTGAGGTCGAAGACGGTCTCGTAGGCGCTCCCGTACGAGCCGACGCGCGGGAAGCTCATCGGCTTCACCGAGACCACCTTCACGCCTTCCCCGAGGCTCCGCTGCGACAGGCAGCGCAGGTAGCCGAGCAGGCCCGGCCTCGCGCGCTCCCAGGAGAGTCGGGCCATCCGCTCGGTGCGGTAGACGGTCGCGTCGCTGAAGACCTGCACGATCGGGATCCGGTACATGAACGAGCTCTCGGCGTCCCCGGTCTCGACCAGGTCGGACTGCTTCAGCCGGAGCTTGCAGCCGGACCGGTCGGGGCCGCCGGGCTTCCGCGGCCCGCCCGTCCAGCCCGAGCCGGGCGCGAAGTCCGAGAGCCGGACGACGGCGTTCCGCGCGAGCGCCTGGTCCTGCGGGTCGGGGCTGTGCTTCGGCTCGTCGGCGAGGGCCGGCGCGGCCGTCGCGAGCGCGGCGACGGCGGCGAGCGCGTGGAGCGTGAGGCGGGCGCGGGCCATGGGCCTCCTCCGAGTCTCGGCGGCGGCGCGTGCGCGCGCGACCCTTGAACGGGGGAGGCGCCGCGTCGGGCGCCCGCGGCCGCGCGCGCCGCGCCCGTGCGGCGCCGGCGGCTAGGTGTCGAGCGGGACGTCGTCCCAGCTCCGCCCGAGCCCGCACACCCAGTTGAGCGCGCGGTGGCGCTCCCAGGCGATCGACTCCGCCTCGGCGAGCCGCTCCTCCGGCAGGTCGCGGTAGACCGCGCCGAAGGCCGCGAAGTCGCCGCGGAGCGGCGGCGGCAGGAGGCCCCGCTCGTGGGCGCGCATCGCCGTCGCGGCGATCAGCTGCTCGAACGACTGCCAGCGGTACGGGAGCTCGAGCGCGGAGGCCTCGAGGAGGGCGCTCGTCCGCGCGCGCCAGTGCCACAGGCGCGCCGTCTCCCGCGCCCGCTCGAGCTCCTCCGCAGGGCGGAGGACCGCGCCGTGGAGGGGCGCCGCCAGCACCCGGTCGTGCGCGAAGCGCCGGTCGTACGGCGGCAGGTCGGCCCGCCCGAGCGCCCACAGGAGCGTCCCGAGCCCCTCGGCCTGCCAGGCGGACTCGACGACCGCGGGGTCGCTCGCGCCCTCCGGGAGCCGCGCGAGCGCCTCCCGGACGAGCGTCCGGAGCGCCGAGCAGCGGTCGACGACCTCGCGCCGGCTGCGGGGCTTCGGCATGCGGCGAGGTTAACCTGTCGCCGAGTCGTCGCAATTGCCGTCGGGAGGCGCGCGTACCCTGGGGAGATGGCGAAGGCGGCGGCGCTCCAGCACGCGTGCACCGAGTGCGGCACGGTCACCGGCCGCTGGTTCGGCCGCTGCCCCGGCTGCGGCGCCTTCGGGACGCTCGTCGAGGAGGCGGCGGGCGAGCCGGTCGCGGCGGCGCGGCCGACGCTCAGGCTCGTCGAGGTCCAGGCCGAGGAGGCGGCGCGGATCCCGACCGGCGTCGACGAGCTCGACCGCGTGCTCGGAGGCGGCCTCGTCCCGGCGTCGCTCGTCCTCGTCGGGGGCGAGCCGGGCGTCGGCAAGTCGACGCTCCTCCTGTCGGCGCTCGGCGCGATCTCGCGCGGGCGGCGCGCACTGCTCGTCACGGGCGAGGAGTCCGTCGCCCAGGTGAAGCTCCGCGCCGACCGCCTCGGCGGTTGCGGCGACGTCGAGATCCTCGCCGAGACCGAGCTCGACGCGGTGTGCGCGACGCTGGAGCGCGAGCGCCCGGACGTCTGCGTGATCGACTCGGTGCAGACGCTGTACGCGGCCGAGCTCGGCTCGGCGCCCGGCTCGGTCGCGCAGGTGCGCGAGGCGGCCGCGCGCCTGCTGCGGGTCGTGAAGGAGGCCGGCGTCGCCACGTTCCTCGTGGGACACGTGACGAAGGACGGCGCCGTCGCCGGCCCGCGCGTGCTCGAGCACCTGGTCGACTGCGTGCTCCAGTTCGAGGGCGACCGCTACCACGCCCACCGCGTGCTGCGCGCCGTCAAGAACCGCTTCGGCTCGACGAACGAGCTCGGCGTCTTCGAGATGACCGGCGCGGGGCTCGTGGGCATCCCCGATCCGTCCGCCCTCTTCGGCCGCAGCGAGGCGGGCGAGGTCGGGGCCGCCGTTGCGTGCGCGCTCGAGGGGACGCGGCCGATCCTGCTCGAGATCCAGGCGCTCGTCTCGCCGACCGACCTCGCGATGCCGCGCCGCGTCGGCACCGGCGTCGACCCCAAGCGGCTCGCGATGGTCGTCGCCGTGCTCGCCCGCCACGGCGGCCTGCCGCTCGGCGGCGCGGACGTGTTCGTGAACGTCGCCGGCGGCGTCCGGATCGACGAGCCGGGGGCCGACCTGGGCGTCGCGCTCGCGATCGCCTCGGCCGCGCGCAGCGTCCCCGTGCGAGAGGGCCTCGCGGCCTTCGGCGAGGTCGGGCTCACCGGGCGCCTGCGCCCGGCGACCCAGGCGGCGAGGCGGGCCGAGGAGTGCCGCAAGCTCGGGCTCGAGCCGTTCGAGGCGGACACTCTGCGAGCCGCGCTCGGGCTCGCGCTCGCGCAGAAGGCGGCCTGAGCAGGGGTTTTCGAAAACCCCTGCAAAAGTGGCGCTTTTTCGGGATTCCTGCTATCCTTCGTTGCTCGTGCCGGGGGCCTTCCGAGGCCGCCGGCGCTTCTCTGAAACCCACGGGAGAGGGAGTCAGCTTGTACAAGGTCGGCGACAAGGTGGTGTATCCGCACCACGGTGCGGGGACGGTTGTGAAGCGCGAGAAGCGCGAGGTGCTCGGCGAGAAGCGCGAATACCTGACCATTCGCATCGAGCACAACGACATGACGGTCAACGTCCCCGCGGAGAACGCCGAGCTGGTCGGCCTGCGCAAGGTGATCGACGAGGAAGCGGTCAAGAAGGTCGTCAAGTACCTGACGAGCGGCGGCACCGAGATGCCGAAGAACTGGAACCGCCGCTTCAAGCACAACCGCGACAAGATGAAGACCGGCGACATCTTCGAGCTCGCCGAGGTCGTGCGGAACCTGTCGCTGCGGGACGGCGAGAAGGGGCTCTCGACCGGCGAGAAGCAGATGTACGTGAAGGCGAAGAAGATCCTCGCCTCGGAGCTCCGGTACGCGAAGAACCTGTCGGAGGAGGACGCGATCGCCTGGCTCGAGGGCGTCCTCGCCGGCCGGGAGCGCCCCGCGGCGGCGCCGAAGCGCGCGGCGGCGAAGAAGCCGGCGGCCAAGAAGGCTCCCGCCGCGGCGTAGCGGTTGGCGGCCGGCGGCGTCTGGGCCGTGCTCGTCGCCGCGGGTCGGGGCGAGCGGCTCGGCGGCGACCGGCCGAAGGCGTTCGCGAAGCTCGGCGGGCTGCCGCTGCTCGCGGAGCCGCTGCGCCGGCTCGAGGAGACGGCGGCCGTGGACGCGATCGTGGTGGTGGCGCCGCCCGGCTGGGAGGAGCCGTCGATCCTGCTCGCCGAGGAGCTCGGCGCGGCGAAGGTGACGGCGTGCGTCCCGGGCCGCGACACGCGCGCCGGGTCGGTGCGGGCGGGCCTCGACGAGGTCGGCGAGGACGCCGCGGTCGTGCTCGTCCACGACGCCGCCCGGCCGCTGCTCCCGCCCGGGGTGGTCGAGCGGCTGCTGGCCGCGCTCGCGGAGGGCTTCGACGGCGCCGTGCCGGGCCTGCCGCTCGCGGACACGACGAAGCGGGTCGCCGACGGGGTGGTGGTGGAGACGCTCGCCCGCGACGAGCTCGTCGCCGTCCAGACGCCGCAGGCGTTCCCGGCCGCGACGCT
>Ga0070741_10002112_pt1 | contig 55366 bp, 55 predicted proteins | sample Coa_R1_4_FD_66440 | JGI IMG/M metagenome (GOLD analysis project Ga0070741, IMG submission 66440) | Surface soil microbial communities from Centralia Pennsylvania, which are recovering from an underground coalmine fire - Coalmine... | ecosystem: Environmental > Terrestrial > Soil > Unclassified ... | reverse complement strand
ACGTATCAGCTCGACTACGTCGACAAGTCCAAGGTGCAGACCATCGCTGGGATGATCTTCTACTCGAACTACAACCTGAACATCCCGCCGGGCATGTCGACGGCGGCGATGACGTGCCACGCGCCGCAGGACCTCAAGCTGCTCACGGCGACCGGCCACATGCACATGCACGGGCTCACGTTCGATGCCACCGTCGGCGGCACCAACATCTATCACACCAACAACTGGGACGAGCCGAACGGCTCGGTGTTTCCGGCGCCCGGCATGGACGTGCCGATGGGCACGCCGATCGCGTGGTCGTGCGCCTACGACAACACCACCGGCGGCACGCTCATGTTCGGCAACTCCGCCTCGAAGAACGAGATGTGCATCCTGGCCGCGATCTACTATCCCGCCCCGAACGGCGACACGCTGTTCTTCTGCCAGTAGGCTAGCGCGATGATCGGATGAGTTGGACGATGGCGCTCGATCACCGCTGCACTCCGCACGCAGGCGAGTTGGGCGCGCCTCCGCGAAATCGCCCGTTACCGATTTCGCTCCGGCGCGCCCAACTCGCCCGCGCGCTCCGTTCCGCTACCCTTCTGTAAAGCGCATCAATTTGCCGATTCTCACGCTTTTACCGATCCAAGCACACAGCGGAGTGGAGCGTGACGGTCGGCAGGCGGCGGCGGAGCGAAAACGGTAACGGGCGTTTTCGCGGAGCCGCCGCCTGCCGACCGGCGCGCGGAGCGCAGCGCGTACGATCGAGCGCGATTAGAGCGATTCGGGTGATCGACGCGCTACCGCTCGACGTCGACGAGGATCGCGGCGTGATCGGAGATCGGGCGGCCGTCGGGGCCGCGCGGATCGACGACGCGCGGCGCGTGCGGCAAAATGCCGCGGCCGGCGAACCAATCGAGCCGCGCCGGGACCACGCCGTTCCACGGACGCAGGAGGCGCTGCAAGAGGCGCGTGAGCAGCCCGCCCACCGCCTTGCGCGTCTTCTGAATCGCGAATGGATCGCTCAAATCGTAATTCAAAGTCCCGCGCGCGCGATCGTTGAATCCCTCGACGGTGAACGCGTGCTTTGACAGCTCCTCGAAAACCACCTTTTCGTAGTGCTTCTCCGGCGTGAGGTAGTGCGCGATCGTGCCGGCGAAGCCGTTGACCCACAGCTTGTGCAGGATGTTCCACGCCAGCGCCGGCGGGCTCGAGAGATCGTACGTGGTGGTGTTGAAGTCGCCGCCCACCAGCATGCGCGCGCGGCCGAACGACTCGGCGCACGCGAGCAGCGCGCCGAGCTGCTGCGCGCGTTGGCGCGGCGACGCGTTCGAGTCGAGGTGCCCGCACGCCACCACCAGCGGCTCGCCGCCGCCCAGCTCGGCGACCAGCGCGCGCTTCTTGCCGAGCCGCTTCTCCGACGACGAGAACTTGTCGCGCAGCTCGGGCAGGTCGGCGTTGGCGACGCGCGCGATCGGCAGCTTGGAGAGGATGGCGGTGCCGGCGAGCGCGAGCGTGTTGGGCGCGCCGTCGGGGTTCTCGCCGAAGTCGTCCTCGAGCACCAGGTACGAGACGCCGAACGCGTAGCTCATGCCGAGCGCGTCGGCGAGCGCGCGCGCGACGTTGCGGTTGCCCGAGCGGCCCATGCCGCAGTCGACCTCGGAGAGCAGGAGCACGTCGGCCGACGCGAGCTCGGGATCGTTCGCCAGCGCGCCGCGGAGCGCGTCGAAGCGGCGGCCGCGCTGGATGTTCCACGCCGCCACGCGCACGCGCCCGCCGTTCGCCGTCGCTGCGCCGCCCGCGTTCGCCGTGCTCGCCGCGTTCGCGTGGCTCGTCTCGCTCGCGATCACCGCCGCGTGATCGCCGCGCTCGACGCCGGCGAGCACGCGCTCGAGCTCCGGCTTCAGCTCGGCGTACAGCGGGCTGCGCTCGAGCTGCCGCCGCGTGCGAATGGCGCGCAGCGCGGCGTAGTGCGGCGCGAGCGCGTGGGTGAGCGGCTCTTCGCGCGCGAACACGTCAGCTCGACGCGCGCCCGCGCTGCCCGAGCGCCTCGAAGTCGATGAACCCCTTCTCCACGCTCACGTCGAGCAGCTTGACCCGCACCGCGTCGCCGACCTCCAGCCCGCGCCCGCCGCGCACGACTTTGCCCTCGACCGGCGGCTCGAGCACGCGCACGAACGTCCCCTTGTCGCTCGCGCCGGTGACCACGCCGTCGAACACCTCGCCGCGGCGCGACTCGAGCAGCGCCGCCGCCGCCGACTTGTGCACGCGCCGCTCGACCTTCTGCGCCTCGGCCTCCATGCGCGTGCAGTGCGCCGCGATCTCCTGCAGCCGCTCGAACGAGTAGGGCGCGCGCTTGCCGGCGAGCGACTTGAGCAGCCGCTGCGTGATCAGATCGGGATAGCGCCGGTTGGGCGCGGTCGCGTGCGTGTACTCGTCGGTGGCGAGGCCGAAGTGGCCGATCTCCGGCGCGTGCGGCGCGTGCGCCACGTACTCGCCGCGCCCCATCATCTTCACCAGCGCCAGCGAGATCTCGGAGAACTGCGCCGCGTGCGTGCGCCGCATCTGGTCGACGAAGCCGGCCATCGCGCGCGGATTCGGCGACGCCGGCAGCTTGACGCCGCGATCGCTCGCGTAGGCGACGATGCGCGCCCAGCGCTCGGGCTCCTTCACCACGCGGCGGATCGACGGCAGCCCCGCGCCGTCGAGCGCGTGCGCCACTGCGCGGTTCGACGCGATCATCAGCTCCTCGATGATCCGGCCGGCGCGATCCTGGTGGTGCGCCTGGAGCCCGGTGACGCGCCCGCGCTCGTCGACGGTCGGGCGCACCTCGCCGGTGTCGAGATCGAGCGCGCCGTCGCGCCGCCGCGCCTCGCCGAGCACGCGCGACACGCGATCGTGCAGCTCCACCTGCGCGCGCAGCGCCGGCTCGTTCGCGAGCGGCGCGGGCGCCGGCGCGTGCCCGTCGAGCCACGCCGACACCGACGGGTAGTCGAGCTTGGCGCGGTTCTCCACCAGCGCCGGATACATCTTGCTCTCCTTGGCGACGATCGATCCGTCGGCGGCGATCAGCGTCTCGATCACCAGCGCCGGCCGCCGCCGCGCCTGGAGCAGCGACGACAGATCGAACGACAGCCGCTCCGGCAGCATGGGAAACGTGCGCACGCCGGTGTACACGCTGGTGGTGTTGGTGCCCGCCGCGCGATCGATCGCCGAGCCGGCGCGCACGAAGTGATCGACGTCGGCGATCCCGACGTACAGCCGCGTGCCGCCGTCCGCCGCTTCGGCCGCCTCGATCTGATCGAGGTCCTGCGACTCGGGGTTGTCGATCGAGGTCCACGGCAGCGCGCGCAGATCGCGCACGCCGTCGAGCTGGCCGTCGGGCTCGCGCGCGCCCGCGGCCTCCGCGATCGCCTCGGGCGTCGGGTGTGCGAGAAAGCCGCGCTCGCGCATCGCCTGCTCCGCGATGCGCGCCAGGCGGGCCGCGTCGTTTCCGTCCATGGTCATGGCGCGATAGTACGCGATTACCGCTCGTGCAGGCCGAACTCGCTCGCGTGGCGGCGCACGATGGCGCAGACGTCGTCGGGCGAGTCGGTCACGTGCAGCCACGACGCGTCGCCGGGATCGATGGTCTTGGCCTCGACCAGCGTCTCCATCAGGAACTCGACCAGCGGGCGCCAGAACGCGCGCCCGACGAGGATCATCGGGAAGCGCTGGATCTTGCCGGTCTGGATCAACGTCAGCGTCTCGAAGATCTCGTCGAGCGTGCCGAACCCGCCCGGCATCGCCACGAAGCCGTACGAATACTTCACCAGCATCACCTTGCGCACGAAGAAGTGGCGGAACTCGACGAACGTGTCGAGGTACGGATTCGGCTTCTGCTCGACGGGGAGCGTGATGTTGCAGCCGACCGATCGCCCGCCGGCCTCGCGCGCGCCGCGGTTGGCCGCCTCCATGATCCCGGGCCCGCCGCCGGTCATCACGGTGAAGCCGGCGCGCGCGAGTGCGCCGCCGACCGCGCGCCCCAGCTCGTAGTAGGGATGATCGACGGCGAAGCGCGCCGAGCCGAACACCGTCACGCACGGGCCGACGCCGTGCAGCCGGTGGAAGCCGCGGATCAGCTCGGCGAAGATGCGCGTCGCGCGCAGCAGCTCGGAGCCGGGATTGCGCGCGCCCTCGAGCAGCCGGCGCTCTTCGTGATCGGGCGTGCGCTTGCCCCACTCGGACTGCGTGGTGGCGTCGGGACGCGGATTGGCGGGCTCCATGCGCGCAGCTTAGCCTGTGCGCGTCAGCCGGTGGTGGCGCGGCCGAGCGAGGTCAGCCGCGCGCGCGCCTGGTGGAACGCGTGCGACTTGCGCAGCGGCTCGAGATCGGGATCCTCGTCGAGCATTTTCAGATCGCGCCAGCCGGCGTCGACCGCGCGGTTGATCCACGCGCCGCCTTCGTCGAGCCGCCCGAGCCGCGCCAGGGTGCACGCCAGGTTGAACGCGCAGCGCGGGTGCTGCTCTCTGGCCCACCAGCGCTCGCCGTCGCGCAGCGCCGCGTCGTAGCGCGCGGCGAAGAAGTGCGCCGCCATCAATTGATCGAAGATGCGCGGCCCCGCCCACTCGCGCTCGCCGAGCGCCTCCGCCTCGTCGAGCCGCCGCTCGTGAAGCAGCGCGCGCGCCAGCGTGGCGCCGATCCGGTCCTCCGGCTTGCGCTCGACCGCGTCGGCGAGCAGCGGGATGGCGCGGCCGTAGTCTTCGAGCGCGAGGTAGACGTTTCCCTCGAGAAACGGATCGATCGTCCCCGCCAGCAAGGTGAACAGCACGTTCTCGGCGGCCTGCGGCTTGCGCTCGATGAGGTAGGCCCACGCGCGCAGCTCCCGCGCGTACGCGCGCATGGTCGGCGAGTGCGCCGCCGAGTCGAGCTCGGTGGCGATCGTGTGCGCGCGCGCCGAATCGATCGGCGCCGCGTTCAGCGCCGCGTAGCCTTCGCGCAGCCGGCCGGCGAGCGCCGCGTCCTTCTTCGCCAGCCTCCCGTCGCGCAGCACCGCCACGTTCGAGATCGCGGCGAACAGCAGCAGCACGAACGCGGTGAAGCTCGGCCACCACGCGCCCGCGATCACCGCCAGCACGGCGATGCACGCGAGCGAGAGCAGGTGCGCCGCCGGCTTGGCGCGCGCCCCGAGCGGCTTCGTCAATAGCGCCAATAGAATTTTGCCGCCGCTGAGCGGCGCGATCGGCAAGAGGTTGCACGCCGCCCACGCCGCGCTCGTCCAGCCGAGCGCGTGCAGCCAGGCGCTCGGATGAAAGCGGTGCGCGAAATCGGCGGCGCCCGCGAGCGCGAATCCGGCGAGCGGCCCGGCCAGGTACGCGCCGACGAGCCGCGCGAGCCCGACCGGCTTCGTCACCGCCACGAACGTCTCGCCGCCGAGGTAGTGCAGCCAGATGCGCGGCGCATAACCGAGCCGCGCCAGCGCGAGCGCGTGCCCGCACTCCTGCGCCAGCACCACCGCGAGCAGGATCGCCGCCCACGCCAGCCCCGGCAGCTCGGGCCCGCGCTCGGCGGTGAGCAGCGTGGCCGTGAGGCAGAACGACGCGCCCACGCGCACCGGCACGCCGGCGATCCGCAGCTCCACCGCCAGCGAGCGGCCCGAAGCGATGACCTTCACGCCCACGCGGATACCATATTACGGGCGGCCGATCCGCTCCTTCCGGCGGCGCGGGCGCCACTGCCAGCGCTCGAGATCGATCGCGCCGCGCTCGTCGAAGCGCACGCCCTCGGCCTCGAGCATCGCGCGCTGCAGGCCGGGCTCCTCGCCCTCGGTCGACAGCGTGCCGCGCGAATTCACCACGCGGTGCCACGGGCAGCGGCCGGGCGGCGCGGCGTGCAGCGCCCAGCCGATGCCGACCGGCGACAGCCGCCCGCCGATGAGCTGCGAGAGCTGCCCGTAGGTAGCCACCTTGCCGCGCGGGATGCGCCGCACGAGATTTTGAACACGTTCAAAAATCTTCGAAGCCATCGCGCTCTCACCGACGAGCGGCGATTAGACCAACAATCCGCCTCGAAGGCGAGGCCGCGGCGCTTGCGCCGGCTTCACGCGTGCCTACAAGCGCATGTTGGAGGTCTCCATTCAACGTGATCCGCGGCTGGTAGCGGCACGCGATTCGCTCGACGAGGCTGCTCGCCTGGGCGCGGTGCCGTCGTGGCTGCAGGACGCGTTCGTCTCCTGCTGTGAAGAGATTGCGCGCCTGATGCGCGCCGATTGCGTCGATCCCGAGCACGAGCCGGCGCTGGCGCGTGCGGAAACGCTCATCGCCATCTGCAAGGAGCGCACGCCCTCGTCGAGCTGGCCGGCGATCGAGCTGCGCAGATAGTCGCCGCGCGCTGGTCGAGCGCGCGCTACTCGAGGTCGTTCTCGGTCTCGAGCCCGCGCCCGCCGGTCACGCTGCCGTCGGGCGTGATGGCGCCGCTGCGCCGAAACTTCGAGAAGATGCCGTCGCAGTCGAGATCGCCGCGCGCCTCGACGGTGAACGTGGCCTCGGCGCCTTTGCCCTGCGTGACGAAGCGATATTGATAGTAGTGCGGATCGTCGACGGAGAAGTTGAGCGCCTTCCACGTCGGCGCGCTCCACGCCTTGGCGTCGGGCGCGCACTTGTCGCCCGGCTGTCCGCAGCAGCCGCGCGCCGGCGTCCAGTCGGTCGACGCCGGCCACGCGAACTTCTTGCCCGCGCGCGCGTGCTCCTCGCGATACGTGATCGCGGAGTCGAACAGCTTGCGCACGTTCATCGTCGCCTCGACGGTCTTCGAGCGCCGCACGTACTTCATGAACGCCGGGATCGCCACCGCCGCGAGCACGCCGATCATCGGCACCGCCAGCCCGATCATCTCCGCGTGCGGGAGCTGGTACTGCGTCACCAGCTGGTTGCCGGCGAGGCGCGGCTCGATCTCCTGCCACAGCTTGCGCGCGCCGTACGACGACAGGATCGCCGCCGCGCCCGCGAGCGGATCGCTGCCGGCGAGCGCGCGCTGCTTCTGCGTCTCCAGCTCGGCCAGCCCGGTGCGCACGCCGGCCATCATCACGCCGTGCGCCGCCGCCAGCTTCGCCGGATCGCCGCTCACCACCAGCGAGACCAGCCCGGTGCGCCGATAGACCAAGAGCGCGTGCTCGACGCCGAACGTGGCCAGCGGCGCGAGCGCGCGCGGCCCGACGGCGATCGCCACGTCGATCTCGGCGGCGTCGCGCTCGAGCGGCGCGACCAGCGGCGCGTCGGCGGCGATCGCCTGAGCGCGGTGCTGCGCGAGCGCGATCTCGGCGCGCACCTCGGGCTCGCTGCCGACGATCGCCCCGCCCGGCACGCGCGCCACCAGCACGTCGGGCGCCAGCCGATGAATCGTCACGCCGCTCTCGGTCGTCTCCTCCGGCAGCTTGAGCGGGCGATCGCCGGCGCCCGGCAGGCGCAGGAGCACCGCGCCGCTCGGCCGCTGCCCGTCGGAGATCGAGAACGCCACCAGCCCTTCGAGGCGCGTGAGATCGAGGCCGAGCGATCGCTCGAGATATTCGGACAGCTCCTTTTGCAGCTCCGGATTGTGCGCGAAGTATTGCGTGAAGAACTCGAGCGCGTCGCGGCGCACGAACGCCGCCGCCACCGCGTTGGCCGGGACGTAGCGCAGCGGCGACTCCTCGGCCGCGCGCGCCGGCGCTCTCGCCGCCGCCGTCGAGGATCCGCGCTCGGCCATCGGCGCGGGCGAGGCCGCGACACCGCCCGCGGGTGAGTTCGCCGCCGGCTTCTGCGCGCCGGCGCAACCGACGCCGAGCGCGATCGCGAGCGGCGACACGAGCGCGAGCACGCGCGAGAGCTCGCGCACGCGCAAAAGTTCGAGCACCGACGAGCTGCGTTTCATGTTCTCCCTCTGGCGGCGCAGCCTATCGCGGACCGGCCGCTTTCGGCTATCGTATTGCTGCATGCCCCGCGCGTTGTGCCTGGCGCTGTCGCTGCTCGCCGCCCGCGCCTCCGCCGCGCGCCTCGAGCTCGGCCCGTATTTGCAGAACGTGCGCTCGGACGGCGTCACCGTGATCTGGGAGACCGACGCGCCGGCCGAGGGCGCGCTGGTCGTCGCGACGCCGTCGGGCGAGCGCCGCTTCCCGTCGCCGAGCGGCACGCATCACGAGGTGCGCGCCACCGGCCTTCCGCCCGGCCGCTACCGCTACCACGTCGAGTCGGGCGGCGCCGCCAGCCACGACGCCGAATTCGCGACCGCGATCGCCGGCGACACCTTCACGTTCCTGGTCTACGGCGACAACCGCGATCGCGACTACGAGCACGCGCAGGTGATCGCCGCGATGTCCGGCGAGCGCGCCGACCTCGCGCTCCAGACCGGCGACATGACCGGCGACGCCGCCTCCGACGCGCTCTGGCGCCGCTTCTTCGCCATCGAAGCGCCGCTGGTCTCGTCGGTGCCGATGTACGCCGCGATCGGCAACCACGAGCTGCTCAACGATCCCGGCCTCACGCACTATCACCGCTTCTTCGCGCCGCCCGATCTCGCGCCCGGCGAGCCCGACAACGAGCGCTACTATTCGTTCCGCTACGCCAACGCGCTGTTCGTCGCGCTCGACGGCAACCAGAGCCACTCCCAGGCGCAGGCGCAGTGGCTCACCCGCACGCTCGACGCCGCGGCTGCCGATCGCGCGATCGCCCACACGTTCGTCTTCTTCCACCAGCCGCCGTTCTCGAACGGCGACATCTGCGGCTCGGCGGCGGAGCAGGGGCTGTGGGTGCCCGAGCTCGAGCGGCGCGGCGTGCGCGCGGTGTTCACCGGCCACGATCACTCGTATCAACACCTCGAGCGAAACGGCGTGCGCTACTTCGTCACCGGCGGCGGCGGGGCGCCGCTGCACAAAGAGTCGGTGTCGTGCCCCGAGTACGATCGCCACGCGCTGGTGATGTTTCGCGGCGCCTATCATTATCTGCGCGTGCGCGTGCGCGGCGCCGAGGTGGTGCTCGACGCCATCGCCGCCGACGGGCAGACGCTCGAACGCGTGGCGCTGCACGAGCCCGCGCCGGCGCACGATCACGTCGAGCCGCCGGTGCCGTTCGATCACCTGCCGGCGACGCCGACCGGCGCGCGCCGCCCGCTCGTCAGCATGCCGATCGTGCTGGTCGCCGTCGGCCTCCTCGGCACGCTGGTGATCGGCCTCGGCGTCTTCCGGCGGCGCGCGCGATGACGCCGTCCAAAGCCGCCAAGCCGATCTTCTTCGCCACGCCCGCCGACTTCCGCGAATGGCTGGAAAAGCATCACGGCAAATTGTCCGAGCAGTGGGTCGGCTTTCACAAACGCTCGAGCGGCAAGCCGAGCATCACCTGGCCCGAGTCGGTCGACGAGGCGCTGTGCTTCGGCTGGATCGACGGCCTGCGCAAGAGCATCGACGACGGCGCGTACATGATTCGTTTCACGCCGCGCAAAGTCACCAGCATCTGGAGCAACATCAACGTCAAACGCGTCGGCGAATTGATCCGTTCGAAGCGCATGCGCCCCGCGGGGCTCAAAGCCTTCGAGGCGCGCTCGCGCACCGGCGTCTATTCGTTCGAACAGCGAACTGAAGCCACGCTCGACGCGGCCGAGGAGAAACGCTTCCGCGCCGAGAAGAAGGCGTGGGCCTGGTTTCAGGCGCAGGCGCCGTGGTATCGCCGCACGTCGGTCTTCTGGGCGACGAGCGCCAAGCGCCCCGAGACGCGCGCCAGGCGATTGCAGATCCTGATCGACTCCAGCGCCGCCGGCCGCACGATTCCGCCGCTCACGCGCTATCCAAAGAAATAGCCGTCAATGCTTTAAAAATGGTTTCAAAAACTCGCCCAATGCTTTCCCGGCGATTTCATTTCCGCGCGCATTGAAGTGCGTATCGCGCAGATGATAGAAGTGCTTCTTCCCGTCGGTCCACGGCGGCGCGGCGCGTAATACCGGCAATAGATCGAGATACGGCAATCCGCGCGCTTTGAGCCAATCGCCGACGATGCGCTGCGCGCGATCGCGGTCGAGCGCCAGCCCCGGATTGTCGCGCGTCACCTGCCCCCACAGCTCGTCCTCGACCTGAAATTCGTCGGGGATCAGCATGAACGCCAGCTTCGCGCCGCCCGCCGCTTTGACCAGCTCGTCGAGCGCGGTGAAAAAGTCGGGCTCGTAGCGGCTCGCGTCCGGCCCGCAGATCTCGCGCGCGCGCCGCGACTCGATGCGCAGATACTCCTCGGCCGACGAGCTCTCGTGCTCTTTGCTCGGATCGTTCAGCCACGGAAACTCGACCGCCGCGGCCGAGTCGTCGAGCTGCGGCACGCCGACCTTCTGCCCGGGCGCGAGCCGCCGCCGCTCCGCGCCCCACGCGAACAGGCGCCGCGGCACGGTGTAGACGAGCAGGTTCTCGCGATCCATCCACTTGCGAAACGGCGACGGATTGCACCCGTAATCGTCGACGAGATCATTGCCGACGAATAGATCGATCACGATTACGTCCGGGTCGAGCGCCAGCGCTTCTTTCTTTAAGAGGTATTGATATTCGCGCGGCCCGATCTGCACGACGCCCATGTTGTAAACCGCGCAGCCGCCTCCGAGCACGCGCTCGGCGACGGTGGTGAAGTGATACGCGTGCGGCACCACGCCGACGGAGAACGAGTCGCCGATGGTGACCGCCAGGCACTCGCCCGGCCGTTTGCGCACGGGCTCGACGTCGTATTCGCCCCAGCTGTTGTACGGGATTCCGCCGGCGCGCGGTTTATTCGGTTGGCGCAAGCTCTCGACGCGCAGCCCCGCGTCCGAGCCGAGCTGCGCGAACAGCGGCGACGGCTTCAGCTTCGCCACCACGTGCAACACGCCCTCGGCGCCGGCGAGGATCAAGCACAGGTTGGTGAGCGCCACGTCGAGCTTGCCCGCCTCGCGCGTGCCGGTCGCCGCCACGAGCGCAAAGAACAGCGCGCCCGCGGCCACGCCCCACGCCGCCGCGACGTCGCCTTGAAACGGCTGCAAGCAAAGCGTCGCGAACAGAAAAACGATCGCATAGAGCAGCGAACGCGCGACGCGCGCGAAGCGGAGCGGCGGCCGCCGCGCGAGCAGCCAGCCGATCGCCAGGACCGCGACGGCGATCGAGCCATACAGCACCGCTTTCATTCGGCGTAGAATGCACGCAGCGATGGAGCGCATCAAGATCTGGCAGGGCGACCTGACGACGCTGGACGTCGACGCCATCGTCAACGCCGCCAACTCGTCGCTGCTCGGCGGCGGCGGCGTGGACGGCGCGATCCATCGCGCGGCCGGGCGCGAATTGCTCGAGGCGTGCCGCGCGCTCGGCGGCTGCGAGACCGGCGACGCCAAGATGACGCCCGGCTTCCGCCTGCGCGCGCGCCACGTGATTCACGCCGTCGGTCCGGTGTGGCGCGGCGGCGCGCACGGCGAGCCAGCGCTGCTCGCGCGCTGCTACACGCGCAGCCTCGAATTGGCGCGCGACGCCGCCCTGCGCACCATCGCGTTCCCCGCGATCAGCACCGGCGTCTATGGTTATCCGCTCGCGCGCGCCGCCGAGGTCGCGATCGCCGCCGTGCGCGCGTTCCTCGCTGCGAGCGCGCTCCCCGAGTCGGTGACGCTGTGCACGTACGGCGCGGACGCGACGCGCGCGTTCACGGACGCGCTCTCATGAGGCCGTCGCTCTGCGCGCTCGCGCTAATGGCCGGTTGCGCCGCCAAACCGGGCGTCTGCGATCTCAATAGCGACTGTCCACACGGTTACTACTGTGAGAGCACGCAGTGCAAACGCGACTGTATCGTCTCCAATATCGACTGTCCCACCGGCTTCTTCTGTGACGCGATCGGCAAGTGCGAAGCGGGTAACGGCGACGGCGGCGTGACCGACGATCTCGCCGGCGCCGATTTCTCCGGCGCCGATCTATCGAGCGGATTGGACGCCAATCCCGCGCTCGAACAAGAGCTCGATCTTTGCGCCACCGACGGAGATTGCGCCTCGCCGCTGGTCTGTCGCGCGATGTACAAGAGCGGCGCCTCGCGCTGCACGCGGCTCTGTACCTCAACCGCCAACTGTCTGTCCGGCGAGCGCTGCCTGACCGATGCGCTCAGTACTCAAACGTGTATCGGCGAGGACACGGGCCGCACCTGCACCATGGCCAATGACTGCAACTATGCGTGTCTCACCAATCAACAGTACTGTACCGCGCCGTGCTCGGGCGGCGCCGACTGTCCAAACGGTTGGGGCTGCATGACCGTGGCGTCGCAAAACGTGTGCGTGAAGCTCGAGGCCGCGTGCACCGCGGCGAGCGCGGCGGCGTGCATCGCGCCGGCGGCGTGCGACACCTCGGCGGCGCTGCTGGTCGGCGGCTGCACCAGCGTGTGCACCACCGCCGCCGACTGCCCGCAGCGCGCCGCCGGCCTCGCGCCTTGGACCTGCGACGCCGGTGGAATCTGCCGCCGCCCCGCCGACGTCTATGGTCCACTCGGTCAAGGCGCGACCCCCGCACAATATGCATGCAATGCGCAAAGCACCGTCGTGAACCTCTGTAACGATGCTCAGCACATCAACTTCGGCCAGTTCACCGTGCCCGCCGCGCCGTCGGTGAATTGCGGCTCCGGCACCGCCACGGCCGGCTCGGCGGGCGACGCATGCGTCGATTCGTGCCGCTATCAAGGCGGCTGCGCGTTCAGCTATGCGTGCACCGCAGTGGGATCGATCGGCTCCAATCGCATCGGCCTGTGCCTGCCGTCGCTCGGCCCGGGCGAGGTGGGCGCGCACTGCACCGCCGACTCCGACTGCGCGTTCGGCTATTGCAACCGCTCGACCAGTCTGTGCACGCGCGACTGCACGTTCGATGGCGTCTGTCCGAGCGGCTCGACGTGCGTCGCGACCGGCGGGCCGACGGTCGAAGGCTTTGCGTTCAAACGCTGTCAGTGAGGCGACATGCGCGTCTATATCGGGACCAGCGGCTATTCGTACAAAGAGTGGAAGGGCAGCTTCTATCCGGAGGATTTGTCGGCCGCCAAGATGCTGTCCTATTACGCGGCGCGCTTCCCGACGGTGGAGGCCAATAATACGTTCTATAAAATGCCGACGCCCAAGGTGCTGGGCGATTGGGCGGCGCAGGTGCCGGAGCACTTCGTCTTCGGCGTCAAAGCGCCGCAGCGGATTACCCACCAACAGCGGCTCAAAGACGCCGGCGAGTCACTGACGCGTTTGATGGCCGCTACGGAAGCATTGGGTACAAAGCTCGGGCCGTTCCTGTTTCAATTGCCGCCGTTCATGAAAAAAGACTTACCGCGTTTGACCGAGTTTCTACCCACGCTGCCGGCGGGCTGCGCGGCGGCGTTCGAGTTTCGCCATCCGTCGTGGTTCGCCGACGACGTCTATGAAGCTTTGCGCGCGCGCGGCGCGGCGCTGGTGATGTCGGAGAGCGAGAAGGTGACCGCGCCGCTGGTGGCGACCGCCGATTGGGGTTATCTGCGATTGCGCCGCGAAGATTACGTCGACGCGGATATCACCGCCTGGGCCGACAAGCTGCGCGCGCAGCCGTGGGAGCGCGCGTTCGTCTACTTCAAGCACGAGGACGCGGGCGTCGGCCCCAAGCTGGCGGCGAAGCTGCGCGCGCTCGTCGGCGCGAGCGCGGTGTGAGCGAACCGCTGCAAATCACCGTCGGTGACGAGCGCGTGAGCGGGCGCCTCTATCGCGCCGCCGGGCCGCGCGCGCGCGTGACGCTGGTGCTCGGCCACGGCGCCGGCGCCGATCAGTCGAGCGCCTTCCTGGTCGAGTACTCCGAGGCGCTGGCCGCGCGCGGGCTCGACGTGATGACGTTCAACTTTGTCTATAGTGAGCAGAAGCGCGGCGCGCCCGATCGCCCGCCCAAGCTGGAAGCCTGCTGGCGCGCCGCCATCGAGACCGCGCGCCCGCTCTTCAAAGACCACGCGCTCGTGATTGGCGGCAAATCGATGGGCGGCCGCATCGCCTCGCAGGTCGCCGCCGCCGGCGTCGACGGGCTGCGCGCGCTGGTGTTTCTCGGCTATCCGCTGCATCCGCCCGATCAGCCCGACAAGCTGCGCATTGCGCACCTGCCGAACATTCGATTGCCCATGCTGTTCGTTCAGGGCGATCGCGATCCCTTCGGATCGCCGGCGGAGCTCACGCCGATCCTCGCGCCGCTCGAGCCCGCGCCCTTGATCGTGCCGATCGCCGGCGGCGATCACTCCTTCAAAGTGGCCAAACGCGACGGCGGCGGCCCGCACATCCATACCGCGATTCAAGACCAGATCGTCCGCTGGCTGCGCGAGACCTTGCAATAGTCGCTATTTCATCCGCTCGGCCAAACGCGCCAGCGCGCCCGCCAGGTCCGGCTCCTCGTCGACGACGGGCGCGAACGGATCCTTTTTCATGCGCTTGAGGCGCGGCGGAACGGTCTTGATGTTGAACTTGGTAGCGTCGAGCTTTTGATTCACTTCGCTCCATTTCAAAGGCGTCGAGACCAATGCGCCGGGGACCGGGCGCGCGGAGAGCGGGGCGGCGAGCAGGCGGCCGTGGCCGTTTTGCAGATAGTCGAGATAGACCTTGCCGCCGCGTTTGTCGATTACGCGCGTCATGGTGGCGATCTCGGGGACGCGCTGGACGATCACGCGCGAGATCAGCTCGCCGATCGAGCGGCCCTGCTCGAACGTGCACTGGCGGCCGAGCGGCACCAGTACGTGCAATCCGGTCGAGCCCGAGGTCTTGACGTACGACGGGAGCTCGATCTCGTCGCACAATTCGCCGACGGCGAGCGCCAGCTTGATTACGTCGGAGAACGGGGCGCCTTTGGGATCGAGATCGAGCACGCACCAATCGGGCGTCTCGAGCGAGCGCACGCGGCTGCCCCAGACGTGCAAGGGAATCGTGCCGAGGTTGATTAGATACAAGAGCGATTCGGCGTCGTCACAGACGAAGTAGTCGATCTCGCGCTGCGCCTGCTCGCTCCACATGCGCTCGGTGCGGATCCACGGCGGCACGAAGCCGGGCGCGTCCTTTTGAAAGAACGATTTGCCGTCAATGCCGTCGGGATAGCGCGTGAGCACTACCGGGCGGTCGCGCAGATAGTGCAGGAGCCACGGCGAGGCGGCGCGATAGAACTCGATGAGGTCGCCTTTGGTATAGCCCTCTTCGGGCCAGAAGACTTTGTCGAGGTTGATGAAGTGGATGGTCTTCTCGACGGGCGGCGGCGCGGGCGGCGCTTCGGCGGCGATCGGCATGGAAGGCGCGGACGGCTCGTCGTGCGCTGGCGGAACGTGATCGCAATCGGCGGGCGATTTGTCGGGGCGGAACTGGAGGAACACCGGCTCGCGCAAACGATTGTCTATGGTCCACTGTTTATAGCGGACCTCGAGGACCTGTTTGGGCTCGCACCAGACGTGGCCGCGGCCTTCCGGGAGTGGGCCGGCGAACGCGGGCGTATCGCGGCGGTTCGCGTCGGCGAGCTTTACCGCTTCGAGGAGCTGCGCGTCGGCGAAGCCGTTGCCGACGGAGGTGACGAACACCAACTCGTCGTCGCGCCACGCGGCGACGTGCAGCGCGCCGGCGCCGACGCGGCCGCGGTTGGGCGGGCTATAGCCGACGACCACGAAATCGCCGCTCTTCTGCAATCGAAACTTGAGCCATTCGGCCGAGCGCCCGCCGCGATACGTCGAATCGGCTTTCTTGCCGACGATCCCTTCCAGGCCGAGCCGCGCCACCTCTTCGAGCATCTCGCGCCCGCGCTCCTCTAAATGGTCGGCATAACGGAGCGGGCCGACGCGCGGCAATAACGCCTTCAATAACTCTTTGCGGGTAATCAGCGGCAAACCGCGCAAATCGAAACCTTCGAAGGCCAATAGATCGAAGATGTAATATTGCGCGGGATATTCGACGGCGGCGCGCTCGATGTCGAGGGCGCGCGTGAGCTGCGTGCGCTGCTGCAAGCGGTGGAAGCTCGGGCGCGATTGATCGTCCGGCACCACCACTTCTCCGTCGAGGATCACGCTCTCGCACGGCAATGACTGGAGCGCGCGCGTGAGATCGGGGAAGGTGGCGGTGGAGTCGAGGCCGCGGCGATATTGCAGGCGCGCGCGGCCGTCTTCGCGCGCGCCGAATAAACGAAACCCGTCGTATTTCAATTCGAAGATCCAGCCGGGGCGGGAGAACGCCTCGTCGCGCGCCTCGGCCAGCATGGGCTGGATATCGGCCAGCTTGACGTTTCGTTTCGGCGCGCCGAGCTTCGTCAATTGCGCGTGAATCGAATCGGCGCGCGCGCGGCCCTGGCCGACCTCTTCGAGCGTCAAACCCGATAACACCGATTCATCCGAATAAACCGTCGTCGGCGACGAATATTGATCGCGGTGCTTGATGAGCAGCCAGTCTTTGGAGACCGCGTCGCCGCGGCCTTTGGTCTTGGTGCGCACCAGCGTCCAGACGCCGCGCAGCTTGTAGCCTTTGAGCTCGAATAAGAGCTTTCCCTTCTTCAATCCCTCCTCGGGATCTTCGAGCGCGGTCCATAAACCTTTGTCCCAGACGATCACCTGTCCGGCGCCGTAGTTGTCCTCGGGGATCACGCCTTCGAAGTCGGCGTACTCGACGGGATGATCCTCGACGTGAACCGCCAATCGCTTTTCATTGGGATCCGCCGACGGGCCTTTGGGCACCGCCCACGAGAGCAGGACGCCGCCGAGCTCGAGCCGGAAATCCCAGTGCAGGCGAGTGGCGGCGTGCTTTTGAACGCAGAACTGCCGCGGGCGCGCGCGCGCTTCGGAGCCGAACGGCTCGGGCGTTTTACCGGCGGAGCGCTTGGCGCGATAACGCTCGAGCTTTCTGCCTACATGTGAGGAATTAGACGACCCCATATTTGTTTGTTAGAATATCGCTCATGGCAATGCGCGCGATAGCCTCGGGGACGATTTCATTCGGCCTGGTTTCGATTCCCGTGAAGCTCTATTCAGCGACGGAATCGTCCGCGTCGATCTCTTTCAACCTCCTTCATAAGGACTGCGGCTCGCGGCTCAAGCAGCAGTACATCTGTCAGAAGGACAATCAGATCGTTCCACGCGATCAGATGATCAAAGGTTATGAGTTCGCCAAAGATCAATACGTGACGTTTTCGCCGGAAGAATTGAAAGAGCTGGAGGAGAAGTCGTCGGAGGCGATCGAGATCGCCGAGTTCGTACCGGCGGCGCGAATCGATTCGCTCTATTTCGATAAGCCCTATTTCCTCGGCGCGGAGAAGGGCGGCGAGAAGGCGTATCGCCTGCTGGCGCGTGCGATGAGCGAGAGCGGGCGCGTGGGATTGGCGCGTTACGCGGCGCGCGGGAAACAGTATCTGGTCATGCTGCGGCCGACGGAGGATGGGCGCATCGTGATGCAGCAGCTCCATTATGCGGACGAGGTGCGCTCGTCCAAAGACGTGCCGCTCGCCGACGGCGAGGTGCGCGAGCAGGAGCTGAAGCTGGCGATGCAGCTCATCGATCAGATCGCGCACGAGACGTTCAATCCGCAGGCGTATGAAGACGAAGTGCGCAAGCGCGTGCAGGCGCAGATTCAGCGCAAGGTCGAGGGGCAGGAGATCTCGGTGTCGGCGACCGAGGAGCCGAAGGCGCAGATCATCGACTTGATGGAGGCGCTCAAGGCGAGCCTGGCGAAGAAGGGCGAGGCCAAGGCGCAGGCACAGGCGGCCAAAGCGGCGGAGCCGGCGGCGGCGGCGCCCGTCGAGGAGCGCAAAGCGCCCAAGCGCGCGGCGCGGGCCGACAAGGCTGAAAAGAAGACTAAAGCCTCCAAAGAGTGATATCGGTTTTGCGCCATGAAGGGCTACTCCGCGCGCGAAGTGGCGACGCTCATCGGATTGACCGCGGCGCAGGTGCGCTCGTATGTGCGCGCCGGTTTTTTATCGCCTGAGCGCGACCCGCGCGGCGAGCTGGTCTTCAGCTTTCAAGACGTGGTGCTGTTGCGCACCGCCAAAGGATTGGTGGACGCGCGCATCGCGCCGCGGCGGGTGAAGCGCGTGCTGGGGAAGCTGCGCGATCAGCTGCCGAGCGGGCGGCCGCTCACCGGCGTGTCGATCGGCGCCGAGGGCAACAAGGTGGTGGTGCGCGACGGCAGCGTGCGCTGGAATCCGGAGAGCGGGCAGGCGCTGTTCGACTTCGACGTCGCGGCGCTGGCGCGCAAGGTGGCGCCCATCGTCGAGCGGCAGGCGCGCGCGGCGCGCGACGACGAGGCGGAGCAGACGGCGGAGGATTGGTTCGATCTCGGCGCGCAGCTCGAAGTTTGCGCGCCGGCGGAGGCGCGCGATGCGTACCGGCGCGCGACCGAGCTCGATCCGCATCACGCCGACGCGCACGTCAACCTCGGGCGGCTGCTCCACGAGGCGCGCGAGTTGGAAGCGGCGGAGGCGCACTATCGGCTGGCGCTCGACGCGCGGCCGGACGACGCGACGGCGGCGTTCAACCTCGGCGTGGTGCTGGAGGATCTCGGGCGCGCCGCCGACGCCATCGCCGCCTATCGACAGACGCTCGCCGCCGACGAGACCAACGCCGACGCGCACTACAACATCTCGCGATTGTACGAGCGCGCCGGCGAAGAGACCGCGGCGATTCGCCACCTCAAGCGCTATCGCAAGCTCACGCTCGGGCGCTGAGCATGGTCAAACGTGCGGGCGCCGAGCGTTACGACGTCGGCGGCGCTTTGAGCTGCGCGTCGAGCCGTTTGAAGGTCTCGGGATCGTAGTCGCGTAAAACCGTGCGCATCATTTTGATGATCACCGGCAACGTGCCGTCGGCCTGGCGGCGCAGGAGCGTGCCGATCAGGCGCGGCTCCTCGGCGAGCGGCCCGCCGAGCTTGGACGCCAGCTCGTATTGATAGGTCGTGATCTCGTCTTTGCCGTCGAGCGAGCGGGCGACGAACTTCTTGCTCTCCTGCGCCAGGAAGCCTTTCTTGCCGAGCAGCGCGCAGGTGGCCTCGGCCTCGCGGCGCACGAACGCCTTGAACAGCGTCTCGTACACCACGCTCGCGCGCACGCCGCCGATGTTGCCGCTCGGCTGCACGTAGAGCTTATCGAACGCGCTCTGCAAACCGGCCGCGTCGTAGCTCACGAGCACGCGATCGTTCTTGGTGACGCGCTTCTTGATCAGCGGCGAGCCGGTCAGCACCTTGAACGCCTCGTCGACGCGCGCGACGTTGGGCGGGTCGCTCATCGCGAACAGGTTGGCGACGCGATACGCCGACTCGGGCTTTTGCGGCGGCACCACGTCGAGGCCGGCGCCGCGGATGAGCCCATAGCTCAAGCCGCCGCGCAGCATCGTCACCGAGCCCTGGTAGTTCTTGATGCCGATGGTCGCGTTCTTTTCGCCGTTCTGCCACACGGTGGTCTCGGCTTTGACCGGCGACGACTCGTCGGGATCGGCGGCGGTGCCGACGAGGTAGAGCAGGCCGCCGAGCACGGCGTCGCGGCTCACGGGCGGGCGCGGCGCGGTGGCGCTGGTATCGGCGCGCCCGGCCGCGGCGGTGACGGCGAGCGAAAGCGCGAGCAGCACGGTGCGCTTCATGTTCCCCTCCGATTCGATGTGTCCGAGTTATACGGACGGGGAGCGCGAAGATTCTAGCGCGGCGGCGAGCTCGGACGGGGCGTCGGCGGGCAGTCCGAGGCGGCGCGCGAGGCGTTTGCGGCCGAACAGGCCGCGCGCTTCGATCGGCGCGCGCAGGCGCACGACCAGCGACGGCGCGCGATCGGGGCCGAGGTTGAGGTAGTCGGGATCGGCGCGCTCGTCGCCCGACGGACTCGTCACGTCCTCGACGAGCGCGAGCGGAATCGTCACGCGCCAGCGAAGGCCGATGTCGGCGCGCAGCGTGGTGCCGTCGAGCGCGAGCGGGTGGGCGGCGAGCGCGCGCCAATCGCCGACGAGCCAGACGATCGAGTAGACGCCGAGCGCGGTGGCGATCCACGCGGCGGCCGGCGACCAGCGCGCGATCACGAGGTGCATCGCGCCGGTCTCGACGAGGATCAGGAAGCCGAAGACGGCGGCGAGCCCGCGCCACTGCGCGCGGCGGTGATACGTGAACGTGCGGCCGCCCGCCGGCGCGCGGCCGCCGGCGAACGCGTAGCGCACCACCGTCAGCTCGCTTGCGATCAACTCGAAGAGCCACCCGAGGCCGAGCGCGGCGGCGAATCCGCCGGCGAAGCGGCGCGCGCGCCACGCGAGCACCACCAGCGCCAATTCGGCGGGCACCCAGACGGCGCGCATCCAGCCGACGAGCTCGCGCTGCTCGGGCAGGAGCAGCACGCGCGTGGCGACGAGGCCGAGCGCGAACACGCGCGGAAGCCAGCGGCGCGCGATCACGCCGGGCCGCACGCCGGCGAGCCACACCAGGAACGTCGCGGTCACCGTCAGGTCGATCGTGATCGCCATCCCGAGCGCGCCCGGCTGCGCGCGCGCGGCAGCCGAGCGCGCGATGGCGGCGCACGCCGCGTAGAGCGCGACGACCAGCGCCGCGCACGCGAGCGCGCGCCGATCGAGGGCACGCGTCGTCATGCGGGTGAGATGCGCGGGCGCGCTACTTTGGATTCGCTGGCGCCGGATTCGCCGGCGGCGGATTCGCGGGCGGCGCTTCCGACGGGAGCTGCACGGCGCCGCGCGGCACCCACGCCTCGTCGAGCACCGTCGAGTGCTCGGGACATTCGCCGAGCGTGGTGATGCCCGCGACGCCGACGATCTCGACCCACGAGTCCTGCGGCCGGTAGCGCACCGTCAGCTTGTCGCCGGCGCGCACCGTCGCCCACTCGAACAGCCGATCGGCTTTGACCAGCGTCCCCGCCGCGACGATCGCCTGCGCCAGCTTCATGCCCGGCCCGAGCTCGGGCTCGCGCTTGCACGGCTGCGGCGCCGGCGGCAAATCGCCGAGCTCGTTCGCGCGCGGCGATGCGCGGGTGAGGTCGCTCTGCTTGACCCAGCCGGTGAGCGTGGTGCCGTCGAGCCAGTGGCTGGAGACGCGCGCCCACGCGCCCGACTTCTCGGTGCGGCGCAATTCGAGATCGGCGGGCGCGGCGACTTCGACGTCGAGCGTCGCACCCGAGCCGGGGCCCGAGCGGAAGCGCAGCAGCTTGCCGCTCGGGTTCCACGCGTTCTCGTCGCGCGGCGCGCTCTCCAGCTCGGGGCGCGCCACCGCGTCGAGCGTCAGCGCGTCGCACGGCAGGATCACGCCGCGCAGCCGCACGCCGCCGAGCGTGACGTCGGCCTCGGCCCACTTGCCGCGCGCGCGCACCGCCAGCCCCTCGACGCCGGGCGCCAGCCGCACCATCCCGTTGGTGGCGTCGACGAAGCGGCTCGGCGTATACGGCACCTGGTCCCACGGCGCGCTGGCCTCGAAGTCGAGCGCGCCGTGGATCTCGACGCGCGCCGGCCCCGGCTCCTCGGGCGGATGCGCCACCGCCGCCACCTTCTCGACGCGCAGCTTGAGCACCGGCCCGCGCCTGGCCGCGACCTCGACGGTGAACGGCTCGACCGCGCGCCCCTCGACGACGCACGTCTTGTCCTTGGCGAGCGCGGGCGCGCTCCACGCCCACGCCGCCACCGCGAGACTCGCCGCCGTCCGACGAAGCTCCCCCATGCGCGCATGCTACTACGCCGCGCCGCCTCGGGGGAGGTGCCGGCCCGATCGGCGTATCATTAATAGGAGGAGCCCAGCATGCTCGGACCGCGGATGTGGATCGCCCGGCGCGTTCTGGCCACGCTCGCGTCGATCGGCGCGGCGGCGGCGTTCCAAGTCTTCGACGGGCACGCGCCCGCCGCGCTGTGGCTGCCGACGGCGCTGCTGGCGATCTGCGCCGCGCTGCAGTTTCACCGGCACCTCGGCAGTCAGCTCCTGGTGCGCGCAGTGTGGTGGTCGAACTTGCTGCTCGGCACGCTGCTCGCGACGTCGGGCGGCTCGACCGAGCGCGAGATCGGCGGCGCGATCGCGCTGGCCACCGGCGCGGCGCTGCTCGCCGTCGGGCGGCGCGGGCTCGAGGACTCCGGCTCGGGCGGCTTCACGCCGATCGCCTATCGCGGCTCGCTCATGGGCATCGTGGTGATGGCGGTGGCCGACGCGCAGTCGCTGTTCCTGTTCGGCGCGCTGCAGGTGACCGAGCACAAGAGCTGGCACGCGTCGGGCGTGGCGACGCTGCCTCTGTGGCTCGGCGCGGCGATGATCGCCGGCATCGCCGGCATCTATCGCTTGAAGCTGTGGGGCCTCGTGCTCAACCTCGCGGCCAACGCGGCGGTGATCCTGGCGGCGGCGAGCGGCGTGCTGGATTTGCCCGGTCCGCTCTTGTGGGCGTACGGCGTCACGTCGGCTTTGCAAATCGCGCTCGCGCTGCCGCTCGTGCTCGCGCTGTTTCGCGGCGCGGCGCCGAGCGCGCGCAAGCCGTCGCGCGCCAGCCTGGTGGTCACCGCCGGCGCGATCGGCGCGATGATGGCGCTCTCCGCCTATTGCGCATTCGTGCTCCGTTCGGCGATCTGGCGCATTTGAGCGCGGCGATCGCGATTCCCGATTGACAGCGTCTGCGAGGTGCCTAAGCCGCAGCCCGGAAGGGGTGGTCGCATGCGCGCAATCGCCGATTACACACTGGGCGTCTTCATCGTCCTCACGCACCTCGTGCTGGTCTCCATCGAGGAGCGCCGCCTGCGTCTCAAGTCCTCGTAGTCGTGCTATCCTCCGGCCACCCAGAAGTGAGGTCGCCCATGAGGAAGTACGCAGCGCTCATCCGGCCGGCTCTGTTGCTCGCGCTCGCGGGCTGTAGCGCAGGCGGCGGCAATCAGGTGACGGGCGACGGCGGGGTGGTCGGCTATGAAGTGACGTTCGGGCCGATCACGGTCCACGCCGGCCAGGAGAACACGCAGTGCGTGGTCAAGCGGCTCGGCAACTCGGGCTCGATCCACGTCGGCACCATCCACAACGTGCTCGGCAACTCGTCGCACCACATGATCGTCTACCGCGTCGCCGACACCATGGAGCAGACGACGCCGTTCGATTGCCAGCCGTTCCGCGACACGCTCGATCCCTCCAAGGGATCGCCGCTCATGATCACGCAGAAGAAGGACGAGGTGCTGACGCTGCCCGACGGCGTGGCGTACACGCTCGACGACAACCAGATGGTGCGGCTCGAGATGCACTACATCAACGCCACCACCGCCGACCAGACGCTGATGTCGTCGTCGACGCTGTTCCCGATCGACCCGGCCAGGTTTCAATACGAGGGCGACTTCCTGTTCATCGGCGATCCCGACATCACGCTGCCGCCGGGCGCGGTCAAGTCGCTCGGCCCGATCTTCTATCCGCTCGACGCGAAATACGCCGACGCCAAGTTCTTCGCCATCACCGGCCACGAGCACCAGTTCGGCACCAACGTCACCGTCTCGACGGCGATGAACGCCAACGACCCGGGCAATCCCGTCTACAACATCGCCAACTGGAAGTGGAGCGAGCCGACCACGCAGTTCCAGACGCCGCCGTTCACCATTCCGTCGGGCGGCGGCTTCAAGTTCACCTGCGACTGGAACAACACCAGCGCCAACACCGTCAAGTTCGGCGAGTCGGCCAACGACGAGATGTGCTTCTTCTGGGCCTACTACTACCCCAGCCACGGCGCCGAGGTCTGCGTGCACACCGATCAGTTCGGCGGCCACGACCTGTGCTGCCCCGGCAGCCAATACTGCTCGCTTCTCCCGTGACGATTACGCTGCTCGACGGTGGCGAGCGGCGCATCGAGGCCGCGCGCGACGGCGAAACGTTCTGGCTCGCGCCCGACGAGCTCGGCTGGCACTTGCAGCCGTACGGTCTGTGCCGCGGCGAGGTGTGCATTCCGGCGAAGCTCGACGAGCGAAACGGACGCGTGGAGGCGCAGCAGTTGGCGCGCGCGCTCGGCCGGCCGCTCGCGCTCGACGTGGAGGAGGGCGTGATCGCGCTCGGCACCGCGGCGGCCGATCGCGCCCGCGCCATGCGATCGCTCGAGGCGCCCGACGTGACGCTGCCCGATCTCGACGGGCGCCCGGTGTCGCTGGCCGGCTTCGGCGGGCGCAAGCGCCTCCTGCTCGCGTGGGCCTCGTGGTGAGGCTGCCGCTATGAGCTGCCGGTCTGGCAGCAACTGCACGCCGAGCTCGCGCCGCACAACTTCACGCTGATCGCGGTCGCGCTCGACGAGGACGCGGCGGCCGCGCGCCCGTGGGCCGAGGCCGCGCAGGCGACGTTCCCCATCCTGCTCGATCGCGATCACGAGTTCGTCGAGCGCTACGGCATCGTCAACGTGCCGACGGTGATCTGGCTCGACGAGGCCGGCCGCGTGGCGCGCCCCGCCGACGTGGCGTTCGCCGACGATCGCTTCCTCGCCATCACCAACCGCCCGTCGGCGCCGCACCACGAGGCGCTGCGCCGCTGGGTCACGGGCGGTCAGGCGCCGCTCGACGAGGACGAGGTGCGCGCGCGCCAGATGGTGCCGAGCACCGAGGAGCAGCAGGCGCGCGTCGAGTGGCTGGTGGCGGTGCACCTGCACCGCGCCGGGCGCGCCGAGGCGGCCGAGCGCCACTTCCGCCGCGCCGGCGAGCTGGCGCCCGACGACTTCACCATCCGCCGCGGCTCGATGCTCCTGCGCGGCCAGGATCCCTTCGGCGCCGACTTCTTCGAGCTCAGCGCCGAGTGGACCGCCCGCGGCCGCCCCTACTACGTCCCGCGCGAAGAGAAATAAAACGCCAAGACGCCAAGACGCCAGCCAGAAATTAATAATTTCTGAAATTGGCGTCTTGGCGTCCTGGCGTTTAATCCTCTGTCGCGACCGCTACAGCTGGCGCAAAGCTTCGAGCGCAGCCAGGGCGGTCCGGCGGTCGGGCAGCTGGCCGAGGTCGCGCCGCCCGTACGGCACCATTCCAAACGCGTACTTGTTTTTAATCGTTTTCGCCGCTTTTTGATATTCGTCCGCGAGCTTTCGATTCAAAACAAAGTCGCCCATATCGAGCAATAAATACGCGCGCTGCCGATGGAGGTTCGACTCCAGGAGCCCGTCGAGCGCGCGCTGCCACAGCGCGACGTCCGTCGAGGTGCGCAGCTCCACCTCGCGAAACGTGATCGTCCAGGCATTGACGTCCGCGCCGTAAACGATGTCCATCTGCATGCGACTCATTAAAAGGTCTTCGATCGGTTTTGCAATGCGTCATGTTGTCGCACCCCGCTGATTGTCGTCAATCGCGCGTGAATGATATGCTTTGACGATGGCGCTCCAGGTCCGCGGCATGGCGCTCGCCACCACGCGCGCGTACGCGAAAGAGGCGTTCGAGAAGTCCGGCTGGGAAGGGCTGATCGCCGAGCTGCCCGCCGCCGACGCCAAAGTGTGGGAGACGCTGATCCTGCCGACCGGCTGGTACCCGATCGAGCTGTTCCACAACTTCCTGCGCGCACTCGACCGGCGCAACCGCGCGCGCGTGCCCGATCTCGGCCACCAGCTCGGGCGGCGCATCGCGCGCGGCAACATCAAGTTCTTCCTGTCGCTGGTGGTGCCGCTGCTCAGTCCGCTCACCGTGCTGTCGCAGGCGTCGCCGCTGTGGAAGGAGTATTTCTCGGCGGGCGCGATGCACGTCGTCGACGAGGGGCATCACGCCGTCAAGATCACGCTCGACAATCCCGGCGTCGATCGCATCGTGTGCGGCGAGATCGTGGTCGGCTGGGGCGTGCAGGCGGTGGAGGAGACGCGCGCCAAGGTGGTGCGCGCCGAGCAGGTGCACTGCGTCCACGAGGGCTTCTCGCGCTGCGAGTACGTCGTCACCTGGCGCTATACGTCGTCGAAGCGCGCGCCGATTTCGGGCGCCGAATAGATCGGCCGGCGCAATAAAACGATCCCGATCAGGAACGCGAGCGCGCCGGCGTAGGCGGGCAAAAGGTGCGTGAAGCTGTTGTAGCCGACGATCGGGTGAATGCCGATCGCGGTGCCGAAGCCGATCACGCCCGCGGCGCACAGCGCGCGCCACAGCCCGCGCGCGCCGGGTTGCGCGCCGCACCACAGCGAGCACAGCACGGTGACTCCGCCTGAGCACAGCCCGCCGCCGAAGCCGGCGCGGTCGTGCGCGATCAGCGGTACCAGCCGCGGATTGAGGTGGCGCAGTTTCTCGACGGTGGTTTGCATGTACGCCAGGTCCTGCGGGACGAAGATGCGCGTCATGCCGACGATCATGATGGTGAGCCCGCCGGCGATCATGCCGAAGGCGGCAAACGTGAGGCACGCGCGGGCGCGGCCGGCGGGGCTCCACAGCCACGCGCGCGCCCCGGGGACGAACAGCGACTGCGGGCCGCGCGGTCCGGCGAGGCGCCGCCAGCTCTGCCCGAGCCCGACCGCGAACATCGGCAGGAGCGCGAGCGTGGCGCGGCCGTGCCACACGTCGAGGTAGCCATAGCCGAGATACGTCAGGAAGCTGCCGAAGCCGATGGCGCCCGAGAGCACGAGCGTCCACCACGCCCACGCGCGTCCGTTTCTCAGCGGCGAGATCGCGAGCCACACATAGAGCGCGCCGATGGAGATGATCGAGCCGCCGAAGGAGACGCGATCGTGCGCCATGAAGTGGACGATTCGACAGGCTTGCAGATCGCAGAGCGCTTTGACGCTCGTGCCGAGATAATGAACGTCATACGGCAATAGCTGGACGGTGGCGGCCAATATCAGCGCGAATAATCCCGACGCGATCAATACCAAACCGGTGATCGCGATTAACGGCCAGCCTTCGCGGAATAGGGCGCGCTCGATCGGCAGCGACGGGGAATCGGCGATCGGCGCAGGGGCGGCGATCGATTCGGGCGGCGAATGATGTTCCAGTTTGTGAACGATTCGGCCGGGTAATCCGGGGCCGGCGTAGATGAAACCGGCATACAGCTCGATGAGCTTTGCGCCGGCATTGAGATAGTCGGCGGCGTCGTCGGGCGTGAACAGACCGCCGGCGCCGATCAAGGGAAAGCGATCGCCGAAACGCGCGGCGAGGAATTCGATGGCGGCGAGCGACGGCGCGCGCTGGAACGGGCCGTCGAGCTCGCCGTCGGGGAGCAGCGCCGACGGTTCGCCGGCGAGCGCGACGCCGCCGTTCACGCCGCACTCGAGCGCGCGCTCGACCACCGCGATCAGCCGCTCGCGATCCCACGCCGGCGACAGGCGCACGAGCAGCGGTTTGGCGGTCGCGGCGCGGATCGATTGCAGGAGCGCGCGATCTTCGGCGCACGAAGCGGGCAGCGAGAAGAACGCGGCGGCCGAGTCGGCGGCGCGCGCGGCGTCGGCGAGGCGCGGCCCGCGCAGCGCGACGCCGACGGGGATCGTCAGCGCGGGCGCGGCGTGGATGCGCGCGGCGATGGCGGCGGCGCTCGGCCCGCTCGAGCGCGCGCTCGCCACCAGCGCGTGGCGCTCGACGACGCGCAGCGGATCGGTCGACGCGCGCCGCGGCTCGGCGTCCGCGCCGGCGGGCCCGACCTCGACGAAGCCGAGCCCGAGATACTGCATCACCGACATCGCGGTGGCGTGCGTATCGACGCCCGGCGCGATCCCGATCGGCGACGGAAAATCGATCCCGAACGCGCGCACGCGCAGCGCCGCCGGCGGCGTGCCGTGGCCGAACAGCTCGAACACGCGCCGCCCGACCGCGGTGCGCGACTGCAGCTCGAGCAGCTTGAGCGTGATGCGCCGCCCGGTCTCGGGCGCCAGCCGAAACAGCAGCGGCTTCAAGAACGGGTGATACGTCCAATCGGGCATTCGCCCCCGCAGAATAAGATTGCCCGCCCGATTGCGCTACATTGCCTCCAACAGAGGATTAACCGCCATGCCGCCGCAGACGCCAAAAAGATCAGAAATAATTTTTGTTCTGGTTTTTTGGCGTCTGCGGCGTCATGGCGGTTCAACCCTCTGTGGATTGGAGCCAGCGGGCGAGATCGAGTAGGGACGAGGGCGGGCGGCGGGCGCGGGCGGCGGCGATCGCGCGGCCGAGCGACTCCAGGTCTTCGAAGCGCGCCTCGGGAGCTTTCGCCAGGCAGCCGCGCACCAGCTCCTGCAAGTCGACGTCGAGCGCGCTCACGTCGGGCGGCGCCGCCTCGCGGATGCGCTCCATGGTCGCGAGCGGCGTCTCGCCGTCGTACGGCCGGCGGCCGCAGAGCAGCTCCATCAGCGTCACGCCGAGGCCGAACTGATCGCTCGCCGGCCCGAGCGGCGCGCCCGCCACCTGCTCGGGCGACATATAGGCGTACTTGCCTTTGCGCACGTTGGCGCGCGTGATGTCGGCGAGGCCGGTCGCCTTGGCCACGCCGAAGTCGGCCAGCTTCACCTCGCCCGCGCGCGACACCAGGATGTTCGATGGGCTCACGTCGCGGTGGACCAGCCCGAGCGGCCGGCCGTCATCGCCGGCGAACGCGTGCACGTACGCCAGCGCCAGCGCCACCTCCTCGGCGATCAGCAGCGCCAGCTCGGGCGGCGGCAGCCCGCGCTCGAGCCGCGTCTTGAGATCCAGGCCGTCGACGTAGTCCATGCGCACCCAATAGACGCCGGCGTCGACGCCCAGCTCCTGCACGCCGATCAAGTTGCGGTGCGAGAGCAGACCGCCGAGCTTGGCCTCTTCGATCAAGAGGCGCTCCAGCTCGCCGTTGCCTTGCAGCTCGGGCAGTAGCGTTTTGATAGCTACTTTCTTTTCGAAACCGCTCGCGCCGAACGCCGTCGCCAGGAACACCTCGGCCATTCCGCCGCGCCCCAGCCGGCGGATCAGGCGATAGGGGCCGAGGCGCGCGCGCGGCGGTGCGTCGGCGTCGCTCAAGCGGCGGCTCGAATGCGCTCGCGAAAGCTCGTGGCCATCGGTTCGATTAAGATACGGGGAAATGTCGACGGTCGCCACGGTGCACTCCGAGGCGCTGGCCGGCGCGCCGCGCGGCGCCCGCTGCCAGTTGGTGGTGCTCGACGGGCCGGACGTCGGGCGCGCGGCGGCCATCGGCGCCGCGCTCACCGTCGGCACCGACGCGGCGTGCGGCCTCAAGCTCACCGACGAGCGCGTGTCGGCGCGCCACCTCTCGCTCGAGCCCGACGGCGCGCGCTTCCTGGTGCGCGATCTCGGCTCGACCAACGGCACGCTCTACGAGGGCTCGCTGGTGCGCGAGCTGCGCGTGCCGGTGGGCGCGACGCTCAAGCTCGGCCGCACGTTCGTGCGCATCCAGCCGCAGCCCGAGCCGCTCGAGGTGGCGCCGAGCCAGTCGCGCCGCTTCGGCGATCTCGTCGCCGAGAGTCTGGCGATGCGCGAGGTGTTCGCGGTGCTCGAGCTGGCCGCCGCGTCGGAGGTGACGGTGCTCGTCGAGGGCGAGACCGGCACCGGCAAGGAGCTGGCGGCGCGCGCGATCCACGAGGCGAGCCCGCGGCGGCGCGGACCGTTCGTGGCCGTCGACTGCGGCGCGTTGCCGGAGTCGCTGCTCGAGAGCGAGCTGTTCGGCCACGTGCGCGGCGCGTTCACCGGCGCGTCTCAGGGGCGGCAGGGCGCGTTCGCGCGCGCCGATCGCGGCACGCTGTTCCTCGACGAGCTGGGCGCGGTCTCGCCTCAGGTGCAGGCGCGGCTGTTGCGCGCCGTCGAGGAGCGCACCATCCGGCCGGTGGGATCGGATCAGGATCGCGCGCTCGACGTGCGCATCCTGGCGGCGTCGCGGCTCGACCTGGCGACGCGCGTGGCCGAGGGCGCGTTCCGCCCCGATCTCTACTATCGCCTGTCGGTCGTGCGCGTGACCTTGCCGCCCTTGCGCGCGCGCCGCGAGGACATCCCAGCGATCGCCGCCGAGCTGTTGCGCCGGCGCGGGCTCGACGCGGCGCCGCCGTCGATCGCGGGCGCGAACCTCGACAAGCTGACCGCGCACTCGTGGCCGGGGAACGTGCGCGAGCTGCGCAACGTGGTCGAGCGCGCGCTCGCGCTCACGCCGGGCGCGGCGTCGTTCGCCGAGCTCAAGCTGTCGGTGGCGCCGCTCGCCGGCGACGAGCCGCTGCCTATGCGCAGCGATCTGCCGTACGCCGAGGCGAAGCAGGCGCTCCTGCACGCGTTCGAGCACCGCTACCTGCGCGATCTCGTCGAGCGCTGCGAGGGGAACGTGGCCGAGGTGGCGCGCCAGTCGGGGATCGATCGCAAGCACCTGCGCTCGCTGTTGCGCCGCCAGGGGCTGATCCCCGACGCCGCCGACGAGGAGTGACGGCGATGTTCGAGTCGCTCGATTTCCTGTACGTGCCGGCGCGCGAGCTCGAGGCGTCGGTGCGCTACTACGTCGATGTGCTCGGCGGCGTGCTCCGGTGGAAGATCCACGCGTTCAACGCGTGGGTGGCGCGCGTCGATCTCGCCAAGGAGGGTCCGCCGGTGCTGCTCGCCGATCACAAGCACGGCGTCGGGCCGCAGTTGGTCTATCGCGTGGCGGATTTCGACGCGGCGGTGGCGGAGCTGCGCGCGCGCGGCTGGACGCCCGACGGCGAGCCGTTCGAGATCCCGTCGGGGCCGTGCGCCAGCTTTCGCGATCCGACCGGCAATCAGCTGGCGATCTACGAGAACCGCCGCCCCGAGGCGACGCGCCACTTCGACGGCCGCTTCGATCGAGCCGACTGACCGTCTACAAACCGCCCAGGTCGCTGATCGGTTTGCAGACCGTGCGCGGGCCGTCTTTGACGCAGCGATGGTCTTCGGGACAAACCGGCTTGTCGAGGTTGCAAGCGATCTTGCAGGTCGATTTGCCGTCGGCGCCGCGCAGACACCTTTGATCGGTCGCGCAATCGCGATCCTTGGCGCATTCGACGCGCGGCCGAATTCCCGGCGGGTGATGCGGCGCCGCCTGCGCCGACAGCGCGAGCGCCAGCGCGGCGAACGCGGCGAGCGGCACGAAACGGCGCATGCGCGCATGATAACGCCTCAGCGCACGCGCAGCACCACCGCGGTGATGTTGTCGCGGCCGCCGGCGGCGTAGGCGTCGTCGACCAGCGCGCGGCAGGCCAGCGCCGCCGTCGGCAGCGCCAGGCGCGCGGCCAGCTCGGCGTCGCCCAGCTTTTCGGTGAGCCCGTCGGTGCAGAGCAGGAACACGTCGCCGGCGCGCAGCGGCTCGCGGCGCAGGTCGGCGCTGGGCTCGGCGTCCATGCCGAGCGCGCGCGTGATCATGTTGGCGAACGAGCACTGCTCGCGCGGCGGCAGATCGGCCACGCCCGCCGCCTGCATCTCGGCGTACACCGAGTGATCGCGCGTGAGCTGCTCCAGCCGCGCGTCGCGCAGGCGGTAGACGCGGCTGTCGCCGACGTGCGCCACCACCGCGTGATCGCCGCGCGCCACCATCAGCGCCACCGTCGAGCCCATCTGCGCCAGCGCGCCGGTGCGCCGCGCGGCCACCTCGCGGTGCGCGAAGCGGACCGCCACGTTCACCAGGTTCTCGTCGAGCCCGAGCGATGGATCGAAGCCGAACGGCCACGTGACGTCGTCGTCTGCGGCATTTCGCCGCAGGAACTCGGCGAGCGTGGCGACCGCGATCTGGCTCGCCACCTCGCCGCCCTCGTAGCCGCCCATGCCGTCGGCGACGGCGTACAGGCCGAGCGCGGGCTCGGCGCACAGGTTGTCCTCGTTGTTCTTGCGGCGTCCGCAGTGCGTGAGCGCGGCATACTCGAAGTCCATGTCGTCTCCTCCGCGCCGAGGTAGAGCGCGCCGCGTGCCGAGGGCGAACCCGGCGTGCCGCGCGGGCGAGCCGGGGTGCCACCACCCGCGCGCGGGCATTTGCGCGGCGAAACGGCGGGTGGCGGCACCCCGCGAGGAAGCGCGGCGCGCCGCGGCCGTAAGATGACTGTGCGCAGAATCGCGATCGCGCTGCTTCTACTCGGTGGGATGGCCCGCGCCGATTCGGCGTATCCGTGGCTCGAGCACGCGCCGCGCGCGCCGCTCGCCGAGGTGATCGCGCCGCCGCCGGACGCGAAACGCGTGGCGCTCGCCGAGGGATCGTTCGGCGCGTGGCTGCGCGGCCTGCCGCTGCTCGCGCCCGGCGCGCCCGTGCACCTCTACGACGGCCGGCTCAAGGGGCGCCAGGACGTGCACGCGGCGGTGATCGATCTCGACGTCGGCACGCGCGACCTCCAGCAGTGCGCCGACGCGGTGATGCGCCTGCGCGCCGAGTACCTGTTCGCCGCCGGGCGGCCGATCGTGTTTCACCCCGATCCGGGCAAGCCGCGCGAGCTCGCCTGGGCGGGCGGGCGCGATCACGCGCGCTTTCGCAAATATCTCGTCGCGCTGTTCGCCGACGCGGGCACGGCGTCGCTCGCGGCCGAAATGAAGCGCGGCAATTTGCCGCTGCGTCCCGGCGACGTGCTGATCCACGGCGGCTATCCCGGCCACGCGGTGCTGGTGCTCGACGCCGCCGACGCGCCCGACGGGCGCCGCCTGGTGCTGCTCGGCCAGAGCTACATGCCGGCGCAGGAGTTCCACGTGCTCAACAACCTCGGCGACGCGAAGCTCTCGCCGTGGTTCGACGCCGCCGCGCTCGCCACCGACGCCGGCCTGGTCACGCCCGAGTGGCGCCCGTTCCACGCGATCGACGTGCGCCGCTTCGAGTAGACCAAGCACCGCTGCCCAGTAGCGCGGGCGGACTCGCATTCTTTTTTTCGCCAGCCCGGAGGGCGCGCAGTTCAAACGAGCACAACCAGTCCTATGGCTTCGGGTAAGCCCTCCTCGTCAGAGCGGCAAGGAGTCGGAAGTCAGCCATATAGCGCCTGAGGACTGCCAAAAAACAGAATGCGAGTCGCAAGCCCGGGCGTGGCATTACCGGCGACCTGTTATGCTGCGCGCGTGGGGGACGCCGACGAGCCGCCGCGCGCGCGCAGCTATCCCGTCGTCGGCGCGCTGATCGCCGGATACGTCGGCATCTACCTCTGCCGCAAGAACCTGGCGGTCGCGGTGCCGCTCCTGCGCGACGCGTTTCACGCCACCAAGGGCGAGATCGGCCGCATCGCCAGCGTGAGCACGCTGGCGTACGCGCTCGGCAAGCTCGCGCTCGGGCCGCTGGTGGATCGCGTCGGCGGGCGCGCGGGATTCCTGATCGCGCTGGCGGCGGTGGCGGCGTTCGGCGCGGCGGGCGCGATCGTGCCGGGGCTCGGCTTCTTGACGATCGCGTACAGCTTGAACCGCTTCGCCGGCGCGGGCGGCTGGCCGGCGATGATGAAGCTGGTGCCGACGTGGTTCGCGCCGCGCTCGACCGGCACCGTCGCCGCGGTGCTGAGCTTGTCGTACGTGCTCGGCGGAATCGCCGCCACGCTGCTGGCGCGCCAGGTGGTGGCGCTCGGCGGCGGCTGGCGCGCAGTGATGGGTTTCCCGTCGCTGGCGCTGCTCGCGATCCTGGGCGCGTGCGCGATCTTCGTGCGCTCGGGGCCGCTCGTGCCGCGCGCCGCGCCGGGCGTCGCGCCGTCGCCGGCGCCGATCGCCGCGCTCCTGCGCCGCCCGCAGTTCCTGCTCGTGTGCGCGCTCTCGTTCACGCTCACGCTGATGCGCGAGAGCTTCAACACCTGGAGCGTGGATTTTCTCACCAGCATCCAGGCCGGCGCGCACTCGGTGACCGCGGCCGCGCTGCAGTCGACGACGTTCGATATCGCCGGCTGCGTCAGCATCGTCGGCATGGGCGTGGCGTACGATCGCGCGCCGGTGCGCGTGCGGCGGTGGCTGATCGCCTCGATCCTCGCCGCGCTGGCCGCGCTGCTGGTGATCCTGCCGGGCACGGCGGCGCGCGATCCGGCGAGCGGCGCGTGGCTGATCGGCGCCGTCGGGCTGCTGGTGTATGGGCCGTACAGTCTGCTCGCGGGCGCGCTCGCCGTCGAGAGCGGCGGCGCCGAGCTGGCCGCCACCGCGTCGGGGATCATCGACGCGGTCGGATATTGCGCGGGCATCCTCGCCGGCGAGCTGCTCGGGCGCGTGCTCGACTACGGCGGCTATGCGCTCGGCTTCCACGGGCTCGCCGCCGTCACCGCGGTCGCCGCGGTGCTGGCGCTCGGCCTCCAGCCCAAAGCGCGCTGAGCTACGAGTGCGCGCGCGAGGGATCGCCGCCGGGTTGCGGCTGCACGTTGAGGCGCGGAATGGCGCGCTCCACGTCGCGGCTGAGATCGCGCGCGCCGCGCATCACCGAGTCGATCGAGACGCGGAACAGCTCGAGCCCCTGCTCCGCGAACGCCGCCACCAGCAGCATGGTCGCCGCCGCGCCCAGCGAGATCGACGCGGGGATCGCGAACACGCCCACGAGCGCGCGCTGCGCCTGCCGAACCGCGTCGGCGGTCAAACGGAACGCCTCCTCTTGCGTCGTGCCGATCACCTCATCATGTGCACGCATCATTCACCTCCGAGCCGGAGGTCTTAGCAGCCGGGCGGTGACGTCAAGAGGGCGCTTTGGCGAAAGTTGAGCCACGTGCGATGCTCGCGCGATGCGCTTCGTGCCGATTGTGCTCACCGTGCTGGCGCTGCTCGCCGCGCCTGCGCGCGCCACGTACTCGATCGTCGCGCGCGATCCCAAGACCGGCGAGCTGGGCGTGGCGGTGCAGTCGCACTGGTTCTCCGTCGGGGCGATCGTCACGTGGGCGGAGGGCGGCGTGGGCGTGGTGGCGACGCAGGCGAACGCCGAGCCGGGTTACGGTCCGCGCGCGCTCGCGCTCCTGCGCGCGGGCAAGAGCGCGCGCGAGGCGCTCGACGAACTACTGGCGAAGGATCCCGAGCGCGAGGTGCGCCAGGTGGCGATCGTCGACGCGCGCGGCACCGTCGCGGCGCACACCGGCAAGCAGACGATCGCGTTCGCCGGGCACCAGACGGGCGCGGGCTACAGCGCGCAGGCCAACATCATGGCCGACGCCAAGGTGTGGCCGGCGATGGCGCGCGCGTTCGAGTCGGCGAGCGGCCCGCTGGCCGAGCGGCTGCTGGCGGCGCTCGACGCGGCGCAGGCGGCGGGCGGCGACATCCGCGGGCAGCAGTCGGCGGCGCTCCTGATCGTCGGGCCCGAGCGATCGGACGAGCCGTGGCGATCGGTGCGGCTCAACCTGCGCGTCGACGACTCGCCGCGGCCGCTCGTCGAGCTACGGCGCCTCTACGGGATCGCGCGCGCGTACAACCGCGCCAACGACGGCGACGCGCTCACCGCCGCGCGCAAGTTTCCCGAGGCGGCGGCGGCGTACCTCGACGCCGCGCGCCTGGCGCCCGACAACGACGAGCTCCAGGCGTGGGCCGCGTTCGCGCAAGCCGCCGCCGGCCACGCCGACGAAGCGGCGGCCACCATGCGCAAGATCTTCGTCTCGAGCCCCGGCTGGAAGGCGCTCCTGCCGCGCCTGCACGCGAGCGATTCACCCGGCGTACCGATCCTGCAAAAGAAGCTCGGCGCCCGCTAGCGGCACCGTTGATCGCATCTTGCCGTGGCCGTAGCCGTAGCCGTAGCCGTAGCCGTAGCCGTAGCCGTAGCCGTAGTCGTTTCCGTTTTCGAGATCGGCCACGGCCACGGCTACGGCTACGGCTACGGCCACGGTCAACGGATCGAATTCGATCGTGTGCGCTTAAATGATCGCCATTGTCGCTAGCGGTCGTGCTTCATCGACGCCACGCCGGTCGGCTTGAGCGCGGCGCGGCGGTTCTCCGACCAGCACGACTCGTCGTGCGCCGTGCAGATCGGGTTCTCCTTGCCGAAGCTCACCGTCTTGAGCTGTGACCCCGAGACGCCGAGCGACTCCAGGTACTGCGCCACCACCTGCGCGCGGCGATCGCCGAGCGCCAGGTTGTACTCGTCGGTGCCGCGCTCGTCGGCGTTGCCCTCGATGGTGACGCGCAGCGCGCGGTCGCCCTTGAGGCAGCGGGCGCTGCGCTCGAGCGTGGCGCGCTCGCCCGGATCGAACTCCGACGAGTTGAACGGGAAGTGGATCTTCACCGGCCCGCAGTCGAGATCGCCGGATGAGTCGGCGCTGCTCGAGGCGGCGGCGGCCGGCGCGGCGGCGGGGGTCTCGGGCGCGCGCGCCGCCGGCGGCGCGGCGGGCGTCGGGTCTTTGCGCTCGTCGGTGTGATGCGCGCAGCCGAGGACCAGGGCGAACGGAACGCACAGCCAGGCACGGGACATGGGGCGCCTCCTTTTCGGAAAGGAACGATCGTCTACCGGCAAATTATATTGGCACCAATATGATTGTCCACTCGATTATATTGGTGCCCATGCAAATTCATCCTCGCGCCGTCTCCACCGACGTCAACGAAGTGCTCGACGACCTGCGCCGCATCGTGCGCGTCTTGCGCGCCTCCTCGCGCGACGCCGAGCGGCGGCTGGGCGTCTCCGGGGCGCAGCTGTTCGTGCTGCGCGCGCTCGCCGGCGAACGCGCGGTCTCGGTCAACACGCTGGCCGCGCGCACGCGCACGCACCAGAGCACGGTGTCGGGCGTGGTCAAGCGGCTGGTCGAGCGGCGCCTGGTGCACCGCGCGCTGGCGGAGCAGGATCGCCGCCGCACCGAGCTGCGCCTCACCGCCGCCGGCGAGTCGCTGCTCGCGCGCGCGCCCAAGGCGGGGCAGGAGCGCTTGATCGACGGGCTCGAGCGGATGGCGCGGCGCGCGCGCGCGGAGCTGGCCGCGGCGCTGCACGGGCTGGTGCGCGCCATGGGCCTCGCCGACGAGCCGCCCGGCATGTTCTTCGACGAGGAGCCGGCGGCGGCGAAGAAGAAAACCAAGACCAAGAGGAAGAAAGGAACACGACGTGGTTCACGACGTTGAAGGCTCCTCCACCACCGACGGCTTGCCGGTCGCGCCGTCGCTCGGCCCGACGCTCGAGGCGGCGCGCGTGCCTCCGCACTCGGCGCTGGTCGATCGCCGCGTGGTGTTCGTCTCCGCGCTGGCGCTCGCGCTCGGCCTGGCCGCCGCGCTGGTGGCGCAAGGGCTCACGCGCCTCATCGGCCTGGTCACCAACCTCGCGTTCTACGGCCGCCTCTCGACGGCATTCGTCTCGCCCGCCGATCACCACCTCGGTCCGTGGGTGGTGCTGGTGCCGATCGCCGGCGGTCTGATCGTCGGCGTGATGGCGCGCTACGGCTCCAAGGCGATCCGCGGCCACGGCATTCCGGAAGCCATGGAGCAGGTGCTCACCAACCAGAGCCGCATTCCGCCGCGCCTCACGTTCTTGAAGCCGCTCTCCGCCGCGATCGCCATCGGCACCGGCGGGCCGTTCGGCGCCGAGGGTCCGATCATCGCCACCGGCGGCGCGCTCGGCTCGCTCGTGGGGCAGCTCCTGCGCGTGACCGGCCTCGAGCGCAAGACGCTGCTCGCGGCCGGCGCGGCGGCGGGCATGGCGGCGACCTTCGGCAGCCCGGTGTCGGCGGTGCTGCTCGCCGTCGAGCTGCTGCTGTTCGAGTATCGCCCGCGCTCGCTGATCCCGGTCGCGCTCGCCGCCACCGCGGCGACGGCGCTGCGCATGGCGTTCAGCGGATCGGCGCCGGTGTTCGCCATGCCCGATCTCGCGCAGCCGAGCGGCGGCGCGCTGGCGTCGTACGTGCTGCTGGGCGCGATCGTCGGCGTCGCGTCGGTGTGGGTGACGCGCCTGGTGTACGCGATCGAGGACGCGTTCGATCGGCTGCCGATCCATTGGATGTGGTGGCCGGCGCTCGGCGCGATCGCGGTCGGCGTCGTCGGCCTCTTCGCGCCGCGCACGATGGGCGTCGGCTACGACAACATCGAGCAGATCCTGCGCGGCGGAATCGCCGGGCGCGCGCTCGTCTTCCTGTGCGCGCTCAAGCTGGTGTCGTGGTCGATCTCGCTCGGCTCGGGCACGTCGGGCGGAACGCTGGCGCCGCTGTTCACCATCGGCGGCGGATTGGGCGCGGCGCTCGGGGCGCTTCTGGGCGCGGTGCTGCCTTCGCTCGACATCGATCCGCGCATCTGTGCGCTGGTCGGCATGGCGGCGATCTTCGCCGGCGCGTCGCGCGCGCTGCTGGCGTCGGTGGTGTTCGCGTTCGAGACCACGCGCTCGGCGATGGGGCTCCTGCCGCTGCTCGGCGGCTGCACGTCGGCGTTCCTGGTCTCGTGCCTGCTGATGCGCAACTCGATCATGACCGAGAAGATCGCGCGGCGCGGCGTGCGCGCGGTGGGCGAGTACGTGGCCGATGCGCTCGAGCAGATCAGCGTGCGCGACGTGGCGCTGCGCCCCGTGGTCACGCTACGCGCCTCCGACGGCGTGCGCGCCACGCTCGACTGGCTGGCGTCGAGCAGCGGGGCGGGCCATCAAGGCTTCCCGATCGTCGACGGCGACGGGCTGCTCGTCGGCGTGGTGACGCGCCGCGATCTGCAGGGCGCGCCCGACGGCGACGCCACGCTCGGCGAAGTGGCCAGCCGCGCGCCGGTGGTCATCTTCGACGACTCCAGCTTGCGGGACGCGGCCGATCATATGGCGCGCGAACGCGTCGGCCGCCTGCCGGTCGTCTCGCGGGAGTCGCCGCGCAAGATCATCGGCATCGTCACGCGCAGCGATCTCGTCGATGCCCACGCGCGCCGTCTGGCTGAGCACAACTGAACGACTGCCTGCCGGACTGATGTCACGCGCGGGCTTGCGCCCCGCATTCGTTTCGTCCGGCGGTACTCGGCGCTTTGCGCCTGCGGCCGTACACCAGTGCCGTGTTGACCGACGGTGGTCGAAACCGTTGACCGCTTTGGCTTGGACGGGAAACGCGCCTCCGTTCCGGCGGGCGAAACGAACGCGGGTCCACCCGCGCTACTTTAGCCAATTGGTTAAGTCTTTAAAAACCCGCAATACGCCTAAAGTGAATCAGATCGGCAAATGGAGCCATTCTGGAGACCTCTGCTGAATGGCCTTGGTCCCGCTGCGACTACAGCACAGAGTCCAGCGCGCGGATGAGGCGATCGACTTCTTCGACAGTGTTGTAGTGGACCATGGAGACGCGGATGACGCCGCCGCGATCCTGCAAGCCGAGTGATTCGATCAGGCGGCGGGCGTAGAAGTCGCCGCTCTTGATGCCGAGGTGGTGGGCGTCGATCGCCGGCGGGATTTCGGCGGAGTGGCGGTTCTCGACGGTGAAGCTGATGGTGGGGACGCGCGTGGCGCGATCGGCGGTGGCGAGGCCGATGATGCGGACGTCGCGCTTGTGGCGGAGGTAGTCGAGCAGGCGGGAGGCGAGGCGCTCTTCGTGCTCGGCGATCGCGGCCGGGCCGAGATCGTCGAGGTAGGGTTTGATGGCGGTCAAAGACCAGGTCAGCTCGTAATTGACGTTTCCCGGTTGCAGCTTGTAGGGGATTTCGTGGTCGCCGATGAAATAGTGATTGAGGTTGGCGAGCGATAGAAGATGGTCGCGTTTGCCATAGAGGACTGCTTGATGCGGGCCAAAGACTTTGTAGAGACTGAAGACGTAGTAGTCGACGTCCCAGGCTTGAACGTCGACGGGGCGGTGCGGCGCGTAGGCGACGCCGTCGACGCAGACCTGCGCGCCGGCGGCGTGGACCGCGCGCGTGATCTCGGCGACCGGATGAATGGTGCCGAGGACGTTCGACGCGTGGGTGAAACACACCAATCGCGTGCGATGGGTCAAGAGTGGTGTCAATGCGTCGAGGTTCAAAGACAGTGAATCGCGATCGAGCTTCCACTCGCGCAGGACCACGCCGCGTTCGGCGAGGCGGCGCCAGGCGCCGATGTTGGATTCGTGATCGCAGTTGGTCACGACGATCTCGTCGCCCGCGGCGAAGCGCATGGCGAGGGCGAGGTTGTCGAGGAGCTGCGTGGTCGACGGGCCGAGGACGATCTCGTCGGGGGAGCGGGCGTTGAGGAGCGCGGCCACCGAGCGGGCGCCCTCGGCCACGCGCTCGGCGGCGAGGCGCGACGGGGCGTAGCTGCCGCCGAGCTGCACGTTCGAGGTGCGTAGGAACTCGACGATGCGCTCGACCACGCGGCCGAGGATCTGCGAGCCGCCGGCGTTGTCGAAGAACACCCAATCGCCCTCCTGTTCGGCGAGCGCCGGAAACTGCCGGCGCACCGACGGGAGATCGAGCCCGCTCACTTGAGCGACCGGGTCTTGTACGTGACTTCGGTGCGCGCGAGCAGATCGTGCAGCGCCAGTTTCTTGGGATGAAACGCGGCCAAGAGAAACCCGCCGAGATAGCCGAGGAAGATGATCGCCGACAGCGCGAGGTAGAGCAGCGGCTGGAGCAGCGAGTCCCACTTGAGCTGTGACAGCGTGAAGCTGATGTGGCGATCGCGGTGCAGGTAATAGAGCACGGTGCCGAGGCCGATCCAGGCGATCGGGCCCCAGGCGAACACCGCGTAGCGGATCGACGCCGCCTTCCAGCCGAGCCGTTTACCGTCGCGGTCGGTGACCTGAAGCTTCAATAACCATTTGCCGGCGGTTTGACCGAGAAACCGGTGCATCAAAATGAAATACACGGCGGCCAATAGAAACGACCAGCGGCCGAGCAGGAGCGACGTGACGCCGACGAGCGCGAGATCGATCCCGAGCGCCGCGGTGCGCATCCAGAAGCCGGTGTGCTCGCGCCGCCCGGGCAGCGCCGCCTCCATCGCCGCGATCAGCTCGTCGTAGGACGCGAAGCGGTTGCGCGCGTCCTTGGCCATCATGCGATCGATGAGGCGCTCCATCGACTCGGGCACCTCGGGCCGGAGCGCGCGCAGGCGCGTGGCGCGATCGGTGACGTGCATGCTCATCACCGCCACCGGCGACGGATTGTCGAACGGCGGCTGGCCGGCGATCAGGTGATACATCGTGCAGCCGAGCGAGTAGATGTCCGAGCGGTGGTCGACCTCCTCGGCGCGGCTCTGCTCGGGCGCCATATATAAAGGAGAGCCGACGATCACGCCCTGGCGCGTGAGCTGCGCGTCGCCGCGCATCGACTTCACCAGACCGAAGTCGGCGATCTTGACCTGGCCGTCTTTGTCGACGAGCAGGTTGGACGGTTTGACGTCGCGGTGGATGAAGCCTTTGGCGAACGCCGCCTTCAAGCCGCGCGCGGCGGCGATGCCGTGCTCGAGCGCCTTCACCCAGTCGAGCCGATCGCCGCGGCCGAGCAGCACGTCGAGCGGCGTGCCCTCGATGTACTCCATGGCGAAGAAGTGGACGCCGCGATCTTCGCCGATGAAATAGATCTGCGTGATGTTGGTGTGGCCGAGCTGCGCCTGCGCGCGCGCCTCGCGGACGAAGCGCGCCACGGTCTCGGAGTCGATGCCGATCTCGGGATCGAGCACCTTGATCGCCACCGGCCGCTCGAGCGACGTGTCGATGCCGAGGTAGACCGCGCCCATGCCGCCGCGGCCGAGCAGGCGCGTGAGCTCGAAGTGCTTGAGCCGCGAGCCGACGAGCGCGTCGGGCGGCGGCGGGCTCGCGATCGGCGTGCCGACGACGATCTGCGGCGTGACCTGGTCGGCGGCGCGAGCGTCGGGCTTCTCGGCGCTCGGTGCTGGGCTCTTCACGTTGCCCGCTTGCGATCGGGCGAACCTGGGGAGTGTGGCATCGAGCGCGGGCGTCTTGCCTTTGCCTCCGCTCATCGAGAGTAAATTTAGCATACGAGCGCTTGCCCGCGAGCGGCGAATCGATCAAAGGATGAAGACATGTGTGCGCTCCCGCGTGCGTGTGGCGTCGCGCTCTTCGTGGCCGCGCGGATCGCCGCCGCCGATTCGAGCGCGCCGGAGATCTCGTCGGCGGCGCGCGTGTGCCGGCAGTCGGCGCTGGCGAGCGAGTGGAAGGACGATCCCGCCGAGGCCGGCACGCGGCGCTTGCGCGTGCGCCGCGATCTCGACGGCGACGGAATGGCCGATCGGCTCGACGGCGTGGAGTACAACGGCAACGATTCGTCGTCGGACGAGGTGACGCTGACGCTCGGCGGCGGGCGCGGAAAATTTTCCGGCTCGCGCGGCGGCAGCTTCGAGGAGATGGTCTCGTACGTCGAGGTCGCGCCCGAGCTGGCGAGCGACAAGGCCGAGGCGGCGCGGCGCATCGTCGAGGACGCGCTGATCGCGACCGTGTGCAGCGGGCCCGAGGCGTCGGCGGAGCTGGTGCTCTACGCGCCGCACGCGCCGCGCTGGCAGCCGGGCGAGCCGGTCATGCCGGACACGTACCTGTTCTTTTCGACCAACGCGGAGGATCGCGCGCACGCCGGCAAGCACGCGCGCGCGGCGTGGGTGACGTACCTCGGCGCCAATCACGCGCGCGACGATCACGCGCGGCTCGGCGCCGGCTTTCGCGAGCTCGAGCCGCGAGACGGCCCGCTCGAGCTGCGCGCCACCGCGCACGGCGTGGTGCTGATCGATCGCGCGCACGCGCGCCACGCCTGGCTCTACGTCACGCGCGCGAGCAGCCGCAAGCTCCGCCACCCGAGCATCAAGACCGCCCACCTCGACGGCAACTCCGCCATCATCGAAACCACCGACGGCAAAAAGACCATCCCGCTCGACGCGCTGCTCGCGCATTAGCGTCGGCGGTTGATCGACGGATGGATGAACCGCCAAGGCGCCGCAGACGCCAAAAAGAAAGAATGGATATTTTTATCTGATCCTTTTGGCGTCTGCGGCGCCTTGGCGGTTCATCTCTCTGAATGATTGTCGCGCTGATTCGACACTGTTGTCAGAAAGCTGGCAGCGACGGGCATTGAAACGGGCGTGGAGCGCGGGGATTGGGATTGGCCGGCGGTTTGCGATAGCGGCGGGTATGAAGATCGCGCTGATTTGTGATTGGTATGCGCCGCGCGTCGGGGGCATCGAGTCGCAGCTCGTCGATCTCGGCCGCGAGCTGCGTGCGCGCGGTCACGAGCCGCACGTGATCACCGCGACCCGCGGGCTCGACGAGATCGGCGGCGTGCCGGTGCACCGCCTCGACGTGCCGCTCCTGCCGGGCTGGGACGTGATCCGCGATCGCTCGACGCTGCCGGTGCTGGAGCGGCTGGTCGAGCGCCACCGCTTCGACGTGCTGCACGGCCACAGCCTGTACTCGCCGCTGGCGCACGCGGCGATGCGCATCGCCGAGCGGCGCGGCCTGGCGTCGGTGATGACCAGCCACTCGCTGATCGATCGCGCGGGCATCGTGCTGTTGCGCTCTCTGAATCGCGCGGGCAAGTGGGGCGCGTGGCCCGACGTGCTCACCGCCGTCTCGACCGTCGCCGCCGACGAGGTGCGCGCGGCGTCGTCGCGCGGCGAGGTGCTCATCCTGCCGAACGGGCTCGACGTCCGCGCGTGGGCCGCGCCGCCGCGCGCCGCGCGCTTCGAGACCGAGATCGTGAGCGTCATGCGGCTCAACCGGCGCAAGCGGCCGCTCGACCTGATCCGCGCCATCCCGCGCGTGATCGAGGGCGGGCTCGACGGGCGCGTGCGCTTCACCGTGGTCGGCGACGGGCCGCTGCGCGGCGCGATGGAGCGCGAGGCCGAGCGGTTGGGCGTGCGCGACCACGTCGACCTCGTCGGCTCGCGCCCGCGCCACGAGGTGCGCCGCCTGCTGGCGCGCGCCGACGTGTTCGCGCTGCCGACGGTGCGCGAGGCGTTCGGCATCGCGCTGCTCGAGGCGCGCGCCGCCGGCCTGCCGCTGGTGGCGATGCGCGGCGGCGGCGCGGGCGATCTCGTCGAGCACGGGCGCGAAGGTTTTCTCGCCGAGACGCCGGCCGAGTTCGCCGCGCAGCTTCGCCGGCTGGCGGGCGATCCCTCGCTGCGCGTGCGGCTCGGCCGCGAGGCGCCGCTCCGGCTCGAGCGCTTCGGCTGGGACGCGGTGATCGCGCGCCACCTCGACGTCTACCAGCTCGCCCTCGAGCGCTCGCGCGATCGCCGCGCGCCGGCGCGGGTGCGCGATCGGGAGGCCGCATGATCGACATCGTCGAAGTCACCGACGAGATCGGGCTCGATCTATTGGAGCACGAGTGGCGCGCGCTCGCCGACGCGTCGGAGGAGTGCACGCCGTTCCAGACGTTCGAGTGGATGTCGAGCTGGTGGCGCCATCAGCGGCGCGGCCAGCTCTGGATCCTGACCGCGCGCGAGCAGGGCGCGCTGGTGGGCATTTTGCCGCTGTTCATCTCGCGCTATCACGGCCTGCCGCTGCGCCGCGTGTCGTTCCTCGGCACGCCGGTGTCGGACTATCACGCGCTGCTGGCGCGGCCGGGACGTGCGGCAGATTGCCGCACGGCGTTCTTCGCCCATCTCGCGGCGAACGAGCGGCGCTGGGACGTGATCGATCTGCCCGATCTGCGCGAAGGCAGCGCGCTCGCCGAATCGCCGCTCCTGCCGCGGCTGCGCGTGCAGCTCGTGCACCATCGCGTGTGTCCGTTCGTGCCGCTCGGCGCCACGTGGGAGGGCTACACCGCGACGCTGGGCAAGAACCTGCGCTCGCGCATCGGCCGGCAGACGCGCGCGCTGTCGCGGCAATTTGCCGCAGAGTTCGACGAGGTCGGCCCCGACGAGCTGCGCGCCGCGCTCGAAGATCTCTTCTACCTGCACAACCGCCGCTGGCAGAAGCGCGGGCTGCGCGGCGCGTTCTCCGATCGGCGCATCCAGCGCTTTCACCAGGACGTGGCGCGGCGCTTCCTCGAGCGCGGCTGGCTCAAGCTGCACCGGCTGCGCCTCGACGGCAAGACGCGCGCGGCGTTCTACTGCTTCGCGCACAACCGCCGCGTCTACTACTACCTGAGCGGCTTCGATCTCACGATGGCGCGCTACAGCCTCGGCACGGTGTTGATGGCGCACGCCATCGGCCGCTCGATCGTCGACGGCGCGCGCGAGTTCGACCTGCTGCGCGGCGACGAGACCTACAAGAAAGATTGGAAGGCGGCGGAGCGCTCGACGCTGCGGCTGGTGATCGGCAAGCCACGCTCGCTGCGCTCGCGGCTGGCGCTCGGCGTGAGCTGGCTCGAACGGCGCGTCGAGCGCGAAGGCTCGCGCCTGCGCAATCGTTTGTGGGGCCACAAGACCCGCCGCAACGCCCCGGCCGCCGCCACGTAGCGTCGCGTTAAACCGTTTCGCGCGCCGGTTCGTTGAAACCCGGTATGCGCAAACTCGCACTCGCCGTCCTGTTGTCGCTGTTCGCCGCCGACGCCCGCGCCGGCGCGCCGCCGAAAGCGGCGCAGCCCGCCGCCAACCAGTTGCTCTACACCACCTACTTCTACACGGCCGCGGAGGCGGTGGTGCACGGCTACGAAAAGGACACCAACGTCCGCATCGTGTCGCTCGAGCACAACGCCACCGTCTGGACCGGCAAGATCGGCCCGGGCGAGACGGCGCTCGTGCGCACGGGCCAGGGCGTGTTCGGCTTCCTCGCCGACAAGAAGGCGTCGATCCTCGTCGGCACGCCGTCGAGCTGCACCGCAGTCGGCTACTTCGTCAAGAACCGCGACGGCTCGTTCCGCTCCGATCAGTTCTATGCGCAGTTGCCGTCTTCGGTGAGCGCGCAGGGCGCCAAGGTGCTGATGTTCGCGTGGGACGACGTCAGCTACGACATCTCGGACGTGGCGACCAAACATTCAATCCACAAAGGTCAGCTCAAAGCCGGGCGCTACTTTGAAATGACCGCGCAAGAGCTCAGTGGACTGTCCTCGCACGTGCTCGAGTTCAAAGCCGACAAGCCGGCGATCGAGGTCGAGGTCTATTACGACGAGGGCTTCATCGTGCCGTCGGAAGACGGGCGCGGCGCCGGGCGCAAGTTCATGACGTACCTCGGCGACATCACCAACGGCGAAAACGATCTGTTGCTGATGGCGTACAACGCCAACGCCAAAGCCACGGTCGAAGACTTGGAGAACGGCAAGACCATCTGGTCGGGCGCAGTGCCCAAAGGCGGACTCATTCCCATTACGATGATCAATCGACACGTCAAAGTGACCTCAGACGTGGAGATTGCGGTGATGGTCGCGGCCTATAAACACTACAAAGGCATCTACGCCGAGCATCACTTCAGCATGGGCGCCGAGGGCACCGGCATCGATCACGACTTCCTGACCAACACGTCGCAGGAGCTTTGGATCTTTTCGTACTTCAAGGGCGCGGACGTCGAGGTCACCAACGCGGAGACCGGCGCGCCGGTTTGGAAGGGGACGCTGCACGCGGGACAGGTCAAAGGGCTCACGCCCGGCTTTGGTTACTATCGCGTGCGCTCGTCGCGCGGCGTGAGCGTGATGGGCGGCGCCTCGGCGTGCGGCGGCGAGTACTCGCCGGCGGCCGGCATGTTCGCCGTCGACGAGACGCTGTTCAAGGTCATGAAGCAGATCCAGACCGAGCGCATGCAGCAGGCGCAGCAGCAGCACCGCTCGATCTCGGACGCGGAGCTGAAGGCGCCGCTCTCGCGCGACGAGATGAAGCGCGCCGAGAAGGCGCTGGCCGAATCGCCGCGCGCGGCGTCCGGCAAGGGCGCGCCCGCCGCCGCCGCGCCCGCGCCGACGATGACGCCGGCCGAGGTGCAGCAGCGCATGGACACGCTGATGGCGCACTGAAATTTTGACAGCGGCTCGACGCGGGCGAAAGATGCGGAAGCGCGGCTCGTAGCTTTTTCAGAAGGGGTGCCTCCCATGAACTTGCTCTTCGTCGCGGCGTTCTTGGCGCTCGGCCAGACGGCCGTGCCGGCGCCGGTCACCGGGGTCACCGTCTACAGCGATCGCGCGCGCGTGACGCGCACCGCGCAGGTGACCTTGAGCGGCGTCGAGCGCGTGGAGCTGCCGCTCTTGCTCGACACCGTCGATCCCGCCACCATCGTCGTCGAGGCCGACGGCGCGGAGGTGCGGCGCGTGGACGTCGAGCACGTCGACGCCGAGGACTTTCCGCGCGTCGAGGCGCGCGAGCTGCTCTCGCAGATCGAGAAGCTCGACGACGAGCTGGCGCGCGTGCGCGGCGATCGCTCGGCGCAGCTCGCGATGTTGCGCGCGCTCGCGCAGCTCAAGCCCGAGCCGTCGACCGAGGACGCGATGCGGCCGGTGCCGAAGCTCAACCCGGCCGGCTGGCCGCAGGTGCTCGAGTTCGTCGACACGTTCGGCGAACGCCTGCAGGCGCGCGTGCGCGAGCTCGACGAGAAGCTGATCGATCTCGCGCACGAGCGGACGGCGCTCGGCGAGCGCGCGCGCCTGGTCGGCGGAGCGGCGCGCCACGCCGGCTATCGCGTGTCGCCGACGCTGCAAGGCAAAGGCGCGGCGCGCGTGACGGTCTCGTACCTGGTGGCGAACGCGCGCTGGTACCCGACCTACGATCTGCAATTGGTGCCCGAGAAGGGGCAGGTGCGCGTCTCGTTCGCGGGGCAGGTGAGCCAGGAGTCGGGCGAAGATTGGACCGACGCGCGCCTCACGCTCTCGACGGCGGTGCCGGCGACCTCGACGCGCTTTCCCAAGCTGTTCACGTGGAAGATCGGGGAGCGCGAGCGCTTCGTGCCGACGCCGACCGCGCCGGTGCCGACGATGCGCCCGCCGCCCGCCGCCGCGCCGCTCTCGGCGCTTCCGTCGGGCGAGCGCGAGGACGAGTCGCTGCGCCGCCGCCTGGCCGCGTACGCGAGCGTGAGCGTGATCGTGACCAGCGCGCCCGACAGCGGCACAGTCACCCTCGACGGCAAAGCCGGCGGCGATCGCGACGGCGACGGAATCCCCGACGTCGAAGACAAGAACGTCGACGAGACGCAGTCGCGCGTGGCCGAGCTCGAGCGCCAGACCGAGTCGCTCAAGCAGCAGGTGATGCGCTCGAAGGCGCGCATCGTGCTCTCGAAGGAGACGGTGCTCGGCGGCCAGGTCGCGGCGGCGCCTCCGCCCTCCATGCCGGCGCCGCCGCCCGCGCAGCGATCGATCCAGCTCGACTCGTCGGCCGAAGAGACGGTCGTGCTGGCCGAGCGGGCGCCGGCCTCGCCGGGCTACAGCTATCGCTCCGAGCCGCCGCCGGTCACCGTCGCGGTCGGGCTGGCGCCGCCGAGCGGCTGGCAGGCGCCGAGCTACGCGCCCAACCTGCCGGTCTCGCTCGCGGGCGGCTACGACCTCGCGTTCCCGTCGCTGCGGCCGGAGAGCATCAAGTCGGGCGACGGCGCGCGCCGCGTGGCGCTGTTCTCCGAGGCGTGGCCGGTGACGGCGGAGCGGCGCGTGTTCCCCGCGCTCGCGCCCGAGGCGTTCCTGGTCGCCGAGATCAAGAACCCGTCGTCGCGCGTGCTGCCGGGCGGACCGGCCAACCTGTTCGTCGGCGCGGATCCGGCGGGCACGGCGGCGCTCAAGGTGGTCGCGCCCGGCGAGACGGTGACGCTGCCGCTCGGGCTCGATCGCGCCATCAAGCCGATCCGGAACGTCAAGCTCGACTCGTGGGAAAAGGGCGTCTTCAGTAAAGACGACATCAGTCAGTACACAGTGACCATGGAAGTGGCCAATCCCTACAAAGCGCCTTTGAAGCTCAGAGTCACTGACCAGTGGCCGACTACTACGGACAAGAATGTCGAGATCAAGCTCTTGCGCGCCGACGGCGCCGAGCAGAATCGCGAGAAGGCGACGCTGGTGTGGAACCTGACGCTGCCGCCGTCGGGCAAAGGCGTCGTGTCGTTCACCTACTCGGTCAAGCGGCCCAAGGGCTGGCGGCTGCATCAATAGGAGGCGCGCGTGCTCTATTGGATATTGATGGTCGCGATGGCGCCGCCGACGATCTCGCAGGTGGTGGTCTATCCGGATCGCGCGCAGGTGACGCGCGCGCAGTCGATCGAATGCGGCGGGCAGAAGGTGGTGCGCTTCGGCGCGATTCCGCCGGCGGCCGACCCGGCGTCGTTTCGCGCGGTGGCGAGCGCGGGCGCGGTCGAGGGGTTGCGCTATGAGGAGCACACGCTGGCCGAGGCGTACGCGCCCGAGGTCAAGCAGCTCGAGACCGAGACGCGCAAGCTGTCGGCGCTGGTGGCGGCCGAGCGCGATCGGCAGCGGCGCGCGTCGTCGTCGACGACGCTGGCGTCGAGCTACACCGACGTGGCGGTGGCGCGCGTCGGGCGCGAGATGACCGAGCCTCAGCCGAGCGTCAAGGCGTGGTCGAGCGCGTTCGAGGGCGCGCTCGCGGCGCGGCAGAAGGCGGCGCTTCAGCACGTGGCGGCGCAGGCGCGCATTCGCGAGCTCGATCATCAGCTCGACGATCTGTCGCGGCGGCGCGCGCGCCTGGCGGAGTCGGCGGCGCGGCGCGAATACCTGGCGGAGGTGTTGGTCGCGTGTCCGGTGGGGCAGTCGGCGCGCGTCGAGCTGACGTACCTCGTCGGCGGCGCGTCGTGGCAGCCGGCGTACGAGGCGCGCGCCGACGAGAGCGAGGGCGCGGTCGATCTCTCGACGTTCGCATTGGTGCGCCAGTCGACGGGCGAGAACTGGACGCAGGCGAAGGTCGTGCTGTCGACGGCGGTGCCGCGGCAGGACGCGACGCCGCCCGAGCTTCAGCCGCTGCAATTGTGGGCCGAGGAGCGGAGCCCCGAGCGCAAGGTGCTGGTGCGCCGCGAGGAGTATCACGAGCACTCGGAGTCGAGCGGCGAGACCAGCAAGCCGGCGGCGACGCCGGGGCCGAAGGATGGCCGCATGCAAGTCGCCGAGCAGGGCTTGAGCGTGCAGCTCAGCGTGCCCGAGCCGGCCGATATCGCCGGCAATGACACGCCCGCGCGTTTGTTCGTCGGCACGACTCATTTGAAAGCAAAGTTCGCCTTGCGCGCGGTTCCCAAAATGATGCCGTTCGCGTTTCGCGTGGCCGATCTGGAGAACTCGGCGCCTTATCCGCTATTGCCCGGCGCGCTGGATGCGTTTCGCAAGAATGGGATGATCGCGCGCTATCAACTCGAGCGCGTGGCCGAGGGCGAGCCGTTTCACCTGACCTTCGGCGTCGACGATGCGGTGCGGGTCAAGCGCGTGGTGTTGCAGGAGGTGCAGCGCGACGCCGGCTTCTTGGGCTCGACGCGGCGGTTCTGGTTTCAATATCGATATGAATTGGCGAACTATCAATCGCGCGATCAGGAATTGGAGATCTCCGACCACGTTCCAGTCTCTGAATTGAAAGACGTCAAAGTCTATATCGACGCCAAGACCACCGGCGGATACGACAACCGCGCGGAGGATGGAATCGTGACGTGGAGGCTCAAGCTCAAAGCGGGCGAGAAGCGCAACGTCGAATTGGCGTTTCACATCGACGCGCCGTCGTCGTACGACTCGGGGTCGATGTAGTGCGCGCGATCGTTCGGCGAAGCGCCGTGGCGCTCGTATTCGAAGTAGCCATTGGTTGATTGAATAAAAAATCCTTTGATGGCGATCACGCGCGCGGGCGAAAGCTTGTGGCGCTGGAGCGGCGAATGGTAAAATCGCTGCGTGGGTTTCTTTGCGCGGATTATGGTCTTATGCGTGCTGGCGGGCGCGCCGGCGTTTGCCGGCGAAGACGATCGCGCGCGCGAGCGCTATAAGCAGGGACAGACCTCGTTCGAGGCGGGCAAGTTCGCCGAGGCGGCGCGCGCGTTCGAGGAGTCGTACGAGCTGTCGCGGCGGCCGCAGCTCTTGTGGGACGCGGCGCAGGCGTACGAGCGGCAATATGCCCTCGACGCCGATCTGCGCAACGTGCGTCGGGCGCGGGCGCTGTATCACAACTTCTCCGAGTTGGGCGAAACGCCGCAGGAGCGCGCCGACGCCACTCAGCAGGAGCAGGCCTGCGATCGCATCTTGCGCGACGCCGAGCGGCCGGCCGAAAAAGAGCGGGAAAAGAAGCCGCTCTATAAACAGTGGTGGCTTTGGACCGCGGTGGGCGCGGGCGTGGCGGTGGTCGCGGTCTCCGTCGGGCTCGGCGTCGGCTTGTCCCAGTCGGGCGCGCCGCCGCCGCGCACGCAGGGCGGCAACTGGATGCCTTTCCCGTGATGACCTCATTGAAACACACCTTTGTGACTACGCTATGGTCCACTGTGTTGTTCACAGTGGGGTTGGCGGCGTGCTCGCGCGGCAGCTTCGTGGCGGTGACGGTCAATGATGTTCCCGCCAATGCGGATCGGATGACGGTGTTCGTCACCAACAACAATCAAACGTCGGGGCCGCACGAGTTTGCAGTGGTCAAAGGCGGCGCGTTCGATTTCTCGCTCAGCTTCAACGCCGATCGTCACGGGGACGTGGTGGTCGCCGTCGAGGCGCTGGCCGGCACCACCTCGCTCGGCAAGGCGCAGGGCACCGGCACCATCGCGCCGGGACAGACGACGTCCTTGCAAATCGATTTGGGACCTCCCGCGGCCGATCTGGCCGTGGCCGCCGATTTGTCGACCGTGGATTTGACCGTGTCCGATCTGGCGTCCATTGCGATCACGCCAAACGCGCTGCCCGGTCTCAAGCTTTGGGTCAAAGCCGATACCGGCATCAGTGACACGGACGCGGGCACCAATGTGGCGGTCTGGACCGACCAGAGCGGCAGCGGCAATAGTCCGTTTCAAGGGGGACCGACTTTACAGCCGACGTTCGTGCCGGGTGTGCTCAATGGGCTGCCGGTGGTGCGCTTCGACGGCACTCAGTACCTGAACTTCGACGGCAGCATTTTAGTCAATAGCAACTACACCGTAATGATCGTAGAGGCGCCCGCGGATGGAATGGATCCAAACCTGTTCATCGGCGGTGGGCCGCCGAACGTGTTCGGATCGGACAATACGTTCCTCTTTGGCTATACCAAGGCCAATAACGTGCCGCAGCTTCGCTGCACGCAGTGGACGCACGACCTCGACGTGGCGGTGCCGGCGTTCAGCGCGCCGGGGCAATTCAATATCGACAGCTGCCTGTTCGACATGACCCGAGGCCATGCGGTGTTTCGCGTCGGTGGGCTTCAGGGCTCGAACAACTATACGATGCCGGTGACGCAGAACGCGCTGGCGGCGATCGGCTCGCACGTGTCGTTCTGGAAGTCGTACCGCGGCGACATCGCCGAGGTGATCATCTATGACGTGCCGCTTTCGGACTATCAGCGGCGCGGCGTCGAGCTTTATCTACGGAACAAATACGGACTGTAGCGTCCGTCAGGGGAGATCGTTCTGGCAGGCGGAGAGATCGGAGCCGCACTCGCTGGGATCGGACTGCGCGTTGGTGAAGCAGGTCGTGCACGAAGACGAGCTCGGGTCGTAGCAGATGTCGCCGGGCGTTTGATCGGGGCAGAACGTGAGCACGCACTGGATCAAGTTATTGAACAGCGCGTTGCCGGTTGAAGTGGTGTTGTTCTGACAGAGCTTCGGGCACGTCATGTCGGTGGCGGCGCAGTTGTTGATGCACGTGATGAGGCCGCTGCAGCCGGTGAGCCCGCTCATGCGCGCCATGTCGGTCGAGCCGCCGTCGGCGCCGCCGTCGCTGCCGGGGTGGCCGCTCCTCGAGACGCAGCGGCCTTGAACGCACTGCTGGCCGTCGGGGCACGCGGGATCGTCGCCGGCGTGGCAGAAGAAGCCTGGGCTCGACAGCGACGGGTTGTAGCAGCCGGCCGCCACGATCAAGGATGAGAGCAAGGCGCTGCGAAGTGACACGGGCCGGGCGTTTACCGTGCGGACGCCGGAGGTGTCAAGCCGGCGGCGTCACTCGGCGGGGTCGGCGGCTTTTTCCTCGACGGGGAGCACGTAGGGATCGAGCGCGAGCTGGAAGCGGGCGGTGGCCGGCTTGCCGTCGGCGGAGCAGGGGAGGCGGCTGTGCAGCAGCGCCTGCTCGAGGCACGCGCGCAGGCCGGTGTCGCGCGCGCCCGGCGGCTCGATGCGCGCGGCGGCGACGTGGCCCGACTCCTCGACGTCGAGCGCGACCTCGAAGCGGCGCGAGACGACCAGGCCCGCGTCGGCGTAGCACGCGCGCAATTCGGCGAGCGGCAGCTTCTCGTCGAGCGAATAGCCGCCGCCGGCGCGCACGCGATCGATCGTGGCGCTGACGCCGTAGCGCGCGTCGGAGAGCACGATCGGCAGGCCGTCGTCGACCACCGCCACGCGCACGCGCCGCGCCGCCGCGCCGCGCTCGAAGTCGAGCGGCCGGAGCGCGGCGGTGACGCACGCCTCGGCCGGCTCGTCGGGCTCGTGCGCCACGTGCAGCCGCGCCACCGAGCCGTCCTGCCGCACCTTGATCAGCGTGACGTAGTAGTGCGCGTGGTAGCGCTTGCTCGCGTCGTGACACGCGTCGAGCGCCTTCTGCGCCGCGGCCAGCCGGCCCTGCGGCGTCGAGCGCCAGCCGCCGGCGTAGTTCATGGCGACCGCGCGCACCGTCGGAGGCGCGACGCCGCTGCGGTAGGTGAAGCCGGGCGGCGAGACCGCTTTCACCGGCGCGAGCTTCGCCACCGCGCGCAGCCAATCGCGCGGCAGCGCGGCGGCGTCGACGGGCGCGGACCAGATCCACTCCTCGAGCTCGCGCGGATTCGACGAGTGGACGATCACGTCGAGCGTGCAGCCGCCCTTGCCGCAGTCGAGGTTGGTCCAGGCGCGCAGCGCGTTCGGATGCTCGGTCTCGAGCACGTCCTCGAGGCGCGGCGGATCGGCGCAGCGCGGGCCGCCGTCGCGCAGCCGGCCGTCGAGGACGCGGCGCTCGAGCGGCGCGAGCTTTTCGCGCGGCACGATCTCGAAGTCGAGCTCGCGGTGCGACGCGATGAATTCGCGCACGGCGTCGCGCACCGTCTCCAGCTCCTCGGGGAACAGCAGCACCGCCAGGCCGCTCCACGGCGGCATCACCACCAGCGGGCGCGCGGCGGCGGAGCGCTGGAGCGCGGCGAGGGCGCAGGCGATCGCGAGCGCGCGGGCCGCGTTCATGGCGCGCGCCGCTCGGCGAGCCAGCCGAGCTGCAGGGCGAAGTAGACGAACATGGTGGCCCACAGGATCAGCGAATACGGATGCGGATTCAATCCGGCCCATTCGGTGGCGAGGTTGTGCGGATTCATTTGATGCGACCAGAGATGCGGGAGGGCGGTGTTGAACAGCGGATCGAAGTCGGCGGTCGACGGCAGCGCGTTGGTGGACGCGAACGCGAGGTTGATCGCGACGCCGCACGCGGCGAGGGCGAGGAAGGCGCGGGTCAGGCGCGGCGAGCGGGCGCGCGCGAGCGCCGCGGTGCCTTCGTAGATGCACAGCATGAGCGCGGGCGCGAGGTGGCGCGGGCCGGTGCACCAGCCGCCGTCCCAGCGAAAATAACTGCAATCGAACAGGTAATAAATCACGCAAAGTCCGATGATGACCCAGCGACGGCGATTTGGGCCGTCGAAGCGGAAGAATAACAACGGGAATAAGAGCGCCAATAGCGGGCCGTAGAAGAAGGCGCCGCGATAGGGGGAGAACGACAGGTGCCAGACGGCCCACGCGTTCGGCAGGCGCATGCCGAAGTTGGTCTTCATCGGTTTCCAGGAGTCGACCACCATGGCGTACGGCAATTGCCAGACGTGGCCGGTGATCATCCGGTTGTGGAAGAAGAACAGCGCGGCGGCGGGGAGCGCGCCGGCGCAGTAGGCGAGGAGGCGCTGCTTGCGCTGATTGGGATCGAGCGCGATCAAGAGGAGGATTCCGCCGACTAGAATGATCAGCGGATATTCGGTGAGCACGGCGCAGCCGCCGAGCAGGCCGGCCCACGCGAAGTGGCGCTCGCGCTCGACGGCGAGCAGGTACGACGCGAGGAACAGCGTGCCGGCGAGGACGTGGCTGAAGTAGCTGTTGCCGTAGTTGAAGATCGACGTGCCGAACGCGGCGAGCAGCGACCACCAGACGGCCTCCGAGGGAGAAAGCGCGCTCGTGCGTCGCAGGCGGAAATAGATCAGCAGCGCGAAGATCGAGAATGGGATCGCGGAGGCGACGAGCTCACCGAGGTGGTGCGCGGTCTCGAGATCGCGCGGCGTCTGCGCGCCGCCCTCGACGGTGCGCCACAGCCAGTAGAACGGGATGAGCACGTAGCTGGCGAGCGGCGCCTTGTCGCTGTAGAAGTGGCCGGCGACGTACGACTTGTCGAACGTGAGCGTGTGCCAGCGATCGCCGCGGTACGTGTGATCCTCGACGAGGCCCCAGACGGTGAGCAGGCGGGAGCGGCCGTTGCCGCTGGCTTCCTGGTGGAAGAACAGGACCAGCAGCGTGCACGCGACGAGGAACGCGGCGATGAAGGGCCAGCGGCGCACTCAGGGCTTCTTCGGCGGGTCGTCCTCGCGGGTCGCGGCGAGCAGGCGTTCGATCTCGGCGGCGTCGACTTCGCGCGTCTTGTTGTGGTCGGCGCGGTCTTGGGCGTCGAGGAGGGAGTTGATCTCGTTGCTGTCGAGCTGGCGGGTGGCGCCGTCGCGCGGTTGGGCGGAGGGCGGGAGGTCGGCGTCCATGGTCATTACGCCGGGGTCGCTCGGCGCGGGCGACGGAGTTGGCGCGGGCGCGGGCGCCATCACCGTCGGAGCGGGAGCAGGCGCGGGAGCAGGCGCCATCATCGTCGGCGCGGGAGCGGGAGTCGCGGGAGCAGGAGCCATCATC